>Ga0105049_10007667_pt1 | contig 12525 bp, 16 predicted proteins | sample MAT06_FD_78087 | JGI IMG/M metagenome (GOLD analysis project Ga0105049, IMG submission 78087) | Freshwater microbial communities from Lake Fryxell liftoff mats and glacier meltwater in Antarctica - MAT-06 | ecosystem: Environmental > Aquatic > Freshwater > Ice > Liftoff microbial mat | place...
ATGACATTTGCAAGCGCCTGACGTCGCTGGAGATCAAGATCGCAGAACTGGCGACCCAGCTACTTGGTGAATTGAGCGGCCGGGCACCAACCAACGGTCGATGCGACGATGTAGAGCTAGCTGAGCTTTCGGGAAACCCCGATGATCTGTTGCGCCAGTTCGACTAGCTTTTTTACGAAAACTTCCCCTTTCCTCAAATATATTTGCAAAAGGGGGTTACGGTTTCGGGGATGTCGGGAGCAACAATAGACGTACCAGGAGGAAATTCGGTATGGATGAGTTGCAACAAGTTGAAGGTTTTCTGAGGCACGTCATCGATTTTCAAGTCGATGGCGTGTCTCTGCTCGAGCTGGCCAGCCTCAGCGCACGTGTTTTGGTCGGTGACGTTGATTCGCCGACCGGCTGGGCGCAAAGTTCGGCAGGCGTGATGGTCTGGTTGTTGAGCTGGTCGTGGCTGGCGTTACGGCTGCAGCAGCAAAAATGGGGCTGGTCGCTGGCCTGTTTTGCCATCGGCTACGAATTGAGTTGGTTCTTTCTGATAGCCATGCACGTTGCCGCAGACCGGGTACCGCAATTCATCTTGTATGGTTTGCCGGTGTTTGGCTGGACACTCTGGGCGGTAACTGCACTGACGGCTCTCCTGTTTTGGCAGAATGGGTTCAAAAAGGCGGTTTTTGGGGTGCCCCGGTTGATGCTGAATTTTGCGGAAAAACGCGATTGGCTAAATAAATTTCACAAGGTGGGTTACGAAATCCGTGAAGGCGCGCGTTAGGTCAACGACGCAAACTGGACGCCGTTGACCATTGACGCTTGCGACCTATATTTTTAGCGACGAGCCATCGACTGCGCAAAACGCGCGTGATCTGCCTGAATCAGCGACGACACTCTTGCGATTTCATGTCTGTCCAGACAGTCCATACAGCGGCCGTCGCGATTGCGCATCTCAAGGAATTCAACAAGGTTCAGCTGTGCAACATGGGTCACCAAATCTACCCGGTTGTGGCCAAAATCGATGTTGCCGACATCGCCTCGGTCATGCGCCAGCACGACGACACGCTGAATCGGGTAATGCGTGAAACCACTCTTCATCAGCATTTCCTCCAGCAACGCTGTCGGCTCGTCAAGCTGCCGCGCCGGGCCCCGGCCACCACGATCCCGAATCGGTATGCCTTCGTCGCACAGGTAGCCCGCCTCGCTATAGGTGTCCCGGAACCAATCCGCACCACGCGTGTAGACCTGACCGGCGAGGTTTTTCACCTCGATTGCCACAATGCCCCACGGCGTCACCGCGATCACATCGATTTCACCCTTGCGATTGCGATAACCTGAAATCGAATGCGTCATCTCACCCGGCGTGATGACGACTTCACTGATGACCTCATCGCCGTCAGTGTCTTCAAAGTAGGTCCGGGTTACCTTCCGCTGCTTGCCGATCATCGCGGCCTCAATGTGGCGCACGACCGCAGCCTCGCCACTGATGCCGGCCTCGAAGCAGCGCTCCGCGATGCCGCTCGCCGACATGCTCGGTGGCAGCGGCAACATCTTCACGTTGTGAAAGATCATGCTGACCAGATTGCCCGCCGCGGAAAACATCTGACCGTTCTTGGCGGCATTGATGAACTTGCTAGCCGCTTGCTCGCGCTGCGCTTCGACACCAGCAATGATCTCGTCGTACTGTAGTTTCTTGGCGATCAACTCGGTTTCACGGCCAACACGAGCTGCGTTGATTTGATCTTGTGCAAATGATGACAAACGAATTTTCTTCATGATGCTTCTTTCTTTAGTACGCTGCGCCGGCTACACCCATGGGTGCGATGCTGGCGTCGCGTGTTGCTGGGATTCCGTCCAGACGCTCAGGCGCCAGGTTCGGGTTGATACAGCCGGCCGCAGCCGACTTGTGCCATAAAGCTTTTAACGGTCTGTCCCGTAACCATGCAGCGATCGCAATCACTGTTGCCGGCGAGGCGTTAGGGGTTTGTCGCTCAGCTTCGAGGGGATCGTTGAAAGTACAGGCGTTCACAAATCCGACTCGTTCTTCCGGAAGCTGTTTCATGGTGTTGCCAATCATCTCCATCATGTCTTTGTTGCCGTCATGGCAGCCGAGAAGATACCCGCGGGCAAAAGATGGGGGTAGCGCTTCGGCATGCCGCTGCGCGTCCAACCTTTCCTCTTCGACTGCCGGTAAAACCAGTGCAAGGAACTCTTCAAAGCGCATCACCTTCTTGAAGTCGAACCTGAAATGTCCTGCTACGACGCCCCAGTGGGTCTCGCCTCGGCGAGTCATCCCAACTGTGTTGCCGCCGTTCACCACAGCCAGCCCATAACCTGTCCTGGGCAGGTACTTCCCTGTGGTACTTGGTGCTGCTGGCGTCCAATTGTGGCCTGGAGCCAGCGGGGGCAACGTTTTCAAATCCCCTCCTGATGCGTTTTGGGAATGATTTCCTGTAGATATCTCACGCAGGGGGTAGAGGCTTTTCGCAACGGTGCGTCGCAAAAATAATGCAGCCACCCCTGCTTTCCGGCAAAGTTGATTAGCAAACCGGGCAACCCAAAAATCACTTTCTTCACGCCGTTCTGCCAAAACAACAACCCCGTTAGTGCCGACACAACCGTAAAGGTCCAGCCAAAGAGTGGAAGCACTAAAAAATAGAGCGCCGTCCGGCCAGATGCAAAGTACATCGTGATCACCCACGCCCAAGTTCCTTCGTAGCCAACGGCATAGGATGCCAGCGCCAATTTCCAGCGCCCTGCCCCATCAAGCCGCAGCGCGATCAGGCTCCAGCATAAAAACCACACAATGCCCGCAGCCATCGAGTTTGACCAACCATGTGGCCCTAGCACCAGGTCGCCAAACAAGTAGCCCATCACCAGTTCCGGGGCCTCGCCTGCTGGAATGCCCGCCACCGTTTGCGTGTTGAGTAACGCTTGCAACCAGTTTTCTGCTTCTTGCAGCACTGCCATGCGGATCTCTTTGTTGGGTTGTGGGTTGTGTTTACAAAACCCTGTCCGAAGACTAGTTGGAGAAGGCGCTCGGATGCCGGTCCATCTCACATTCCATATAGCTAACTACACTAGTCATACGATATTAATAAGCATCTTATGAATCGTATCATAGGCGTCATTTGCTATTTGTCAAGTGCGGCTGATATATTTATTTATCATCTGCACCGCAAAGACATGGCAATGCTGAGGTTTAAGCTCAAAGAACTGATTGCGGATCGCGAATTTCGGGAAAGCCGCGTTATCACGTTAATTGAGGTTGCGACCGCGACCGGTGTGCACCGCATGACACTCTCGAAGATCGCCAACCACCGCGGCTACAACCCAACGGCCGACGTACTCGACAGGTTGTGCGGCTACTTTTCCTGTCGTATTGAGCAGCTAGTCGAACATATTCCCGATCAGTCGCCGAAGAGTCCCAAACCGATATAGGTGCGGCGGCGATTTGTAACGTGTTGCCACATTGTTAGGTACGCACGGTCTAGAAAAACCGGTACCAGCGAGAAGCAGCTCAAGCCCGTCGATTACTGTTTGAGGGGCGGAGACCGATGGCCCCGAAGCGAGGAAGTCGTCGAATGACTGTTCTGAGGCTAGTTCGCCGAAGTAACCACCAGGGCCTGCGGGTCGGCTCCACCAGACGAGTTGGTGTTCTGCCGAATGTAGACATGCCCTCGGTCCACCCCCATGAGCGCGACGGCACTGATGACCAGTCTCAACCTGATGTCATGGGTAGGGTCCCGCTGCGAGATTCACTCCACGTTTATTGGTGCCGTTGAGTGCGGCGAACGGAACGTAACGATCAACAAAGTCGAGAAGATTGCAAAATCGCTCAGGATTGATATCGCTGACCTGTTCATTGACAACACGCAATCCACAACGCGGCGAAAGGCGTAACCGGGCTGGCCGGACTTGCGAAGATGCGCCGGACTGTTAGCGTGGGATTCGTAGGCGTCTCAATGCAATCCAAGCAGGACAAACCGCAGTCTACAACGCCGCAATTGCCATGAACCGTGCACGCTTCACACTCTTCGCTTCCTTCAACAGTCGAGCTGCCTGAGTCTCATACCAAAGTGAGTTCGGTATCAAACCTGATTTGCAAAAGATTGCTCGCCCCCTACACTGGCGCGCCATTGTCCAATCGCGGAACGTCGTTTCCCTTTGTCAATTCGAGAACTAGCGTAGATATTTGCGGGTATTTGTCAAAGAAAAATGTCCAAGCTCGTTGTCGAGCACATTGAGTGCTTCGTCCCATGTTAGCCCGGTAGCCTGCAGCTCAAACATGCGGCGTTGCGCGAAGTGGTGACGAAGCCCATGAAATCCGGTCGAGAATCCGAGCAGCGACAATGAGTGCTGTGAAAAATAATGCGAAAGAAGTTGCCCGCCCAATAAGTTGAAATATTGCTCACCTTTCACTTCGCGATCCGTAAACTCACGGGGGCTATCGCGGCGCCGTTGATGAATTTCATTGGCCAAATTTTTTGAAATGGCAACGTAGCGATCAAGCCCACCTTTGCCACCTACGCAAAATATCTCGAAGGGCTCGGTACGACCTGTAAAGCGCGCCGCGTGCCAAAGACGCCTGTCCTCTTTAAGCACGTCTGTCGGGGCAAGAGTCAACAGTTCTTTTGCGCGCAGACCGGCGTCCGCCGCGATCGCGATGGATAGCGAAAGTTCGTCGTCAGCGAATTTGCACAGCGCAGCGATATGAATGGCCAAATACGCGCGCGGCACTATCAGCGTCGGAGTCTTGGAGACGACGAACGGAATTTCAAAAGTGACCACGCGTTGCAGCGCGAGACGATCCCCGTCAAGCGTCGCTTGTTTCACCTTTTCGGCTTTCATCTGCAAATAAGCGTTTACATCTGACTCGTTAAGGGCCGACCAGTCTTTGTGCTGTTCAACGCGAAGCCACTGAATGAATCTTTTTAGGCAGCCGCGCGTATTTCGTTCTGTTCCGACGCTGACGATTTTGATGTTTTCTATCTTCCCCACAAGGTCCCGCGAGACCCCGTGCTTGGTGACCTTCGCCACCACGCTGCGCGCCAGTGAGCCAGCTCCCCGTCGTTTTGGACGACCATTTTTAGCATTCATTTTGGTTGTCTTTGGCGATAGCGACGCTGCGATTGAATTTAAATTGCGACCGAAATTTGAAAACCTCAGGCAGATATTTCGCGATGAAACGGCGTAGCTTCAGGCGTTCTATGCGCGGGCCGCCGGCAACCGCGAGCGTTTCTGCGAGTTGCGAATAACTAAAAAACTTGCGCATTCCGTGTCGCTGAAGCAATGACACCCACGGCAAAAGTTCTGGGGAGGGGCAGGGACGCAATTTGCGGGCTTGCCGTAGTTCGGACAGGTCTTTTTCGAACTGCTCGGCAGCTTGATCGCACCCGAGCGCATCAATATCAAAACACTTTCGGTCCATTTTTATGCCTCAAAAAAAATGTTTGAAATTGCAATCGCAGCGACGCCGCATTTAGCATCGCAGCCAATGGGCTTCTCGGACGAGGACGATCAAACCCCTCGCCCGGAAAGGGCGATGCAGAGGAATTGCACTCACGAAAAAACATAACCCTATAACACCAAAAAAATTGTAAGACCCCGGCGCGTGCGCCAACCAAATAAAAAACGAAATTGCGGTGATGCAGATTTTTGAAGAACGAAACGACGGGACGCCGCACGTTGCACAGAGTGGCCGTGGAAAATGGCTATGCGGCAGCTGGACGCTGCACGCGAATTGATTCGCCGAAAGCGAGTTTTGGCCGTGGCTGCCCCTCAAATAGAGGAGAAAGCCAGGAAACTTTGTCCGAATCTACGGGCGATTTTGAAGCCTGCGTTCGCGAAAATCACGAAGGTCGCAGACAAATGTTGCGAGCAGCCCAATTCGGAAAATGGTAGCGCGCTTGGATTTGCGTTTTTGCGCAATTCTGCAAAATCGCGGAAGATAAAAAAACTCAGCAGAGAATTTTATTGTCGGTCTCTGGCCGCGTATTTTAAGCGCGCCCGACAGTTTGAGAAATCAATATAGCGCCTTGTCGGTTTCAATTCAACCATTCCTTCCAGAAACTGTTCGCAAGTATTTTTGAACTACCCAACTGTTCACCGAACTGTTACAAGATTCCTGAATTTAACAATGTATTCAACCGCGTAAGGTATGCGGCGTCTTGACACAGCGTATTTTTTTGGTTGCTAATCGCACACGTTCCAAGCGGCGATTTGCTTTAGGATCTCGATATCGTAAATTGCTCTGATTCTCAAATATGCCCGTTTCCACGCCGACACCATCAATCAAATCGAACGGCTCGCGCAAGTCAGCTCGAATAATAAAGAACGTGTTCGTGACGAGGTCGCTAGTTTTGGCGAATGCAATTATTTTGGAATATGTAACTGTTGGCACCAAATTTCAAGATTTCTCAGACAACGCATTTTGGATTGAGAGTATCGCTCGTCGATGCGGCAATGTCGGCACTAAGCCTTTTAAATTAGCAGACGCCAGCATCAAACGTGCAATCGACACCTTCGTCGGATTCGTCAAAAACGAAATGGTCGCACAGACGTTGCGACTTCCAAACGCAATGCAGAATGAAATTAAATTGCAGCGCTTGCTTGTCGCGCCGACGGAAGTTCAGTCTTTTTCGCAAAATCAAAACAAGCTTTTAAGCATATTGGAAGATGCCGATCGACTTCTGGTCCTTGTTGAGGGTGCGATCGCGAGGAGCTTAGTTGATGTCGCTGAGCGAACGCGCATTGAATCAGGGGTTCGCCGCCAGCTCAGAGATTTGTTGAGGTGCAGTCAGCGGGCTAAAGAGGATTTTATAAACGCCATTTCTCCTGTAAAAGGGAGACCATACACCCGAATACGTTAATCGTGTGTGTATGCTGCCGGCTAATGCCTGTTTGCCAGAGCCCCACTTTTAATGTGAGCTTTTGAGGCAAACGCTGGTCCACGGCGCGAGATCCTCACGATCTGGCATCAGCGCGAGCACCTTTAGAATGACTCCAATGGAGAAAATTCTACTGCCGGTTTCGGCCAGGAGCGAAAGTAGAATCCTCTCGAAAGCAGCCGGTCAATTTTTGATCGAGCGAAGGGGTGAAAGTTGACGGCAGCAGATTGTCCACGGTATCTTGCGTAGATGAACAGAATCGTTCTACAGCCGCGTCAGACCGCTCGACGATTTCCGCCGTCCCGTGGCTTAAGGCTCAAGGTGGCGTCCATGCTTAGCATCTTAGGCTTTGCCAGCTTCTTGACAACATCAACCGCAGGGTTTGCCGTTCAACCTCAGCCCCTTGCCGCCGAAAAAATACATATGAGCGCGGATGAAGCAGCCATCCGATCAGCCAGGGCTGAACTTAATGCCGCGCTCGCCAGTAGAGATCTGAAGACAACGACCAATTATTGGCTTCCAGAAGTCCATACTACCGGAGGCGGTGGAAGTTTGTGGGTCGGCCTAGACAAAAATATTGACGGCTTTAGCAAAATCTTCAAAGACCCCAATTTCGTCTCCGGCCTTCGCGCGCCGGACAAAGTTGAGGTTGCATCGGGCGGCCCAAAAGAAGCAGCAGAATCGGGAATTTGGGAGTGGCGCGAACGCGCCAAAGGCCAAGTTCTCACTTATACCGGGCGATACCTTGTCATGTGGCAATCCACAAATGGAAAATGGCGCATTCGCTCGGAGCTTTACGTAACAACTGGTTGTATCGGCGGCACGCATTGCCACTAGGTCTTCGTTGCAGAGCAGCCGTCCCGCAATTCACGCACGCCGACTGCTGGAGTCCGGCTATCATTCACGGTCGCTCCAGATCAACGGCTACTTAATCATGCATTAGCCTCCATGGAAACTTCAAGTAAGCCTATAGAAAGCAATCGCTCTTGGTGGCTCTCGCCCATGGGCGTGCTCCTTTTCGCCGCCCTTATTTCCAGCATGTTGGCTTGGTGGCTCATCGCCGCTCCAGTTGCCGCGTTCGAAAACTCTATCAAGCACCCGGGGCACTTCGGCCTGCTGTACGTACACATGCTCGGCGGATCTGTGATGTTGTTCTTCGGTGGCGTCAACCTGTATGTCGGTGCCACGCGTAAACATTTTAAATTCCATAAACTGGTGGGCCGCTTCTATCTACTCGGCGGTTCTATTGGGGCGATCACCGCAATTGCTCTGGCGCTGAGCCCCGCGCATAAAAGCGATCCATCGGTAGTACTCACCAATCTTTCTTCATCTCTAGTCATGCTTGCACTGGCATGGCTCGCGGCTGCCGCCATGGCCTATCGCGCTGTGCGCAACCGGCGCTTTGACTCACATCGAGACTGGGTAATCCGCAGTTATGTCCTCGCATGGGCGTTCGTGTTTTGCCGTCTCGCCAGCAGGGTTCCAGCTGTCGCCGAATTAGGTGGTGGTCAGGCGTTCATCTGGCTTTCATGGGTTGCGCCGCTCCTGTTATGCGAGGTGGCAATACAGTGGCGCGCGGGAGCTAAGGAGCCACGCAGGCCGAACTCGCAGCGCGGCTCGGAATAATTCGTGCTTTGTTCCGCGTAGCACTTAACATACGGAGACACCAACATGTCAAATGCGCTACCGAAAGTCGGGTTCGTCCTTGCAGTCATCGTCAAGATATGCTGGACACTCAGCGCTTCAGCTGCAACGCCGCTGGTTGTGGAAACCATTGCGCCGCGCCAAGCGGACGTTGCAACGATCAATGGAATAGTTAAGGCGTTCTATGATGTCGTCTCGGGTCCGGCGGGGCAACCGCGCCAGTGGGCGCGGGATCGCACTTTATACATTGAAGGCGTCCGGTTCGTGATCATCGAGCGAAAGGACGGAAAACCTCGTCCCCGCATCCTTTCCCATCAGCAATATGTTGATTCCACAAACGGTAGTTTCGAGAAGCAGGGACTGTTTGAGCACGAGATGCATCGAGTCGTGCGACGATTCGGCGATATTGCGCATGTCTTCAGCACCTATGAGCTACGAAGCCAGCCCGAAGGACAGGCCTTCGCTCGTGGCGTGAACAGCATCGAGCTCTTTTTCGATGGGAAGCGATGGTGGATCGCATCCGCACTTTGGCAGAATGAAGGCCCGGACGCTCCCATACCCGAAGAGTTGCTTCCACGCAATCCTTAGCGTAATAAACGCACGTCTAGCCCGCATGAAGCGAAAGCAATACTCGGTCAAACAATTGACAACGATCTGGTGCTGTGGAAAACGTTCGGTTAATTACCGAGTCGGCATCACTGCTGTCTAATTAATCCCGGGGTGTGATCGCCGAAAGCCATGGCAGGCGCGGGATTGCGATGGAATAAGTGTGTCTTCGATTTATAGGGCATGATTGTCCGGTGACCGTACCAAATTGTGGGACGACCCTTTAGTCACCCTGCTGGTTGAGTTCATGCTCGAGCTTCTCGACTGCGTTGAGCACATCGGCAAATTCCGGCACTTCACCAAAAATCATGCCGCGCATCGCCTGATAGTCACGCTTGAGTGCGTTCACCATCAGCGGTGTGGGCGTGATGGCAAAGGTGCCGGGTCGGGCATTGAGCAGGTCCAAATCCGTGCTGTTGAAAAACATTCGTGCGTGGCGGGCACAGTCCAGTGCCAAGGCATGATCCGCCGCTGTCCCCTGACCTACCGCGGATTGGATCAATTGGTAGATGTCGTAGTAGTGCCGGGAAACTCGATGCCCCTGTTGTCGTAGCGCGCCTCGGCGGTCATGCCAGCGACGCAGGCCATGCAGGATCACCACTTTGTCCCAAAATGTGCGTTCGGCATCAATGGTGACCACGCCAGCCACCTCGAGATTGGCTGTCGGCATGTCGTCAGCGACATAGGGTTGAATCATTGCGGATCGGTGCGGATCCAGTGCGGATTTGGCACCGGCCTCGATCTTGACCGTCGGCTTCACGTAGTCGTCGCCGTAAGTGCTGATAGTTGGATAACGCACCAGCAGTGTCTGCCCATCGGCGTCATCTGGATCTTCCATGACCGGGCGGCCCGCAAACGGAACGCCGGCTTCACGGAATGCGACGTCGATCTGCCGATTCAGACGTTCCCGGAGTTGGCCTTGGACGTAAGTCTGGCAAGCCCGCTTGATTCCTTCCAGCCGGCGTCGTTGCTGCTTTCCCGACAGACCTTCCAAGTCGCCGACGTGAACATTCTGGCCGATATCTTCCCGGAATACCGTGATGTCGATATCTTCAGAAAATCGGGAAATCAATCCGTAGGCTTTGGATAGCGACGTCCCACCCTTGAAGAGCAAACGAGGTTCGCCAGCGTCACGGCCGTTGAAGAGTAGATCCAGCACCCAAGACACCCAGAAATCCTTCTCCACGTTTTGGAGTGGCGTGCCGAGCCGGTTGGCGGTTGCCAGAAATAGCCCTCGACGATCCTCGTCGGTGGCAGCGATCACGCGAAGAAAATCCGGATTCATGATTTGACCGCAGCAGAGGTCGGCGTAGCGCGGGCGAGTAGTGCGCGAATCCATTTCTGCATCCACGAGGGGACGGTGTGCAAACCAGCGTACAGATCGTCACGGATCGCGCTGCCCTGATGGGGGTCTTGCAGCAATCGACCCAGTTTAGCTTGAATTGCATCCTGATCGACTTGGGTGCCGGCTTTCAGACCATCGCGCAACCAGTAGAGGGCTTGCACTACGCGCATGGCCGGACGACCGGCCCAGTAGAGTTTGCTCGGTGCTGTCAATTTGAACTGTAGGGTCATCTTGTTCAAGACGATCGGTCGCAATCGACCATCGGTATGCACGATGATCTGTCCAGGCACCGCATTTGTCAGACCAAGATCGTTGGCGGCGGTCATTCCGTCAATCAGCACGCGCACCTGGTCCCGACGACCCACGGCATCGATCACGCTGCGATAATCGGGGGCCGTGGGGCGACCGGTGAGCGTGTTCACTTGGGGTTGGTCGTACAGACCTCGATCAATCCGGCGTAGGTCGTTGCTGGCCACCATGCGTTGCAATGTCTTGTCTACCGCATCGCGACCGCCTAGGTCGAGAAAGTCCGCCGGCGTCCACACTTTGGCAGCCGGGGCATGGCTGATGCGTTCCATCAGCTGCGATTTAATGACGGGCGTTGGATGGATCATAGCCGATTCTTTGTCCGATAAGTATATACATATTACGGACATTCACAAAGCCAAGAGGGACCAATGACTGGGTTGCTGTTACGATCAACACGCCTGGAGCGGATATGGCGGTGAAAGGAGCTCGCGCTCCCGAGTTTTGGAACTTGAGTAGCGTCAGAAACAGCCTCATACTTCTGCCAGTCAGAAGATATAGACATGCAGACCCTCGCCAAACAAGTCCTTGAGCACGCCGCTGCCTTGGCGGAAGGCACGCCTCTGGTCGCCAAAGAACTATTGCACCTGGGCGCTCGCACAGCCGTGGATCAAGTGCTGTCCCGCTTACTGCGGCGCGGCGCTCTCCTTCGCGCCGGCCGCGGTATCTATGTCTTGCCCATCGAAAGCCGCTTCGGGACCCGCGCGCCGTCGGTCGTCAAGATGGTCGAGGGTTTGGCAAACCAGCGCGGGGAAACCATCGTGTCGCACGGTGCCGCCGCCGCCAACGCGCTGGGTCTGACGACGCAAGTGCCCATGCGAGCGATCTATCTCACTTCCGGTCCCAGCCGCCGCTTGAAATTGGGTGCGCAGACGGTCGAGTTCCGTCACGCGCCGGTTTGGCAACTGATTTTTCCGGGGCGGGCTGCCGGCGAGGTGGTGCGGGCACTGGCTTGGCTGGGTCCGGAAAAAGCTGGAGAAGCGATCCGGAAGCTGCGCGCCAAACTGCCACCATCCGAGCTGAAAGAAGTTGCGTCGGTGCGGTCGCGCTTGCCCACCTGGATGGCCCTGGAAATTAGTGCCCTGCTGACCCATGGCTGAGTTCTTTCAGCTTTCCCCAGCAGAACGCCTGGAGGCGCTCGACGTGGCGGCCAACACATCGGGCCTCCTGCCTCATCTGCTGGAAAAAGACATCTGGATAGGGTTCTGTCGCATTAATTCTTTCGACCGCAATAGGTGGAGTCAAAGAATTAGTTGGACACAACATGTCGTATGGTCGAGTCGTAAAAATAGCTTAATGCGACAGAACGCAGAAATGTCAGGGTCGGGTCGACCGGGCTTGCCACATTTGCCAAAGAACGCCGGCTCGGCGATCTGGACAAGTTAACGCGCGCCAACATGATTGATTATCTGGAAACGCGGTCGATGGAGGTCCGGCAGAAGACACTCGATCTGGACCGGCAAGCGTGCCAGCACCTGCTCGGCGGAGAAAAGTTACCGGTCATCAAAAGCGAGATCGAAACGGTGCTGAAGAGCCGCTCGTATTCACCGGCACAGATTGAGCGGATCGCCGCCGCACAGACGCCGAAGTATGCCTTCTCAACCAGACTAAGCTATTGCGCTGGTCTGCGTGCCCAGGAGTTGGGAAGGATCCGACTGCTTGCCGACCAGCCCGCCGATGACCGGCCGTGGCACAAAGATTTGTATCTGGGGCGCGATGGCGTCCAATATTCGGTCAAGGGTA
>Ga0105049_10007669_pt1 | contig 12523 bp, 8 predicted proteins | sample MAT06_FD_78087 | JGI IMG/M metagenome (GOLD analysis project Ga0105049, IMG submission 78087) | Freshwater microbial communities from Lake Fryxell liftoff mats and glacier meltwater in Antarctica - MAT-06 | ecosystem: Environmental > Aquatic > Freshwater > Ice > Liftoff microbial mat | place...
CCGGCGTGACAGGCCGGCGCTCTAACCAACTGAGCTACACCCGCATGTTGTGCGGAAGCGGCGGGATAGGCACCGCCCTTGCTGCTGTCAAGCACAAGCACGCGCGAAATCGCATGTCGCGACGCTTTCCTTGCCGATGACCTGTCCCCCGCCACTGGCATTCCGGCCGTCGGCAGCCTAGGCGAGACATTATGACCGATGCTTTCCCTGCCGATCCCACTGCCAGCCCCGCTGGCATCCCTGCCGCAAGCCCCGCCGCAAGCCCCGCCGCAAGCCCCGCCGCAAGCATTGCGCGACTGCTCGCGCTGCTCGATGTCGAACGGATCGAAGACGATCTTTATCGCGGCCAATCAACCAACGCCGGCTGGATGCGCGTTTACGGTGGCCAGGTCGTCGCCCAGGCGCTGATGGCGGCCTCGCGGACGGTTGCCGACGGCCGGCTTTGCCATTCGCTACACAGCTATTTCATCCGCCCCGGTGATCCGGCGCATCCTATCGTCTATCGCGTCGAGCGCGACCGCGATGGCGCCAGCTTCACCACCCGCCGCGTCATCGCCATTCAAAAGGGCCGGCCGATCTTCAACATGGCAGCATCGTTTCAGGCCGAAGAGCCAGGCCTGAGCCATGCCGATGCGATGCCGACCAGCGTTGCACCCGATTCGCTGCAAAGCGAAGCCGAATGGGCCGAAATCCATGCCGCCGACGCTCCGGAACCCTATCGCAGCTTGATGAAAAACCGCGATCGACCAATTGATTTTCGCCCGGTCGTAAAGGTGCACCCCTTTCAGCCGGTCGCGCATGCGCCGCGCGCTCAGCATTGGGTGCGCGCCGTGGCGCCCTTCCATGTGTCGGCGCCGGCAGCGCGCGCGCTGTTTGCCTATGCCAGCGACATGACCCTGCTCGATACCTGCCTGCTACCCCATGCCATTGCCTGGTCAGACCCGAGCATGCAGGTTGCCAGCCTTGATCACGCCATCTGGTTCAATGCCACGCCCGACCTAAATGACTGGCATTTGTTTGATCAGGATTCGCCGGTTGCCGGTGGCGGCCGCGGCCTCAACCGCGCGCTCGTTTACAACCAGAACGGCAGCCTTGTCGCCAGCGTCGTCCAGGAAGGCCTGATCCGCCGCCAGCAGGGATAAACCGTTGAGCAGGCGCGGGCAGCGCCGCTTTGACCCCTTTGCCGCGCTCGGGCCCGGTCTGGTCACCGGCGCCGCCGATGCCGCCTAAGCGCCGCGGTCGCTGGCCGGCAAATTCGCCTTTGCGCTGTTAGCACTCGACATCATCAGCACCGGGCTACTTGCCGGCAAACACAGCGCCGTGGACCACTTCACGCTCAGTCGCGGGCATGCGCGCTTGGGCTGGGGGGCAACGGCGCTGATGGCGGTCGTATCGGCGGTGATGTTCGCGACCCTGTAAACCCTGCGTCAGCCGGTGCCGAAAGGCGCAGTGCTGCCACCAGCCCAGTCACCCCCACCCCCGGCACCCCGATCGGCACAGCGGGTGCCGTATCGGCAAAAGTCCCGTGCAGCCGGTCCCACAGGCTCAACCCGGCCGAAAAATTTGAATCGAGCGATGCGGCATCAGCGCGGTGGTGAATGTCGTGCATTCCCGGCGTCGTCACCAGCAGCGCCAACGGCGCATCAAATGGCAGTTCAAGATCGGCGTGATGGAACAGCACCGAGGCAAAGAACATCCCTTCCCATAATGCCAGCGCGCGCGGGCTGGCGCCAAGCAGCCGCACCTGCGCCAGCCGCAACGCCACCGAAACGCCCATGTCGATGACGTGAAAGCGCAAGGCCGTAGAGGCATCCATGTCGCGATCGCTGTGGTGAACAAGGTGCAGCCGCCACAGCCAGCCGATGCGATGCGTCGCGACATGCCAGTGGTAATTGCTCCAATCGAGCAACAGCATGGCGGCAAGGTCACGCGCCCAGACCGGCCCCGGCAGTTGCTGCGCCAGCCCCTGTCGCCGGGCCACCACCCGCGTCGCCAGCGGCAAGGCCAGCGGCCGCTGCACCGCCGCAATTACGGCAAGGCTGGTCACCCCCAGTGCCATATTGGTCAGCGTGCGCGCCGGTTCCGGCTGGGTACGGACGCGTTTGGGCCACAGCCGCTCGGCGAGCCGCAATCCGCCAATGGCAGCCGCTGCCAGCCAAACCCCGCCGTTACGCCGCGCTTGTTTCGTCATCCCACCAGTCTAATCTACGCGTCATCCGCTCCCAAGGAGTTTTGCGCCATGATCGTCCTGACCCGCCCCGACGGCACTCTGCCCGAAGATCTGCACATCAGCCGGCGCAGCCTGACCGCGCTCATCGCGGCGGGCTATGCGGCGGCCGCGGTGAGTGCCGATGCCGAACCGATCACCACCAGCGCCGATGGACTTGTCATCGACATGGTCACCATGCCGGGCGGCCTGCCCGGTTACGTCGCGCGCCCGGCAGCCAAGGGAAAATACCCGACCGTCATCGTCGTCAACGAAGTATTTGGCGTCCATGAATGGATCAAGGATATCTGCCGCCGCTTTGCCCGCGCCGGTTATGTCGCTATCGCGCCAGCATTTTTTTACCGCAACGACCCCGACAACACGCTGGCTACAGCCAAGGATTTCGCGGTGATCCTGAAGATCGTTGGCGAAGCCAAGAATGACCAGGTGATGGGCGATGTCGCCGCCACCCTCGCCTGGGCTGAAAAACAGGCGTTCGTGAACTCCCAGCGCCTCGCCATCACCGGCTTTTGCTGGGGCGGCAGTGTCGTCTGGATGGCCGCAGCGAAATTTCCGCAATTGAAGGCTGGCGCCGCCTGGTACGGCCGCATCAAGGGCGCGCCCAATACGACCGAAGCCCGGGCCTATCCGATTGACATCGCCGCCAGCCTCAAGGCACCGGTGCTCGGCCTTTACGGCGCGCTCGACAACGGCATAGCGGTCGCCGATGTCGAAGCGATGCAGGCAGCTTTAATCGCCGGCAAGGCCAACCCTGCCACCGCCAAAAGCCGGATCAAGCTTTATGCCAACAGCGACCATGGCTTCCTCGCCGACTATCGCCCGAGCTATAACCCAATCGATGGCCCCGATGCCTGGGCGCGGCTGCTGGCACATTTCAAGGCCAATGGTGTTTAGCAGCCGGAGCTTGCCGTAATCTTCAGCTTGCCCCGGCGTCTGGCCAGGTTCGCAGCAGAAAAAAGGATGACGCCGATGGCGGTCAAGGCCGAGACGGTACCATTGGCAGTTGCCGATGATCTCCAAATTGCAGACTTGCGCGCCGCACTTGTCGCTGGCTGGCGCGACTTTGCTGCCTATCCCGCTTTTGGTCTGTTCTTTGCCAGCTTCTATGTTGTAACGGGCTTGCTGCTGTATTTCCTGCTGTTCGCTCGCGGTGAGTTTACGTGGCTGATTGCCGCCGTGGCGGGCTTTCCACTGCTGGCGCCGTTTGTTGCAGCGGGCCTTTATGAAGTCAGCCGCCGCCGCGAAGCCGGCTTGGCGATGCACTGGCGCTCGATCCTGGGCGCGCTACGCGGTCATGGCGATGAACAGATCCTCAGCATGGGTGTCATCATCTTTGTTGCCTTTGGTTTCTGGTTGATGGTCGCGCATGGCATTTTCGCCATTTTCCTCGCCGACGCCGGCCCCGGCCGCGACGGCCTGGCAGTGTTCACCAGCGGTCCGGGCCTGATGATGCTGCTCGTCGGCGGCGGCGTCGGCGCGCTGATGGCGCTGGGCTTTTATGCCATAAGTGTTATCAGCCTGCCGCTGCTCATCGATCGCGAGGTCGATTTCATCAGCGCCATCATCGTCAGTCTGGCAGCAGTACGCTCCAACAGCTTCGTGTTATTGGTTTGGGCGGTCATAATCGCGGTTTCGCTGTTCATTGCCATGGTGCCGGCGTTTCTTGGTTTGCTGGTGGTGCTGCCGGTGCTGGGCCATGCCACCTGGCACCTTTATCGCCGCTGTGCCGGATGAACTACCGCCCCGCCGCGATCGCCGTCCCTGCTGCCCAGCCGCTTGCCCAGGCCCATTGAAAGTTATAGCCGCCAAGCCAGCCCGTGACATCGACCGCCTCGCCAATGACGTATAGCCCCGGCACGGCCTTTGCTGCCATGGTCTGCGATGACAGTTCGGCGGTTGAAATCCCGCCGACGGTCACTTCGGCCTTGGCAAAGCCTTCGCTGCCGTTGGGCAGGAACTGCCAATCGGCAAGCAGCCGCTCGATATCGCCGAGGCGGGCGTCCGACAGGCTGTTGAGATCGCCATAAAGCCCGATGCGTTGCCACAGCATGTCGGCGAGGCGATCGGGCAGCACGGCAGCCAATTGGTTGCGCAGGAAGCTTCGGGGCCGCTCACGCTTGGCGGTGACCAGCCAGCCGGGCTTGGCATCGGGCAGGAAATTGATCGCGACCGGCTGGCCGTGCCGCCAATAGCTCGAGATCTGCAGGATTGCCGGGCCCGACAGGCCGCGATGGGTGAACAGCGCCGCTTCGCGAAATTTCACCTTGCCACAGCGCGCCACGATATTGGCGGCGACGCCGGAAATTTCGCGGAACAAGGTTTCATCGCCGCCCAGCGTCAGCGGCACGAGCGCAGGCCGTGGCTCGACCACCGACAGCCCAAAGCGTCGCGCCAGGCCATAGGCATGATCGGTCGCCCCCATCTTGGGGATCGACGGCCCGCCAGTGGCGATGACCAGTGCCGGGGCGGTTGCCACCCGGTCACCATAGGCCACCCGGTAACGTCCATCGGCATGGGTAATCTCTCCAGGAGGGCGGCCAAGGCTGATCGTTACCCCGGCAACTTCGCATTCATCGCGCAACATAGCGACGATCTGACGGGCCGAGCCATCGCAGAACAACTGTCCCAGGGTTTTTTCGTGCCAGGCGATGCCATGCTTTTCAACCAGCGCGATGAAATCGGCCGGCGTGTAGCGCCGCAACGCCGATTTGGCGAAGTGCGGATTGGCCGAAAGATAGCGTTCGGGCACCGCGCCGATATTAGTGAAATTGCAGCGCCCGCCGCCGGAAATAACGATCTTTTTGCCCAGTTCATCGGCATGGTCGATAACCAGCACCCGCGCCCCGCCCTGCCCGGCTACCGCCGCACACATCAGGCCGGCACCGCCGCCACCCAGGATTATCGCATCGAATTCTTGTATCATCGCCCCCCGCTAGCCTGTCATCATCACGACGAACAGCCCCATGCCACCGGAGTCGCCCATGACCATCGACTGGAACCACCAGGCCATCGCCATCCTGCCCGATCTTGTGACGTTGCGCCGCGCCATCCATGCCGAGCCCGAACTCGGGCTGCACAATCCGCGCACAGCCGACAAGATTCGCGCCGCGCTCGCCGGCCTGCCGCTGGAAATCCGCGAAGGGCCTTCGACCAGCGGGCTTGTCGCCACATTGCGGGGCACCGCCAATGGCCGCACGATACTGTTGCGCGGCGATACCGATGCCCTGCCATTGACCGAGGACACCGGGTTGGATTTCAGCTCGGCAACCCCGGGCGTCATGCACGCCTGCGGCCATGACAGCCATGTCGCGATGCTGGTGGGCGCTGCAAAGCTGCTCTGCGCCAATCGCGACTCCCTGCCTGGCACGGTGCTATTCATGTTCCAGCCCGGCGAAGAAGGTCATCATGGCGCGCGCTACATGCTCGACGACGGCCTGATCGCGCCCTTGCCCGATGCCGCGTTTGCCATCCACATCATGCCCAACGCGCCGCATGGCGTGTTCGGTGGCCGCGCCGGGCCGCTGCTCGCTGCCACCGACCGGTTGCACGTGACGGTTACCGGGCGCGGTGGCCATGCCTCGATGCCGCATGATGCGCTCGATCCGGTGCCGATAGCCTGTGAAATCGTGCTGGCGATCCAGAGTTTCGTTACTCGCCAGCTATCAGTGTTCGACCCGGCGGTGGTCACCATCGGCCAGATTGTTGCGGGAACGACCGACAATATCATCCCCGAAACCGCGCGGCTGCTCGGCACCATCCGCACCCTGTCACCGCACGCCCGCGCCCGGGTGGCGGCCGGGCTGAAGCAATTGATCACCGGTATCGCCGCAGCACATGGCGCCAGCGCCGATGTGGTGATCGAACAGGGCTTTCCGGTGACGATGTGCGACGCCGATGCGGTGCGCTTCGGCCAGGCGACGATAGAGGCGCTTTATGGCGCCGATGGCTGGCGGACGATGAGCAGCCCGGTGATGGGCGGCGAGGATTTTGCCTATGTCCTCGAAAAAGTCCCCGGCGCGATGTTTTTCCTTGGTGCGTCGGAAGCCGGCAGTGATTGGACACAGTGCTGCGGCCTGCACTCCAACCGCATGACGATCGACGAAGCCGTAATGGCGCGCGGCGCGGCGGTACACGCGGCACTCGCAGAGCGTTTTCTCGTCGGCGGGTTGAGTGCGTAACCGGTAATTTGCCGGTTATGCAATCAGGCTGTTGATGGGGATTTTTTGCGGTTTGGCGAAGTGTCTGTTTCAGAAGCTGGCTGGATTGAGATGACGAGCGATTTTAGTGTCTGCCAAGACGCCGATTGCAGCCGACACCCTTTGGTATCGGCAAGATCGGTAACGCTGGCAGGCGCAAAAAAGTGCCGTCAGATCGGTCCAGCCGACTTTTGGCTCATACACGAAGGCGCTGGCCAAAACCCTGAACCAGCAATGGCGAACATCTGTCCACGCCGCGGTTAACATCCATTATGTTCGACGTTGGCCAACGCGATGCGTGTGACACCAACATTCAGATCCAGCGTTGTAAATGAATGACTCTTCCCAAACCGAATCAACAGGTTTTGATCTGCGGCGGCGGGCCCTCCGGCCTTGCGGCGGCGCTTCTGTTTGCCGATCTTGGCTGGAATGATGTTGTTCTGGTTGAACGTCGGGCGGGACCGGCTGATTTTGAACTCAACAAGGCGTTCAACTATCAGATCGACCCGCGCGGGCAGCAACTGTTGATCAAAATCGGTGTCGCGGCGATGCTGGAGCACTACGGCGTTGCCAATGATGACTTCAAGCTCGGGGTGGCAGGCCCTGACGGCGTGCTCAAAAAAGTTGCGCCACCGATCATAAACCCGCTGCGCGGTCGGTGTTACTGGATTCGCCGCGCCAATTTACAGCAGATGCTGTTCGATGCCATTACGGCACGCGGCGGTTCGCGCATCAGGCTGTTATACGGGCATAAATTTTCCGGCTTTGTCGATCATGCCGACGGGAGGACTGGCGCTACGGTGTCGGGACCTGATGGCCAGACGATCGCGTTGATGCCCGACCTGGTCCTGGGCTGCGACGGCTTGTCATCCCAGGTTCGAGCCGCGCTAGCATCCCACCCCGATGTGCCTGATGACCATTTTCGCATGATCGAGCATCCGTCTAAAAGTGCCGGCCTGGCCTATAAAGTGCTCAGCCTTCCCCCGGGTCTCTCCATCCGCAGCGAAGCTGGCGTCACCGCACTTGATGATCATCGAATGTGCTATCTGCTATCAAGCGCACCAAAACCACGAAATGCAGCGCTGACATTGGCGGCTTTTCCAATTTCAAACAATCAGGAACCCCGCAGCGCCAACATCATCCGTGAGCCGGACCACAAGATATGGAAACTGAAAACCGTCGACACCCTGTTTGAATTTCTTGTAAATGCGTTGCCGCAACTTGAAATCCGGTCACTTATCACTGTCGAACAGGCAGAAGCCTTTCTGACCACCGAGCCGGGTCGGTTTCCCATCCCCCAATATGCCAGCCACGTGCACACATCGCTGGGCAGTTCGGCCGTACAAGTGCTTTTGGTTGGTGATGCAGGCCATGCCTTCCCGCCTGATCTTGGCCTTGGCGTCAATTCGGCGCTGGAAGATTTGTTGTGCCTGGCGCGGCATCTCGAAAACACGCCCGGCAAGCTACAAACCGCCTGTTCAAACTTTGAAAAGGAGCGATTGCCGCAAAACGCTGCGCTGGTCCGTCTGGTTCAAACCGTTTTTCCCGAACAATATGGCCATATGCCATGGCGGTTGAAGCTATGGATATTTGGTTTTGTGGTGCGCAAATTGCTCAATCGGATTGCACCTTTTGCCTTCGACAAACATGCCTTTCTGCTGGTTCAAGAACATTGGCTCAGCTTCGACGAAATCGAAAAAATGAAAGTCCGCACCGACCAGCGTGTCCGGCTGATCGGCGCAGTGCTGGTCTTGGCCCTGATGTTGATCCTGTTCGCCTGACAAACCACCGCCCTCGGCGGCAACGCCCCGCGGGCAGCCAGAGGCGTACTGGCATCCCGAATTGGTCAGAATCCAGCTTAAACCGTGATCGACATCCCGCGGTAAACCCTTGCCCGATAACGCGAATCCTCGGCATCGGGCAGCGGCGCGCCGGCCAGCAGGACGGCACGCGCAAAGCGTTTGACCTCTTCGTCATGCTCGGCCTGGTTGCGCGGTTCTTCCGAGCGGACACGGCGGGTCAGGTTGATCTGGTTGACCGGCACATCATGGACAAGCCGTTCATTTTCCACAGCAATCGTCGCGGTAAAGGCATGCAGCGTCGTCTTGGCGAAATTGGCCAGCGCGAACGATGGCCCACCCTGCCCCATCGGCACGTCGGGTGACACCAGCACAATCTGGCAGCCATCATACAGAGACGCCTTGCGGGCGACGCGGAAATGATGCGTCAGATTGGTTTCAACGACATCGGCAAAGCCCGCCGCATCGAGTGGCGCATCGCCATCGAACAGCGCATCGGGCAACGGTTTGAACGGCGTTGATACCACGGTCGTCGGATAGCCGAATTGGGCGAGTGCGCTATCCAGGCTGTCTTCGAGCGCCTGATCGATAGCAGTGCCGACGACCAGCGTTTCGATACGGCCATCACCGGCGCTGCCGATGCCTGCAACAATCGCCTTGGCGGCAACTTCGGTGCGGGTAAGGAGCACGATCCGCGCGACGTTGGCGCCGAGAAAGCCCTGGGCGCTGGCGACGAGATAGTCGGTCAAATGCTCACCCACCAGCCAGACGGTGCGCCCGGCCATCTGGTCGAGCCGCTCCTGCTTGGGGCTGCCGAACAGTTCGCGCTCGGTCGTCGAGCGTTCGACGTTGAGCCCCCCCGACGGCATGAAGGTTTCACCCGACACAGCGCGATCGGCGAGGAAAAACACCGTCGCCTGCGCCACATCGGTCTCGGTGGGCATCTTGCCGAGATGTAGCTGCGACAGCACGCCGGAGCGCACCTTGGCAGCCTCACGGGCGATCTGGGCGGCGGGCAGCCATGGCATGTCGTCGGGCGGCACGCGCAGCAGCCAGTCGGTATCGGGCTTGCCGGCCCAATCGGTGCCGATGAGGTAACCGCCGAGCCGAAGCCGCTTGACCAGCTTGGTCGCCAGCATCGGGGTGAGCAGAAACCGATCCCAGCAGCAGCTTTCACCGCCTTCGCGGGCCACGGTCAGCGCCAGTTCGCGCAGTTCGGCCGGCACGGCACGATCATGGCTGAGTTGCACCGTATCGTTGCGCGCCAGGCGGGACAGGATACCCTCGACCTTTTCGCCGCGGCGAATGGCCTTGATGGTCGCCGCATGGACCGAATTGAGCCGCTTGTTTTCCAGAATCAGCCGACCGCGCCGTTCGAACAACCCGGGCTTGCCGCCAAGGCCGGCGAGCCGGTCACCATCGACCGGGCCGGGCGCAATGGCGTTGATCTGGATTTCCGGGCCGAGATGCCGTGCCATAGATTCGACCATGGCGCGCTGGCCGGATTTCGAAACGGCATAATCGGTACGGTTGGGATAGCTGACGGCGAGGAATTTTTCGCCACCGAAATAGCTCGAAACGTTAAGGATATAGCCCGAACCCTGGCGCTTCATCATCGGCACCACCATGTGCATCAGTGCATAGTTGGAAATAAGGTTGGCCGCCTGGGTATTGCGCCACGCCTTGATGTCCATGTCGACGGCCATTTCTTCGGCGCCCGACACCCCGGCGTTGTTGATGAGGTAATCGATGCGACCAAAGGCAGCGATGGTGGCATCGACGGCCTTTCTCAGGCTGGCAACATCGGCGACATCAATATTGGCAAGCGTGCGCACCCGGCGCTCGACGCCTGAAAAGCCGATATCTTCCAGTTCGCCGACGATCCGGTCACGCGCTGCCGACAATTCGCTGTCACGCCGCGCCACCATCATCACCTTGGCGCCGGCGAGCGCCAGCAGCCGCGCTACCTGGCCACCGATGCCGGCGGAACCCCCGGTGATCAGCGCAACCTTGCCCAAATGCAGACCAGTAATGTTTTCCGACGTGCCAACCATCGCCTTGCGGGCGCCGGTGGCTTCGCCGATGCTATCTGGCAGATATAGGTTGACCGGTTTGATACGGCGTTCCTTGAGCACGATCCGCGCCGCCTGGCCGGCGGCGAACGACAGGCTTTCGGGCTCGTTGTTGGTATAGCGGATGATCTGATTGCCCCATTCGGGCTTGTCACGGCGACCATGGGCGGCATCGACGGCGCTCTCATCACGCCAGATTCGGATCAGTTCCTCCAGCGCGGCGCGCAGCACATTGGCGTAATAATTGCCGGTGCCGTCATCACCGTTCGACATGAACACAAAACGCGGATCGTGGAGCAAGCCGTCATGGCCCCGCCAATATCGGCTCAGCGTGCGCGCCACGGCAATATTGCCCTCAAGCTCGTCATCGACAAAGCGTTCGACCTGAGCATCGGTTGCTTCGGCCAGCAGCCCGGCGAAATAACCCGCCGGGCGCGTCGGCAGCATGATCGCACCGGTTATCGGCAGTTGGTCGCGGGTAAAATCGGCCAGCACCGAGTCCATCACGACATGGTCGTGGCGCGGGAAATGCGCGACCCGGATACGCGGCGCGCCGTTCAACTGGCTGGCGGCATCTTCCGCCGCCGATTGCGCGTGAAAGCCGAGCAGCACTTCGGCGCCGCAATCGGCCTGGACCCGGGCAATCGCGATGGCATCATCAACCTGCGATCCTGCCGAGACCAGCACGCCGAGCCCGCCGCCATCGATCGAGCGCATCGTCGGACGCGACAAATAGGTCGAGCGCGATTCCTGCCGCACTGCCATGCCGTGCGTGACTTCAAAATCATGGCCGGCAAAAGCTGCCGATTCGTCAGAGCCCAGAAACACACAGGTGTTGGCAATATCGGCCGGGGTCGGGAACGTCTTGGCCTTGGGCGCGCCATCGACGCTGCGCTCCAGCGCCATCAGGTTGAAAAAATGGCTGGCGGTAGCGCCCGGCTCGTCACCGCGCAGGCCATCCATGGCGGCAAAGACGGTGCGGATACGTTCGCTGGCAATCGGCCCCGGGAACAGCAAGTTGACGCGGATGCCACGCGGGCCAAGCTCGGTCGCCATCTCGCGCGACATCGCGTTCATCGCCGCCTTGGGCACGGTATAGGCTGCACGCGCATAATATTCGGTACGCGAAAAAATCGTCGAGACATTGATGATCGAGCTGCCCTCGGTCATCGAGACAGCGGCAGCGCGCACCATGTTCCAGGCGACAACCATGATGTTGCGCGCGGCATCACCCACGGTTTCACTATCGGTGCTACCGGCCTTTTGCAGCGCGGCAAGATCCGCTTGGCTGAGCGGCAGGTTTTCCAGCGGCTGCTTGGGTCCGGCCGAACCGGCGTTGTTGACCAGAACATCGATATGGCCATGCCGCGCCACGACTTCGGCGATACCAGCGCGCACGCTATCGGCATCGGCGCCATCGATGACGACGGTCGAGGCGCGATCGGCGCTTACCCCTGCGGCGGCTACCGCTGCATCGCGCGCCAAATCAGTGCGGCTGCGATCGCGCCCCGAAAACACCACGGTAGCGCCTTCGCCAAGGTAGCGCCGCGCGATAGCCTGGCCGAGGTTGCCAGCAGCGCCGGTGATCAGCGCCACCTTGCCGGCCAGCCGGCCCTGCAGCGCCGCAGTGACCTGGGGTTCGGTCGATGAAGTTTTCGCCATGGTCGTGTCTTTCACTTCGCGCTGTCGGTTGAGGCGGCGGCCGCCCAGGCTTCATAAAGTTCGTCGCGGCTGCGCAAGCCGGTCGCCGGCAGTGCATGGTTGACGATATAGGTCGCGCCGGAATGGCGGTTGTCCCACATCGCCTGATGCGCTTCGGGCAGGCCCTGCCACGGCACCACGGTCGGCTCGGTGACATCGAGCAGCCCGGCGGCGACCATGTCGTTCATCCGTGTCACTTCATAGGCGTTGCACAAATGCGTGCCGAGAATTTGCGCGGTCGGCATGATGATCCGGCGCTGGCGCGTCCAGACCTGCGGCGCATAGAAATTATAGCGCTGGCCGGCCATGTCCTCGGCATAGACGATCCGCCCGGTGAACGGCTTGACCAATGCCGAGGTGACCCCAAGCGTATCCTGCCCGGCGCGTTCGAGCACGATATCGGGCGCACCGCGCGGGTTGTCGGGAGACCGTAACAGCTTGCCGACGGCACTGCCGAAAGGCTTGAGCGTCTTGTCCTGAAACTCGCGCACAGCCTCGCGAAAGGCTTCGATATCGGCGCGGGCGACC
>Ga0105049_10007673_pt1 | contig 12521 bp, 10 predicted proteins | sample MAT06_FD_78087 | JGI IMG/M metagenome (GOLD analysis project Ga0105049, IMG submission 78087) | Freshwater microbial communities from Lake Fryxell liftoff mats and glacier meltwater in Antarctica - MAT-06 | ecosystem: Environmental > Aquatic > Freshwater > Ice > Liftoff microbial mat | place...
CCCAGGTGTAGTCGGCCAGCGCACGCATCCACGACAGGTCAGCGCCGGCGCAGAAGGCCTTGCCGTGGCCGCCCAGCACGATGGCGCGCAGCTGCGGGTCGGCACCCAGCGCGCTGAAGGCCGCCGTCAATTCGGCAATCGCACTGTCGTTGAAGGCGTTGCGCACCTCAGGGCGGTTGAGCCAGACCTCGGCGACGTGCGGGCTTGGGCGGCGGATGTCCAGGGTGCTGCTCATGCCTTGGACTCCTCTTGCAGCAAGCGCACCAGGTCCAGTTCAGGGCCAGGCCGGTCCAGCGCCGTAAGCGCAGCCGTGATCTGCCCCCGGTGGTGCGTGCCGTGGTTGAAGACATGGGCCAGCGTGGCGGCAAAAGGCAGCGTGACGTCGCCACCGGCGATGCGGCGGTAGCTGATGTTGCCCAGCAGCCGCTCTTCGGGCCAGACCTCGATCAGCGGCGTCCAGGCCAGGGCGCCTTCGAGCAGGCGTTCGCGCAGGCGCTGGCGGTCGGGTTCGACCTCGGCGTCCAGCGCGGTGACGGTCGATGCACCTTCGGCGAAGCGTGCAAACCACAACTGCTGTTCTCCCACCAGCAGGTGGTTCAGCGTGCCGTGGATGCTGTTGAAAAAAAGGCCCAGGTGGCGGCGGTAGTCGGCATCAGGCAGTTCGTCCACGGCCGCCATCAGCCGCCGCGTGGCCCACAGGTTGTAGCGCGCCAGCGTCTGCAGGTGTGCGCGCAAGGGCGAGTGGTCCAGGTTCTTCTGCATGATGACGCTGCGGTAGTCCCTGCCCGACCACTGCACCTGGCCCACGTCGCCGTAGCCCAGGCGGCGGTACAGCGCACGCAGCTCAGCCGCCGGTGCGGCCGTATCCAGCGCCATGCGCCGATAGCCACTTTCAAGCGCCCACTGCTCGCAGGCCTGGATGAGGCGGCGGCCCACGCCCTGGCCTTGCATACGCGGGTCCACCGCAAACTGGTGGAAGTGCGCGGTGTCGCGTTCGCGGAACCAGGGCACGTCGGCGGTCCAGGGCGCGCTGTCCATGTCGTAGGGGCCGCAGACCGTGACCGTGCCCACCAGTTCCTTGCCCATCACGGCCACATAACACTGGCCTTCCGCGGCGCGCTTGCGCGTCGTCTCCGCACTTTGTGTCGCGGCGACGAAGTTCAATCCTCTCTGCGCCAGCGGCGTGTAGGCGCGGTGCAGCAAGCGGGTCAGCGCGTCGAGCGAATCGCGCGCGGCCAGCGACCGGACTTGCAGCTCGGGCGCGTCCATCACTGTTGCCGGTCGTGCAGGTCGCAGTTCAGGATCATCGGTCTTGATGGGGTTGCGCATGATGGGTGTGAAACGGGACAGGGGCACACGTCGTTCACTACATTCGGAAGATGCCAAAGCGCGGGCTGTCCGGGATGGGTGCATTCAGGCTGGCGCTCAAGCCCAGGGCCAGCACACGGCGCGTGTCCATGGGGTCGATGACCCCGTCGTCCCACAAGCGCGCACTGGCGTAGTAGGGGTGCGCCTGGTGCTCGAACTGCTTGAGGATGGGCGCCTTGAAGTTCGCTTCTTCCTCGGCCGACCACTGGCCGCCCTTGGCCTCGATGCCGTCGCGCCGCACGGTGGCCAGCACGCCGGCGGCCTGTTCGCCGCCCATCACGCTGATGCGCGCGTTGGGCCACATCCACAGGAAACGCGGGCTGTAGGCCCGGCCGCACATGCCGTAGTTGCCAGCGCCAAAACTGCCGCCGATGATGACCGTGAACTTGGGCACCGTGGCGGTGGCCACGGCCGTCACCATCTTGGCGCCGTGTTTGGCGATGCCTTCGTTCTCGACTTTGCGACCGACCATGAAGCCGGTGATGTTCTGCAGGAAAACCAGCGGCACCTTGCGCTGGCAGCACAGTTCGATGAAGTGCGCGCCCTTCTGCGCGCTTTCGCCAAACAGGATGCCGTTGTTGGCGATGAGGCCCACCGGCATGCCTTCGATGTGCGCAAAACCGGTCACCAGCGTGGCGCCGTAGCGCGCCTTGAATTCGTCGAACTCCGATCCGTCCACGATGCGGGCAATGATCTCGCGCACGTCGAAGGGCTTGCGCGAATCGTTCGGGATCACACCGTGCAGTTCGGCGGCATCGAACAGCGGCGCACGCGGCGGCACGCGCTTGAGCTGATCGGGCTTGATCCAGTTCAGGTTGGCCACGCTGGCCCGCGCGATGGCCAGCGCGTGCAGGTCGTTGTCGGCCAGGTGGTCGGCCACCCCCGACAGGCGGGTGTGCACGTCGCCGCCACCCAGGTCTTCTGCACTCACCACTTCACCGGTCGCCGCCTTCACCAGGGGCGGGCCGCCCAGGAAGATGGTGCCCTGGTTCTTGACGATAATGGCCTCGTCGCTCATGGCCGGTACGTAGGCGCCACCGGCGGTGCAGCTGCCCATGACGACGGCAATCTGCGGAATGCCCAAGGCCGACATCTGGGCCTGGTTGTAGAAGATGCGCCCGAAGTGGTCACGGTCGGGAAACACCTCGTCCTGGTTGGGCAGGTTGGCGCCGCCGCTGTCCACCAGGTAGACGCAGGGCAGGCGGTTCTGTTGCGCCACTTCCTGCGCGCGCAGGTGCTTTTTCACCGTGGCCGGGTAGTAGGTGCCACCCTTGACCGTGGCGTCGTTGCACACGATCAGGCATTCAACGCCGCTGACACGCCCGATGCCGGTGATCAAGCCGGCGCCGGGCGCGGCGTTGTCATACAGGTCCAGGGCCGCAAGCGGCGCGATCTCCAGGAACGGCGTGTCGGGGTCGAGCAGCATCTCCACCCGCTCACGCGGCAGCAACTTGCCGCGTGCAATGTGCTTGGCGCGAGCGGCCTCACCGCCGCCCAGGGCGATCTGCGCCAACTTTGCGTTGAGGTCTTGCACCAGCGTCCGCATGAGCTCGGCGCTGGCCTTGAAGCCGTCGCTGCGCGGGTTGAGCTTGGATTTGAGCGCGGGCATCGGACGGTGTCTCCTGGCGTGGGGCGTTTTTTCCGGTCTGGGCCGCGGACGGGGTCAGCAGCCTGCCATCACGGTTGACGTTGACGTCAACGTCAATTCTAGGGCTCGCCTTCAGGCCGTCCGGGGCCCGTACACCGCCCGCTCGTCCCAGCCCAGCGTGGCCATTTCTGCGCCGCGCAGGTGGGGTTCGCTGGGCATCAGGAACTTGGCCGCGGTGGTGCGTCTGATGCATGAACAGGTGCTGCAGCATGCAGCACGCCCACGTAGTACTGGTCCACGCCAAGGTTGTGGTTCAGCGTGGCCATCAGGTTGGGAAAGAAGCTGATTCGCGGCGCACGCAGTTCAGTGAAGTTCAGCGGCGCCATCGCCGTGTGCAGGCGCAGGTTGGCCAGGCGGTTGGCATGCGCCTGGACGCGCAGCAGGTGCAAGGCTTCCATGGTTCAGACCTTGCCGGCTGGTTTGCTGGCTGGTTCGCTGGTTGGTGGCAGCACGGCTGCACCCGCTGCCCGCCACGCTGTGAAGCCGCCGTCGATGTGGCAGACCCCGGACATGCCCATGTCCTGCAGCGTCTTGGCCGCCAACGCCGACCGCCAGCCGGCGGCGCAGAACAGCACCAGCTGCCGGCCCGGCGCAAACACCGGCTTGAAGTACTCGCTCTGCGGGTCGACCCAGAATTCGAGCACGCCGCGCGGTGCGTGGAAGGCGCCGGGGATGGCACCTTCGCGCTGCAACTCGCGCACGTCGCGCAAGTCGACAAAAAGAAGGTCGTCACGGCCATGCATGGCACGCGCTTCGTCCAGGCTGATCGTGACGATCTGTGCCAACGCTTCGTCGACCAGTTCTTTGGCGGTTTTCATCGGTGGAGGGTTCGCGGGTCTGCTTGGCTGGATTGCCTGCGATCGGCCGCCATGTTGTGGTCTCCCGGCTCGGCTGTCTGTTGTCGTTTGTGCCAAGCCGGGCGCCTGCCGACTCAGTCCAGGTCTGCACCGTCCGCGCGAAGGCGCCGCTGCAACTCCGGCACGTTGAAACTGCCCGCCACACGCAAGGCCGCGGCCGTGCCGGCCGCCTGTCCCATCACAAAACAGGCCCCGCTGGCACGCGCTGCGCTCTGGCCCAGGTGCTCCATGCCGGCGCAGCGACCGGCCACCAGCAGGTTGGGCACCTGCAGCGGCACCAGCATGCGCCAGGGCAGCTGGTTGTGGCTGTTGTCGGCGTCCATCGGGAAGGCCCACTCCACACCACCGGCGACGTGTTTTTCCACCGGCCAGGCGTTGAGGCCGATGCTGTCTTCGAAGCGGGCGCCGTGCAGCACCTCGTCGCCCGTCAGCATGTGCTGGCAGTGCACCCGCCGCGTTTCGCGCACGCCCACCTGCGCCGCGATCTCGCTGATCTCGGCCTGCTCGAAACCCGGCACTTCGGCACGCAGGAAGCGCATGTACTCGACGATCTGGCGCCGGCCTTCGACCTCGGCCGCGCTCAGTTGCGCGGCGTCGGTGGCGTCTGCCGCGCGGCCTTGGGCGTTGCGCAGCTGTGTCACGTTGGCGCGCCATTCGCTCGGATTGCGCTGCGGGCGCAGGATGGCACCGTGGCGCGGAAAGTCGTAGCGGTCTGCGGCCGCCGCCATCAGCTGGTCGATGGCCTTGAACTCGCCGATGGCGGTCTGCGCACGCGCCGCATCGACGTGGCCGATGCGGAACATGGTGCTGGGGTAGAGCATGTCGCCCTGGCCGTCGCCCAGCGTGTGCGGCACGCCCGCAAAGTGCGCGATGTCGGCGTCGCCCGAGCAGTCGATGACCTGCCGTGCACGCACCGCCCGGCGGCCGGACTTGGTCTCGATCAGCACGGCAGCAAGGGAATCGCCCGCCATCACCACACCTGCCGCCCAGGCGTGGAAGAGCAGTTGCACACCCGCGTCCAGCAGCAGCCCGTCGGCGGCGCACTTGTAGGCCGCCACGTCGTAGCTGCGCACACGGATGCGGCCCTGCAAGCCGTCCTGTGGCGCATTCAGGCCGCCCAGCTTGTCGATGCGCGCCAGCAACTCATCGGCCACGCCGTGCACCAGTTGCTGCATGGCGCCACCGCGCCTGCCGTACAGGCCGGCGAAGTTGGTCACGCCACCAGCCGTGCCCATGCCGCCCAGGAAACCGTAACGCTCGATCAGCAGCGTGCTGGCGCCGTGGCGCGCGGCACTGACGGCGGCGGCCAAGCCGGCCGGGCCGCCGCCGACCACCAGCACGTCGACGTCGCCAAAAACCGGCGTCTGGCGCGCGGGTTCGGCAACGTGCTGCACGCTCACTCCAGCTTGATGCCGCGGCTGGTGATGATGTCGCCCAGGATGCGGGTTTCTTCCTTCACGCGCTGGGCCAGGCCTTCGCTGCTGCTGCCTTGTGCGTCCCAGCCGCCAATGAACAGGCGCTGCTTGGTGTCGGCCTCTTTCACGGCTGCCGGCACGTCACGCGCCAAGCGGTCCAGCGCCGCCTTGCTCAGCGTGGCGGGGCCCACGAGCGCGGTCCAGACTTCGAGCGGGATCATCTTCACGCCGGCATCGGCCAGCGGCGCGATGTCGGGCGCCAGCGTGCTGCGCGGGCCGGTCAGGCCGACGGCGTGCAGCTTGCCGGCCTTGACCTGTGCGAGCGCCAGGCCCGGTGGCACCAGCGCCATCTGGATCTGGCCGCCCAACATGGCCGTCAGCACCGCCGGGTTGCCGTTGTAGGGCACGTGCACGGCCTGCGTGTTGCCCAGCGCCACCTTGACCACCTCCATGCCCAGGTGGCCCACCGATCCGATGCCCACCGAGCCGTAGCTCCACTTGTCGCCCCCGGCCTTGGCCGCGGCCAGGAATGCGGCGCCCTGTGGCTGGTCCACTGGCGTCACCAGCACCAGCGGCGCGGTGGCCAGCAGGCTGATGAGGCTGAAGTCCTTGGCCGGGTCGAAGGGCAGCTTGGGATTCAGGATCTTGGCCGAGGTGAGGTTGCCATTGATCACGACACCCAGCGTGTGGTCGTCGTTGGCCTTGGCCACGGCGTCGGCCGCAACATTGCCCGACGCTCCGGGCTTGTTTTCCACCACCACCGGCTGGCCCCAGGTCTTGGACAGGTTGTCGGCCAGCGCACGCGCGGCGATGTCGGGTGTGCTGCCGCCGGGGAAGCCGACCATGATCTTGACCGGCTTGCTGGGCCAGGCGGCGGGCTGTGCAAAGACCGGGCCAGCCAGGCTCATCAGGGCCAGGCTGGCAGCCAGTGCGGTGGCCACCGATCGGCGGCGTGTGCGGGGGTTGAAGGTGCTCATCGGTGTCTCCTTGATCTGACTGGGCGCGCAGTATCGCAGGGCTGGCTACGATGACCCGATGATTGCCCTGGACTTGCTGCTGGCCGCCACGGGCCTGGCGCTGGCGTTGGCCTTGCGCCCCTGGCGTGCGCTGGCCGGCACCACGCCACCCTGGCCCGCGCTGGCCTGGTGGGCGGCGCTGCCGCTGCTGTGGAGCCTGGACGCCATCACGAACATGCCGCTGCTGCAGCCGCTGTCGGGTGCCTGCGTGCTGCTGCTGATGCTGGGCTGGCCGCTGACGGTTCTGATGCTGGTGCCGGTGACGGCCGTCATCGCGGGGCTGGCCGACGTGTCGCTGCTGGACGCCGTGCACCGCAGCGTCTGGCTGGGCCTGGTGCCGGCCACGCTGGCGCTGCTGCTGGGCGCGGCGGTGCGGCGCTGGTTGCCGCACCACCTGTTCGTCTACATCCTGGGGCGCGGCTTTTTTGCCACTGCGCTGGCGGTGGCCGGCGCCGGCTGGCTGGCTGCGGCGCTGTTCGGCGTACCCGACACGCTGAGCCTGGCCGACGTGATGCTGGCACGGGCTCTGGCCGCCTGGGGCGACGCGTTCCTGACCGGCATGATGGTGGCCATCTTCGTGGCCTTCAAGCCGCAGTGGCTGGCGACCTACACCGACCACCTGTACCTGCCGCGTGACTGAACGTCACCTGACTGAGCGTCATCTTCGCCAGAACTGCGGCGTGAACAGCACCAGAACGGCCAGCAGTTCCAATCGACCCAGCACCATGGCGAAGGTGCAGACCCAGGTCTGGAAGTCCGTGAGGCCGCTGTAGTTGACCGCCGGCCCCACCTCGCCCAGGCCGGGCCCGATGTTGTTGACGCAGGCGATGACTGCCGTGAAGGCAGTCACCACGTCCAGGCCGCTGAACAGCAGCACCATGGTCAAGCCCACCAGCGTGGCGCCGTACATCATCATGTAGGCGATCACGCTTTGCATCACGCGGTCGCTGACGGCCACGCCGCCCAGCACCACGGGGTTGACGACATTCGGGTGCACGATGCGCACCAGCTCACGCCGCGACTGCTTCAGCAGCAAGAGCATGCGGATCATCTTGATGCCGCCGCCCGTGCTGCCGGCACAGGTGGCAAAACAGCCCAGCAGGATCATCAGCAGGGGCGCAAACAGCGGCCATTGGCCGTAGTCGTGGGACGCGTAACCCGTGGTCGTGGCCACCGAGACCACGTGAAACACCGTGTGGCGCAGCGCCGCACTCCAGCTGTCGTAGGCGCCATTGGCCACCAGGTAGACTGCAATGAGCGCGATGCTGCCCAGCAGCGCAGCATAGAAGGCCTGCACTTCGGTGTTGCGCCACAGCGGCGCCAGCGACTTGGCGCGCCAGGCCACGAAGTACATCAAGAGGCTGATGCCCGACAGCATCATGAAAAAGATGGCCACCCCTTCGATCAGCGGCGAGTTCCAATACCCGAAGCTGGCGTCGTGGCTGGAGAAGCCGCCCAGGCTGACGGTGGTGCACATGTGCATGAAGGCGTCGGACCAGCTCATGCCGGCCGCGCGGTAGGCCAGGAAGCAGCTGATCGACAGGCCGAAGTAGGTGCCCCAGATAACACGCGCCGTGTCGGCGATGCGCGGCGTGAGTTTCTGGTCCTTCATCGGCCCCGAGACTTCGGTCTTGAAGAGCTGCGAGCCCCCCACGCCCATCATCGGCAGGATGGCCACTGCGAGCACGATGATGCCCAGGCCGCCCACCCACATCATGAAACAGCGCCACACGTTCACCGACAGCGGCAGCTCGTCCAGCCCCGAAAGCGCCGTGGCGCCGGTGGCGGTGAAGGCCGACATGGCCTCGAAGTAGGCATCGGTGACGCTGAGGCCGGGCACCGCCAGCACCAGCGGCAAGGCGCCGAACATCGGCAGCACCGCCCAGGTCATGCCCACCAGCGCAAAACCGTCCCTCGGTTGCAGCTCGCGACGGAAACGGCGGGTCATGGCGCTGAGCAACAGGCCGATCACCAGCGTGGCCACCGCGGCCGTGATGAAGGCCTGCCTGCCGTCGTCGGGCCCCAGCCAGGCGAATGCCAACGGCACCACCATGAGCAGTGCGAACAGCACCACCATGCGGCCGACGAGCGCGGATACGGCGAGTGCGCCCATCGGTTAGAAGAGGAAAGTTGCGCTGACCTGGAAAAGCTTCTCCACCTCGCGCACCATGCGCTTGCGTGGCACGAAGACGATGACGTGATCGTTGGGTTGCACCACCGTGTCGTGGTGGGCAATGATGACCTCGGGCTTGGCATCTTCGCCGGCTTCACTGCCATCGGATCGGTGCAACCCGCGCACGATGGCGCCCACCTGCGCGCCCTTGGGCAAACCCACTTCTTCGATGCGCCGACCGGCCATGCGGCAGGTCTTGCGGTCGCCACGCACGATGGCCTCCAGCGCCTCGGCCGCACCACGGCGCAGGCTGTGCACGGCTTCGACGTCGCCGCGCCGCACGAAGGCCAGCAACTCACCCAGCACCGCGTGGCTGGGGCTGATGGCGATGTCGATGCTGGTGCCCTGCACCAGGTCGGCATAGGCGCGGCGGTTGATCACCGCCAGCACACGCTTGGCGCCCAGGCGCTTGGCCAGCAGGCAGGACATGATGTTGTCCTCGTCGTCGCTGGTCAGGGCCAGGAAGAGGTCCATGTCCTGCACGTTTTCGTCGGCCAGCAGTTCTTCGTCGGTGCTGTCGCCCTTGAGCACCAGCACGTCGCCGGACAGTTGCGTGGCCAGGTACTCGCAGCGGGTCTCGATGGGTTCGATGATCTTGACCTGGTACTGGCCCTGCACCTCGCGCGCCAGCCGCAGCCCCACTTTGCCTCCGCCGGCGATCATGATGCGTTTGACCGGCCGGTCGATGGAGCGCAGCGCGCCCAGCACGGTGCGGATGTGTTCGGTGGCCGCCAGCACGAAAACCTCGTCGCCGGCTTCGATGCGCGTGCTGCCTTCCAGGGTGAGCAGCACCTTGTCCTGGCGGTAGATGGCGACGATGCGCATGTCCACGTTGGGCACCAGCTGCGGGATCTCGGCCAGGCTGTGCTGCACCAGCGGCCCGCCGGCCACGGCGCGCACGGCGATCAGGCTCACCAGGCCATGCGCAAATTCCAGCACCTGCAGCGCTTCGGGGTATTCGATGAGCTTGCGGATGTAGGCGGTAACACTTTCTTCTGGGCAGATCACCTGGTCCACCGCAAAACCGCTCTTGTCCATCAACGGGCTGCCGTTGACGAACTCGGGGCTGCGCAGCCGAGCGATGGTGGTGGGCACGTTGAAGATGTCGTGGGCCACCTTGCAGATCACCAGGTTGGTCTCGTCCAGCGGCGCGCAGGCGATCAGCAGGTCGGTGTCTTCGATGCCGGCCTCGCGCAGCACGCTGGGCTGGATGCCGTTGCCGACCACACCGCGCAGGTCCAGCCGGTCTTGCAGCTCGCGCAGGCGCGCCGGGTTGGTGTCGATGACCGTGATGTCGTTGCGTTCGGACGCCAGGCTTTCAGCCACGCTCTCGCCCACGCGGCCGGCGCCCAGGATCAGGATTTTCATGTGGCCAGTTTACGGGGCTGGACTGGCGTGGCCGGCAGGCGGCCCGCCGAGCGCGGCTTGCACCACCTGGCGCAACAGCGGCTGCAGTTGCTGCGCCAGTCGCTGCGCTTCACCTTCATTGGCCACGCGCCGTTCACGGCCACGCCACAGCGCCTGCAAGGCGGCCTGCTGCGCGGCCAGTGCCGGCGCCAGGCGCAGCGCGGCGGCTTCGTCTGTCTGGCCGTGCGCCAGCACCAGGTAGCGTTGCAGCAGGCCCAGCGTCACCGGCGCCAGCGCTTCTTCGTTCCAGGCCGCGAAACTGCGGTCGGTGCCACGCACCACGTTCAGCCCCTTGGCCATGCCAGCCGCGCCCAGGGCGCCCAGCACACCGCCGGTGACCAGGCCGGCGCCCATGGTCAGGCCCCCGCTCAGCACATCGGCCTTCAGCCCAGCCAGGGCGCCCGTGACCACGCCACCCACCAGCGCCGCACGGCCTTCACCGAGGCGGCCCTTCACGCGGGCCGCAGACGTGGACGGCGGTCCGGCGGTGTCTTCCGCCACGCTGCGCCCCAGCCAGGCGGCCAGGGTTTGTGCACCCGCCCGCCACTCGGCTTCCAATGCAGCGCTCAGCGCCAGGCGTGCGGTTTCGGCCTCGGCGCGACGCGCCAGGAACCCTTCATCGGCCACCGGCTGGTGCAGGGCCGCGATGCGACCCAGGCTGTCGGCCAGCAACTGCACTCCGGCGTCGAGCTGCGCCTGTTGCTGCGTCAGCCAGGCCTGGCGCAAGCGGGGCAGGCGCGGGTCGCCGGGGCGGGCGGCTTCAAGTGCTTGCAGCAGACGCCCTTCGAGCAGCCAGCCGTCGTGCCGGGCGTGCAGACTCAGGCGCGGCGGCTCGGCTTCGGGGCTGTCCACCAGCACCACCACCGGACGGTCCAGATCGTTGACCCAGGCGGGGGCCTGCGCACCCGGGCGCGTGAGCAGCACGACGATGTCGGTGTCTTCCCGCAAGCGGACCAGCGGGGACTTCCCGCTCTTGGCCGGCGACGGCCAACGCTGCCACCAGGCGGCGACAGGCATGGCAGCGGGGGCCACCATGGCGCCTTGCACGCCAGCGGGCACAGCAAGCAACTGCAGCTGATCGCCTTCGTCACTGACGACGAGGGTCAAGGCGGTGCCAGTGCCGCTGCCGTTGCCGTTGCCGCTGTTCAGTGCCGCCACATCCTGATCGAACAGACGCAGCGGTGGGCTGTCGACGCCAGCCACCCAGAGCAGCCGCACGATGGGCGTCAGGCCGGGTCGCATGAGCGGGTGCAGGGCTTCGAAGTAGGGCGTGTCCAGCGGCAGCGGAAAATGCAGCGTCAGCTGCCGCGCACGCGCCGCCGCCAGCCAGGCCAGCAGCCCGCGTGGCAGCACCACCAGCAAGGCCAGCGTGGCCGCCAGCAGGTGGATCCAGGGTGCCGCACTGGCCTGCGCGTTGGCGCCCGGCGCCAGCTGCAAGGGCGCCACGTCGGGCACGGCGATGCCAGTCACCCACCGCGCTGGCGCCAGCAGCAGCTGCAGCGCCGCCTGCACCGTGGCTGCGTCGACAAAGGTGCTCTGCCAGCCAGCGCGGTAGTCCAGCACCAGGCCGCGCAGGTACAGGCCGGCAATCAGGCCCAGCGCCAGTGCCATGGCCCCCATGTGCAGCAGCAGGGCCAGGCGCTGCAGGCTCAGCGGCGCGGCGTGGCTCGCCCACAGGGCCGTGACACCTTCTTCACCGCGCGCCTGCCATCGACTCAGCCAGCCGCGCAGGCCGGCCCCGGGGCTGGGGAACAGCAGAGTCAGGTAGACCAGCAGATTCCAGCCCACCACGGCCCACACCGCCGGCGCCAGCAGGTTCACCCGTTGCGGCGGCCCCAGTTGATCGGCCAGAACCCCCAGCACGCCGCCCAGCAGCGCAGCGAGCAGCACCCACGCCGGGTGCCAGGCGCGACGCTGCAGCCAGCGCTGCGCAGCGGGCTGGCGCGGCAGCAGGCGTTGCATGGCCACGGCAGCCCGTGCCAGCACAAACCGCTGCGGATCGGCATGGTCGCCCACGGCCGACACCGCCTGTCGCGTGGCCCAGCTGCGGTCTTCCAAGGTCCAGGCCTGCGGCGAAGCCGCACGGTCGACATGCGACTCGTGGGCTTGCAGCAGCAGAACCTGGCGGGCTTCGTCTTCGGTCACAGGGGCGCAATGTAGCGCCCGGGCCGCCGGGGCCTGCTCGATCCGCCTTCAGTCCACCTTCAGTCCAGGTTCAGTCAAGCGCGCGGATCGCGTCGCGAAGAGAAGGCGTCGCTGCTTCGATGGGCCGCAACAGGCGCCGCCAGACCGTCGGACCTGGCTCGCGGCGGAAGGCGCCGAAGTGGCCCAGCCGCTTCACGCCAACTTCGGCCGGTGTCAGGCTGCGCCCCGTGTGCGCGACGCGCTGGCCCGGGACGGGTCGCGCGCCAATGCAGGGGCGGTCTGGATCAGGCTGGGTACGTCAGGCTTGGCAGGTCATGCCGGATGTCTCAGGCCTGGTGTCTCAGGCCTGGTGTCTCAGGACCGGTGCAACAAGGCCACCAGTTGCGCCTGGCTGTGCGTGCCGGTCTTTTCGTACATCTGGCCCACGTGCGTGCGAACGGTACTGATCTTCACGCCCAGCATCGCCGCCGCATGGGTGGGGCGCATGCCTTC
>Ga0105049_10007674_pt1 | contig 12519 bp, 11 predicted proteins | sample MAT06_FD_78087 | JGI IMG/M metagenome (GOLD analysis project Ga0105049, IMG submission 78087) | Freshwater microbial communities from Lake Fryxell liftoff mats and glacier meltwater in Antarctica - MAT-06 | ecosystem: Environmental > Aquatic > Freshwater > Ice > Liftoff microbial mat | place...
AGTGGAACTTAAATATTGCCGCTACTTATTGATTCTTTCGGTGCTGGTTGCCTTGGTGGTCTTAGGGCGACGTTTCATGCCTCCCCAAAGCTCGGTAGATGACGAGAAGATGACAGCAACCGCTTTCGAAGCCAATACGTCGCAGCTCCAAGCCTTTTTCAGCAATTAAATCGCTTCGTAAACTCCCACCGATCTGCGTTGGGTAACCTGACCACTTTCACTATCGATATGGTGAAGATGAAGCCACCGGTTATCTATCAAGTTTGCCACGGTAGGATGCTTAGCAATAATCTTTTCTATTTCTAATATTGGAGCGGCGATGAATACACTTAAACGAAGGGGTTCGTGCACAAACTTTTCTCCATCGTGGACCGACTGCCAAGGTAAGCCAATTCTAAGATCACCACCATTTCCTTCGACTACGCCTAGTTCATTAATAAGATTGTGGAGCACTTTGTTGCCAGAGCCATAAGTATCGGGGGCCACCGTTGAAGCGTAATATTGCATGTTGATCCAGTTGGTGACGAGCATCGGTGCCGTCATGATGAGTTCTAAAGTGGCAAAGCCTTCATCCGATCTCCAGTCGTAGTCATGAAGAAAAGATCGTCCATTAAAGTTGGCATCCACACTGAATCGTCTGGGGGCAACCACAAAACAGGCGTTCCCCGCGAGAGCCCATTCGGGTCTTACTTCAGACCAGTTTGCTGAACGTCGAGTCGCTGAAGAATCTAAATTAGAAGAGCGCGCATTCTGACGTTCATTTCTCGCAGTCTGACTGGCCGCAGGCATTAGGCTTAGCAAATGTTGTATATCTGACTGATGAGTCGCTGGAATAGACTCTTGATCGAGAAGATAGAGTTCATCGCTAACCGTCTCGTGAACTGCACTTACAAAAATCGTCGAATCTGGAATGTGAAAATGTTTCTGCTTCAGTCCGAGGCGTACATGGGGATCATTCAGAAGGTCAGAAACAAAACGTGCGTTGATGTCTCCGGCGTGACCTCCGCAAGCTCCGCAATCGAGGGCCGATGAGAATGCGTTATTGGTGTTTGCGCTCCCATGCCCGGCAATGACGACCACCTTAGAAAACCGTTCTCGGAGTCCCATATGGCCTAAGATGCCGGCGGCACGCTCGATTTTTGCATCGAGTTGAAGCTTAGATCCATTGGGGAGTTCGACATGAGTACTACTTGGGCGGCACTTTCGATCAGAAAATTTCTTGGGGAGTTTCTTTAGGCCGATTCGTCGCCAACACGAATCTTTCAGTCTCAAAATCATCTCGCCTAGGGCCAAAAGCCCATAGAGTTCGACATATAAGAATGAAGAGAGTGGGGCTTTGCGTAAGTTACGAAAATAAGATTTCGTTAGCGTAAAGCTTATCTTTTTTCCTAAGCTTTTTTGAGATTTCATTTCTTCGTAAACGGTCAAGCCGGGAGCGAGAAGAACTGGTAAGCGATGGCCTTCGATTTTTTCATCAACTCTTTTAAAGTCTAAGGCTGCGCCAAAGAATCCCGCAAAGCCGATGGTTTCTAATTCATTGGATTCTTTCTCTAAAGCTCTTCGAAGGACTTCGGATCTAACATCAATACACATCACGACTTGAAATCGAGGGTCTTTAGAAATGCTTTTAGTGCTAGAAATCTGTTTGGCTACGGATCTTTGGTAGTGACGTTCCATGGCGCCTTGCCAAATGCGATGCGCGTCAAAGGCAGATTCTTGGCTGGCATTCTCTAGGACTAAGTTTGAAAAAGTTGAAAGCCAGTCTTTAGCAATTCCAGACTGAATTTTCTCAAATTCTTTAATTAGGGCAAAATCCATAAGCATTCGAACGGCTATCAGATCGAGCGAATGAACTTCTGATTTAGACTCATAGCCAAGACTCTTCTGCCATTCATGATATCGAAACTGCGACGACCATCCTAAGGTTTGAATGCTCAGGCGAGAAAGATAGGCCGAAAGCACGGGTCCATTCGCTAGTCCAAATTGCTCAGCCATTTTCTTGATTGCGGACTCAGCATTCAAGGTTTTAAATTCTCGAATAGATTCTGAAAACCCCTCAATTCCGGCTTTCTTCATGGATCGATCAAAATCTTGAGCGGCGAACCAAGCTTGAAAAAAGTTGAGATGTCGCCAAGGAAACTTTGCTAAAGCTTGAGACTCATCAAAATAGGCAGCGGCATATTTTGAAATTTCGGCTTCAATCAATTGGCTCCACGATCCATGAGTTCGTTTGTCAAGGTGGTCAGAAAATGAGGGATATTCTTGAAAAATTGCTACATCAGACGTGCAATCGTTTAGAAATTGTTTCAAGCCATTCGTCTTTAAGCTCTTTAAAGAGCCAAATGAGCTGAGTTCATCTAAAAGATCGGCGTCCGTGATAGATCCGCTTCGATATTTTTCTAAATAGTAAGAAAGCGGCATGTACATGCTCTGATGAGTGGCGCGAGAAGTTTTAGCCATCACCAAGTCAAACGGACGATCGATCTGATTCCAGAAAGGATTCACGGCTACCGTGTTTTGCAGTGGCCAAGCTGGAGCGCTTATGCGGCCAGGCTCTTTTAAGGAGTCTTGGATAGTATTTGGAATCACTTTCATTTCATTTGAACGATTCATATTAAGATGCCTTTCGTGCTGGCCAGAGCCGGGCTAAAAATCGCGTGCTGGCGACGCTAAAATAACTTCCGTTCCAGAAGTGAATGTAAAGTGCTCGGTCAAAAGTAGAGACGGGCTTCATGAGTCCGTTCGCTAGCCACAGGCCAAATGCGAAAATTCCATAGCCTGTAATGCTGATCAAAAATAGCGGATCACTAGGGCCAATCAAAGTTCTGCTCCCTACCAATTGAGTTTCTAGAAACTCTTTAAGAAGAGTCTCCATCAACAAATAGGTCCCTAAGCCAACCACTAAGATTGATACAATCAAAGCGAGCGTCCGCCGTCGATACTTGCCAGCGACGGTAAAGTTTTCGGCGTTTTGAGAGAGTCCCAGAAAAAGCACGGCTCCATAAGTAAATTCAGGAAGATAGAAGCCGCTTTTGAAAAACAAGCCGGTGATGACGATGCCTAAGCCGGCCCCAATCACGAAGCTCATCGCAAGCGGTTTGATCGCTTCTAAGGGCAGAGATAATTTTTTGCTCTCTTCAACCAGATCTCCCGTCGAAAGAAAGGCGTGAGCTTTATAAAGGCTGTGAGCTAAAATATGAAAAAGAGCCAAAGAATAAGCTCCAATCCCGCATGCAAACATCATGAGTCCCATTTGACTGATGGTTGAGTAAGCGAGTTTTCGTTTGATATCATTTTGAGTGACCATCACCATTGAGGCATAGGCCGCGGTGAGGGCGCCGACGCTAGCCAAGAGAAGGCTTGCAAAATGAGCCTGCGAAATTAAGGGGCTGAATCGTAAAACTAAGAAGCCCCCTGCGTTTATAATTCCGGCATGCATCAATGCCGACACCGGAGTTGGGGTTTCCATGGTTTCGGGCAGCCAAAAATGAAACGGAACTTGCGCTGATTTAGTCATGGCACCAAGGACAAAAAATAGGCCAGCCCAATCTAGGAGGTTTACTTGATCGTTGCTTAAGGTTCCCGCAGCACTATAGAAAATTTCTTGAAAGTCAAAAGTCCCAAAGCTTCGATGAACGAGCCAAATCGCGACCAATAAAAAAAGATCGCCAATTCGACTGATGATTAATTTCTTTCGAGCTGCGTAAACGGCATTGGTGCGATTTGAATAAAAAATTAAAAGGCGATGTAAGCTCCAGCTCATGGCCAACCAGAACGCAAAAAACATAATGAGGTTTGAAGAAGTTACCAAAAGACAAACTGACACGACGGTAAATAAAAGATTCTTGAAGAAATCCCCGATTCTCGCTTCTCCGTTCATGTAACGAATCGAATATTGACCGACGACGACTCCTAAAAAAGAAGCCATCAAAAGTAAGCTAACTGAAAGTGGGTCTAATCTCAGGCCAAAGCTCAAAGGGGATCCAAAAACGAATGCATCAAAGAGATTGAGAGTCATCGGTTCGCCGAAGACGATGGCGCCTAAAGCGATGGTGGTGGCGCCGAGGAGGGTCCACAAAGTGAAGATACTTATTCGGGGCCAAAGACTATTTTGCATAAGAGTTCCAGGGTGTTCGATTTATCGTGAGCATTCGATAGTTATCTAACGAAATCGTAATTGTGTAAAATATACAATAATTGCATAAGCCATCTAAAAAAGAGATAATAGAACAATGGAATGGTTAAACTATCATCATCTTTATTATTTCTGGGTCGTCTGCAAAGAGGGGGGCTTCTCGAAGGCGGCTCAGAAGCTTCATATTGCTCAATCAGCGGTAAGCCTACAGATCTCGACGCTAGAAGATTTTCTCGGGCAGAAGCTGATGGATCGGGGGCCACGTGGATTCAAGCTAACCGAAGCCGGTCAGATCGCTTTAGATCAAGCGGAGGTGATCTTTCGTCAAGGCAATGAGTTGGTGCAGTACTTTCGAGTGGGCAAGATGCAGACCAGTTTTAGAATTGGGGCGCTCGGAAGTTTGTCTAAGAATCTTCAGCTCAAGCTTTTGTCATCGGCAATCAAAGACCGTTCTTTAGAGCTCATCCTCGAAGTTGGCGACCCGAACGTATTGTTAGCCAGATTGATCAATTATCAATTGGATGGAGTTTTGTCAGATGTAGCCTTTCCGGCTTCTGAGGCTGAGCCTTTGACTCAACTTGAAATTGCAAGCGAGCCAATTTGTTTGGTGTCTCGCCGACCTCATCGACAGCATTTGAAAGTAATCTCGAATGAAGAGTTAGGGGTTTATCTTCCGTCCAAAAGTAGTCCGACGACCTCGGCAGTTCTTGAGCACTTTCGTGCGGAGCAAGAGCTTTTGCGAATTAGAGGTTACATAGATGATATCGCTTTTCTGAGGCTCTTGGCACTCGAGACCGATTCACTAGTGGTCATTCCAAAAATTGGAGTGCGTCGGGAGTTGGAGTCAAAAGAGTTGTTTGTTGTTCATGAGTTTAAAAAAATACGACAAAGTTACTTTCTTATTCATCGTCAAAAAGGGCAGCGGCATCCAACTTTGACCAAGCTCATTCGGCAATGATTTTCAAACCCGAAGACTCAAGCCATCCGAAAGCGAAGTTTGGTAGGCTTTGACTGCTGGGATCGCGCTCACCAGTACGCTTGTCGCTAGAAGAATCGTTAAATAAATATAGTCACTCATTTGCAGCGCTTTTAGCGGAATAAATAAGCCAAAGTAGGACTCAATCCAAGATTGGGAGAGAGAGAGTCCTCCATACACCAGTCCAATACCGAGACCGATTCCGGATAAGCAAACGAAGAAGGTTTCAAGAATCACTAAAAAAATAAGGCGAGAAGCTCCCATTCCCATAACCCTGAGTATCGCCATTTCACGGCGACGCTCATTTAAAGAGGTGAGGAGGGCTACTAGGAGTCCCAGCACTCCCACTAAAATCACAAAAGTCGAGACCACTTTAAGAGAGTCTTCGGCGTAGCTCACCCCATTCCAAAGTTCTGCCATAGCCACGCCAGGAATAATGGCCATCATGGGTTCACCTTTAAAATCTAAGATCTCTCGTTGAAGGCGAAGGGCGTCGATGCGAGATTTTGTTCTTAGTAAAAAAGTCGTGATCTGTTCGATCTGAATACTTTCTTTAGAAAAGCTCTCGGCTTTCATTTCTTTACCCAGATCGGGGGGGCCTCCGTCTTTCCAGTCCATATGAATCGCTTCCATTCCCTCGAGGCTAATGTAAAGAGCGCGATCGATCGGTGTGGAGTTTCGCTTTAAAATTCCAACGACTCGAAAGGGTTTATCGGCGTGATCAAAGATGGCGGCCCCTTGAGAGACTCCGTGAGCGAGTACAATTTTTTCGCCGAGTTGGTACTTTAGTTTTCTGGCGACTTCGGCCCCAATAACGACATCAAAAATATCTTGAGCGGCCTGGCCTTCTAAGAATTGAATCTGTTGATCGCCTCGGTATCGGTAGTTTTCATAGAATGAAGAATTCGTGGCCACTACTCGATAGCCTCGGTGACTGTCGCCCAAAGAATAGGGGATCGTCCACTTCACAGCGGCATGATCTCGAAAGTGAGCATAAGACGAGTGAGAAATATTATTGGTGGCATTCCCTAGGTGAAAGACCGAGTAAAGAAGTAAGGGAAGGCTTCCTCCTCTGGCGCCAACGATCAGATCGGTTTGGCTAATGGCGCTCGAGAAACTTTCACGAACTCCGAATCTCACTCTCTCGATTCCTAGAAACAAAGCTACTCCGAGCGAAATGGAGGCTAAGGTAAGGCAGGTGGTGAGCCACCGATTCTTTAGTGAAAAAAAAGCCAGACGTAGAATCATTATTTTAAACCTTTGGCGGTATTCATTTCGCCCAGAGAAATACTTCGATCAAAATGAGCGGCCAGACGCTGATTGTGGCTTACGAAGAGTATAGTGGATTTTCTGCTCTCCGTTTTTTCTAAAAGCAAATCGATGAACTCCTTTTGGCGGTCCTCATCCAGGGCGGAGGTTGGCTCGTCGGCGATAATCAAATCGGGTTGACCAATAAGAGCGCGAGCGACGGCGACTCTTTGCTGCTGGCCAACGCTTAGTTCGAGAACGTTTTTCTTGATGCATTCAATCAGACCTAAGCGTTCTGCCAGCGCTTCTGCTTCTTCTGCTGGCTTCTTGCTTTGAATCTTCTTCATTCGGTTCTTGTTCATCCAAAGCGGCAACAAGATATTATCGATAACACTGAGATAGGGAATAAGATTGAACTGCTGAAAAATATATCCGATATGTTGAGATCGAAAGCCATCTTTCTGTCGGGGCGAAAGCTCAGAAATGTTCTGGCCAAGAATGCTGACTCGGCCACTCTGGGGACTTAAAATTCCTGTCAGGAGGCCTAGAAAAGTAGTTTTTCCGCTGCCACTCGGTCCGTGAATAAAAAGTCGCTCGCCTCTGCTGGCGCCAAAGCTAGCAATCTCGAGGACCTTTGCATTGGTTCCGTAGGCAAACGAAACCTCCTGAACCGAGACGGCATCCATTTAAAGTTGGATCCTTCCGTCGCCTTTTTTCAATTTTTCTTGGCTCTGTTTTTGGTCTGAAAGAAGTTCGATTCTCATTTCGTTTAAACGCGGAAACGCTTTTGAAAATCTAAAGGTCAAGAATGTTTTTGACGGCGATTTTTTACATTCAGCAGTCCAGCTTCCTTCGACGTCGCTATGGCCGTCCTCTTTTTTAACTTCGAGTCTGGTATTTTTGAAAGTGCAATTGAGTTCAGAATCGAAAACAACCAGGTCTTGAAAGTTTGTCTTAAGTTGGCTGAGGGCTTCGTCTTTTGCTTTCTTTTCGGCATCAGTCTTGGCTTCGTGTTCAAAGCCATAGAAGGTTTCAGAAGGGGCTTGTAGCTCAAACGAAATTTTATTTTGCTCGTAAGCAATTTTGACATGGGCGACGCCGTGCTCGTGTGCGCCATGAGCCCAAAGGGAACTCGTGAGAGTTAGCGAAGCGAAGATAATGTAAGCGAGTTTTGATTTCATAAATCCTTTCTAGGGTTATCATTTAATCGAGTGGACGATAGGCTTTAAGATTATCTCCTAACATTTCAAAACTCACCGCACCATAGGGACTTTCTACGGTGCTCAGCTTAAGAGTGCCAGACACCCAGAAGGCCCGATATCCCCATTGAAATTGTATCGGTGCTTTCATTTTCACAAAGATCATTTGATTGGGCGGAGGCGGGGGCACATGAATGCAGGCTTGAGGACTCGGAACAAAAAGAAACTCTGAAATCTCAATCTGATTATCTTCTAAAGGAACGATGAAGCCAGGAATCATGACGGGCTTGCCATCAAGATCCTTAAGCGTGTCGGTAGATTTGCCCGTTTTATAGTCAAGTTGGCGGAGAGTTCTCCAGTCGATTTTTTTGAATGCAGAAGTAAGGTCAGAATCTGAGGATTCTTGATCGGCCGTGAATAAGCCGAGATTGGCAACAAGCTTGAAGCCGCCAATTAAAGCAAGAAGCGCGAGAGAGCAATAAACTGGAATTCGAATATTATCCCAAATAGATTTTAGAATTTTGTTCAATCAAGTCCTAGTCGTTAGAATTCAGAAAGTGCAGGACTATGCTCCTTTTACTTTTGAAACTTGGCAAGCTTAGTTTGATTCCCATCCGCGCTCGGCGAATAAATTTTTAGAGGGTGCAAGCCCCAGGATAAAAATTAAAATTGAGAGAGTATGCTTCATAAAACCTAAACACTTCTTATTTGAGTTTTGATTCTTGAGTACTTAAAGTTGTGGGACTTTCGGCGACCCGCCTTGGGGTTTGCGTCGGGGCGCCGAGCCCGGGCAGAAAACTAAAATCGTGCGCAACGAAAAGATCGTTCTTCAATTATTACGAAAGTATGAAGACTGTCTAGGAGCTTTCTTTAGTCTGACTTTCAAGATTTATTTTGCTTTACTACCTGGTTTGAAGTCATGAGCATAAGTGGTGCAAAAGTCGGCGGTTTCTTATTTTCGATATTCTTTTGTAGTCACTCTGATTGGTTTAGTTGCCGCCGCTGGAGTGGGGTATTTTTATTCACATTCTGTGGCCGGAGCGTCTAAAGCTCTATTTTTGGCGATGGTTTTGGTTGTTCTCGAGATCTCGGTCTCTTTTGACAACGCCGTGGTGAATGCCTCGGTTCTTAAAGAAATGTCCCCACTTTGGCGACAAAGATTTTTAACCTGGGGGATGCTGATTGCCGTTTTTGGCATGCGGTTTGTTTTTCCGCTCTTGATCGTAGGAGTCATTGCCTCGGTGAGTCCTTGGGGAGCTTTAGTTTTGGCCGCGACGAATCCTGAAGAATACGCCCGGCTCATGCTGTCGGCTCATGTCAATGTCGCAGCTTATGGAGGTTCTTTTCTGCTTTTAGTGGCGCTCAAATATTTTTTTGACGAAGCTAAAGAAATTCATTGGATTAAACTCATAGAGAAGCCTCTGGTTCGACTGGGAAAGATCGAAGCTGTAGAAATCGGCATCACTCTTTTGTTAATCTACGGAAATTCATTGCTTCTGCGCGTTGAAGATCGAGGCCCGTTTGTAATTGCGGGAATTTTTGGAATTCTCACTTATATTTTGGTCGACGGCATCAGTGCGTTCTTAGAGGCGCCCAAAGAGCTAAAGACGGCCGTTCATAAAGCGGGCTTTGGAATGTTCCTTTATTTAAATGTTCTCGATGCCTCGTTTAGTTTTGACGGAGTGATTGGAGCTTTTGCGATTACCAGTAATCTTTTTATTATTGCGATCGGCTTGGGTGTGGGCGCGATGTTTGTTAGAAGTTTGACGATATTATTGGTTGATAAGGGAACTCTCTCTGAATTTCGTTATCTTGAAAATGGCGCTTTCTATGCGATTGGCGCGCTGGCACTTTTAATGTTTCTGGGTACCCACGAGAAAGTGCCTGAAGTTGTAACCGGATTAGTGGGAGCGGTTTTTATTGTTGTTTCGATTTGGTCGTCCGTTCGCCACAAGAGAAAGTTAAATTGGTCGAATTGAGTTTCGGGTAGCGCCGGAGGATAGATTTAACTAGACCTTGTTCTTATGCAGAAACTCGTTCGAGGAATCGCCGATTTTAGAAAGCATGTGCTTCCCAATTGCCGAGAGAAGTTTGCCAAAATGGCCAAAGGTGATTGAATTATCGTATGTGGGCATTCAGATTGCGGAGCCATGGCGGCCATCGCCAACGATCAAGATCTAGACCGATTAGCGCATTTAAAATCGTGGCTCAAAAACGCGTAAGAGAGTTTGAAGAAGTTAGCCGAGGATTGGGGGTTTGATTCAAGTCTGAGTCGAGTAAATCAGCTTTCGCAGCTTTATTGGCGATGAGAATTAAAACTTAGAAGAATGGGATAACCAGTTCGATGCCTGCTTTAGGGCTAGACAAGCTGTGATCGGTAACAAGCTTTTCGTTATGAAAAAGTCTTATCTTTAGAACTCCTTTTTCGCCCTTTCTTTGGATAGAACATTTTTGGATGTTCACATCTAAATAAACTTTAGTTGGCGTCACGCCTTTGATTTCTTCTTGGCGGCCATTCTCTTTAGTGGCGCAGACCCCGAAAAATTCTATGCCTTGGGGCCCACTAAATTCTAATACTGATGCTTTCGGGGCAGCGCTAATAAGCCAGAGAAATATTAATATGATCATCGGGCGAGGCTAACACGTTTCAGTTAAAAGAGTCCTTTCTAAAGATACTAATGGTAGGACCCCTTGAAGAATGATTTTATAGGCTTATCAAGGCTCACTTCAAATCCGGCTGGAAGCATTTTTGGAAGCAAATCTTTAGGGTATTAAAGAACCCGATTTTTTTTGTTCTGACCATCGTAGGCAATCTAATGGTATTTTTGTCAGCCTTGGTCTTTTATTTTTTAGAGCGTGGTACAAATCCCCAAGTGCATTCGTATCTGGATGCTCTGTGGTGGGCAGTTATTACCATGACCACAGTGGGTTACGGAGATATTATTCCGGTCACTCTCATGGGGCGCTTAATCACCGTGGGTTTGATCTTTACCGGGGGAGTTCTTTTTCTTTCATTCATTGCTCTCCTTGCCAGTGCCTTTGTTGAGTTGGAGTTTACGGAGTTGGAGCAAGAAGTTTTCGATCTTCGAGATAAGGTCAATAAATTGGGCGTTAAGCAGAATAAATAATCTAAGTTAAAAAATTCTTGGTGAGTGAAGAATTAGTTCTCACGGCTTTTTGAACATCATCGAGTGTCTAATTTCTCACAGGTATTTGCCAGAATCGACGGAAGAAATTTAAAGTTCGTCAGAGTGTTGTCGATTCAAGAAGAAAAGTCCCAAGCTGGCGACTCCCGCCATCGCCGCTGAGAAGCCAAGAGCTATTTGAGAGCCTTGACGCTGCCAGAGCCATCCCACGACTAAGTTAGCGGGTAACAAGGCGAGTCCGGTCGCCAGATGAAATAGCCCAAAAGCCGATCCACGAGATCTTGCGTGCGAAAAATTGCTAACCAGTACTTTCTCCGGTGCTTCAATGAACCCGCTTGAGATTCCATAAATCAAAAATGTGATCACTAAGAAAAGTATGGAAGAACTCGTCGAAAAAACTGCGTAGCAGGCTGCATACAACATCCATCCCACTAAAAGAGTTTTTTTGGCTCCGATTCTGTCTGAGACGCCACCTCCCCAAAGAGAGGCTCCTGACTTTACAGCATTCAGGGCTGCCCATCCGATCGGAATGAGCGCGATAGGGAGTCCGACATCATGAAGTTTAAGAATGAGAAATGAATCAGCAGATGCCGCAAGGGCGAAAACAGAAAAAACGAAAAGATATTTATAGAAAACGCGGGGCATTTTTAGAATTGCCTTCCATTCAATCTCCTGGCCTTTATTGGCGGAGTTTTTTTCTGGAGGGGACGCTCGTATGGCCAAATAAACAAAATATATAGATACGATGCCCGGAATAGCGGTGAGTAAAAAAAGCAACCTTAACTGGCCTGGCAAAAAATAAAGAAAGCCCGCTGCTAAAAGGGGTGCAATCGTAGCGCCGAGATTGTCCATGCTGCGGTGAAATCCAAAAACCTTTCCTCGAGTGTTCGGGCTCGCATTTTTAGCAAGCCAAGCATCTCTAGGGGCTGTTCGAATACCTTTGCCAATCCGGTCAATCACTCGAATGCCCATCACTTGATAAGTTTGGGTGCTTAGTCCGATCACAGATCTTATGCTTGAGAGCGCATAGCCTATAATTACGAATGGCTTCTGCCGTTGAAGCCGGTCCGAAATACTCCCTGAGATCATTTTTGAAATGCTAGCGACGGCCTCGGCCACCCCTTCAATGAGGCCAAGCCAAGAGACCGAAGCTCCCAGAACTCCAGTCAAGAAGATGGGTAAGAGCGGATAAACAGTTTCGCTGGCAATATCGGCAAACAGACTTGCCAGACTCAAAAACAGAACCGGCTTGGTAATCGATTTCATAGAATTTGACTACTGTCTCAAATTCTAGGGTGGCCAAGCAAGGCTTTCGTGATTAGCTAAGGCGTGAGTCAATCGACCAAAGATATTTACTCGTATTGCCTCGATCTGCTTTCTAGAAAGGCTTATTCGAGTTTCAAATTAAAGCAAAAACTGAAAGAGAAGCAGTTTATTGAGAACGAGATCGAAGCCGTCCTTAAACTTTTGGCGGCCGAGCGGTATCTTCGAGACGATTTGTACGCAGAGAGCCGGGCTCGAACCTGGATGGCCAAGGGCGACTCAAAATCTCAGATCCGCAGGCGACTTAAGCACGAGAAACTAAGTCTTACGAGCGAGCGAATTGAAGAGCTTTATTCTGAAACCAATCGCAGCGAAGAAATTCAAGTGAGAAAACTTATTGATCTTCAATTTCGGAAGTTGCGATCCCTGCCCCGTGATCCAGACGCAATATTTAAGCTAAAGAAAAAGATCACCGCTTCGGTTATGAGAAAGGGCCACAGCTTTCAGATCGTAAAGACCGAGTTGGAAAGAAAAATGAAAGAAGCTATAACG
>Ga0105049_10007676_pt1 | contig 12512 bp, 9 predicted proteins | sample MAT06_FD_78087 | JGI IMG/M metagenome (GOLD analysis project Ga0105049, IMG submission 78087) | Freshwater microbial communities from Lake Fryxell liftoff mats and glacier meltwater in Antarctica - MAT-06 | ecosystem: Environmental > Aquatic > Freshwater > Ice > Liftoff microbial mat | place...
CCGTCAGGGTGCGATCAGAAATCTAAGTCTGCGGAGGCCTGGCCCGTGCACCTGGCAACGTGGGAGGCCGAGGGGGTGGAAAAAAAAAGCCCTATCGTTCCCGATCCGGCCCAAACGGTGGCCGTGATCCATTGCCTCAATCCCGGTGGCTCCAACCACAACTGGCTCACCGGCATCGGACTGAGCGACAAGGTCCTGTGGAAGAAAGTCTCCGGTGATGACAGCCATCTGGTGCTGAGTCACGAGAACGCAGAGATGCGCTGGACGCTGCGTTACGATCTGCCGGCGGATAGCTTGGCGCTGCGCAGCACGCTGACGGTGGAGAACCTCGGCAAGGCTGACGTGTCGTTCCGTCCGGTGATCTATCCGCTCAACGGCGTGCATCAGGATGATGTCAGCCAGGACTCCGTGTACTTGGCGCTGGTACATCACAACGGTGGTGCGAGTGGCAAGATGACCTCGCTCTACCTGCCACCGCTGCCGACCCCTGGGTATCCTGCAACGGCGACGGTCATCCCCGTGGAACAACTCGACTACGTGTCGGTGAAGAGCCGCTTCTTCGGCGCACTCTGGCACCCACTCGGCCATGCCGTGCGTGATACCGTCAGCGCGACAACTCCAGTCCCAGCGCCCACCACCACCCCGGTCGTCGAAGGCGGTCCAGGTGCCGTCGGTGGTGGTCCACAGGCAGGCATCGTCGTCGGCCCCGCTTCCTTGATGCGGGTACAGTCCTACGGCTTCAAGGACGTCAACGGCGGCCACCAGGCCTACGTCGAGGTTGCGCTGCTCGCCCCGGGTGGCGGCGACATCGTGCTCAAGCCGGCGCAGAAGTTTGAGGCCGCCTGGACCATCACGGTGGCCAGCATGACCAAACGCGATCGGGAACTGATCGGCGAAACCGCCGGCAAGATCGAATATTCCGACGGCTACTACCGCTTCTTCAAGGTGATCGTCTGGCCACTGACCTTCCTCCTCGATTGGCTGGTGCTGGTGGTGCAGAACTACGGCGTCGCGGTCGTGGTCCTGACCTTCCTGATCAAACTGGCGCTGCACCGCACGACCTTCAAGCAGCACGAGTCGATGATGAAGATGCAGAAGCTCGCGCCGGAACTCAAACTGCTGCAGGAGCAGTACAAGAGCGACAAACAGAAGATGGCGGCAAAGCAGATGGAGCTGTGGAAGAAGAACGGCGTCAACCCGCTCGGCGGCTGCCTGCCGATCCTGATCCAGATTCCGATCTTCACCGCGCTCTACTTGGCGTTCTGCCACAGCGCCGACATGCGCGGCTCGGGCTTCCTGTGGGTCAACGACCTGACGCTGCCGGACCAGCTCATCGGCTGGGTGATCGGTGGTTGGACGATCTCGATCAATCCGCTGCCGATCATCTACATCGGCGTCAGCATCTGGATGAGCTTGATGCAAAAGGTGCCGCCGGGCGCCGATCCGCAGCAGGAACAGATGATGAAAATGATGCGCTGGCTGCCGGTGGTCTTCGGCGTGATCTTCTACAATTTCCCTTCGGGCCTAGTGCTCTACTTCACCATCAACGCCGTGCTCTCGACCATCGAGATCAAGATGGTGCGCAAGAAACTGGGGATGCACTGAGGGAACGTCCGATGTCCGATGTCCGATGTCCGATGTCATGGGACTCGGTGCTCGGGTGACATCGGACATCGGACATCGGACATCGGACGATGAACCAACCATCGTCGCGTGTGCCACTGCCGTCGGTGGTAATTCAGCGCTCATCCGCGTCAGCGGATCATCGGCGGCATCCATCGCGCAACGCGCCGGAGTGCGCCTCGCTCCGGCGTGGGAAGTCGCCGCACACGACTGGCCGCTCGCCGGGGGCCGTTGCCCCTGTCGCGTCGTGCTGGCCTCCGGCCCGCGCAGCTTCACCGGTTTCGATCTGGTGGAGATCACGTTGCCCGGATCGGCCGATCTCATCGCGCTCGCGCTCGACGCGCTTATTGCCGCTGGCGCTCAACCGGCGTCACCCGGCGCGTTCGCACGGCAGGCGCTCGCCAACGGACGACTCACGCTCGACCGTGCTGAGGCGATCCTGGCGGTGGCACAGGCCGGCGATGCCGCAGCGGCGCGCCAAGCGATCGCCCGCCTACGCGGCGCGCTCGCTGACGATGTGGCCACCGTCCGGCGTCAGGTGATCGATGTCCGCGCGTTGGTCGAAGCTGGTCTCGACTTCATCGATGAGGCCGACGTGCGTGCCTACGACCCGGCGCGGCTGCGCAGTATGCTGAGCGAGGTGCGCAGCGTGCTCGCACGTTGGCGCGTGACCGCCGATGCCCTGGAAGGTGAGCCGGTGGTGTGCTTGGTCGGGCCAGCGAATGCCGGGAAATCCGCGCTATTCAACCGCCTCGCCGGGGCCAACGCCTTGGTCAGTTCGGTGGCTGGCACCACGCGCGATTGGCTTGATGCACGGTGGGACGTTGGCGGGCGGACGGTGCGGCTGATCGATACCGCTGGCTGGCTCGACACCGCGAGTGGTCTGGACGCCGACGGCATCGCTGCCGGACGCCGCACCATCGCCGGTGCCGCGCTGGTGTTGGCCTGCAGCGCACCAGATGCCCCGCTGCCGCATCAGACGCAGCAGACGCAGCAGACGCAGCAGAACGATCTGCCAGCCACCGCGGTGGTGATTGCCACCAAGGCGGATCTGGTGGCGATGCCGGATCCTCGCGCGGTGTTGGCCGTCAGCGCCAACGACGGCACCGGACTGGTTCAACTCACTGGCTTGGTCGCCGATCGCTTGGCCGCCGTCGGTGCTGGCGAACCGCGTCAGCAACGATTGCTGGCCGGGGTCGACGTGCTGCTCGCACAACTGACGACGCACCTGCCCGGCGACGAACTCCTGGCCGACGATCTGCGCCGCATCAGCGACCTGCTCGGCGATCTGCTCGGCCTCACCACCACCGACGATGTGCTTGAGGCGATCTTCAGTCGCTTCTGCATCGGGAAGTGAGCAGGCGGGGATCTCCCCTCAACCGAGAACAGACTGACATGGAGGACCGGAGGACCGGAGGAAACCTGGCCATGCCTTTGAGCTCCGGTGCTCCGGTCCTCCCTGTGAAATCGAACCAACGCGTCAGCCTTTGGCGCCGAGCGTCTTTTTCGCCGCACCCTGTCCCATCGGATCCGCGCCGATGGTGCCGTGCAGGCGGTCGAGGTACGACGCGGCGGAAGCCTCCACCAAGCGTTCCTCGACCCAGCGCAGGCGCTTCGCCAGGTCCAGGCGTGCCGCTTCGTCAGCGTGGCTCGGACGCGCGAGGAACTCTTCCAGGTATGACACGTGCCGCGTCCACAGCGCCACATCGCGTTCCTGCTTCACCGTCAGGCGACGCTTGTACCAGTCGCTGGCAAGCAGCGATTCGCGGGTGAACAATACGCGCACCGTCGGATCGCTGATGAGTTTGCCGTTCCAGTGACCGTGGACCATGCAGTGCAGCACGGCGGCGAGCGGCGGACAGGCTTCTTCAATTGAAGCGTCGTCGAAATACGCCTGCGCAGCGTTGCGCTGGGATTCGACGATGTACTCGATACCGGCCGCGAAAGCGTCGACGTCCTGCAACTCAGGCTTAAGAATATCTTCACTGAACACCGCTTCCGGCGTGTCGAAGATCTTGCCGAAATAGGTGTGGATAAACTTGCTGGTGATGCGCCACCCCAGGCGGCTGGCGAGGATCTTGCGACCCTGGTACTCGTAATCCTGCACCGGTTCGAGGTGACCTTCACGAATGAACATCGCCGGATCGCGGTCCTTCACCGGCAGGCGGCACCACATCTCAGGGATCAGCAGGCTGACGTCGTGATCGATCTGCACCTTCGGCCCGATGTGACCCGTGGCGGAGGTGAAGCCGTCGAAGCCACAGAGAATGTAGGAAACCAGCGCGTTGTTGAGATCCGCCGTCGCGCGCACCGCGTTGAACGGGCCCTTGGTCAATGCGCCTTCACTGCCAGCGCCAGTGGTCGACGGTGACTTGCCGGACAGGCTCGCCACGAAGTCCATGAACAGCTCAGGCAGCTCCTGATAATGGATCGGATTGTAGACCGCGAGCTGACGGATACCGGCCTTGGGCTCCGGCGGATTGTTGCGCCGCCCGGGCAGCACAGCGTTAACCGGACGCAGCACGGCGTCGGTGGATTTCAGTCGGCGGTAGAGCCGCGTGCCGACCTCAGCGAGGTAGCGGTTGCGATGGCCGGTCAGATCCGGACGCACCTGCAGGTAGCGCGGATTCTTGGTCGGCTTGCCATCAACGATGCGCGGATGTGCGGATGACACCACGTAACTCGCACCACTCGTCGCCGCGGACATCATCCGCTCACGCATCGGCGTGGTGAACTGGTCGAGACCGATGGCGTCAGCGACGATGGCCTTTATGTCCTGCTGGGCGAGCGGCGCGAAGTTGGAACAGAACAGGCCCATGGCCGCCATGTCGACTTCGGTCTGTTTATCGTAACCACGGTGGATCGCGTCGTCCGGACGCTGGAACAAACGGTATTCGCAGTTCTTCACTAGCTTGACGCTCGGCGCCTGGTGATCGCCCAGGTGGCCGAGCACCGACGACGGCACCACCACCGACGCGGTGATGTCGTCTTCCATCTGCACTTTCTGTGCGGCGATGAAGTCCTGACGCAGCTTGAAGGTCCGCCAATTGCCGTCCTCGGTCAGACCGACGCGCAGGTAGCTGCCGACCAGTTTGCGTTCGCCGTATTTCAGTTCGTGACCGGGCCAGCCGTTGACCACGTCGACGCTGAAATGGTGGCGCCAGTTCTCTGCCCACTCCGGGCGGTAGAAACGTTTGATGATGAACACCAGCGCGCGGATGTGCTGTGGGATGGTGGTCAGCCACGCGTTGTACGGATCGGTGAACTCACCGGGCGAGGGCGTCAGCAATTTGATCACCGAGCCGAGCGAACGCTTCGTCGACAACAGCGGACGCGTCGGACGCTGGGTGTAGTCGTGGCGCAGGTGCGGCAGCATGCGGTCGCTGTAGTCGCGTTTGAACAACGCCTCGACCTGATCGAGATCATCCACCAGGTTCTTCACGAACACCGGACCGTAGATCACTGCGTCGATGATCGACTTGCTGATCTCCGACTTGCCGCCGCCGGACACCGTGCAGGGCTTGTGACAGAAGGTGCCTTCGGCGACCGAACCAACCAGGCGCCACGACGGCGCACCAGGATGTTTTTCCAAGTGCACGCGGTAGCCGCTCGGGTGGACGTAGGTCACGCCGGCGGTCAGCGGGATGTTCTGCTCCTTGCCGTTCTGTTTCCACGACACGCTCTGCTTCGGCAGGTTGATGCGCACGTCCTCCGGCACATAGAGCACGTCGCCATAGCGCTTGTCGATGCCATAGCCCTCGGGCCGGACCTCCATCAGATCGCCGTTGCGCTTGATCACTTCGGCGAAGGTTTGTCCGAGTGAACCAACGATGGTCTCCTCGCCGCGGAACTCTTCACCCAGGTTGTAGGAGGCGAACGCCAGCGCACCGCCGGCGTGTTCTTCTTCCGCGAGGCCGAACAGATTGGCGCTGAAGCCGATCTGGGTCTTCACCTCTTTCTTGCAGTAGCCGTAATAATTGTCGGCCAGGATGGTAACCATGACACCGGCCGCGGTGCGGCAGGTGACCTTGAAGGCCGAGCCGTCGTTGTAGCGCTCGTCGTCCTGCTTCCAGCACATGCCATCGCGGCGCTGACGTGCCGTCGCCTGATCGTGGTGCGGCAGGCCAAGGTCCTTCTTCTTCAGCTCGGTCAGATGCGGCGCGAGAATCACGCAGCCGGTGTGGCCAGTCCAATGCTCCACATCCAGGCCCGCGTCGTTCTGCGCCAGGAACGGATCGCCGGCGTTGCCGAAGATCGATTCGACGAAGTCGAGATTCGACACCAGGCAGCCCGGCGCGAAAAAGCGGATCTCCATGGTCTTCTCCGGCGCGAAGCCGGGGACCTCCGGGCACACCACCGGACGCAGCAGCAGCGAGGTGAACAGTTCTACCTCGCTCGCCGAACCGGCGGTGAACGGCAGCTTGAGTAACGATTGCGACGGCCGCAGCGCGTGGTGCAGCAGGTTACCGTACGTCGCGAGCGGGACCTCTTTCTTGTCATCCGGCACCGGCAGACCACCAGCTGCGACGTGGAAGACGCCCTTGGTGGTGCGACGATCGCTCTTGGGATTGTGCAACACGCCCTGCGCGGTGCGGTAGCTGCTCAGGATCTCCGACTGGTGCAGATCCTTGTCCACCGGCAGCGACAGTTCGCGGGCAAGTCCGTGGCTATCGAGCACGAAGGTCCGCGACGGCAGACGCACGGGTCCGATGAGCTTCAAGCCGACGAACTGCTGATCGAGGAACGCCTGGATGCGCTGATCGGCAGCGCACAGGTGGCCCGACAACAGACGCGCCTGCTCGCGATGATTCGCCAGCAGATCGTGAGCGACGTTCAGAAACTCGCGGTTGGACTCGTCGGTGTCGACGGTGAATCCGAGCGCGGCCAAGCGCAGATTGATGTAGCGCACGAGCTGCTTGCGCGTGCCACTGGCGGCATGGCCGTTCTGATCGAGACCGAGGGAGCGTTGCATATCCATGGGCGTCACCTGCAAAAGAAGGGGCGGGCATCTCATGGCGGGTCGTCGGAAAGGGAAGTCCCTACGCGCTGACGCCGCTGACGCACGTCGTTATGGAAGCATCACGCATCCGCCTGCACCGGAAACTGATGGTCTGACCACATCGGTCTCAGGACTTCTTCATGCGCCGGTGCCGGGTCCGAATGGCTACGCACCGGACCATGCCGGCCGCCATCCATCCCTGGGCAGCGGCGGTTCGATGTCATCATCCGGCCCATGGACCGGCGCCAATCCACCGCCCTGCGACCCGCACTGCTGTTGTTGTTAGCCGCCGGTGGCCTGTTGCTGGTCCTCACCGTCTGGTTGCTGTTGTGGTGGGGACTGCCGCGCTGGGCGCCGCGCTGGAGCATCGCCCACCTGCCGTGGTTCACGCCCGCACTGCGGGCGGCGCTCCATGATCCGGAACGGCACCGTGCCGACTTGCATGAACGTGTTGGTCACGAGCGCGCAGCTGCCGTGCCCGTGCTGATGGTTTTCCTGAACGACCACACGGTCAGCGGAGCCGAACGCCAGCTGGTCGCCGAGGCCCTGTCGCAGGTCGCCGACCACCGGGCATACGACACGCTCATGGATGCACTCGACGATCCCGCAGCGCACGTGCGCGCGCAGGTGGCGCTGGGACTTGGGCGGATAGGTGAAGCCCGGGCTGCACCGGCGCTGATCGCACGCTGTGCCGATGAACATCCGTACGTCCGCCACCTAGCGGCCTATGCGCTCAGTCAGCTTCCTGGCATCGACCGCACCGCCCTGCTCCTGCCGTTGCTGCACCATCCGCATGCCGGCGTACGCGCCTCGACCGTGGCGGCGCTTGGGCGCCAACCGGATGCTCGTGCCACCGCGCCACTCATCGCCACCGCACAGGATCCGCAACCGCAGGTGCGCGCGGCCTGCGCCAGTGTGCTGCCCACGGTGAACGATCCCGCAGCTCACCAAGCGGCGGTGGCGCTGGGCGAGGATACCAACGCCAGCGTGCGTCGTGCGCTGATGGAGTCTGTGCTCGAAACGAAGCTGGAAGCCGCGCGTGCCATCACCTACCGCCTGCTGCGCGATCCCGATGAGGGTACGCGTCTGGCCGCGATTCGCGTGGTCGCGGTACTCGGTGGTGATCAGGCCAACGATGCGCTGCTGCCACTGCTCAACGATCCCACCAGCGAGATCCGCATCGCCACCGCCCGCGCCCTAGGCATGGTGGGTGATCAACGCTGTGCCGCGGCGTTGCAGCACGCCCTAGGCGATCCCGATCCGGTGGTGCAAGTGTGGGCGCGGCGGGCCTTGCGCATGTTGGGTATTGAAGCGGCGGCGGTGGCGACGCCGTAGGAGCGACTAATTTTTGGCTCTGCGGCGTTTCGTGTGGGTCCTTTCCCTGCTCTTGGCTCGGCGTGTCCAACGACATTGAGTGAGAAACCGCATCGAATTGAACAGGAGGCGCGGAGACGCGGAGATCGGATGAGGGTAAAAGAGCAGGAGATGCTACTCCGCCACCAGGTTCCCAAGGTCGTGGGAGTGGCAAAGGTGCTCGCGATGAAACTTACGCTCACGCCGGACGAAAAGCGCAACTCAACGCCGCACCATGTCCACCTGCGTACGCTGACGTTGCGTGCTGGAAGGCCCTGATCCTGTCGTTCAGCCACCCACCCGCGCGACGAGCGGATCGATCACTCCCGCTTCACGAAACCCCTTCGCCCGCAGTTCGCACGCCGGGCACGTCCCACACGGCGGCACCGCGCCGTTGTAGCAGGTGTGGCTCCACGCCAGCAGGTCGAGTTTGCCGTAGTCCTGCATCATCTTCACCGTCTCGGCCTTTGAGAGGTACATCAGTGGCGTGTGCACGGTGACCGGGAACTCCATGCCTTTGCGCAACGATTCCTGCAGCGCGACCATGGTGTCGGCGCGGCAATCGGGATAGCCGCTGTAGTCGGTCTGGCAGACGCCGGTGACGATTTCGGTGATGCCGCGTTGGTAGGCGAAGGCCGCCGCGAGGGTGATGAACACCAAGTTGCGACCGGGAACAAAGGTGTTGGGCAGGTGGTTGTCATCGCGCACGCCGCCGAGAACGGCTTCGTCGCCGGTCAGGGAGTTACCGCCGAGCGCGCGGAAGCTGTCGCAGGGGATGACGGTTTGCGGCACGCCGGCGCGCTTGGCGATCTCCGCCGCAGAGCCCAGTTCGATGTGGTGGCGCTGGCCGTACTCGATGGTGATGGCATGCAGGCGCTGGAAGCGTTTCTGCGCCCAGGCCAGGCAGGTGGCGCTGTCCTGTCCGCCGGACAGCAGGACGACGGCGGCATGGGGATTCGGATGCATGGGCGGCACCTTGGCCCCCTCTGGGGAGGCGGCAAGGCTGCCGGCTGCCGCGGTTCGCAGATTCAGGTGCGCTTGACCAAGCGGCCAGAGGGCTTGCGGTCTTCCAGCGCTTGCGGTTCGTACTCGTCCGGCAGCACGGGCTGGGGCTTGGCTGGGGTCGGCTGGCGCAACTTGTTTGTCACCCGCTGGGCCAGCGCCTCGGCTTCATCAGCCCAATCAGCAGATGCTACTTCTGCGCTGCGATGGACAGACGTGGGAATGGTGTTGTTCGGCATGGGGCTACTCAGCAGGTGAGTGTCGGCAATTTTACCACAAACTAAAGAGTTGAGCGGTGCAACAGGTGAAGAATCGGGGTAGGTGTGTGTGAGATGCGAGGGCAGGCGGAGCGAACAGGAGGGCGCCGAGGCGCAGAGACGCAGAGACGCAGAGGTGAAACACCAAAAAAACGGCGCGATGCTCGATGGACGAGACCATCAGCGCGGGCTTACCTTGGTTCTCCTCTGCCCTTCTGTTCGATCGACTATCGGTTGTCCTTGCCGCACCGGGACTGTGCCGGACCCTCCCTTTCCGATGTTCGACCTGCGCGCCCCCTACGAACCCACCGGCGACCAGCCGACCGCCATCGCCGACCTGGTGCAGGCGGTGAACGATGGCAAACGCGCGTCGACCCTGCTGGGCGTCACCGGCAGCGGCAAAACTTTCACCATCGCCAATGTCATCCAGCAGGTGAAGAAGCCGACGCTGGTGTTGTCGCACAACAAGACGCTTGCGGCGCAGCTCTACAGCGAGTTCAAGGGCTTCTTCCCCAACAACGCGGTCGAATACTTCGTCAGCTATTACGACTACTACCAGCCAGAGGCCTACGTCCCTGGGAAGGACCTCTACATCGAGAAGGAGTCGTCGATCAATGAGGAGATCGACAAGCTGCGGCTGTCCGCAACCCGCAGTCTGCTGTCGCGCCGCGATGTGATCATCGTCGCCTCGGTGTCATCGATCTACGGCCTCGGTTCGCCCAACAGTTATCAGGACCTGACGGTCGAAACCCACGTGGGCATGAAAGTCAGCCGCGACGACCTGCTGCGCGAGATCATCAAGATCCAGTACAGCCGCGGCGACCTCAACTTCCAACGCGGCAAGTTCCGTGTGCGCGGCGACGTGGTGGAACTGTGGCCAGCCTATGACGACGCGGCCATCCGCCTGTCGTTCTTCGGCGACGAGATCGAGGAGATCGCCACGGTGAACACGCTCACGGGTGAGGTACTCGGTCGCCACGACAAGCTCAATATCTACCCGGCGAAACATTTCGTCGTCGAAGAACAGACCCTGCAAAAAGCGGTTTACGACATTGAGGCGGAGTTGGAGGTTCGTCACCGCGAGTTGCTGTTGGCTGGCGCGTTAGTCGAAGCGCAACGGATCCAATCACGCACCAAGTACGACATCGAAATGTTGCGCGAGGTCGGCACCTGCCCAGGAATCGAAAACTACTCGCGCCATCTGACCGGCCGCAAAGCCGGCGAACGTCCGTATTGTCTCTACGACTTCTTTCCGCCGGACTTCCTCTGCGTCATCGATGAAAGCCACGTCACCATCCCGCAGATCGGCGGCATGTACGCCGGCGACCGCAACCGGAAAGAAAACCTGGTCAACCACGGTTTCCGCCTGCCGAGCGCGCTCGACAACCGTCCGCTGCATTTCGCCGAATGGGAAAGCCTGGTGAAGCAGATGATCTTCGTCAGCGCGACGCCGTCGAAATACGAGGCGGCGCACGAACAGATGCGCACCGAACAGCTCATCCGCCCGACCGGCGTCATCGATCCGCCGATCAGCGTGCGCCCGACCAGCGGTCAGGTCGAAGACCTGATCACGGAAGTGAAGGAACGCTGCGTCCGCGGTGAACGCACGTTGGTAACCACACTAACGAAACGCTTGGCGGAAGATTTGAGCGAGTACCTCGCCGAGGCCGGCGTGCGCACGACGTTCCTGCACAGCGACATCGACGCGCTGGAACGCATCGACATCCTTAACGCTCTGCGCGCTGGCGAGACCGAATGCCTGGTCGGCGTCAACCTGCTGCGCGAAGGCCTTGATCTGCCGGAAGTTTCTCTCGTCGTCATTTTCGACGCCGACAAGGAAGGTTTCCTGCGCAGCGAAGGCGCGCTGATCCAAACCATCGGCCGCGCCGCCCGCCACGTCGATGGCCACGTGATCCTTTACGCCGACCGCACCTCCGCCGCCATGGCCGCCGCCATCCGCGAGACCGATCGCCGGCGCGCGCATCAGGTCGCCTACAACAGCGAGCACGGCATCATCCCACGCACCGCGGTGAAGCAGGCGAACTCCGGCGCGTTCAAAGATCAGATGGCCGCCCGTCGCGCCGCCGAAGCCGGTGGTGGCTACATCGCTGGCGGCACCGTGCTGACGCCCGCCGATATTCCCGAACTGACGCGTCAGATGATCGACGCGGCCGAGAACCTGCGCTTCGAAGAAGCCGCGCGTATCCGTGATCGCATCAAGGCGCTGGAAGCCGGTGAAGTCGTCAGCGGTGAGGACAAGCCGAAGGCGAAGAAACCGCAAAAGGGACGGTATCGGCGGAAGCGGTAGGCTATCCTCTGGGAGCGCCGAGTACCGGCTCGGCATTCATTCGCTGCCGAACTGGTGATTGGCGCTCCCAGGGGAAACCAGACTGCCACTCAGGGCAACACCGCTTGCCGGTAGCGCAACCCAGCGCAACCCACACAACCCGTCATCCATGGACGCGCTTGCCACCGGCTGGTTGTCGGTTGTTGGAATCACCAAACGCTTCGGCCAGACCGAGGTGCTGCGCGGGTGGGCAACCTCATCCAACAGCAGTTCGGCGCGAGTCGCGACTGGCCGTTCGGCGCGGCGATCTGCCTCGTGCTCATATTGCTGACGCTGCTCGGGCTGCTCGGCCTTGGCCGCCGTGGGCGCGAGGTGGTGGAATGAGCACGTCCGATGTCCGATGTCCGATGTCCGATGTCCGATGTCCGATGTCCGATGCTGCTCCGGCGCTTGGGCATCACCACGTTCGTCACCGAGAGAACATCTTCGTTCGACCGATCAACATCCAATCCCACAGGACATCGAACATCGGACATCGGACATCGGACGGCGTGCCTTCGACATCGGACATCAGACATCGGACATCGGACGGCGTGCCTTCGACATCGGACATCGGACATCGGACATCGGACGGCAGTCAGCATGAAGCGCCTCCACTGGTCGCTGACGCTCACCGGTTGGGCCACGCTCGGCTTTCTCTACCTGCCATTGCTGGCGGTGGCGGTGTGTTCGTTCAACGACTCGCGCCTGCTCGGTGATTGGCAGGGCTTCACGTTCCAGTGGTACGAACGACTCTTCGTCGAACACCCGGACAACCGCATCGATAGCGGGCCACTGTTCGCCGCCACGCGCAACACGCTGGTGTTGGCGGTGACCTCCACCGCGATCTCGACCGTGCTCGGAACCTTGCTGGCGCTCGGCCTGCGTGGGCGTTGGCCACGCTGGAGCAGTGCGCCAATGATGGCGGTGGTGATGCTGCCGGTGATCACGC
>Ga0105049_10007682_pt1 | contig 12508 bp, 10 predicted proteins | sample MAT06_FD_78087 | JGI IMG/M metagenome (GOLD analysis project Ga0105049, IMG submission 78087) | Freshwater microbial communities from Lake Fryxell liftoff mats and glacier meltwater in Antarctica - MAT-06 | ecosystem: Environmental > Aquatic > Freshwater > Ice > Liftoff microbial mat | place...
CGAATGCCTTGAGGTCGAGCCGGTGAGTGCCACCGGTTCAAGCGAACCGGCGAGGGCATCTTCGCCTCGATCCGGCTTCGGGCGTGATATCGGGTCCAGCGCTTCCAGAACGCTCTGCCGTAGTGTCGGGTGGCGCGCAGGGTGTCGTTGCGGGCTCGGGCCGCCGGGCAGTCCTCTTTCCAAGGCCGCCCGTTCTTGCGGATAAGGATGATCGCGGTGGCTTGTCGGTCGATGATGGCGGTACGGCAGCGGCGGGTGTCACAGGCACCGTCCGCAGTCACGGTGGCGATCTCTTCACCCTCGGGGGATCTGGTCCAGCAACTCCGGCAGGACAGGGCTGTCACCGTCGCTGCTCGGGGGTAAATTCCACCGCCCGGATGTCCGAAGCGGCCGTGTCCATGGCCAAATGGACCTTGCGCCACTGGCGGCGGCCCTGAACGCCGTGCTTTCGGGCCTGCCACTCGCCGTCGCCGAGGAACTTGATGCCCCCTCGCCGGTTCGCTCGAACCGGTGGCGCTTGCCGGCTCGATGTCCACGCGCAAGTTGAGCGGCCCATCAGCGCGCCGATATGGGTTCCGCACGGCGAGGGTCTTCTGCCGTCGACACAGGGTCGTATCGTCCGGCACGGCCCAGTTCAGGTTCGCCATCTCCAGCAGGCTGGCCACCATCCCGGTCGTTTGTCGCAAGGGCAGCTTGAACAGAACCTTGATCGTCGGGCAGAACTGGATCGCCGCGTCGGAGAACACCGCAGGCCGGCCGGGGCTGCCATCAGGCGGCGCGAGCCAGGTCATGTCTCTTTCCAGCCAGATCAGCAGTGAACCACGCTTGCGGAGCGCCGCAGAGTAGCTGGACCAGTTCGTCGTGCGGTAGCGGGCGGCTGATGGCTTGTTCATGCCGTCCGTATAACCGATTGGATTCACAATGTGAATCGTCCACGGTCAGAGTTGTGCAACAACGCCATGCGGTGATGGAATGCACCGGGCGCGGCATCGACTGCGGGACCGACCTGCGCTTTGGCGACGGGGCGGCCGTGCCGGCGACGATCCCCCGCATCGCCCGCGGCGAGGGTTGCGGCGATGTGCTGGCCTAGGGCGCGGCGCGGGCGGCCCGGGCCATCGGACCAGCAGCCGCACCTTTTGCCCTGACCGTGAAGGCGCTCGAGTTGTCGGCGATCAAGCCGCGAACCCGGACCAATCTTGCGCTGGGTCATGCCGTCGCACCGATCGGTCCGCGCCATGATATTTGCGAGCACGACTTGGACCATGATCCGCATTTCGGCTGGCCGCACGCGTTGGCGAACTCGCGCATGCCGGGTATCTTCGAACGCCTGCCGATGCAGCACCCGGGCCCCGACCGCCCATTTCTCGCAGGCCGATCCGTCTGGCGGACCAGGTACCCTTGCCGACCCATCTGTAATTCAATGCTATGGTCGCGCCGGTCCCGACGGCGCGGCTTGACTGAAGCAACCAAAGTGGTATCGTTCCCAAACTTGCTGATCGAGCGCTGGGGGGGAGCGTGACATTGGACGACAGGCGACCGACGATTCATGATGTAGCAGCACTGGCGGCGACGTCAAAAAGCACGGTCGCCCGGGCGTTGTCGGACAAGGGCGCCATTGCGGCCGGGGTGCGGGACCGGGTTCTGGCCGCAGCAAGGCAGCTTGGCTACGAGCCCAACCAGATGGCGGGGTCGATGCGTTCAGGCCGCAGCCGCTTGATCGGGCTGGTCATTCCCGATATCGCCAACCCGTTTTGGGCCGAGGTCGCCAGGGGCGCGCAAGAACGCGCCGTCGAGGCGGGCCTGTCGCTGTTGTTCTTTTCGTCCGACTGGCGCAGCGATCAAGAAGCGCACCACATGCGCGCGCTGGTGCGGGCGCGGGTTGATGGTGCCATCATCAACACCGTGGTTGACCGGGCCGAGGCGCTGCATGCCTTCGGCTTGCCGCTGGTGTTGATCGGGTCCAGCGCGGAAGAGTTTAAGAGTCTGCCGGCCGTCGGGTCGGACATCCCGCAAACGGTGCGGCTGGGGCTGGACTATCTGGCGGGGCGGGGGCACGGCGCGCCGACGCTGATCCTGGGGCCCCCGCAGCGGATCGCCGGCAGGCTTTTTGCATCTTCGGTGCGCGATCATCTGGCCGCGCGCGGGCTCAGCCGCGATGTGGTGACCGAAACGGCGGATTACACGGTCGAGGGCGGCCATGCCGCGATGTTGCGGATCCTGGATGCGCGGCACGGACCCTGCCACATCACCGTATTTGCCGCCAATGACCTGATGGCGCTGGGTGCGATGATGGCGCTGCGCGATTGCGGCCTGGAATGCCCCCGCGATGTGTCCATCCTGGGTTGCGACGGTATTGTGGCGGGAACGTTCTCATCCCCCGGCCTTACAACGGTGGCCAAGCCTGCGCGAGCGCTGGGCACGCGCGCGGTGGCCATGCTGGCCGAGGCGATCGAGGGGCACCCGGCCCTGACCCGCGTTCACTTGCCCAGTCGGCTGATCGAGCGTGGCAGCGTAGCCGACCTGCGCCTGGGTCCACGATGACCGACGTTGCGCAACAAACCCCTGTCCGCCGGACCCGCGCATCACATTTGCGCGCGCAGGTGCGGCGTTGGTGGCCCTATTATCTGATGCTGACCCCGGGGATCGTCTATTTTGTGATCTATCACTACCTCCCGATCTGGGAGGCGCAGATCGCCTTTCAGCAGGTCCGCATCATCCCGCCGAATTTCTGGGTAGGCCTCGATCATTTTCGGACACTCGCTTCGTCGACGGTATTCTTTCAGGTGCTGTTGAACACTCTCATCATCAGCGCGATGAAGATCGCCTTCGTGTTTCCGGTCCCGATCATCTTGGCACTGCTCCTGAACGAGGTGCGCGCCTCGGGCCTGCGGCGATTCATCCAGTCGGTGATCTACCTGCCGCATTTCCTGTCCTGGGTGGTGATCTCGGGCATCGTGATTGCGGTGCTGTCGCCGGGCGACGGGGCGGTCAATGACCTGAGGGAGTTTGTCGGGCTGGAACCGCGCGCGTTCATGACCGATACCGGGGCGATCCGCTGGGTGCTGGTTTTTTCCGAGATCTGGCGGAGTGCGGGGTGGGATTCGCTGCTTTATCTGGCGGCGATCATCGCCATCGACCAGCAGTTGTACGACGCCGCGCAGATCGACGGCGCCGGGCGCTGGCAGAAGATCCGCCATGTCACCCTGCCGGGGATCGTGCCGACGATTGCAACGCTGTTCATCCTCAACATGGGGATGTTCCTGTCGGCGGGGTTCGATCAGGTGTTCAACCTGGCCAATGACGTGACCCTGCCTGCCATCGACATCATCGACACTTATGTCTACCGCATCGGCCTCCAGACCGGGGAGTATGCGCTGGCCACCGCCGCCGGGCTGTTCAAGGGCGTGGTCGGGATGGCCATGATCCTGAGCGCGCATGTCATCTCGCGTCGACTTACCGGCAAGGGGGTGTGGTGATGGCCACCCGCGCCCAGCAGCGGACCCCGCTCGAGCGGGCGGAATATGCACTGATCGTGTCCTCGCTTCTGCTGATGGTTGTGCTGACATTGCAGCCGATGCTGCATCTGGTCGCGGTGTCGCTGTCCGACCCGGCGCGCGTGGCCGGGATGAACGGGCTGGCGGTCCTGCCCGACGGACTGTCGATCGAGGTCTGGCAACTGCTGGTCACCCATCCCAATGTGCAGCGGGGGTTGTGGAATTCCATTGTCATCACCGGCACCGGCACGCTGATCAACGTTGCGGCCACCGCGCTGATGGCCTGGGCTCTGGCGCAAAAGGCGCTGCCGGGGCGGCGGGCGATCTTTCTGGGCGTTCTGCTGACCATCGTGTTCGAACCCGGGATCATCCCCGATTACTTCGTGATGAAGCGGCTGGGGCTGATCGACAGCACCTGGTCTGTGATCCTCTACAAGGCGGTCAACGCCTGGTACCTGATCATCCTGATCCGGTTCTTCGAGGAAATCCCGCGCGAACTGCTCGAAGCGGCAGAACTGGACGGAGCCAACCCGTTCCAGACCTTTTTTCGCGTGGTCCTGCCGCTGGCCAAGCCCGCGTTGGCAACCATCACTCTATTTTATATGGTGTTTCACTGGAACGAGTTCTTTCGGGCGATGATATACCTTTCGGACCAGACCAAATGGCCGCTGCAGGTGGTGCTGCGCCAGTTCGTCATCGAAGGCGACAAGCTGGCGATGGTCGGTGTGCAGGCCATGAACGACTACACGGCCGCCAGCCAGATCAACATCCGTGCGCTCAAGGCCGGGATGATCATCCTGACAGTGCTGCCGATCCTCGCCATCTATCCGCTGATCCTGCGATTTTTCACCAAGGGCACCATGATGGGTGCCGTAAAAGGCTAACGGAGGAAGCTACATGAGAATGTCCAACGCAAGAAACTACACGAGAATGGCCAAGGGAGGAAACGACATGACAAGCAAGACGAACCCGGTCATCGCAGCCACCGTGACGGCGCTGCTGATGGCCACGGCCGCCTGGGCCGAACCGGTGGTCATCCGGGTGGTGTCCAAGGACATGGTGACCGCCAACCCCGAGGACGTCGCCCATATCGAGCGGATCGAGGCTGCGATGGCGGCGCAAGGGACCGAAATCGACATCCAGATAGTTGACATGCCGGCGTCCGGCTATGCCGATGCGCTGGGCGTGATGCTGCTTTCTGGCGATATTCCGGACCTGATCTATTTCCAGGGCGGCGATGCCAGCATGGTCGATCAGGGTATTCTCGAGGATTGGCGGCCCTTCATCGAGTCCTCGCCCAACCTGAAGGCGGCGCTGTATCCCCACAACGTCGCCCGGCTGGAACAGTATCCCTACCTGCTCTATCCCTTCCCGCCCCGCGCCTCGCTTCCGGTGATCCGCACCTCATGGCTGGACGCGCTGGGCACCGGGGTGCCGGAAACGGTGGATGACTATCTGAACCTGTTCCGCGCCATCCGCGACGGCGATCTGGACGGCAATGGTGCTGCGGATACCTGGGCAGTCACGCTGGCAGGGGCAACCGGCGTCGGCGGCAACGACGAGTTGGACAACATCTTCAACCGCGCCTTTGGCGTCACCGGGACCTGGATGCCGGATGCCGATGGCGCCTGGATCAGCGCGCGCGTCAGCGCCGAGGAGCGTGCCAAGCTGGCCTTCTACCGCCAATTGTTCGAGGAAGGTTTGCTTGACCCGGAATACATCACCACGCAATGGGACATCCGCGAGGACAAGTTCTACACCGGTCGCACCGGGATCATCTTCGGCGTGGCAGGGGAGGTCATGGACATCTATGGCGGCAAGCTGCGTCAGGTCGAGCCTGAGGCGCAACTGACGGTCCTGCCCGCGCCGGTGGGTGCCGACGGTCAGGGCGGAATGCGGGCCATCGACGTGTCCAAGGAAAGCCGCGGCTTTGCGATGTCCGTGCTGTCCGAGAACAAGGAAACCGTGGCGGCGCTGATGGACTTTCTGGCCACGCCAGAGGGCCAGATGATGGATCGTATGGGGTTCGAGGGGACGCACTACACCGTCAGTGGCGACACCCTCACCGTGACGGACGCGATCAGCACCTGGTATGCGCGGTTCATGGTGGCATCGAACTGGGTGGCGCCGGTGGAATGGCGTTCGCCCGCCGCAATCGCGTCGCTCGCGATGGTCGATGAGGGATTTGTCGCCGACAACGCCTTTGTCATCCCGGCGGAATTGGCCGCCGATCTGGACGCGGCCAACAACGTGCAAAAGGCCTGGGCGTTCCGTTTTATCTCGGGCGAGGCATCGCTCGACGATGACTGGGACGACTATGTCGCCGAATGGATGGCCGCCGGTGGCGCGAACCTGACCGACTACGCGCGGTCTGTGCTTTGACGCCTTCGCAAACTCCTGCCGGACCCTCGCTTCGCGCGAGGGTCCGCGCCATGCTGCACGGGGTGGCGCTGGGCGATGCGCTGGGTGCCCCGGTGGAAAAGCTGTCAGCAACAGAGATCGCGGCGACTTATGGCCGTGTCACCTCGCTCGACACGCCATGGCACCGGGCGGGCGAGGATCCGGCGGCCCGCAACTACCGTATCCGGGGCAACGGCATCGTCACAGACGACACGCTGATGACGCTGGCGCTGATGGACGTCTATACCACCGTCGGCGGCCATCTGGACGCATGGGACATGGCGGGCGCGTTTGTCCGCCGCATCGCCTGGGAGCCGGTCTGGATCCCCGAGATGGAGCGGGAGGCACCGCTGATCGACCGGCTGTTCTATCCCGAGAAGTGGATTTTCGCCCGCCTTCAGCTTGCCGCCTGCGACCCCCGGCAGGGCGGTGTCGGCAATATGGTGAATTGCGGTGCGGCAATGTATGCGGCGCCCATCGGCGTGGTGAACGCGGGCAGCCCCCGCGCCGCCTATGACGAGGCCATCGCTTTCGCCTTGGGCCATCAGCAAAGCTATGGGCTCGAAGCAGCGGGTGTCATGGCCGCCTGCATCGCGGCGGCGCTGGCGCCAGGCGCGGTGCTGGCCGACGTCATTGCGGCGGCGCAGACCCTGGCCAAGGACGGCACCGGGGCGGCGATTGCCGCGACCGTCTCTTGCGCTGAATCTCTCAGGGCCAATGGAGTGACAGGCATTGCGGCCGCCCATGCCCTGCAAGATGCCATCGCCCCGTTCTCGCCGATCGGCGATGACGTGCGCCATGGTCCGGCCAAGTCCGGCGTCGCGACCTCCGCCTACCAGCCTTCGCGCCTGCTGGCGATCGAGGAATTGCCGCTGGCCCTGGCCTTTGCTGTGCTGACCGGCGGCGACTTCCGCGAGACCATCGTCGAGGGCATCAATTCGGGCCGCGATACCGATTCCATCGGTGTGATGGCCGGCGCCATCCTCGGCGCGCTGCACGGCGAGGTTGTCATCGACGCCACCGATGCCGCCATCCTCGACCGCGCGAACCGGTTCGACCTGCGGGCGCAGGCCGACGCGTTTACCCACACAGCCACCGCCATCTTGACCCACGACGCCGAAGTGGCCACAGAGCTGGCCGCCCGCCGCCGGGCGCTTCTGAATGCACCCTGAAGGATCCCATGACCCCTGACCACATCCTGAACCGCATCTATGCCGGCGTCATTGGCAAGGCCGCCGGCGTCCGTTTGGGCGCGCCGGTCGAACCGACGATCTGGACCTATGAACGAATCCGCGACACTTATGGAGAGATTACCTGCTATCTCAAGGACTTTCGCACCTTTGCCGCCGATGACGATACCAACGGGCCGCTGTATTTCACCCGCGTCCTGCGCGACTACGGGCTGGATTTCAGCGCAGCGGACATGGGCCGCACATGGCTGAACTATGCGGCCGAGGAGCATGGCGTCTTTTGGTGGGGCGGTTTCGGACGATCAACCGAGCACACCGCCTGGGCCAACCTGCGGGCAGGCATCCCGTCGCCCAGGTCAGGCAGCATCGCGCAGAACGGCGCGGCGGTCGCCGAACAGATCGGCGGGCAGATCTTCATCGACGGCTTTGGTTGGGTGCATCCCGGCGATCCGGTCCGCGCCGCAGCCGCAGCCGCCCGGGCCGCCAGCGTGGCGCATGATGGCGAAGGCCTTGAAGGCGCGCGGTTCGTGGCGGCAGCCATCGCGTCGGCTTTCACCTCCCGAACCGTGGCGGAGGCGTTCGACACAGCGATGGCCACTCTGAACCCCGCCGGCACCTACTTTGCCGTCGCCCGCGCTGTCGCCGCGTTCCATGCGGCCAACCCGGATGACTGGCGTGCCTGCCGCGACATGCTGACCGCCGACTGGGGCTATGACCGCTATCCCGGCGTCTGCCACATCATCCCCAATGCGGGGGTGCTGGTGATGGCGCTGTTGTATGGCGGCGGAGAGATGTGCCGCACCATCGAGATCGCTACGATGGCCGGCTGGGATACCGACTGCAATGCCGGCAACGCAGGCGCCATCATCGGCACGCTGCAGGGGCTGCAGCCACATTGGGACAAATATCGCAATCCGATTAACGATCTGCTGATCGCGTCGGGTGTGATCGGCAGCGTGAACATCGCCGACATCCCCGGTTTTGCCCGCGAACTGGCCACGCTGGCGCTGCAACTTCGCGGTGATCCGGTGCCAGTGGAATGGCAGGAGGAGTGGGAGCGCAAGGGCGTGCGGTTCGACTTTACCCTTCCCGGGTCCACCCACGGCTTTCGCGCCACTGCAAGAAACGGACCGCAAGTCGTGATCAGGGGCGCCACGGACGGCGCACTGGAAATCCTGCTTGACCGGATGGAGCGGGACGAACCGGGTCGGGTGTTCTGGAAGCCGTTCTTCCGCCGCGCCGATTTCGAGGATGAGCGCTATCGCCCGATGCTGACCCCGGTGGTGGCCGACGGCCAGCATGTGTCGATGCGCGTGCGCCTTGACCCGTGGGAAGGCGACGGGCATCTGCGCGTGGCACCTTTTGTCCGCCGTACCCTGTCGGGCGCCATCGAGGAAACCGGTGCCTGGCAGGTCCCGCCCGGGGACTGGGCCGAGATCGCCTTTGACATCCCCGACGGCAGCGGCGATCCGGTGGACGAGATCGGGTTGTGCATCGAATATTTCGGGCGGATCAAATTCCTGGGCCGACTGTTCCTGACCGATTTCCGTGTCGATGGGCCGGGGCGGCGGGTGCTGGACCCGGCACATCTGGTTCAGGAATGGGGCACCATCCTGCAATGCAGTTGGAACCGCGGCGCCTGGACGTTGAGCGATGGTGCGATCCAGGGCCATACCGCCACCGATGCCGATCTCTGGACGGGCAACCTGTATGCGACGGACCAGCGGGTGACGGCTGATCTGACGCCGTTGGCGGGCGCTTCGCATCTGGTGTCGTTCCGGGCGCAGGGCACGGCGCGGTTTTATGCCGCCGGTGTGCAGGACGGCCATCTGGTGCTGCTGCGTGAGGATTTCGGCACTGAAATACTCGCCCGCGTGCCTCTTGCCGCGTCAGTCGAAGAACGTACGATCACCATCGAGGCCATCGGCGACCGCCTTTCCGCGCGCATCGAGGGCGGGCCCACAGTCACTGCACGCTGCGGACGCTTCCGCTACGGAATGGCGGGCCTGCGCATGGCGGGCCCGGGACGGATGCGGGTCCGGCGGTTCACGATCGAAGAACTGGCATGATGGCCGAGATCGAACTGAAAGGTGTCGGCAAATCCTACGGGACGTTCGACGTGCTGCGCGACGTAACATTGTCGATGGCGCAGGGCGAATTCGTGGTGTTGGTTGGCCCGTCTGGCTGCGGAAAATCCACGCTGCTGCGGATGATCGCGGGCCTAGAAGAGATCACCGAGGGCGAGATCACCATCGGCGGGCGGATCGTCAACGACATCCCGTCCAAGCAGCGCGACATCGCGATGGTGTTCCAGAGCTATGCGCTGTACCCGCACATGAAGGTCGCCGACAACATGAGCTTTGCGCTGCGGCTTGCGGGCGCGCCCAAGGCCGAGATCAAGCGTCGTGTCGCCGATGCTGCCGCGATCCTGGGGCTGGAACCTTTGCTGGACCGGTTGCCACGCGATCTGTCGGGGGGGCAGCGCCAGCGCGTGGCGATGGGCCGCGCCATCGTGCGCGATCCGCGCGCCTTCCTGTTCGACGAGCCGCTGTCCAATCTTGACGCCAAACTGCGTGTCAAGATGCGGGGCGAGATCAAACAGTTGCACAAGCGGCTTGGGCGCACGACGATCTATGTCACCCATGACCAGACCGAGGCGATGACGATGGCCGACACCATCGTCGTGATGAATGAAGGCCGGATCGAGCAGTCAGGCCCGCCGCTGCGGTTGTATGAAGATCCCGACAACGCCTTTGTCGCCGGTTTCGTCGGCACGCCCGAAATGAATCTGCTGCCAGGCGCCGTCGCCGGTGGCCGGTTTCAAGCCGATCATGGCCCCGCGCTGCCGCTGCCGCCGGTCCGGGGGCTGGAGGACGGGCGGCGCCTGCTCTATGGAATCCGCCCGCAACACCTTGGCCCACGCGTCGACGGGACCGAGGCTGACGTGGTGCTGGTAGAGCCGACTGGCGATTCGCAGGAAGTATCGCTGCGCATCGGCGGCGTGGCGCTGACCATGCTGCTGCACGACGCCCGGCCCCTGATGCCCGGCGACCGGCTGAGCGTGGGCTTTGATGCAGGCCAGGTCCGTGTGTTTGACCCCGCCACCGGCCTGCGCCTGCGATGAGCTATTCGCGCAAGGCCTGGGAGCCGGGGGCAGAGGGGCCGCTGCGAGGCCTGCGGGTGATTGATCTGTCGCGGCTGGTCGCGGGCAACATGCTGTCGCTGCAACTGGCCGATTTCGGTGCCGATGTGGTCAAGGTCGAACCGCCCGAGGGCGACCCGCTGCGCGCTTGGCAAGAAGACGGCTTGTCATTGTTCTGGGCGGTCTATGGCCGCAACAAACGCTCGGTGGCGCTGGACCTGCGGTCTGACGCGGGCCGCGACGCGCTGTGGGCGCTGATCGGCGGCGCCGATGTCCTGGTCGAGAATTATCGCCCCGGTACCCTGGAAAAGATGGGTTTTGGCCCTGACGTCTTGCTGGCCCGCAACGCAGGGCTGGTGGTCGTGCGCATCTCGGGCTTTGGCCAGACCGGGCCTTATGCCGGGCTGCCGGGGTTCGGCACGCTGGTCGAAGGGATGTCTGGTTTCGCCCACCGGTCCGGCTTTGCCGACCGCCCGCCGGTCCTGCCGCCGATCGCTCTGGCCGACATGATCGCGGGCATTCAGGGTGCGATGGCGGTGCTGGTGGCCTTGCGCGCCCGCGATCAGGGGCTGGCGCGGGGGCAGGTGATCGACCTGTCGCTGCTGGAGCCGATCTTTGCCACTCTTGGCCCCGAAGCGGCAATTCACGCGCTGACGGGCAAGGTCAAAGAACGGACGGGCAGCGCGTCCAACACCGCTGTGCCGCGCAATGTCTATGAATGTGCCGACGGGCATTTCGTCGCGCTGTCGGGGTCGACGCCCGGCGCGGCGCGGCGGATATTCGCAGTGATCGGGCGGGACGAGATGAACGATGACCCGCGCTTTGCAAGCAATGCCGCACGACTGGTGCACCGCGAACTGGTGGATGGCGCACTGGCCGATTGGTTTGCCGACCGTGACCGCGCAACGGCTTTGGCCGCAATGCGGTTGGCGGGGGCGACGGTGGGGCCGATCTATTCCATCGCCGATGTGGCGCAAGACGCTCACTTTCGCGAACGTGAAGTGATCGTGACGCTGGACGACCCCGACCTGGGGCCGGTGCCCACCCACGCCGTTACGCCACGGCTCAGCGACACGCCGGGTGCGCTGCGTCGCCCGGCACCGCGACTGGGACAGCACGGGCGCGAGGTGCTCGCCGAGGCGGGGATGCCCGAGGCCGAGATCGACGCACTGCTGGGCGCTACGCCATGAGGCTGCGCTCGCTGCTGTATGTCCCTGCCGACAACCCCCGGTTTCTGGCGCGCGCGCAGGCCCGCGGCGCAGATGCGCTGATCCTGGACCTGGAGGATGGCGTGGCGGAGGCGCATAAGGATGTCGCACGCGGCGCGCTGGCCGGGGCTATCCCGCGCCTGAACGGTGCGCGGGTCTTTGTCCGCGTCAATGCAACACCCGACCGGCGGGCGGATGATATCGCCGCCGCGATGGCATCCGGGGCCTATGGGATCGTGCTGCCCAAGGTCGGCTCGCCTGACGACATCGCCGGAGCCGGCCTCCGCGTCATTGCCCTGATCGAGGATCCGGCGGCGTTATCCCGGGCCGAGGCCATTGCCCGGCACCCCGCCGTGATCGCGATGGCGCTTGGGTCAGAGGACTTTGCCACCGCCATCGGTGCCCGCCCCACCCCTGAGGTGCTTCGCCTGCCGATGCAACTGGTTCACTACGCTGCCAAGTCGGCCGGGCGGTTGTCGCTGGGGCTGTTCCGTTCGATTGCCGATATGGCCGCCGACAGTGCCATTCTGGCTGCGGCGACCGAGGCGCGGTCCTTTGGCTTTGACGGTGCCGCCTGCATCCACCCCGCCGCCGTGCCGCCGTTGAACCGGGGGTTTTCACCCGGTGCAGATGAGGTGGCCGAGGCGCGTGTGATCCTCGCCGCATTTGCCTTGGGCGGTGCCGTCCGGCTGGGGACACGGATGATCGACAAGCCCATCGCCGACCGCGCCCGCCGCGCACTTTGGCTGGCTGGTGAGGGTGAAGACAGCACGGCGGCCTGACGCTTCGCATACCCCCTGGACCATCTTGGATCCCAAGCGACAGTCGGCGCGCCCGCCCTGATCTGCCCGGGTCCGGCAGACCGATCCCCGCAACCATTTCGCCGCGACCGCGTTGATGGGTGCCCGCCGACACCTTGCCGTCGCAGCCCAGCGCCGGGCCTTCGGCTGGCTGCATTATCCTCTATTGCGCGACGGACCGGGGTCTGATGATGTAACCGCCCCCCGACGGCATGACGCAGTTTCGACTTGAAGGACGACAGATGCGCGATTGAATTCATCATATGGAACCCGA
>Ga0105049_10007686_pt1 | contig 12504 bp, 10 predicted proteins | sample MAT06_FD_78087 | JGI IMG/M metagenome (GOLD analysis project Ga0105049, IMG submission 78087) | Freshwater microbial communities from Lake Fryxell liftoff mats and glacier meltwater in Antarctica - MAT-06 | ecosystem: Environmental > Aquatic > Freshwater > Ice > Liftoff microbial mat | place...
CACCGTAAAATCAATGGCAATTGCAATTGACTTTCTCGGCAACGCTTTTGCCCCCAGATTCCTGCCTTCATGTGACTTTTGATGCCTGTCATCCCTTCCGTATCGGTGCGACGCCTTTCTCAAAAGGAATTTGGCGACCTAGCCTACGAAGTCATGAAACATGTCTTCGCCATTCATTCCGATTTCGGGCGGCTATTTGATGAGAAGGTTTACAAGAAGGAACTATCCAATCGAATGAAGGGCGTGGCACTTGAAGTGGCGGTGGATGTGACACACGGTACCTTTACTAAACGCTACTTTGCCGATGTAGTCGTGCACGATGGCGGGCTTTTCGAATTCAAAGCAACGGATGCCATTCATCCCAAGCATCGCGCTCAAGCGATTCACTATCTTCTGCTTTTCGACCTGGCGCATGGGAAGGTCGTGAACCTACGCAGCGAGGATGTGAAGCACGAGTTTGTGAATTGCCATCTTCGGCTTGGCGATTTACGTCAGCCAACGATCAACGATGACGCTTGGAGCTCGACAATACCGGGGGCAGAATGTTTTCGCGAAACGCTAACATCGCTACTGGCCGACTGGGGCACCGGGCTCGACCTAACGTTGTACGAAGAAGCGCTGGAGTACTTAATTGCTGCCAAGGAATCGGTACCTGTCTTCGGGCAAAGCGGTCATCTAGCGGACCAATCGATGCGGCTCATATCACCCGAGTCCAGTTTCAAGCTCACATCGATGTCTCAAAACGCCGACAGTTTCTTTATCGATGCACGAAAGCTACTGCGTCATACACCGCTGAAGGTCATCCACTGGGCCAACATTACCTTGAACCAAGTCACCCTCACTACCATCCACCGTTGAACGAGGCGACAAAAAGATGGAAGGCAAAAAGATGGTGATCCTTTCTCATCCAAGGTCCTCGGGTAATACATACCGCTTGAAATGAATCACGACTGGCGTTCTGCACTACATTTTTTTGTCTCTCATTTTTTTGTCGAAAATCTGTTCGCTTTTATTGGAGTTCCAAAAGGAGTGCTGCACGCAATCGATCTCGTGCTTGCTGATCACCGCCGACGATGACCTCTTTTATCATACCATCCGCATTGATGACGACTGTTTGCGGAATGGCCGTTGCCCCATAACTCGCCGCGACTTTCCCTTGTTCATCGAGCAGCGTCGTTGGGTGGATACCGAGGCGCTTTAATGCTGCTTGAGCGGTGTCGGCTGACTCCTGCACGTTCACGGCGACAAGCAGAATCTTGTCTGACTGGAGACTCAAAATGAGCTCATCGATTTTTGGCATCGATTGCATGCACGGACCACACCAACTTGCCCAAAAATCGAGAACTACGATTCGTCCCCGATACTGTTCCAATTGAAACTCAGATCCATCAATGGATTTCAAAGTGAAATCTTCGGCCTTCTTGCCGATCAACACCGAACCTGCCGGCCCGTCTTTGCCTTCATTTTCAAGGAACGCAAGAGGGTAACGACCCAACGAAAGGGTCCAAGGATATTGCCGAAACGATTTAACATGCTTGCTGATATCGCTGCCAAAGAAAATCCTGTCTGCTTCCTCCAGGTCGACCGAGCATTCTCCAAACAAGTCGCTGACTCCACTAAGTTTCCCATCCACGAGACTTCGAGCATGGAATGTCATTCCACGGTTGTTCTTGCGAACAACGTGGATAGAGAAATCCTCGGTAGCCTGCTTTTCACTGGCAACATCCTTAGTCGCTTCGGCCTCTTGCCAGTCACGATGGTGAAGCCAGATGATGGTGGAAACGCTGGCCAGAGGAATCTTACTGGTGTTGTTCCGAACATCCATTTCGATCTCCCCATGGTTCAGGCTTTGCAATCGACCTCGCATGTGGTCGCCCGAAATGGAAATCAACAAATGGGTAGGAGCGTGATCTCTTTGCGTTCTTGGAACAGTCGTTAGCCGCTTCATTAAATCTGGAGATAGCGTACTCTTTGAACTTGGAACCGAAAGAGAGATCGATTGAATCAGCTCGTGAGAAGCGAATCGACAGGTTGTTTGCTTCGACTCAAACGTTACTCCTTGTTCATCAATTTGGAGTATCTTGCCATCAATGACATCCCCGTTCTCAAACGCCAGTTGGCCGGATACCGGGTTGTCGACCTTCTTTCTGCCGCCAAGAAAAAGGAGTGTGTCATTCGGTTTGGTAATCGGTGACTCTTCCTTTCGACCCTGAGCTCTCGCAGTAGCCTCTTTTTGAAAGACGATTAATCCATTGGCATTTTCATTTAAGCTGCTTGCGTTTCGGCTCCCCAATGGCTGCCAAACCAATGCGGCTGATCCTTTCCCCTCTCCATCAAAAGCCAGTCGGCCACCTAGCTCTGTTTTGTCCATCTTGATCATTCCTACTTTACCAAGCAGCCACTCATTCCTACCGGTGGTCGTGGTATCACCTCCGACTTTCCTACTCGTTCCAAAAACGTTCGCAATCTGGGAGCAAGCGATCTCGTAGTTGCCAGGCAACCCTGCGACCTCAAGTTTCAAACGGTCTGTTGAAGAAGCGAGGAATTTTGCTTGGAAGCGACTTTGGTCGGAAAGCACTACAAACGGAAAATCACTAACTGGTTGGTTTTGTGTTGCGGGAATAGGCTCGACTGCAATAGGCGAAAGGTTCATCTGCCTTAAATCGGTTAGGTTGAGTCCGGTTTGATCGCCGTTGGGAGTTTTCATAAGGAATCTCTCGCCAGCCGCATCCCACCCATCTAGGCTCGCCATCAACGTCTGTCCGTCCTTGAGGGCCACCGTGTCTTTCTCACCATCCGTCCGAACGAGACTTTCGCTCCATTCCCGAACCTGCAAATGGTCGAGCGACAAAGGATCGCCATAGTTGGAAATTTGGAAGCACTTACCAACTTGGGACTTCTTGGCCTTTTGCTTCAACCTGCCGAGTAGCCGTCCAACATCATTCATCACAACGATCTCGCCGTTACGTTGATCGAGATGGATGTTGATTCGGACTTGTTTGACGATAGGATTCGAAAGATCTAGCAATGATACAACGTCGCTAGAAATGTCTGTCTCGCGTACGAGGACGAGTTTGTCATTCCAGACTTCCAGACGAGCCGACGCTTTGGCCTCTTCGATTCGAGTTTTAAAGGTCGTTTGAGTCGTTCCTAACACAATCACAAAATTCGGCGTTCCGTTCCAGGTCAACTCCAGCATGATATGGGATTGCTCTGGTAGCTCAAGGTTCGTCGCAGCCGTGATGCCCCCTTCCAATGTTGCAAGGCTAGTGGATTCAATCGGTGCGGTTGTTTCGCTGCTCTTTCCGGAAAACCAACGGTCGTCATTCGAAGGACCGTCGTAAAGCCGCTTCCCGAGGTTGTTGTTCGACGAAATGGATCGGAGTCTCGATCGATCAATATGAAGTCTCCCCAGAACAGGCGATTCGATAGTAATTCTTTCGTTATCGACTGAAGTAAGCTTGCCAGTAAAACAATTGCCATCGACCAGTTCGAAATGAAGCATACCCTGCTGTTGCTCGGTAGCGTTCTCGGTTTTAGAGTCCTGAAGGGATAGCGAGACAATGGCCGACGCATTCAGTTGAAAGGGCGACTGGAAGCCGGCAACTTGAATTGCGATGGTATCGTCGTTGCCAGAGGGAATAAGCTGACCTGTAGCGATGCTGCCATCATCGAGCCGAACCTTCCATTCTTGTCCTATCGATTGACTTACGGGGGACGCAGCAAACGCAATTATCCAAGCCAAGCAAATTAACCAAGAATTCATGATATACAGATGCTGAAAAGCGGTTCTAAAAATTCGATATGAAACTACCATTCGAAATTGCCTTCCACTCCTCGAACTCGCTCCAGCAACTTGACTAAGTGATCCAGTTGTTTTTTATCAAGGCTTGACTCGTCTTCGATCTGCTTGATTGCTTTACTAAGGATGATCATCCCGAGCATACTTTCCAATCGTGGATGCGATTTCTTGGGTCTAGCAACGGAAAGCATGATTACCAATAGCCTGTCTCGCTGATCGCCCGTCAATGGAATCTCTCGGCTTAGCTCAGCGATCGCGGTTTTGCAGTTCGCCTTGAATGCATAGTCGCGCCGCTTTGCTTCTGCGGTTTCAAACTGTTCTAGCTGACCTGTGTTCAAAGTTGTCTTCACGACAGAGTGACACAACGAACTGTCATCGAAGATGCCCTGAAGTACTCTTTGATAGAGGGGCGATAGGATCGGCCACGCCTGCTGCCAAGCCTGAGCATCGTCCATTTTGACTCCTTTGACTTCGGACTTGATACGCTCAAACTCTCGATAGAATCGAACCACGTCTCCCTCCGCCGCAAGCTGAAGTTTTTCCAGTTGGGCTGGATCAAGTTGGCATACCAGTTTCACACGTTCAATCACATCGTGACTGTGGGCGACGACATCCTCACGAAATACCTTCTCTGTTTTTTGTTGGAGAATGTATTGCTGGAACATGCCGGGCTGGACGATTTGTGCAAATAAAGCTGGCGAGGTCATTGATGCGATGCCTAGCCAAGCCAAGAGCAACACGGCAATCTGGGATGCACGCGATAGTCGGACGGGCGCGAAATAGATCATTGGTCGGGACTCTAACCTGGGGTTTAGTAATCTTGCTCATCCAACGGAGGTTGATGTTGAAGCGTTTGGAGTTCGGTGCTCAACCGGTCAACTGACACTTTTTGGATAGCTTTGAATCGCTTGCGTTGTTCTGCGGTAAATACTTTCTCAACGATCGACGCTGGAATATCCGGCAGGTAGTTTTGTTGAGTGTAGTATTGCATATAGAGTGATTTGCCCGTTAGCCAACTCGCAATCTTGGGTTCAAGCGATTCGCGTTGGTCCACTGTGAGACTAAACATCTTGTCCATCTGGGACACCAGTACCTGGGCGTTGGCTTCGCATTCGAATTTTTCGGAATCCTCGATTGCTTCTAGAACTAGTCCGCGTTGTTCCGGACTAAGGCCCTCCATCAGTTTCTTGTCCAATAGACTTTGGATTTTCCTAATCCTGGTGGGGTCGTTAGCTGCAATCGGTCTTGGCGCGCCTCCAAAAAACAATGCCACACCTTGGTTAACAATGCCATCTTGTTTGGCGGCACCCTTGTCGAGTTCCAGCTTGATCCAATCCTCGCCGATGGCGTCCAAGTTGTTTATGTCGACCTCACTAAGTTCGCAGGTTCGTTTGACCAAACCGCGTCGCACATTGAGGTGGCGTTTCAAGTAGATCAGGATAGGGTCTTTTGGCTTTTGGACTTGCACGCCCTCAGGAGCCGCCTCCTCGGGAAATGCATCTTGTCCATGTACTGAGCCATACAGGCAAAAGGACAGTAGCAGCATTTGACCGAGCAGACGGGAATTTGGAAGAAAGCGAGGTAAGAGTGGTTGCATGTATTGGCTCCCAAGTGAGAAAGAAGCGAGTCGGACGTGAAACTCCCGCGGACGGCAGTATCCCACAATATGCCCCGGGGTTCAACAAGGCATCGGTCCGCGAATTTTGGGCGATCTGCTCAGGTGCGGGCCGCCATGTCCGAACCAAGTAACCGAATATTTCTTTCCAAGTTAGTTAAACTCCCCAAAATACACCAGTTAGCAATGCCATCGAGACTTCGCGAGAAGGTGCATTCCGTTTTTGAGTTCTTTGTGAATTGTGATGAGCCTTGCCTCCTTTCTACAATTGCCCATCGAACGAGGAGGATTCTAGAATACTGCATTTGCGTGCAAAGTGTTCATGAACTAACAATTGGTTACGATGTGGTGACCGACAAAGGGTACATCTTGATTCATAAGTTCTCCGAGCATCGGAAAAAAATTGTCAGTTTTGTACTGGCTTTTCGGCTTCGGCGGGTTTCGGTTCACACCACTCGAAAAGCAGGGCTCACCAGCGCTCTCGTTGAGGAAGGATTCGTGCGTATCACGAATCAAAACCGAAGGTTTGTTTCCCTCGGTTAATTAAGTAGCTACGTTTCACTAATGTCTTTGGAGTATGTGTCATGATGGATTCGTTGTCTTTTTTAGGGTCGGCCATGCCCGATCTGAGTGTGTTTCAATTCAGTATCGTGGACAATATGTTCTCGATGACTGTGGCTGCCATGGGTGCAGCGGCGATCTTCCTGTTCCTATCGAGGCCTTCGGTAGATGAGGTCTATCGCCCAGCTCTGATGATCTCTGGTTTGGTCGTCACGATTGCGTGCTACCACTACTTCATGATCCGCCATTCGTGGCAAGACGCTTACAAGTTGGTCGGGGATGGATACGTCGGTACGGGAGCAGGCTTTAACGATTTTTATCGGTACGCCGACTGGATTCTGACAGTTCCTTTGTTGATGGTTGAGCTCGTCGCGGTGCTGCGGTTGGAAAAGGCAAAGGCAAAGTCTTTGTTAATAAGGCTCGTAATCGCCGCCGCGTTGATGATAGGGCTTGGCTATCCAGGCGAAGTTATCGCGGACCCATCGGGTTATTGGACTCGAGTTGTTTGGGGTGCACTTTCTTCAGTACCATTCTTCTACATCCTCTACGTTTTGTGGGTCGAATTGACCAACTCGCTAGCGACCCAGCCAGTCGCTGCACGACGATTGATCGAAGTGGCACGCCTCGTCCTCCTAATCACTTGGGCCGTCTATCCGATTGCCTATGCAATGGGTGGTACCGAAGCTGCACTCGCCGCAAAAGCAGGTGGTGCCGTGGATGCAACCGGAGTGATCGGATTGCAGATCGGCTACTCGATCGCCGACATCACTGCCAAGGCAGGATTCGGAGTCCTGATTTACTTCATCGCTGTAGCCAAGAGTAGCTCTAGGACAGGCGACGTTCGAGATGGCGCTTACGCAACGGCATAGTGGGTAAAGTAACTCGGACTTTGCGGGTGTACTAGCATGCACAACTTCATCTTCTGCTCAGTCTGCACGGGCGTTCTAACGCTCGTCGGACTTGGGTTCACGATGACGCCGGTCGTTTATGTTGTCGCTCTTGCAATTGCGGTTTGCCTCGTTGGAGTTCCACATGGCGGTTTAGATTCACTGACGGGCAAGCAATGGTTGGCACCCATTGTTGGCACCCATTGGAGTTGGCTTTTTTTCAGTGGTTATTTGGCCGTTGCCGCATCTGTGGTACTTGGTTGGTTGATGGTACCGCTGGGGACCGCAATCCTGTTCTTTTTAGTTTCAGCTTGGCATTTTGGGTGGGAAGATGACGAGTCTCGATCCAGAATTCACCTTTGGAACCACTTGGCCGCGATGGCATTGGGAGGCTTGGTGATTTGGATACCCGCACTCTGTCGTCCGATGGAGATGCAAAATATTCTCGAATGGATTGTTCCTGGAACAATGCGGACCAGTGCTGCGGAGATTGTTAGGGCCGCGAGATTCCTGGGCTTCATTTTCGTATCCATCGCAATTGCTGATTTTGGCTTTTCCCTTGCAAGGTTGGCGACAAATAAAGTACGCATGGATGCACGCCTTGTTAGAAACGTCCTCCTAGTTGTTCTTTTTGCAGCAACCCCGATTCTATTTTCCTTTGGATTGTATTTCTGTGGCTGGCATTCCATTCTCGCACTTGCTCACATTCGGAAAGAACATCGAATGACCACATCGGAACTCTTGATTGCTGTCTTGCCGCTGTCTTTGTTGGCAATCGGTTTAGCCGGAGCTGCCACCTGGTTTTGGAGCAGCGGTCGCGAGCTCTCTGCCGAACTGTCTCGATCGCTTTTCATCGGACTTTCGTCGATCGCCGTCCCTCATTTGCTTCTACACGGGGTCGTACAAAACCTCTCGCAATTGGAATCCGGGAAGACGGATTTGGCAGGAGGGATGATCCGATGAAGTCAGAATACGACTACATTTTGGTGGGCGGTGGATTGCAGAGTGGTCTGATCGCCTTGGCGCTCAGGCATCACCAACCCGAATCGCGAGTTTTGATGGTCGAGCGGGATTCGCACTTGTGTGGAAATCATACTTGGTCCTTCCATCCTAACGATGTGGGTGCGTCTGCATCGCCATGGATTGAGGCCGCAGTTGAGGTCCGATGGCCACAGTATCGCGTACACCTAGATCAGTTGAAAAAGCGGGTTGATCTCTGTTATGCATCAATCTCTTCTTCCCATTTCGCAAAGGTGGTTGGAGACTGTTTTGCCTCTTCGGATAATTCTCTAATCGCCAAACGAGTGCTTCTGCAAACCGAGGTCGTTGCCTTAACGTCGACTCAGATCGTAACCTCAACGGGCGAAGTCTATCGCGGACGTCTGGTCGTGGATTGCCGTGGTCCCAGATCACACCAAGATAATTGCTTTGAGCAATGCGGATACCAAAAGTTCTGGGGCTTTGAAGTTCAGCTTAAGTCGGATTGGCCATTCACCATTCCAACCATCATGGACGACCGGATCGATCAACGGGACGGCTTTCGGTTCATCTATTCGTTACCTTTCGAAGCTCGGCGTGTCTTGGTGGAGGATACTCGCTTTGCAGACAATCCGTTGTTGGATCGCGAAGAGTGCTTGGGCGAAGTTCGACGTTACTTGGCAGAACTCGGTGTCGTGGATTGGTCTATCGTTCGGGAAGAGTCTGGCGTGTTGCCTATGCCAATTTCGACGGAGCTGATGCCAGGTTCGAAGTTTGAGGGTGCTGATTCGGCGTTGGCAGGCGGTTACGCAGGCGGCTGGTTTCATGCTGCGACGGGCTACTCATTTCCATTGGCTGTTTCGTTTGCTGAAACCGTTGCGACTACCACTCCCGAATTGGCAACGCAAGCAGTTCAGTTATTGGCCAAGCAACATCACGCTAGGTCGCGGTTCGCTCGCTTTCTAAACCGACTCCTCTTCCAATTGGTCCATCCAACGGCCCGGTACCAAATATTTCGACGCTTTTATCGTGTCCTTCCTAAGGAGTCCATTTCGCGATTCTATTCGCACCAATTTACCCTTTGGGATGCTTTTCGAATTGTTGTTGGCATGCCACCGAGCGGGCTTCGGCCAATTCGGTTCGTACGCTCTTTTTTCACAAAGACTAAGCAGACTTCCCCACTCGATGCGACGACTGTCGAGCAACACGAGGCCAACAAGTCCTATTCCAGAGAGTTCGCAAAATGACTACCAATCAACCGATGATATGGAATAGCCCGCAAGTGTTGTCGACGAACCCATGTCTTGATTTGCTCGATTCGGGTTTGTTCCATCCCGCGAATCGATTTTTGGCTCGCAACGGAAAACGCTTACGCGAATACATGTTGCGGCTGACTTTTCAAATGGCGGGCGGTCTTCACAGCCCACCAGCTTGTCTTGGAGACGCAATTGAGTGGTTGCATGCTGGTTCATTGGTGATCGACGACATTGAGGATGACTCTCAATCGCGCCGAGGTAAACCGACATTGCATCGAGAGATAGGACTTCCGCTAGCGTTAAACGCTGGGAATTGGATGTACTTCAGGGCGTTGGAACAGTTGCTTGATGGATCGCTCACAACCTTGATCCAACATCGACTGCTCCGACAAATGATTGTGACAGCGAGGCGATGTCACGAAGGTCAAACGCTGGATCTGACTGCACGTGTAGACAGGGATGACCCGAGAGATTTTCTCCCGATCGTTCGCGAAATAAGTCGCCTGAAGACGGGCGGGTTGGTCTCGATGGCGGCCAGTTTCGGGGCGATTGCAATGAGTTCCAATAAGCTTTTGCGCAACGCTCTCTCACGATTCGGAATGAGTGTCGGCATCGCGTTGCAAATGCGAAATGATTTGGAGGAGCTTCGAGCGCTAATACGAGACGCGGACGAGAATGTTGAGCTTCGCTGTGATGACCTTCGTCATGCTCGAGTTACGTGGCCGTGGGCCTGGGCTGTGCAACTCACTGAAGCGCACGATTTGCAGCGGCTGATCACACTTCTACACGAAAGTCGAACAAGCCGACAGGCGATGTTGGACCTGGCGGCACAATTGGTGTGTCTAGTTGGCCCGACTGGCGATCGAATGATTAGGTCGCGTATCGAGGGACCACTGCGACTTTTGGGTGAGCATGTTGTCGATACGAATTCACTGCAAGCTATGCGTTCGATGTTGAATCAAATCATGGAGCCACGGCAAGAATCCCGGGACGCGGGAAACATTTCGCCAAGCATGAATCGACCGAACGAAAGGATTTCTCATGGCGACGACAATTGAATCTCGCGAGGCGGGATTCACCGAAGTGAATGCGGGTTCCGCCTCTTTTCGCGGTCGAGCGGCAGTCATCGGGAGCGGGTTCGGTGGATTGGCGGCAGCCATTCGACTTCAATCAATGGGCTTTGAGACCGTCTGCTTCGAGCAACGCGACAAAGCGGGTGGACGAGCCTACGTCTACAACGACGCTGGTTTTACTTTTGATGCAGGCCCAACAGTCATTACCGCACCCCATTGTATCGAGGAGCTTTTTGAAGCCGCTGGGCAGTCGATGAAGGACTCCATCGATTTGCTCCCTGTCGATCCGATGTACCGATTGCAGTGGCCCGATGGTGTTCAGTTTGATTATGTTTCGGATGAAGCGAGGCTCGTGGAACAGATTCAACGGATAAGCCCAACCGACGTTGCAGGATACCATCGCTTCGCCAACTATTCGCATCGTGTGTTTAAGAAGGGATATGAGGAACTCGGAGCGGTTCCCTTTCTGAACTTCCGCGACATGCTGAGAGTGGCCCCGGAGCTGATCAAACTGCGCGCGGATCGAAGCGTGTATTCTGCTGTGTCAGGATTCATTAAGGACGAGCATCTTCGACAAGCCTTTAGTTTTCATCCTCTGTTGGTTGGCGGGAGTCCATTCAGTACGAGTGCAATCTACACACTGATCCACTGGATTGAACGACAGTGGGGCGTCTTCTTTCCTCGCGGAGGAACGGGTGCATTGGTTCAGGGTCTTGTTCGTTTGTTTGAAAGTATGGGGGGTGAACTGCGGCTCAATTCGCCAGTGCGCGAGATTGAACTGGAGGATCGCAATCGATCGACGGTTCACTTGGTTTCAACCGATGGTGTTGAACGGGAAAGATTCGATCTTGTCGTGTCCAACGCGGATGTTCATCATACTTATTCCAAACTCTACGGAAGCTCCGACGCAGGCAAAAAGACAAAGCGCGCCCTAGAGCGAATGCAATGGTCGATGTCCTTATTTGTCATGTACTTCGGAACCAATCGTCGATGGGATAACCTTGCCCACCATACGATTTTGTTTGGCAATCGATTCAAAGGACTTCTGAACGATATCTTTCGAGGCAACTCCTTGCCGAAAGACTTTAGCCTCTATTTGCATGCTCCTACCGTAACCGATCCTTCGCTTGCTCCCCCTGGCTGCGAAGCGTTCTACGTACTCAGTCCGGTACCGCATCTAGGGCGAGCCAATATTGATTGGGCAGCCGTCGCGGGTGAGTATGGTGATTCGATATTGGCATCGCTGGAAGAACATTTGCCTGGCTTACGAGATTCCATCGTCACGCGAAGGCACTTCACGCCGCAAGAGTTCCAGAGCGAGCTCAACGCATACCAAGGGTCCGCGTTCTCGGTTGCACCGACGCTGACTCAGAGCGCATACTTCCGTCCACACAACAAGTCCGAACGCATCCCAGGTTTGTACATTGTTGGAAGCGGAACTCATCCAGGTGCCGGCGTACCAGGCGTGATCAACTCTGCCAAGGCAACCTGTGGTTTGATCGCTCAAGATTTCGGAGTGCGTACTCGATGACGACTCCCAAAACCTTCGACAACAATCTCGACAATGCCAAGGGGAATCCTGTCGATCCTTTTTTCGATGTCCCCGAGGACAGTGCAAAGGTAATTCGCAGCCATAGCCGCTCGTTCTCGTTGGCAGCCAAATGCTTGCCACGCGGAATACGCAGCGACGTGAAAAAGCTGTATGCTTGGTGCCGATGGTGCGACGATGCAGTCGACTCAGCTCCAAATATTCAAGTTGCGAATGAGCGACTAACATCCCTTCGCGATGACGTGGAACGCATTTTTTATGGACAAGCTGTTCGACATCCAGCGTCCCAATGGCTTGCCGATTTAGTGGAGAATCGAGGCATTGAAAAGCAACATGCCCTGGAACTTCTCTCTGGAATGGAAATGGATCTCCACGCATGGACGGTCGACGACGAGGCAGACTTGATTTTGTACTGCTATCGAGCAGCCGGTGTTGTTGGATTGATGATGTGCCGAATTATGGGCGTGCGGAACCGAGCGGCTGAACAGCAGGCGATTCAGCTTGGGATCGCCATGCAACTCACGAACATTGCTCGCGATGTCGCCGAAGATTGGCAGCGAGGACGCTGCTACTTGCCAAAGAGCTGGGGCGACATAGACAGGAACGGGCAAGCACTGCCGACCCATTCTCAAGTTGCACCGAGCGTGGCCAGGCTGCTGACGTTGGCCGAGACGTACTACGCAAATGGACAGATGGGTATCAACGCACTGCCACGTAGTTGTCGTCCAGCCATTGTGCTCGCATCAAAACTTTATCGCGAAATCGGCCAACAAATCCGTCGTA
>Ga0105049_10007689_pt1 | contig 12502 bp, 10 predicted proteins | sample MAT06_FD_78087 | JGI IMG/M metagenome (GOLD analysis project Ga0105049, IMG submission 78087) | Freshwater microbial communities from Lake Fryxell liftoff mats and glacier meltwater in Antarctica - MAT-06 | ecosystem: Environmental > Aquatic > Freshwater > Ice > Liftoff microbial mat | place...
CTTGTTACAAAATGAAACCGATGTAGAATGGATGGGGCATGCTACCAATGCGGCTTCCTGTATGGCATTTTTGCAACAGCAAAAACCCGATGTGATTTTGATGGATATTAACCTGCCCGATAAAAGCGGCATTGATTTATGCAAGGAAGTAAAAAGCATTTATCCCGGCATTTATATTTTAGGGCTTAGCACTTTTAACCAACAGAGCTTTATAGAAAAAATGATGGCGAACGGTGCTGCAGGATATGTAATAAAAAATGCCACCCAACAGGAGTTGATGGAAGCGATTCATACGGTGATGAAGGGTAAAGAATATTTAAGTTTTGATGCGGCCGTGGCCTTGCGCAAATCAGATAGTCAAAATGACCTTCCTGTAATTACCCGCCGGGAAAAAGAGGTGCTGCTGCTGATAGCAGAGGGCATGACCAATGGAGAAATTGCTCAACAATTATTCATCGGTATTTCTACCGTAGATACGCACCGCAAAAATTTACTCGCCAAACTGGGTGCAAAAAACACCGCTTCATTGGTAAGGATTGCCAGACAATTGCAGTTGGTGTGATGGAAGCAATTTCTCCAGCCAAGTGTTCCCCTGCCAAAACCTTTCCCGGGCGATGTATCTGGTGCGTAACGTTCATCTTGAACAAAATGCTGCCAGGACTCGCCGCTGAAAAGTGCAGGACATAGGAATCGAAATCTATCAAATGCAATCATAAAAATAACATCAAACAGCTACCTCATTTTGATTCAACTATCCATTCGAAATGGACGGCGAGTCCTGCTACTGAAGTAAATTTTGAAACATAGAGAATGAGCGCAGAAACTCGCCTGGGAAACGTTTGGATGCAACCAACTGCGTGGAAGAATTACAGTTACTATTCAATTTAAAGCGTTTGTTTAACTCTTGGCCTGCCCTAAACTTATCTCGCCCTGTGCCTCCCTTCTAAAGACTTCCCAGGCGATGTCTCTGGCACGTAAAGCACATCTTGAGCAAAATGCCGCCAGGACTCGTCGCCGAAAAGTGCAGGGCATAGGAATCGAAATCTATCAAACGCAATCATAAAATAACATCAAACGGCTACCTCATTTTAATTCAACTATCCATTCGCAACAGACGGCGAGTCCTGCTACTGAAGTAAATTTTGAAACAAAGAGAATGAGCGCAGAGACTCGCCCGGAAAGTAAGTAGTATCAGTAATCCCAACCTTCATTTATGGTCAGTTCTTCGGTCGTTGGTCAATAAGACACCATAGCGGCGTGCCGGATAGCTCATGTTTTTTATGACGCACTAACACGGGTAATAAAATTTTTGACGAGTGGGATTCTAAACGGTTTGTTTTTATTATCGCTGCTTTGCGGATCAGCAAACTATACCTTCCTTTTTGATGACATTACACTTAACTAATTTAAAAAAATTATAATCATGATAAAGAATATAAAATCATTTGCCTTCATCTTTCTGGCAATACTATTCGGGTTTAGCAGTTGCAAAAAGGAGACGTATTCATTTGGCGATATAAAAACACCCACTAACCTGGCGTTGACAACCGTTATTGCCGGAGCTAATACCGCTAACCCAACAGGAAACGGAACGGGCAGTGTATCAATCGCTGTGACAGCAACCGATGCCATCACCTATAAAATAGATTTTGGAGATGGCAACAGCAAAGTTGTTTCATCCGGAACGTTTACATACAAGTACCTTGATCCGGGTACTTTTGATTATACCATTACAGTGAATGCAATCGGCACCGGAGGTGCAATATCTTCCATTAGTAAAAAGATTTCCGTGTTTGTATTATTTGTAATTCCTCCTCCAATCTTAGCTGCATCAACCAATGGAACTTCAAAAGTATAGATCAGTGCTAATAACGTACCTGGTCACTTTGGAGTGGGTGCTGCCGACATGTTTTTTCCAAATTATTATTCAGTCGCTCCAAACGAAAGAGCCCCTTGCGCCTATGACGATGAAATGACCTTTTCAAAAGATGCCAATGGCAATGTGTTTCTTTCGATAGACAATAAGGGCGAATCTTTTTCAATCGGTGCTGCTACCGGCGTTTATGGATTTGGTGGTGGTGATGGTTGCTATGCGGTAAATACCGGCGGTGTAAGAAAGCTTGGTTTTTCGGATGCTGCTTCGGCTTCTACTCCGGCAATATCTACCCGAATTCAATTTGCAGTACCGGGTGATAGAATCATTAACTTTGGAACCGGTGGTAAGGTGTACGAGATATTGGCAATTACCAATACGCAGATGCAATTACGCAATATTGGTTCAGATGGAAATTCATGGTATCAAATATTAAAAGCTAAATAAAAAATTATGAAAAAATTGCTGGTTTTATCAATAGCATTGATCCTATTATTTACCGCCTGCGGTAAAGAAAGTTCGCCGGGTAATACCAATACACCGCCAACCAATCTTGTTGTGACTGCGGTGGTTAGTGCAGACAATAGTGGCAATGTGGCTTTTACAGCAACCGCAACCAATGCAGTAAGTTTTGATTATGATTATGGTAACGGTATTTTTAAAACCGTGCCATCTGGAATAGTTTCCTATAAGTATCCGGCCTCGGGTACTTATACGGTAAACGTTGTTGCTAAAAGTAGCGGCGGACAAACCATTTCCAAATCAATACAAGTTACGGTAACGGTCGCTTTATCAATGGTATGGTCGGATGAATTTAATAATGATGGCCCGCCTGATGCTTCAAAATGGGGATACGATTTGGGTGCCGGTGGATGGGGCAATGGCGAATTGCAGTTTTATACCAACCGATCTGAAAATGCAGTGGTGCAGGGCGGTATGCTCAAGATAAAAATGATCAAGGAGAATTATAGTGGCAGTGCATATACCTCTGCAAGATTATTATCGAAAAATAAGTATGCTTTTACTTATGGAAAGGTAGAGGCAAGAGCCAAGCTTCCTTTAGGAAAGGGTACCTGGCCTGCTATCTGGATGTTGGGTAGCAATATCAATACAGTATCATGGCCGGCTTGTGGCGAGATAGATATTATGGAACATGTGGGGAAGGACCAGGATAGAATTCATGGAACACTTCACTATCCCGGAAGGTTTGGGGGAAATGCAGATGGGTCGTCTAAAGTAATTCCCGACGTAAGTACAGCGTTTCATCTATATTCTTTGGAATGGTCGGCTACGTCTATAAAAATTTTTACAGATGGTCTTTTAATTCATTCTGTGGCCAATTCCAATAGTATCCCTTTTAACCAGAATTTCTTTATTATCCTGAATTTGGCAATGGGCGGATCTTTCGGCGGCAATGTTGATCCTGCCGTGACCGGCGGCACACTGGAAATAGACTATATCCGGGTGTACCAATAATGGCAGACTGGTTCGAAAGTTTAAAGATAAAGCAAGAGAATTATTTAGTGCTGTGTAGAGAATAAAAATGACGTCTCGGTTTGTGAATGGTGAATTGTCAATGGTGAATTGTGAATTGTGAATTGTGAATGGTGAAATATTTACCATGTACTATTGACCACCAGATAGCTATCGGATGCTGAAAGGAGAATAAATCATCGTCATTGGATTAAGAAAATATTTTAGGTACCAGCAGTTAAGTTCCATGGCATCATCGTTGTGTCACTCTCTTGTACGATTGAAACGTTGGGCAACAGTAAATACAACAATCTAACGTAAGCGACATTGAATAATGAATGTTCAATATTTTCACCATCCGATAGCCATCGGATCACTAATCCTCCTCTTTTGACGAATCGTGGAAAGTAGGCGCAGCGGGAGACGTTGGTGCTTATTGGGGTTTTGGGATAAGAATGAAAATTGAAATACGTTGAACAGTTTTATTGCATTGAACTCATCTTCCGGAAGAGCCATCTGTTATTCTGGTTTTAGAGAAGGCCAGCAACCCGGCGGAATTTCCCCATCGCAGGAGGAAGTAAAGGAAGATTTAATATTACTTCAACCGCATTGGAAATACCTGCGATTATACGATTGTGATGAACATGCCGAAAGGGGTTACAGGTAGTTGAGCAGGAAAAATTGCCCTTTCAAATAATGCTGGGTGCCTACATTGTAGCCGAGATGAATAAAGCCCCTTGAAGAGGCGGTAGATTTTATTTCCATTCTTACATACCCTGTATGGGAATACAAAAATATTCATGAAGCATTGAATTACATCAAAGACAACTTCTTTGCAGTGGCCAATATTTACCCCGATAAACCGGTGGTCATTACGGAAGCCGGTTGGGCAACCAACTCCAACGGCAGAGGCATTGAACCACATAATGTAAGCGAATAAAATCAGGAAATTTATTACAATGATTTAGTAGAATGGACAGACAGCGAAGGGATTTTAACCTTTGTATTTGAAGCCTTTGATGAATCCTGGAAAGGCTCGTCCGAACCACTGGAGCCCGAGAAGCACTGGGGACTTTTTAAGATTGACAGAACGCCTAAACTAGTGATGAAGGATAAGCAAGTGTAAAAATAATTGAATGGTCTGGGCCGCCCCATTTGATAGCTTTCGGATGGGGCGGCATCATTTGATGCGTGTACAATTCGTACCGGTGAGTTGCTTATCGTGTCATCCTCAATGAATTCTACGTTGGTAAACTTCCAATATTTGTTCAGGTTGATTAGCCATTGTTGTCATTAAATTTATCTTTTCCCCAATTCATAGGGTTATTCGCAATATAGTTTTGAATGGTTTCAAACGATTGTGCATTCCGAATGATATGATCGTAAAAACGGGATTGCCATCCAAAATCTGCCCGAATTTTACGACAATTAATTGTTACCATACGTTTGTATTGATTGATGATAGAACCAATTGTATTAGGTTTCCATTTTTCGTTTTTGCCACCGGTAGAGACGCCCAATTTGGGCGTCTCTACAACGGCGTCAATGTTGGCGTCAATGTTGGCGTCAATGTTGGCGTCAAAATCGGCGTCAAAATCGGTGTCAAAATCGGCGTCATCCATGTTGGCGACGGCAATAGTAGAGACGCCCAATTTGGGCGTCTCTACCCAACCATCCGGTTTATCAATTATCAAAATGCCGTGGGTATGGTTGGGCATTACCACAAAATTGCCCAATTCAATAAACGGATAATGTTTGGGAATTTCCATCCAATACGTTTCTGCCAATTGCCCCAATTCGTTTAATTGCATCGTAGAGACGCCCAATTTGGGCGTCTCTATGTTATCCGCATCAATATTGGAAACGCCCTGATTGGAAACGCCCTGGGTAGAGACGCCCAAATTGGGCGTCTCTACGATTTCCCCAAAAAAATGTTGTCGGTGTTTGGTACATATGGTAATGAAATAGGCACCGTTAGCGCCATAATCCCACGATTGTAATCGGGCAGATGGGATGCGATATTTGTTGTTGAATTTATCCATTTGGTCTATTTAAATTTATGACGTTTGTGTAGAAACGCCCAATTTGGGCGTCTCTACGGGGCCGCATTACACAAACATTTTTTGCAAAATACATTTTTTACATCACCCCTTTTTTATAATCTTCCAACAATCCTTTTTTCTTTTTAAGGGCTTGTATTTTTTGATCTACTGCCATAAGGAAATGGGTAATTTTAGTTTGTTCTGGAAGGGCGGGAAAGAAATTTCTATTTTCTCTGGTAAAGACAGCAGATTTAAACAATCATCCTCCACTTTTTTATTTGCTTGTTGAAAATACAAACATTCCCTCCCTGGTATTTTCGGCTTGCTTTATGTAGATTGATTTCCTGCGGCTATTGCATCAAACAATCAAACCAATATGCCGTTATATCAATAATGAAGATTCTACTCACCGGTGTTACCGGCTATATTGCCCAACGCTTGCTGCCTGTATTGCTACAAAACGGACACGAAGTGGTTTGCTGTGTAAGGGATAAAAACAGGTTCAATGCGGTAAAGTATGATAGCGACCGGCTATCGGTAGTAGAAGGTGATTTTTTAGATATGGAATCCCTGGCTAATATTCCCAACGATATTGAAGTGGCCTATTACCTCATTCATTCCATGTCTACCCAAACCGGCGACTTTGAAACCATGGAAAAAAAATGCGCCATCAACTTCAGGGAACGCATTGAAAAAACCACTGCAAAACAGGTCATTTATTTAAGTGGCATCATCAATGAATCCGAGCTTTCCAAACACCTAACCTCCCGCAAGCAAGTAGAAGAAATATTATTCGGTGCAAGCTTTGCCCTAACTACTTTAAGAGCCGGTATCATAGTGGGATCGGGCAGTGCGTCCTTCGAAATTATACGGGATTTAGTGGAGAAACTTCCCGTGATGATTACCCCAAAATGGTTAAATACAAAATGCCAGCCAATTGCCATCAGGAACGTAGTTGAGTTTTTAAGCGGTGTAATTGCCAGGGAAGAAGTGATGAACAAAAGCTTTGATATTGGCGGTCCGGATGTTTTAAGTTACAAAGAAATGTTGTTGCGCTTTGCTAAAATCCGCGGACTTAAAAGAACCATTTGGGTAGTGCCGGTGATGACACCTAGAATATCTTCCTACTGGTTATACTTTGTTACTGCCACTTCCTATGCGCTGGCAAAAAACCTGGTGTTTAGTATGAAGGTAGAAGTAATTTGTAAGCCCAATGATTTATCATCGTTGCTGAAGATTAGCCTGATCAGTTATGATGAAGCGATTCGGCTGGCATTTCAAAAAATAGAGCAGAATCAAATATTATCCAGTTGGCGGGATGCCCAAACCAGTGCCATTTTAAAAAATGGTATTTCAAAATACATTGAAGTGCCGGTGAACGGATGTTTTATTGATGTAAAAAAAATTCCCGTTGAAAACAGTGATTTGGTACTGGAGCGAATCTGGTCGATCGGTGGCAAAACCGGCTGGTATTATGGCAACTGGCTTTGGGAGTTAAGGGGTTTTATGGACCAGCTTTCCGGCGGCGTAGGCATGCGGCGTGGAAGAAGAAGTTTATCCGAAATTTCACCCGGTGATGCCCTTGATTTTTGGCGTGTTCTATTGGCCAGCAAAGAAGATAAAAGATTGCTGTTATATGCTGAAATGAAACTACCAGGCGAGGCCTGGCTTGAGTTTAAAATTATTGAAAAAAATATCCTCGTCCAAACTGCAACCTTTCGTCCGCTCGGTGTTTGGGGTAGATTGTATTGGTATGCCGTGTTGCCCTTTCACGGATTTATTTTTAGTGGCATGATTCGGAATATTGTAAAAGGTACTTCACTGAAAGAAGATAAAATTGAGTAGTAGTTAAGTTGTAGTATTCATAAATTGACTCGTCCTTTCATTCTCAACCTGGCAGTCTTCGTATGTTGCGGTTATCTCAATAGCGCCTTTGAATAAAACCAATCGCTAATCTCTTCAGGTGAAAAACTTACATTCTAACAATAACCTCTTGATTTAGTAATTGAAAGGGTGAATGTAAAGGTGAAAAAAATAACTAAAATCATTGATTGTGAAATTCATTTCTTGTTGTTTGATGATTGCAATTGGATGCCAAATGTTGATTGCACAAAAATCTGATACAACCAAAATCGTTGTGTTTGCTGCTGGCACCGAAGGATATAAAAGCTATCGCATTCCCGCCATTGTAAAATTGCCTGGCAATGATCTGCTGGCATTTTGCGAAGGAAGGGTGAATGGCTCTGGTGATTTTGGCGATATCAATATTGTGATGAAACGCAGTAGCAATCAGGGAAAAGCATGGAGCAGCCTTCATACGATTGTGGATGCAGACCAATTACAAGCCGGCAATCCTGCACCGGTAGTAGACGTAACCGATCCTGAATATTCCAACGGAAAAATCTTCCTTTTTTACAATACTGGCAACAATAATGAAGGAGAAGTAAGAAAGGGAAAGGGTTTAAGAGAAGTTTGGTATGTGAGTTCTGTAGATGGCGGACGTACCTGGAGCAATGCGGTAAATATCACCACCCAGGTGCATCGGACGATGAAACCAAGGGAGCAGTCAGCCTGTCAGTTTATTGAAGACTGGCGTAGTTATGCCAACACACCAGGGCATGCATTGCAAATACAGGACGGTAAATACCGTGGCAGAATGTATGTGGCAGCCAATCATTCGGTGGGAGACCCAAAGCCCGGATCTGAAGATTATTTTGCTCATGGTTTCTACACAGACGACCATGGCAAAACTTTTCATTTAGGCGAAACCATCAACCTGGCCGGCGGCAATGAAGTAACGGCAGCAGAGATTTTGAATGGAGGTTTACTGCTGAATGCGAGAAATTAAAAAGGCGATGTAAGGGCGAGGATTGTTGCCAGAAGCAATGATGGTGGACAAACCTGGAAAAGTATTTCGTTTGATAAAAATTTGCCCGACCCGGTGTGTGAGGGAAGCCTCTTAAACATCGGCACAAAAAAGGGAAAGAAGCTACTGGCTTTTTGTAATGCGGCGGATACTTTACAGAGAAATAACTTAACCCTGCGTATCAGTTTTGATGAAGGGCTAAGTTGGAAGGCAAATATACTGATCGACAGGACTGATAATAAAAGAAATGATTATGCCGCCTATTCAGATCTGGTATTGATCAATAAAAGTAATATCGGGGTACTGTATGAAAAAGACAATTATAAAACGATTGTGTTTACGCAGCTTCAGTTCAGCCGCCGACAACCGGATGTGATCTGCCAATCTCTTTCCCATTATTTTTTGAACACAAATATTTTTTATAGGTTTTGAGTAGTGGCCCGTATGCTGCTGTTGAAGCGCTTTTCTGCCTTTTTCTGTTAATCAAAAGTAGCTAGTGTTATGTTATAGCTTAATCTGACTTGTTGCGAACAAGGTTGCCAAACTTGGACATGAGTATTGTAACAGTTTTAATGCTAAGGCTGGCAACCTTTTATCCGTCAATGAATGCTTAACATAATACTAGAATTATCCACCAGTTAATAATCGAGCGCTTGTGCCGCTGGTGATTGATTTGTGATACTTCATGATTTTTTTCATTTACACTTCACCGCAATGCCTTGTAAAAAATACCTATTAGTAGGTATTTTTTACAAGTGTTCCTTCTATTAGCTTTGAAAGCTAAATTATAGTTGGGATTTTATTTTTTAATGGAAATTGTTTAAATAAATAAACAGTGAATAAAGCCGCAACAAAGACGGCTTTTTTAATCGGTAATAAAGGGGAAATATTGAAAGGCATCGGACAAAGTTATATTTGAACCATCTTATTAATATCCGAAACCATGATTATACTTAAAAGAATAGGGAAAAACCCTTTTTTTTTGTTGAACAGAAGTATCCATATTTATAAAAAAAAATAATCATTCCAAATCATTTATTTCTTATTGATGCACATTGTTGAAATACACAAATAATCGTAAGGTAAAACACAGGGTTAGCAGATTCTGGCTGTTGAGCCGCCTTTAAACATTCATATCTTCTTTCCGGAATTTAGGAAGATGTCAAAAAAGGTAAAGAAGAAAAATAATAAATTAGAACGCAATCCTTTTTAATGAATTGTTGTAAGCATTAGAAAATATTGAATAGGAAAATTCACACAATGTGAGGCTTATGAATCTTTAAATATTATATACCCTTATGAAGCAGATAAAAGTAACCCGTCCGGTTAAAGAAAATATAATGAATGCCGGTAAAATTATACGGGTTGAAGCACTTAGTAATTACAGTCGTATTTATTTTGCTGATGGCAGTACGCTGGTTTTAGCAAAAGTGTTGCAATGGTTTGAGGATTTTTTACCGGACGAGATGTTTATAAGAGTTCACCGCAGCCACCTTATAAACAAGCAATTTGTAACGGCCATTAAAGGAAGAAAAATAAAAACGATCTTATTGAATAATGGCGAAAATGTCGTGGTTAGCCGAAGGAGAAAGAGGATGGTGGATCTGCTGTAAAACGGTTAATGCAGTCTTATTAAAGTTCATTTACAACAACAGGTTTTCTTTTGCAAAGTTGATCAATCCAGCTACGTTCTTTATTTCAAGTTTACGTAAAATATTTCTGCGATGGGTGTTTACCGTTAGCTCGCTCAGAAAAAGGATGTCTGCAATTTGCCTGCTGCTCATTTCCCTGCATACCATGCGGATAATACCAACCTCTCTTTTTGTAAGTTGGTATTTTTTTAAAAAATCATCAAAGAAGTAGGAGTCTTCTGGTACTGTTTTTAATTCGCCGGGCTCCGGAAAAAATTCCTGGCCCGAGAGTATTATTTCAATCGCTTGTTTCAACAACGCTGCCGAAGAATTTTTCACAAGAAATCCATTGGCTTTCATTTTTCTAACTTCCTCTACCAATTCCGGTTGGTTATAATTGGTAAGCACCAATACTTTTATAAGTGGAAAATCTGCCTTTATTTTTTGAAGGCATTGCAGTCCGTCGTAGCCGGGCATGTTTAAATCCAGTATTACCAGTTCCGGCGCATGTTTGGCAACAGCGTACATCAAATCAACACCATTATTTACAGCAGCCGCTATTTCCAGTGCAGGCAATTCTTTTAAAACAGTCATGATTCCTTCCAATAAAAACTGGTGATCGTCTGCCAGTATAATTTTATTTGTTATCATGGATAAAAGGTATTTCTATGGTTATCATCTGGCCGTTCGGCTGTAGTATCTATCGCCATACTGCCGCGAAAGTAAGCTACTTTGGATTGGATACCTGTTATGCCAAAACTTTGTTTTTTTTCCATGGCACCAGGTGCAATTCCTACGCCATCATCCTCTGCAATCAGCGAAAAGCAATTGTCATTTTCTGCCAGTTGAAGCAATACATTTTTAGCTCCGGAATGTTTAACGATATTGTTTAGCAACTCGTAAATGATACTGTACAATGCGGTGTAGTAGTTGTTAAGTAGCGGACTGTATTTTTCAAATCCCATTACGATCAATTGGATGTTGATTTTTCCCGAAGCATTTGCAATGGCAATTATCTTTTCGAGTGAAGTTTTGAGCCCTACTTTTTCCAACATCACCGGGCTAAGTGCATGGCTAAGGTTTCTTACCATATCCGATACCAGACTCACCGCTTCTTCCGTTTTTTGCAGGCGAAAACTGGTTTGCTCATTGAATGACCAGTCTTTCTCCCGAAGACTCGACAGGTTGAGCTTGGCAGCAGACAATAAGGAGCCTGCAACATCGTGCAACTGGTTGGCTACCTGGCTTCGCTCGGCTTCCTGCACTTCCATCAAAATCCGGGTATTGGCCTCCTGGCGTTCATTCATTTCTATTAATAGTTTTTCTTTGTCTACCCGGTATTGATTAAAGCGATAAACCAACCCTGCGGTCAGAATAATGGCTTCCATGATATAACCAATGGACAAGCCGAAATTACTGAAAAAATCACCAAAGCCATTCAGACTTCCAAACGAGAATGACACCTGCAGAATGGCTGTCAATAATAAAGTTAATACCGCAACAAGATAGAATAGGGCCAGTTTATTACCTCGTATAGTAGCAGTTACCAATACGCCCAATGTTAATAAAATATATAGTAGCGAAATAAGTGGAATGATGTACTGAATGTACATCCACCATTTATTCTGGTAACCTTCTTCGCTAAAGGATAGTATGGCAATGATAGAAGCCATCAAAAATGCATTCATGATTTTTACGGCCAGGTGCACTTTTTTATTTTTGATATTGCCAATAAACTGAAGCAAAAAAAGCATTGAAAATATCAGGGGTGCCAGTGCGAATACTGGTCTGGCCTTGCTTGCAAACCATGGCAGGTGGGGCCATAGATATTGAAAGCCATAGCCGGCATTGGACAGCACCCAAAGCCAGCCCGAAGCAATGTATAAGATATAGTAAACGTATACACGCTCTCTTGAAATTATAAAAAGGTAAACGCCGAAAATAATCAGCAGTAAAATCATCCCTGTAAACAAGGCCATGATGACCTTATTATTGCTTTCTTCTAATATCGCATTTAAATGCGAAACCAGTTTAAAGGATAATTGCAGCGATTCATTGGTCTTATCAACCTGGGCCAGGTAAACTCCTTTCTTATCTATCGGAAAATAAAATCAGGTGGCATTTACCGGCCGCTGGGCAAAGGGAAAGTAGTCGCCGGTAAGCCATTGTTGTTGCAGGCTGCTATCGGTTGCAAAATAAAAATGTATCCGGTTGATGTGGTGATGACCGATGTACATCAACAAAGAATCCGGATAAATGTCTGCATCGTTTTGGTAAATCAACCAATAGATCGAACGGGTGAAACCGATATTGATTTCATTGGTTGTTGTTTTTGTAAACCTGCCCTTTTTAAATAATTCGAGCGCCTGTTGTGGGGTTATGTTTTTTAAGCTGTCTTTGTAAAGATAAAAGTTTTGTGGATGGGCTTGTTGCGCAGATATTACTTGTCCGGCAAGTAAAAAGTAAATTACAATAAGTGGTTGTAGCAGCTTTGGTAGAGGCATCCGTGGTTAAGATAAATATATTTTCAGTGGTATGTTTCCATAGTCTGGTAATTTTTTAAGCTGCCAATGCTACCGGGTTCTATAAAATGATACGATACGGTACCGAAGCGATC
>Ga0105049_10007691_pt1 | contig 12499 bp, 9 predicted proteins | sample MAT06_FD_78087 | JGI IMG/M metagenome (GOLD analysis project Ga0105049, IMG submission 78087) | Freshwater microbial communities from Lake Fryxell liftoff mats and glacier meltwater in Antarctica - MAT-06 | ecosystem: Environmental > Aquatic > Freshwater > Ice > Liftoff microbial mat | place...
AATTCATTTCGTGAAATGTGTAACACGAAATTCATTTCGTGAAATATGTAACACGAAATTCATTTCGTGAAATATGTAACACGAAATGAATTTCGTGAAATACGACACGAAATGAATTTCGTGCTACAGGGACTAATCCCACTTACAAAAAGTATACGGCCACAAAGAATACTCTTTTACAAGTCTAGCTTTTACCGGGTTATTCAGAATATAAGCAACAATGTTGTTCAACTCCCTATCATTTCGAACCAAGTGGTCATAGCTCTCATACTGCCATAATTGCCCGGATCTTCCTAATGACTTATTGATATACCTTGCTGAAGCGCCTTTTACACGCTTCATTATATTTTGCAACGGCACATAGTCAATGCTATCCAATTGAAAGCACTCCAAATTATCTGGCAACTGGAACGATGTATCAATAAGCAGATGAACATGATTTGGCATAATACAGTATGCCATCAAATCATACATATCACCATCCCAGCGATGTAATTCCTTCATTATCAACTGCGCTTGTTCCAACCCATTAAGGCAACAACTGCCATGTGCGGAGCGGTCGAGTTCATCATCATATAGCACAAAGTAGCGCTTTCGCATCTGGTTGAACAACGAGTTATTCTCAGGGGTGGGGTTACGCAAGAATGCGTCTTTCTGAGCCTGAAAGTCGGCTCTTAATTGTTGCAATACTGCTAGAGGGATGGAATCTTTCAGCCTGAAGGTGATGAAAAATGTGCCGCCAATAGGCTGTAGGTGCGGCAAATTACGCCGATAAAATTCTTTCATTTGGAAGGGAAAATTTGATGAGCTTCAAAAATAACGGTTTTTGCCGAAATTTCAAACTTGTCTCAATTTCCCTGTACCACGAAATTTATTTCGTGGACCCTGTACCACGAAATTTATTTCGTGAACCCTGTACCACGAAATTTATTTCGTGGCCCCTGTGGAACGAAATTTATTTCGTGAACTCCATACCACGAAATAAATTTCGTGAGGCCCCACTGCACGAAATGAATTTCGTGCTACATATTTCACGAAATGAATTTCGTGCTACATATTTCACGAAATAAATTTCGTGTTACAGCCCCTTCCGCAACCTAGCCACCGGAATATTCAACTGCTCCCGGTACTTCGCCACGGTGCGCCGTGCAATATTGTAGCCTTTTTTAAGCAGAATGGTTTTGAGCTTCTCGTCGGAAAGCGGGCGACGCTTGTGCTCCTCGGCAATGACTTCCGAGAGAATTTTTTTCACTTCCAGGGTAGACACTTCTTCGCCGTCTTGGGTACTGAGGCTCTCGGAGAAAAACTCTTTAAGTCGCTTGGTCCCAAATTCCGTTTGAACATATTTGGAGTTGGCCACGCGGCTCACCGTCGAGATGTCGAGGCTCGTCACGTCGGCGATGTCCTTGAGAATCATGGGCCTTATCTTCTTTTGATCACCGGTGAGGAAGTATTCTTCCTGGTGTTTGAGGATGGCACCCATCGTCAGCATCATGGTTTGTTGGCGCTGTTTGATGGCATCAATGAACCACTTGGCCGAGTCTATTTTCTGCTTGATAAATAAGACTGCTTCCTTTTCTTTTTTGTTGGCGCGGCGCCCGTGTCGGCCATCATGAAAAGCCTTGAGCATATCGCGATACTGGTCATTGATGCGCAGGTCGGGGGCGTTTCGGGCATTGAGTGTAAGCTCCAGTTCTCCATCGCGGTTGTTCACGAGGTAGTCGGGCACCACATAGTTGTGGGCACGGTCGCCCTTTGAAGCAAAGCCGCTGGCTGGTTTAGGATTGAGTTTTAGAATCTCGTTGATCGCATCCCGAAGGTCTTCTTCTTCGATGCCGAGTTGGCGACAAAGTTTGGGATAGTGCTTTTTGGTAAATTCGTCAAAATATTGGTCAATGATGCGCAGGGCTATCTGAATCACGATTTTATCCTCGTGTTTAAGCGAGTCATCGTCTTGCCGAAGTCTGTAATGGAGCTGAAGAATCAGGCATTCTCGAAGGTCTCGAGCACCGATACCAGGCGGATCGAAACGCTGTATTTTTTGAAGAATTTGCCTGATTTCCTTCTCGTTTGTGCTGATATTTTGGCTAAAAAGCAGGTCGTCTACCATCGCCGAAGGGTCGCGACGGAGGTAGCCATCATCGTCAATTGAGCCGATAACTTGAAGGGCGATGGCATGCTCTCGCTCGTCACCCAGCTTGAGCATTCCCAATTGCTGCTCTAAATATTCGTGGAAAGTATTTTCGAAAGCAAGCGGGACTTGCTTATCCTCCTGATCGCCCCCCCGGCTGTCGTCGCGGGATTTATAGGTGGATGGGTCGTCTTCAATATAATCAATCAGGTAGTCATCGAGATCGGGGCCATCATCGTCGCGGAGGCTGGTGGAGTCGTCGTCATCGCCGTAATCATCTGAGCTTTCGCGATCCATTTCAGGGATTATTTCTTCGCTTGTAGGGATAATTTCACCGCCCAAATCATCATCTGTCTGGCCGCTTTCGACTTTTTGCTCCCGCTCGTAGTAGCTAAGATCGGCATCTGAAAGGTCCATGTCGCTCAGCCCTTCAGAGAGGTCGGCTGTTTCATCGCCCTCTTCGAGTGCAGGGTTGGATTCGAGCTCTTCTTCAATGCGTTGTTCGAGGGTAGCCGTAGGGATTTGCAGCAGTTTCATTAACTGAATCTGTTGCGGGGAGAGTTTTTGCTGTAGTTTTTGAGAGAGCGACTGCCTCGGTCCGTAAGAAGATGCCATTGAACGATTAGGATGTTTTCGGTTTGAAGGTTCGGGGGGCTTGCTCGAATTAATAGGGACTAAAAACGGCCTTAGCAAATAAAAGGCCAACTTTGGGTTTTACAGCACTTCAAGTAATAGCCACATTTGGAAAATAGTAAAATGTTTCAGCTAAAACATTGATTTTCAGATTTCAAAGTAAAGCCATTTTTAAAAACTAGTCTGCAAATTTAGTGCAAAATTTTTGGCAAGGTTACGGTATTTTTCTAATTTTAGGGAACGGTTTAACATTCGAAAGAAACGGTTTCGTCTTGGAAAAACAATTGGTCTAGATTCCTCCAAACAATTCCCCTTGTTCCGCAAATCGCTTCGGATTTTCATGCCGAAGCAACAACATTTTGGTATCCAAGCCATAAAAGTACCCACGCAAATCGCCCGCTTTACCAATCACCCGGTGGCAGGGCACCACGATGGCAATAGGGTTGCTTCGGTTGGCCATACCCACCGCACGCACCGCAGCTGGATTGCCGACTCGTTCTGCGATGTCGGAATAACTGGCCGTTTTCCCGAACGGAATTTTTACCAATTCTGCCCAGACTTGCCGGTGGAAATCAGTTGCGCCGCCCCAGTCCAGCTTTAGATCAAAATCCTGCCTTGATCCTGCAAAATACTCCGCAATCTGACGCGCACACTCCGCCACCGGGTGGTTTTCGAGCATTTCGCTGACTTCTTTCGCACTGGAGTCTGCGGAAGTTGCCCGACCCTCGCAAAGTTGTGCCGTGCGCACGCCCAGTTCGCTACCGGATATCTCCATGTGGCCAATTGAGGTAGGGATGACGTATTTTACTAGCATGAATTGGGGGGTATTTGGTGATTTGTGGATTTGGTGATTTGTTTATTTGGTGATTGGCCAGCGCTTTGGATTTGTGGTTGAGCATGTTCGGAAATCTGTGTCTGGTTACACCCCCACGCTCAATCCCAAGCGCCGTCCAATCACCAAATAAACGCATCCCCAAAAAAAACAACTCAATCCACCCATTTATGCTTATCCGCAAGTGTACCCAGTTGTTCCCAGGTCAGCAAAATATCACTAGGGCCTACGGCATAAGGCGCCACTTCATAGGCGTTGTAGAAAAACCGGATGCCTTCTGCGGCAACACCAACGTTGACAGGCATGGTTAACTGTTTGATTTCGGAGTAGATCACCTGGTCTAGCGGATCGGATGCTTTCAAACCTTTGCTTAGTTTATATCCTGTTTCAAGAATCGGGCGCAGCGCATTGGTATCACTGACCAAATCCAGGATCTCAAGTGGTTTTGCACCTTTACTGAGGTCGTAGGAGACTAATAATCCAAAGGGATTTGGGTGCGCTCCACCTGTAAAGGAGTAGCCATCTAATGCTATGGTGACCACTTTGGCATTCAATAAAGACACCTTGTGCGTAATTTCAGTAGAATATCCGCCGGGCATCTCTGGAATATCTTTGACGTCGTCCAAATACATTTGAATAAACTGCAAGCCTGCCGAATCAAGGGCTTGTTTGAAGGGCAATTCGCTATTTCCACCCACTGCGCTAAGCAAATAACCTTGCACTGATTTGTTCAAAGCCTGGGTGCTCAAAGAATCCCCACCCGAAAATACAGGATACGAAATACTAAATTCAGCGCACTTCTCATTGGCTTTGTCCAGACAATGTTTTTGCGAAACTTGAAACGGATCTGCTTTCAGTTGGTTGGCTTTTGGCGAGGATGCATCTTTGGATTTACAACAAAGTAGCGCAAACGCGCAAAGCGCCGCGAGGGCTGTTAAAAGTGGTTTTCTCATATATTTTTGACTTGTAAAAATTTGAGGGCGAATGTACGCCTATGTATGTTTCAAGCCCTCAACTTGCACTAAAACAAATAGAAGGTTTGAAAGTACAAACAGTGTCCATTCCAGCTCTTCCCGCCCCGAGGAGAGGTGCGGGAATCATACATCAGCACCAACGAACGGTTCCAGCGTACGGTAAAACCTAAATGCCGGTTGGCCTGAATATTGGCCCCAAGCACGATACTGAGGTCGTTTTTTTTCAGATAATCCGGCACCACGCCGTTTAGCCAGTTGAAATCGTCGTCCACTTTCGAACTAATCAAGCGCGCATAAGATAGCCCGGCGTTGAACGACATTCGGTAATAGTTGAACTTCGCATCGTCATACTCCACGAGCCAGTCTTTAAAATGCCATTGAATGGGTACTTCGACATAATTGAGGGTCAATGCAAACGGATTCGGGTCTAAATCTCTTTGGATCAATTCGTTTTGACAGCCACGTTGGGAAAAGAGAAATTCCATGCTGGCTTCATGGCGCCCTTTTAGTGCTGCGATGACGCGGAGTCCCCCTTGCAGACCAAGTTTATTGTATCCTGCGGAGAGATCACCGTCAATTTGTGAAGCGGTAAGGCCTAACACTGCGCCAGCACGGAAACGGGGTTGTGCCGCAAGCAGGAGCGGGAGGAATACGAGCAGGAGGAAAGGGAGTTTTTTTTGCATGATATTATTGTTGATGTGTTTGAAAAAACAGTTGTGGTGTACAGTTTTTTGAGCGGTATTGCAGGATGAACAGGATTAATACCCCTAAATTCGGTCAAAAACCAACCCTGCAAGAAACCAGCTTCGAATATATGGACAAATAAAACTTTCGAAAAGTTTAGACTTTAAGCATAGTATTTTTGCCGGACAAAATTGCTTCGAAAACCCGAGACAATATGCGCTATACGCAAACAACCCTCAAAAAAATAGAAGATGTCTTCGACGAACTCGATTATGCAGTTCGCTACGAGAAGGGCAGCTTCCAAAGCGGCTACTGCCTCGTGGAGAGCCGTCGCATAGCTGTAGTCAACAAATTCTTTGATATCGAAGCCCGAATCAACACTTTGCTGGATATTCTTACTAAGCTGGAATATGATCCGGCTTTGCTATCTGAGCAGTCGAAGGAGCAAATGGAGAAGTGGAAGAAGAGCGGGGAGTAATTCGTGTGCCACTAGTTTGGAGTTTCAAAATAAAATAAGGTATTCACGCCCTCGAGCGGAGAAAGTTGATTTTTTTGCCTATTTTTGAATAAGCAAATCCTGCGCACCAATGAATTCCGGCAAGTCCCCTACCCTACTTTTACCCAGTTCCTTCGACGGGGTTTTCTTCCTTACCCTGCGGCTGCGGGATGCGCTGCCCGAGAGCTTTGGGCAAAATCTTGCGCTTCAATATTACACCAAGCAGCTCAAATTCGCGCAGCACCCCGATGGTAAAGCACAATTGCAGCAAGCTCGAAAACGGCTTTTCGCAAGTTATGACGATGCTTTGGATTTGGAAAAATATGGTCATCCTCACCTTCAAGAACCCGCTTTGGCACAAATAGTCGCTGAAGAAATCCGTCGCCACGATGGCACTGACTATGACTTGTTAGCCTATTCTATCCTGCCCAACCACCTGCATCTTTTGCTTGATCTGCGCCACAAACTTGACGAAGAACCCGGCTTTGATGACCTCGAATGTTTGCTCCATAAATCCCTGCGCAACATCGTCCAAAAAATCCAAGCCGCCACCGAATCGCCGCTAAAAAAAGCGCTCAGGATTCTAGGCACACCGCTAGACTCGAGTACCTTTCAAAAACAGCGTACCAATGGCAATGTACCTAAAGCAGATAAAATTTGGCACCAACGAAGTTTCGATTTTCAAGTCCACGACGCCGCAGGATTTGAAAAAATAATGCATTTTTTACTCCAAAACCCTGTAAAAGCGGAGCTAGTGAGCAATTGGAAAGATTGGCCGTTTTCGTATTGTAAAGGGTGTTTATAAAAAGCAAAGCGCCCGCCCGGAATCTCCGAGCAGGCACTTTTAACTCGTTACTTTCAACTTGTTACTTTCAACTTGTTACTTTTAACTTGTTACTTTCAACTCGTTACTTTTAACTTGTTACTTTCAACTTGTTACTTTCAACTTGTTACTTTCAACTTGTTACTTTCAACTTGTTACTTTCAACTTGTTACTTTCAACTTGTTACTTTTAACTTGTTACTTTCAACTTGTTACTTATTCACGACCAATCTCCGAACACCAACTTCCTGGCCCGTGCGGAAACGGAGCAAATAAACCCCGCCAGGCAGGTTCGTGCAGTCAATCCTGACCACACTTTCCTGTTCACTGATATCGGTGATTAGCACGCGACCTGTAGCGTCAATCACCGTGATTTCCAAAGTAGAAGCCACTGGGAGACTGAACACAACATTCGTGAAATGATTCGCAGGGTTGGGCTGGAGGCTTACACCCATGAGCCACTTCGGCTCTTTTGTACTGCTGGTATTCTGCAACTTGATGCCCTCTTCTGCATAAATGCAGCCGTTTGCATCCGTAATTTGAACCTCGTAACTGCCCATTCCAAGTCCCGTTACATCCTCTGTAATGGCAATCACATTGGCATTTTCGTCGGTCCACTCGTACTGGAATGGGCCGGTACCGCCTGCTACCGTGATGTCAATCGAGCCGACTTGCTGGTTATTGAGGTCGTTATTAATGGTCACATTGGTGAATTCTACAGCACTGGTTACGGTTACCTCGAAGGCGCAAGCACCCGCATTGCCGCTTGCATCTGTATAGGTGTAGCTGACTAAGGTTGTTCCTTCAGGGAAGATCGAACCACTTGCAGGGCCATTTAGCACCCATGTTCCGTTGCCGGCAAGCAAGCAGTTATCTTCCGCCACCGGAGATCCGTAGATCACCACATTATCGTAGGAACAAGCAACGATATTGGCCGGACAAGTCAAAACAGGAACTATATTGTCCAATACATTCACCAAAGCCGTTGTGGTTGCTGTGTTGCCAGAAAGATCGGTTACCGTCAGGGTAACCGTTTGCAGCCCGATTTTTGAACAGTCGAAATTTTGCGGGCTGATGTTTGTGCCTGCAACCCCGCAGTTGTCGCCAAATTGGGCCGATAAATCTGCAAGCGTTACCTGCGCCAAACCACTGCCATTCAGTGCAACACTGGTATTTTGAGCGATAATCGTTGGCACTTCATTGTCTGATGAAGTCAACGTGACCGAAGTGCTGGATTGGCAGCCGTTTTGGTCGGTCACCTGTACCGAATAGTCACCTGCCGGAATATTAGACAGCGTATTGCCGGTAGCACCATTGCTCCAAAGGAATGTATATGGTTCAGTACCTCCGGAAATTGACGCTGTTGCCGAACCTGTTGCTTCAGTCGGGCAAAGTGGGTTGAGCGTTTGAACCTCCCAAGAAGCATACGGCAAAGGCTCAGCAATCGTTGCGCTGTTGCTAAAGTCGCAGCCATTCGCATCCGATACGTTTACCGTGTAGGTCCCACCTGTTAAGTTGGAGAGGGTTGCAGTAGTACCGCCATTGCTCCAAACATAATTAAAAGGCGCAGTTCCACCTTGAAGCGAAACTGTAACAGAGCCGTTTGCAGCACCTGCACACGATACATTTACAATCGTATTTTCAGAAGAAATTAAACATAGGAAGGAAGAAACTTCCACAGTTTGCTCCGTAGTACATCCACTTTCATCGGTCACCACGACGGTATACGTTCCAGGTGCAAGGTTTGTGATGGTTTGCAGCACACTACCATTATTCCAAACATAGCTGTATGCACCAGTGCCACCAGTTGGGTTGGCCGTAGCCTTACCGTCGTTCGCGCCAAGGGCAGATTCTGCGGAGGTGGTGGTGTTTGCAGCCAGGAGGGAAGGCTGGTTAATATTGATATTGAGCGTAGCCGGACAGTTGTTGCCATCGGTAACATTGACCGTGTAAAATCCTGCGGAAAGGTTGCTGACAGATGCCGAGGTAGCCCCATTACTCCAAAGGAATATTGTTGGATTCGCTCCTGCGGTGACCAGCACTTCTGCCGTGCCATTGCTGGCTCCATTACAGCTAAGGTTTGTGCCAGAGATATCGGCTGCAAGAAAACAGTTGAAAGCATTGACGGTAACTGTTTCTAACGCAGTGCATCCGTTGGCATCGGTAACGACTAGGTTGTAACTCCCCGGAGCCAAATCAGCAATGGTTTGTGCGGTACCTCCATTGGTCCAGAGATAAGTGTAGCCAGCGATTCCGCCTAGTGGGCTAGCCGTAGCCGTGCCATCATTTTGGCCGAAAGCCAATTGTGCCGTCGCACTGGCATTGGCAGTCAATATGTTGGGTTCTGAAATAACAACAGACGTTGTAGCTGAACAATTTTCCCCATCGGTGACTATTACCACATAAGTTCCAACCGCCAAACCTGCAACGACAGCTGTGCTTCCGCCATTACTCCAGGCGTAGGCATAAGAACCGTTCCCGCCAGCACCTATTGCGGTCGCTTGGCCGCTAGTGCCGCCCTTGCAAAGTACATTGGACTGCGCCCCAATGGAGGCTGCCATGCTCGGGGATTGAACCAAATTAACCGAGGCCGTTTGCGTGCAACCGTTGTCGGCATTTGAAACCAGAATAGAGTAAGTTCCTATAGCATCCACGAGGGGGGTTTGGGTGTTTTCACCCGAAACAATATTCCCGCCGTTGGAAGCTGTCCAAGTATAAGTTATACTCGGGCCTTGTGCTGAACCGGTGCCGTTAAGTTGAATTTGTGTTGTGTTGCAATTCAAATTGCCTGGCGAAACGGCAGATGCCACAGGTGGCAAAGTATTCAGGATAACAGCTGCTGTAGCCGTGGAGGTACAACCATTAATTGTATCTGTGACCACTAGATTGTAATCACCGGACGCTGTAACGGAAGGATTTTGCAAGTTTGACACGAAGCTATTCGGTCCAGACCAGGCATATACAGCTGTTGTATCAGGTGTTGCGCCCATGATAACCACGCTGGTGATCACACAGGTAAGCATATTACCTGTAGCTGAAGCGCCAGGGGCATTGGTATTGGTCGTCACATTGGCCGTAGCTGTGCGGGTGCAAGTGGTAATGCTATCTGTAACCACTACATTGTAGGAGCCAGAAACGCTCACCGTAGGGCTTTTCACCGCAGATACGAACCCATTTGGCCCGGTCCACGCGTAGGTCGGACTGACTGCATTAGAAGTAGTAGTAAGTGTAATTGAAGATGCAATGCAATTGAGCACGCCGCTGGTAGTAGCAAGTGTTGGCGCTGAAATGCCAGTTATATTGGTGACTGAGGTTTGCGTACAGCCGTTTGTATTATTGGTCACTTTCAGGGTATAATCGCCTAATGCATTGACCACAGGAGAAAGCGTGGTGCCGCCACTGACGATATTACCGCCATTGGAGGTGATCCAGAGGTAACTAAAGTTTGGACCAGCAGACCCTGTACCTTCTAAAGTAGCCTCTGGTACGGTGCAGGAGATCTCGTGGGTTGGTCCTGCATTGGCGGTGGGCTGCGCTAAATTTGCGGTCACTGTTTTAACTGCAACGGAGGAGCAACTGCTCTCCGTGTTGATTACTTGAATGGTATAATTTCCAGCAGCATTTACAGTTGGGGTGGCAGTAGTTCTCCCGGATACAATGTTGCCACCATTCGAAGCAAACCATTCATAAGAAATCTCTGGGCCGGCACTAGAACCTGTTCCATTGAGTTGTATTGTAGGTTGACTACAAGTAATAATTCCAGGTGCAGCGATAGCCGCGGTCGGGTACACAGCAGGAGCAAGGTTTACCGTAATACTCACTTTACAATTATTATCATCCGTCACGCTGACCACATGATTGCCTGCACTTAGCGCAAAGGCCGTTTCTCCAGTTTGGCCGTTTTGCCAATTGTAGGTATAGTTGGCACTCCAGCCTCCACTTGCAGCTACAGTAGCCGAACCTAGCACTCCATTGCACCCCACTAGGGTAGCATAATCCAAATTTAGGGCAAGTGCGGAAGCTGGGCCTTCTACCTCAATCGGATCTGATATGCCTTGTGTTCCCATGCGCCCGGTAACTGTGACGGTATAGGTACCCGCCGGTATGTTGGTTATATCTTGTGTTGTAGCTCCATTACTCCAGAGGTAAGTGTAGGGCGAAACACCTCCGCTGGGTGTTATATCAATTGCCCCAGTGTTGGTGTCGAAGCATTTGACCGGGGTAATATTGGCAGCTGGAACTATCAACGGTGCAGGGGCACAATTTGCTATCCCAAAATTATAGAGCCCCGAGGCTGACTGCTGGCCGGCTTCGTACACCTTTCTGTCTATAGGACAAATGCAAAAGATAGTCGGGAAATAACTGATTTGATACGAATTGGCAATCGACGGCCCTTGGAGGTGAATAATTGGGTACGGAGTTCCTGACACCCAATTGCCTTGAGTGCCACCCACACAACCCGCTGGACCACTAAGACAGGCCTGGTTGGTGGCCGCGTCGCCTTCTATAAAAAACACACGAACTTCGTTTGTACCGCCAGGGCCATAATCATTGTAAAGCTGTTCAAGTGCCCCGGAGTTATGATAGCCCCAACATGGGCCACACCAAGTGGCAGAAATGTCCAAAAAGACCGTGTAACCAGAATCAAGGAGCGAGTAAAGACTGTAGTTGGCGCCATTAAGGTCAGTGGCGCCAAAATTTGGCGCAATACTCCCATCCGGGATTTGCGCGTACGCTGAAGTCCAACCCATTATGGCGAATAGTAGGAGTAAAAGTTGCTTTTTCATAAGCAGAGAACAGGAATGGTGTTAGTGAAATTAAAATAGAGGGCGAAAAATACAATTATCTGGCATATTCCAAATTTTAAGATGAATCATTTTGCAAAAATGGAATACGAGGGACAGTTGCTATTTCTAAACTTCACTATTCAAGCAGGTTGAGTACTCATAATGGCATATCTTTCCGATAATGCTTCAATTCTTCCTCCGTCAACTCCGGAGCCACCTCATACTCACTGCGCCAATCGCGCACGGGCATTCGATCTAGTGGATACCAATTGCCCCACCAATCGAAGTACTCTAGGTTGTTGAAATTTAATTTGTAATCAAATTCACTCGGCACATCGTACACAAAACCAGGGTAGTAAAACGGGCGTTTGTGCTCCATAGCAAACTCGATTTCTTTCAACATGGTGAACGTGCCAAGACCGCGCTTCCACTCGTCCGGTTCATGGATACAATAGTTTGCGGCCATGCTTTTGCGGCCCATGTGGAAATAGCTCGTGGCTACCAGTCGCTCCCCGCTGAACACATCAAACTGAATCCCATAGCAAGGCATCAAACTGCTGAATGCACTAAAAAAACCATAGATACTTTCCGGCCGATTATGCCTAAAACGTTGAGCATGGCGCTCAAACAGCATCTCATGCATCGGTTCGATCCGAATTGGGCGGCGAAGAATGACCAAATCCTCGTTGCGACGCAGGCATTTTCGCTGGCTTTTGCTGAATTCAAAATTATTCAAATCAATCCGTAGCAACACCACTCGACAAGGTAGCCCGCGCCATTCCCAATAATTTCGACGAAAAATCTGATCCGACCAATACGTCCAACCATCCTCACAAAACCGATCAAAGACCATCGTATGCAACGGCTGCATCGGGATGTACTGCTCGATGTAGTTCGGGTTGAACGAGATGTTCTTAAAGATTGGAAGGGTTGGTCGATTCATATTGTCATTCATCGTCATTGGGTCATTTCGTCATTGATCGTCATTCATCGTCATTTCGTCATTGATCGTCATTCATCGTCATTTCGTCATTGATCGTCATTTCGTCATTGATCGTCATTTCGTCATTGATCGTCATTTCGTCATTGATCGTCATTTCGTCATTGATCGTCATTTCGTCATTGATCGTCATTTCGTCA
>Ga0105049_10007692_pt1 | contig 12499 bp, 12 predicted proteins | sample MAT06_FD_78087 | JGI IMG/M metagenome (GOLD analysis project Ga0105049, IMG submission 78087) | Freshwater microbial communities from Lake Fryxell liftoff mats and glacier meltwater in Antarctica - MAT-06 | ecosystem: Environmental > Aquatic > Freshwater > Ice > Liftoff microbial mat | place...
ATCTCGTGATCGCGACCGGCTGCATTCGGCCGCATTACTTTGCTGGGTTCAGCGCCGGCGTGAAGGCCGTGTTTCCCGGTCTCGGCGCCGCGCGCGACGTTCGCCACAACCACGAGCTCAAGCAGGCGCCGGGTGCTCGCGCTGGAATCGTCGACGGAAACCCGTGTCGTGACGACCTCGAAGCGGCGGTCGCGCTCCTCCCCGCACCCATCTCGCTGCTCGACGGAATCTGCGCTTCCGACGGGGCGATCTTCGCGGCGGTGGCCGGTCATCCGCGCACTGCGTTCCGATGTGGCGTCGAGCTCGCGCGACCGCAGTTTACGGTGCACGCAGAGCCCGCGGACCTGGTGATCGCGTCCGATGCGTTGCCGGTGACCGCGACACTCTACCAATCGGCGAAGATCGCCGCCGCGATGGCGACCCTCGTGAAACCCGACGGCGTGCTCGTGCTCGTAGCCGAATGCGCCAACGGGATTGGCGACATCGAGGTCGTGAACGAGAAGATCTTCCGGATCGGCATCCTGCCGAGGCTGGCTCCACGAGCCCGGCTCGGGCTGATCTCAGCGCTCGAAGCGTCCGTTGTTCGAGGCACGTTGCTCGAGCCGTTCGAGTCACTTGTCGCTGTCCTGAAGGAGATTCCCGGTTCGGTTCTCGTGGCGCGTCATGCGAGTCAGATGTTGGTGCAATGACGCAGTACGTTAAGCTATTGGAACAACTCGGTATTAACGCGTCGATCTCACCGACGCTCGAGGCATTCGCCGTGCTGTTCGCGCGGTGGAACAGCAGCATCAATCTCTCTGCGGCTCGAACCGCATCGGACATCGCAGAGCACATCGTCGACTCGCTGCATGTCGTGCCATACATCGACGCAACAGCGAATGTGATCGACGTCGGTGCAGGTGGCGGCTTTCCGGCGGTTCTCATTGCGATCTGCCGGCCTGATGCCTCGGTGATCGCGCTCGAGCCGGTTCACAAGAAGCACGCGTTTCTTCGCGCTGCTGCACGCGAGCTCAAACTTGCCAACCTCGAAGCATTCGCACATCGCATCGAGGATCACCGCGAGCGCGACTACGATGTTGCCTGTTCTCGCGCGACCTTCGATCTTCGCAAATGGCTCGAGCTTGGACTCACGCTCGTGCGGGTTGGGGGTTGTACGCTTGGCTTCGAAGCGATCGAGCGGCGTGACTTGCCTTCTTCGTTGAATCGCTATCCCTACGAGCTCTCAGGAAAACAACGCGCGATCGTTTCCGTAGAACGGATCCGTTGATTCGAGCCTCCTCGAGGATCTCTCCGTAGACTTGATTCTTCGTCGAGGCATTGGTGGCAAAGCGCAAGACTCTTTCTCCCTGGAAACCTTCTCGCGAGATCCAGCTCAAGTCGCTCTCGCGGCGAGTGCCGGACGTTCTCGCCGAGAACCTCAACGTTCTCTTCTGCGGCATCAATCCCGGCCTCTACTCGGCAGCAGTCGGTCATCACTTCGCAGGTCCAGGGAATCTGTTCTGGCCGACCATCCACAAGGCTGGATTGACCGTGCGTCTCTTCACTGCGTTCGATGAGCCAGAGATGCTCGCACTTGGCTATGGCATTACCAACCTGGTCCCTCGTGCGAGTGCGAATGCAGAAGACCTGACCAAAGAAGAGCTTCGTGCAGGTGCTCGAACGGTCAAGCGCAAGGTTCGCAGGCTCAAACCGCGCTTCCTGGCATTCCTTGGGCTCGCGGCCTATCGAACTGCGTTCGAGAAGACCAAAGCCCAGGTCGGATTACAGGATCCGATTGGAACGACACAGGTCTACCTCCTGCCAAATCCAAGCGGACTCAACGCCTTTCATCAGCCCGCGGTTCTCAACGAGATGTTCTCAACGTTTCGAGACATGCTGAACGCTCCCAGGTAGGTCGACGTTTCACGTGGAACGTGCAAAATTGTTCCAGTGGAAACATTTTCCCGTGAAACACTCGACTCCCATTGGGTCACCGGATTTGCAGATGCTGTCGCAAGTTTCACGTACAGCCGCTCAGGAAAGCAGCTCTCGCTCTACTTCGCGATCAAGTTGAGCGTCGTTGACCAGTTGCTTCTTGAGCAGATTCGCGACTTTTTCAGAGTTGGAAAGCTCTACGTAGTGAGGCCAAGCATCACTGGACGTGCCTTGACCTACTTTCGAGTCTCCCATCGTCACGACCTGATTCGAATCTTGGAGCACTTCGATGCCTATCCGCTCCAGACCAGCAAGCAAAGGATCTACGAGATCTGGCGAGACATGGTCTTGGCCAAGCAGAACTTTCGAAGTCCAGACCACACCGCACTCGCGCTTTTGGCAAAAGAACTCTCCCGACGTGTCGACCGAACATAGCTGTCGCCCAAACCCTCGACCTGCTTACTCGAGTTGCTATGTGCACCTTTGGTTGGAGTCGACAGATCTGGCAGTCGCAGCGAGCTTGCTTCGACAAGGCACGCGCAGCCCCTCGAACACAGCACGACCCGAGGCCTTTCGGGCAGATGCCGTGGCCTGCGCGAAACCTCTAAGCGATTGCTCGGCGAGTTGCAGTCTCGAGAGTCTCGAGCTCCGATATCGCGAGCGTGAGTGGCGGCATCCAGACCACCACGTTTCCCAGCGGACGCAGAATGACTCCCTCTTCACGAATCCGATCGCAGACAGCGGAACCCGCAAACGGCTCATTGGTCGCGAGCTCGATTCCCGCCATCAGACCGCATTGTCGGATCCCCTTCACCGCCGATAGATTTTTTAGACGTTCCAGCGCCTGGCGCATCGGCTCGATCAGAGTCTGGGCACTCGCGAGTGTGCTCTCGCGAAGCAATGTGAGTGACTCGAGGCCAACAGCACAGGCCAGCGGATTCGCCGTGTACGTGTGCCCGTGAAAGAACTGTTTGAGCTCGGAGCGCTCGCCGAGAAACGCGCTGTAAATCTCCTCGGTCGCGAGCGTGGCCGCGAGCGGCAGGTAGCCACCGGAGATTCCCTTCGCTAGACACATCAGGTCTGGCGAGACGTTCTCGTGCTCACAAGCAAACATCCGACCTGTTCGGCCGAATCCAGTAGCCACCTCATCCACGATGAGATGCACGTGGAACCTGGTGCAGAGGTCGCGAACAACCGTCAGGAAACCTGGCGGGTGAAGCAGCATCCCAGCAGCACCCTGGATCAACGGCTCCATCACGAAAGCTGCGATCTCATCCGACCGCGTCTCGAGCTCGCGGATCAACGTCATTCGAGCTCCCTCAGGATCGAGTGCGGGACTAGGAATTGCGATCGAATCGACGAGTAGTGGTCCGAAGACTCGGTGGAACAGCTCGATGCCGCCCACGCCCACAGCCCCGAGCGTATCGCCGTGATAGGCCTCGCCGACTCGCAGAAACTTTCGCTTCTTCGTCTGGTCCTTCAGCTGCCAGTACTGAAACGATTGCTTGAGTGCGATCTCAACTGCCGTGGACCCGCTGTCTGAATAGAACACCCGAGTCAGTCCTATGGGCGCCACCTCGAGGAGCTGCTCGGCCAGCCGAATGCCGGGCTCGTGCGCTAGCCCAAGATAGGTGGAGTGGGCAATTCGATCGAGTTGATCACGAAGCGCACGATCGAGTCTCGGATGTCGATGCCCGTGGAGGTTCGACCAAAGCGAACTGACCCCATCGAGGTATCGCCTGCCCTGTTCATCGATGAGGTAGTTGCCCTCGCCCCTCGCGATCACGAGTGGTGACCAGCCAGCCATCTGCGTGAATGGATGCCACGAGACGCGACGGTCGAGATCTTCAAGCTCGGTCATCGAGCGACTCCATAGCAGCCAGCCAGCCGACTCACGATGTCCTGCTCCTCGAAAGTGCCGACTGAGTGGCCTACACGACTCCAACGGAATCGCGACTCGGCGACTGGCGCGAACAGGAAAGTCGATCGAGTTCGCCGCCGCTCGTTGGTCATCTCGGTCGGAGAATCCGGCGGAGACAACCGTTGTGGGACCGACTAACTCATTCGCGCCTAAGCGCCTAAGCGTCTGTCCGACTTTCGGACACATGAGACCTCTAGGGCCTGGCCCTCCGCTCTGCAAAATGCAGACGCGAAGCGAGCGTGATGGAGCTCCAACCTCCGGACGCCGAGAAGAGCCGCAAGTGCCTCGTATCGACGAGAACCTCTGCGGGGGGTCGCACTGCGAATGCACGAAAGGATCGAGGATGAGCATCGGGCGAAGCGCATCGACGGTATCGGCAAGCCGCACCTGGTCATCATCCTTATCGATGCGCAGCGACGGCGCGGTGATGCCGTCGAGGTCGAGCGCAGCGAGCTCGACGCCAGTGCATCGACGGGGATGTCGGGGAGGAACCGCCCGAGCCAACCAGCGACACCACCTGGTCATGCACGGCGGCTTTGCAATGTGCTAGCCAGCAGCCTAACCCGCGATGACGCGTTGCGTTGTCTCCACTAGTCGCACGACATCCTCCTGGTCGTGGTCTGCGCTGAAGCTGATTCGAAGTCGCGCGGTTCCCACCGGGACCGTTGGCGGTCGAACGCTCGCAACCAGGAAACCTCGGGCTAGCAACGTTCGACCGATCTCGTCCGCCCTCCGATCGTCACCGATCAGCCACGACGCGATCGGCATCGAATGATCGCCACCCGCGATCGGAACGGCCGCGTGAAACTGCTGCGTGAGCTTGGCGAGCTTTTCGCGGCGAGCTTCACCCTCCCCGCTTCGCACGATCTCGATCGCGCGATGGCTCGCGGCCGCCACGCTGGGAGGGAGGCCCGTCGAGAACACCAGCGAGCGGGCTCGATTCCACAGCAGGTCGGCGATCGCGCGCGTACTGGCCGCGAACGCGCCGAACGAGCCGAACGCCTTGCCAAAGGTACCGATCACGATGTCGACGTCCGGGTGGGTCGCGGCGATCCCCCTGCCTTCGATCCCGCACGCGCCCATCGCATGGGCTTCGTCGACCACGAGCCCGGCACCGGCGCGCTTGGTGATCGTCGCGAGCGCGTCGATGTCGACAACATCACCGTCCATCGAGAACACCGTCTCCGAGATCACGATTCGCCGGCGGCCGGAGCGGCGCTTCAGCTGCCGCTCGAGATCTGCGAGGTCGAGGTGCTTGTAGATCGCGATCGTCGCCCGCGATAGCCGGCATCCGTCGACGATGCTCGCGTGGTTGAGCTCGTCGGAGAACACCACGTCGCCTTCACGAAGCAGCGCGGTCAGGACCCCGGTGTTCGCCGCGTAGCCGCTGTTGAACAGCCGCACACCATCGACGCCGAGCCAGTCTTCGATCATCTGCTCGAGGACGACGTGCTCGCGGTGGTTACCGATGATCAGCCGCGACGCGCCGGCACCCACCCCATTGCGTTCGAGCGCCTCGGCCGCTGCATCGACCAGCCGCTGATCGCCGGCCAGCCCGAGGTAGTCGTTCGACGCGAAGCTCGTGACCGCGGCGCCATCGACCGTCACGTGTACGCCTTGCCGACCATCGAGGACGCGCGGCGTACGGAGCCGGTGAATATCCGCGAGCGCTTGTAGCTCCGCTCGGGCTTCATCGTCGAGCCTCACGTCGGCGGCACTATAGTCAGCGCGCCCCGTGGCGACTGCCTTGGATCCTCGGATTCGCCAGCGTCCGTCCTGCGCAGGTGCGCATCCTATGGTTCGAAGCGGGGGCGCCCAAGAGCTCGGAAACGGTCGCGAACGCTGGAAGCAACTCCCACGCGAGATCGCGGAAGCGAAGAAGCAGCTGGCACTCGCAGAAAGAGCCGCGGCCCGAGGTGCTTGCTGCCGTCCTGAACAACCTACTTCCCGATACAGAACCGCGCGAACACTTCGTCGAGCACCCGCTCACCGACCTCGACTCCACGCAGCTCCGCCAGCGCGTGCGAGCCAGCCCGCAACTCGAGCGCAACCAGCTCTGCCGGTCGATGCGCCGTCCAGGTCTCGACCGCCGCCGTGAACGCATCCCTCGCGACGCCCATCCGCCCATGCTGCCGGGCAGTCGTGACGAACGCGGCCTCGGACCCTTCACGATCCGCAACTCCGGCAAGCGCCAGGACACGATCGCGCAGGGCAGGGAGGCCCTCGCCGGTCATCGCCGACGTCACCAGCGCCTCGCGCTCCAGCGTCGCGCGGGGCTCGAACAGCAGTCCGTCGTCGCCGGTCATCGCCGACGTCACCAGCGCCTCGCGCGGGTCACCGCCGAGGTCGCTCTTGCTGCGCACGATCAGCGCGCGATCCCCGAACGACGCGCCATCGTTCCACGGCGACTCACCGTCGTTGATCACGACCACCACATCCGCCGCCGCAACCCGTGCCTCACCGAGGGCGATGCCGCGTTGCTCGATCGAATCCGGCGTCTCCCGGAGGCCCGCGGTATCGATCAGCGTCACCGCGACACCGTTCCAGGACGTCTGCACCTCGAGCCAGTCACGCGTGGTGCCCGGAGAGGGCGCGACCAGCGCCCGCTCGACCCCGACCAGCGCATTGAGTAGCGACGACTTGCCGACATTGACGGCACCGACCAGGGCGACCGCAATCCCGGACGTCAGCGCACGCCCGTGACGAAACGACTCTGCCAGCGCCACGCAGCGATCGCGAACCGCGGCGATCTCGCTCGTGATCCAGTCGCGCGATTGCGTCGTCAGATCCTGCTCCGGGAAGTCGAGCCAGCCCTCGAGCTCGGCGAGCACCTTCAGCGCGCGAGCCTCGACCGCCGACACCTCGGCACCGAGCGCTCCCTCGAGGTCATGCTGCGCCTGTCGCCACGCGCGATCGCTCCCTGCCTGGATCACCGCGAGCAGCGCCTCGGCGCGCAGCAAGTCCAGCTTCCCGTTCGCGACCGCACGTCGCGTGAACTCGCCCGGTTCCGCGATCCGCGCACCGCGATCGATCACCGCGGCGAGCAGCTGCCGCAGATTGTGCTGGCCGCCGTGGCCGTGCAGCTCGGCGACGTCCTCGCCGGTGAATGACTGCGGCGCTCGCATCGCGAACGCGAGCACCTGATCCACCCGCGTTCCATCCGCACTCCTGGCCCACGCGAGCTTGAGCTCCCGCGACAGGGCAGGGCACTCGACGCCGACCGCCGCCGCGACGATCTCGATCGCGCGCGGGCCACTGACTCGAACGATCCCGACACCACCGGGACCGGCGGCGGTCGCGATCGCGGCGATCGTCTCGTCGATCACTCGGTGACGTTGGGGACGATCAGGAGGTGGCGCTCGTCGCCCTCTCCCTCACTTCGGCTCGACAGGCCCGGCATCTCCGCGATCGCCATGTGGACGATGCGGCGATCGTGCGGCGTCATCGGCTGGAGCTCGACGATCTGCTTGGTCTGCAGCGCCTTCTCGCCCATCCGCTGCGCGATCCCTCGAAGCCGTTCGATCTGCTTGTCGCGGAAGCCACCGGCGTCGACGACGAGCGGCTTGGTCTTCTCGCGATCGCGCTCGCCCGACGGACGATCGCGATAGATCACCTTGTTGACGAGGTGCTGGAGCGCGTCCATCACGACGCCGCGCCGGCCGATCACCATCTCGGTATCCTTGGTCTGGATCTCGAGGGTGGTCTTGTCCTTGTCGTCCTTGATGTCGATGTCGGCGGTGATTCCCATCCGCCCGAGGACACCAAGCAAGAACTCGCTGGCCTTCTCGGCCAGATCTTCACGTTCCGCAGTCGCAGTTTCGGTCACAGCTGCCTCCAAAAACACTTATCGCCGGCGCTTCTTCTTGGTCGGCCGGTTACGCGGGGCGCCCGCGGGCTTCTTCGGCGGTGACGAGGTGGACTCGCCATCGCTATCATCGTCGTCATCGGTCTCGGTCTCACGAACCTCGACCACGTCGATCACTTTCACTTTCTTGGCCGCGGCTTTCTTGTCCGCGGGCGACGCGGCCTTGGCAGCCGCTTCCTCGTTGGCCTTCTTCATCAGCGCCATGATCTCGAGCGACTTCTTGTCGTACTTGTTCATGTAGATCGAGTGCAACGCACTCAGCACGGTGTTCGTGAAGATGTAGACCGTCAGCCCCGCCGGGAAGAAGAACGACATCACGCCGAACATCAGCGGCATGCCGTACTGCAAGAACTTCTGCTGGCGCGAGTCACCCGTCTGCGGGGTCAGCCGCGCCTGGATGAACATCGTGACGATCAGGATGATCGGCAGGATGTGAAATGGGTCGGTGTTGGTGAGGTCGTCGATCCAGCCTGGGATGAACGGCTGCTGATAGAGCTCGCCGGCGTTGGAGAGCATTCGGTAGAGCGCGATCCAGATCGGCATCTGGAGCACGATCGGCAGGCAGCCCGCGATCGGGTTGACCTTGTACTGCTTGTACAGCGCCATGGTCTCGGCCTGGATGCGCGGCTTGTCGTCCTTGTACTTCTCCTGCAGCACCTTCATCTGTGGCGCGAGCGCGGCCATCTTCTTCATCGACCGCATCGACTTGGTCGTCCAGTACAGCGTCAGTCCCTTGACCAGGAACGTCAGCAGCATGATCGCGATGCCCCAGTTGACGACGACGCCCTGGAACTTGAACAGCAGCCACATCAGCGGCCGGCCGATGAAGGCAAACCAGCCGAGATCGATCGTCGCGCTGAAGTGGGTCTCCCAGTTTTCCTTCTCGGCGATCGCGTCGGCGTCGGTGAGCTGGTAGTAGTTCTTCGGGCCGAGGTACGCGATCACCTCGCGCGTCACCGTCGACGTGCCGACCGCGAACCGATCACCCGGCGAGTGCTCGATATCGGTGCGCATCAAGCCGTACGGCTGGATCGGATACGTGTGCTTCGCGATCATCTCCGTTGGCACGGTCCGCTTCGGCGCGTACGCCGCGAACAGGTAGGGGTGCTCGAACCCGGTCCACTGGATGTTCGCCTCGTATCGCGGCTCCGGAATCGCCTCCGGCTTCTCCTGCAGCTCCTTGAGTGTGGTGTGAACGAGCTCGCCATCACGAAGCGTCGAGCTGCCCCATTCACGCGCCGAGACCTGCATCCCTCCACCACCGAGATGGTCGGGATCCTGGAAGGCATACGACGTGACCGTCAGGTTCTGCGTGATCGGCTCGGTGCCGGTGTTCGTGATCTTGACCGTGACGGACATCCGGATCACGAACGCCTCGGGCACGATCGTGAAGACCTTCGTCAGCTCGATGCCATCGTAGGTGTACGTATAGACGACTGTCGTGTCGTTGGTCTTCGTCTTGTCGAGTGTCCAGGTCTGGTGCTCGGGCAGGCACTTCTTGGAGCCCGCCCAGAAGCCGACCGCGAACGAACCGGCCTGCTTGGCCATCAGCTCGCCCTTGGTGTAGTCCTTCAGGTAGCGCGGATCGTTGAGGCGCCAGCTCACCAGCGTGCCGCCGTTCGACGAGAACTTCGCGTCGAGCTTGCCGGGATACGTTCGCGAGATGACCTCGTCGGGCGATTCGAGCGTCAGCTTCGCAGGTTCGTCGGGCGCTCCAGTCGCGGGCTTCGCGATGCACACGCGCGACTTCGCGCTGGGAGCCACCATCGCGAACCCACCGCTGCCACTGCCACTTCCCTGAGCCTGGGCCGGCTCGTCGGGCGGCGTGCTCGGGAAGATCATGTTCCACACCAACATCACGCCCAGCGCGAGCGCGACTGCGAGGAGCAGACGCTTTCCTTGACCTTCCATCAGTGCAGCTCCTCGTGAGCGTGAGTACAGCGGCGAGCCGGAGGAACCGGATCGTGGCCCGCGTGAAACAGCGGATTGCAGCGCAGCACGCGCCAGATCGAGAGCCCCATCCCGAAGACGATTCCTCGGGTCTGAACGGCCTCGAGCGCATACTCCGAGCATGTCGGCAGATAGCGACAGCTCGGCGTGCGCTTCATCGGCGACAAGACGCGCCGATAGAATTTCACGGGCAAGAGCACGATCTCGACTGCAAAACGATGAAGCGTCATGTGAGGTTCCGCAGAATCTTCGTCAAGTCCGGTCCGAAGTCTTCCGGGTGAAGCTGCCCCGCGGCGCTGCCCTTGGCAACCACGACCAAGTCCCAGCCCGCAGGTACCCACCCGTGTAAGCGGACCCACTCGCGAACCCTGCGCTTGATCCGATTGCGCACGACCGCGTTTCCGACCTTCTTCGTGACCGTGAGACCAAGCCGCCCTGATAGATCGGCCTGGCCTCGTCGTCGCGCCATCGCGAGGACATGGCGGCCATGGAGCTTGATGCCGCCGTTCTGGGTCTCGACGTAGTCGACACGTTGTCGCAGCCGCATCGACTTGGAGATTCCATTCGACGCGACTGCACGCGATGTCACTTCTTCGCGGCCGTCACGGAGATGCGCTTGCGGCCCTTCGCGCGACGACGACGGAGCACTTCGCGTCCACCGCGGGTCTTCTTGCGAGCCCGGAAGCCATGGGTACGCTTGCGGCTCTTGTTGTGTGGCTGGTACGTGCGCTTCACGATTCGTCTTCTTGGCTGCCGAGGTCCGGCGTCTGTGAGGAAGCGCATCGATACTCGACCCCCTACCGCCAGTCAAGGTTCGGCCCGGATCTCCTCGTGCCTCGGGGCGGTTCTCCTCAGGTTTGTCACTCCCGTATGTCAGCGCAGTTCCGGAGTTCACTAAGCTCTGTTTTGCGCTTGAAACCCCGAAACGGCATCTGTTAACAACGCCTCCGTTTCGCCTGGTGAACGATCTCGGTGGAGATCGAGTACGAGGGCGGAGACCGTCCAGAATTGTCTGTGGATAACCTCTGGATTATGATTGCTATTGTCTGTGGATTGCACTGGTCAACATGATGAGATCACAAGGCAAATGACCGAGCAGATGATCTGGGATGAAGCCGTGGACCGACTCCGCTCGAGGGTGTCGTCGCAGAACTTCGACATGTGGCTTCGGCCGATCGAGTTGACTTCATTTGATGGCTCGACGCTTCGTCTTCGCGCTCCCAACAGCTACGTTCGCGTCTGGTTTGAATCGAACTTTCTCGGCGCGCTGCTCGAGGAAATTCAAGGCCTCGGGCACCACGTTCGGGTCGAGTTCGAGCCTGACACCAACGAGCGCCCGATCATCGCGCCGGCCGCGATTCGTTCCGAGCCCAACGGAAATCGCACGCCAATCCAACGTGTTCGCTCCGAGTCCTCCCGTGATCTCGCAGTCTCGCGCGAGCCCGCGATCGCGATCGAGGACCAGATCCACGCCCCTCAATCCGCGACTCTCAACCCGCGCTACACGTTCGACACCTTCGTCGCCGGTCCCTCCAACCAGCTGGCGTTCGCTGCCTCGCAGGCAGCCGCCTCGAGCTACCCACCGAAATACAACCCGGTGTTCGTGTGTGGGGGAGTCGGGCTCGGCAAGACGCACTTGCTGCACGCGATCGGCCACGGTCACCTCCGGCTGCGGCCGAGCTCGCGCATCGTCTACCTGTCGAGCGAGCGATTCATGAACGAGTACGTGCTCGCCATCAAGACCGGCAAGATGCACGAGTTCCGCAGAAACTATCGCGAAGGCATCGACGTGCTGCTCGTCGACGATGTCCAGTTTCTCGCGGGCAAGGAATCGACGCAGGACGAGTTCTTCCACACGTTCAACTCGCTGCACGAGAACCACAAGCAGATCGTGCTCACCGCCGACCGTAAACCCCACGAGATCTCCGACATCGCCGATCGCCTTCGCACGCGCTTCGCGTGGGGCTTGCTCGCCGACATCGAACCGCCCGAGCTCGAGGTGCGGATCGCGATCCTTCGCAAGAAGGCCGCTGTCGAGTCCGTGCATCTCCCCGACGATGTCGCCCTCTACATTGCGTCGTCGATCAAGTCGAACGTGCGCGAGCTCGAGGGCGCGCTGATCCGGCTCGCGGCCTATTCATCGCTCTCGAAGAAGACCATCACCCTGGAGTTCGCACAGGAGACGCTAGGCGCCGCGATCACGCGCCCCCGCGAGATCATCACGGTCGACTCGATCATCAAGTCTGTCGCGAGCTACTACGGTCTGAAGAGCAGCGACATCAAGTCCGAGCGCCGTCACAAGTCGGTGGCCACACCCCGCGCGGTCGCGATGTATCTGGCGCGGCATAACACCAAGGACTCCTACCCAGATCTGGCGCGAGCGTTCGGCGGCAAGCACCACACCACGGTGATCTCGGCGGTCCAAAAGATCATCGAGCGGCTCAAGGACGATGCTTCCCTGCGGTCCGAAATCCACGCGATCGAAGGGATCATCCTGCGATGACTCCCGCTGTGCGAAACCCTGTGCTGCTGGCTGTGGAGTTCCCGTGGGCAAGATCCTCATGCTCGATTGTCCACAGCTTTGCTTCGTGTCATCCACCGAACGAGTCGCAGGTCCCACATCCTGCTACCCGATCCATTTTCGATGTCACAGCTTCAGGTTATGAAGCTGTCCACAGCGTCCACAGCCCCTAATTCTTACTACTACCGACAAGATCTTTTCTTTAAGACAGATCAGAGAGCGAGCGGATCACATGGAGTTTCGGATCGCAAAGAACGAATTTCTTCGAGGGCTCCGTCTCGCGCAGGGCATCGCTGACCGGAAGAGCACGATGCCGATGCTCGCGAAC
>Ga0105049_10007693_pt1 | contig 12499 bp, 9 predicted proteins | sample MAT06_FD_78087 | JGI IMG/M metagenome (GOLD analysis project Ga0105049, IMG submission 78087) | Freshwater microbial communities from Lake Fryxell liftoff mats and glacier meltwater in Antarctica - MAT-06 | ecosystem: Environmental > Aquatic > Freshwater > Ice > Liftoff microbial mat | place...
AGGAAAACATTCCACTCTCCGGCGGCGTACTTCTCGCCATCAATCACACCAGTTATTTAGACTTTGCCCTCGGTGGAATTCCGGCCCACCTGCGCGGACGCCGACTCGTCCGCTTCATGGCTAAAGACTCGATTTTCAAGCACAAAATTGCTGGGCCACTCATGCGGGGTATGAAACACATCCCCGTTGACCGTGATGCGGGTTCGCAGGCGTTCCGCGACGCCGTTGCCGACCTGAAGAAGGGTGAGATCGTCGGGGTGTTCCCCGAGGCGACCATGAGTAGGTCATTGGACATTAAAGACGTCAAGAGCGGAACAATCCGGATGGCCCGCATTGCCCAGGTACCGGTGCTTCCCATGATTATTTTCGGTGGTCACCGCGTGTTTTCCTACGCAGGAAAGGACTTAACGCGTGGCCGTCCAGTGGTAATCATGGTGGGGAAACCACTCGACATCACCGGGGACCCAGAGCAAGCGAACGATCGCTTACGGGAGGCGTTGCGTGATCTTTTGGCTGATGTAATTGCGCGCTACCCCGATAATGTCGCAGGCGCCGCGTGGATTCCTGCGCGATTTGGTGGGGGTGCACCAACACTTGAGCAAGCTGAAGCAATCGAAGTGACGGTGCGAGCAGAACGGGCGGCTAAGCGGGCTAACGAATAAGGATCACCCGCTACCGTCGGGTTGCCCGAATGATGCGTGAGCACCCAGATAATATGAAGATCCATGGAACTTTTTTCTGGCGTAATGTCCTCAATGGGAACCACCGCAGTCCATGCCCTCGGGCCGCAATGGCTCAACCCAGAATACATTTTGACGTCATTTGGCAACATAGCTTTTTGGGTAGTCGTTGGCATCATCTTTGCCGAATGCGGGTTGTTGATCGGATTCTTTCTCCCCGGCGACTCACTCCTATTCGTCACGGGTCTTTTCATCGCGTCGGGGGCAATCTCAATCAATATCGCTCTCGCGTGTCTGATCCTGTTCATTGCCGCGCTACTGGGAAACATGACGGGTTACTGGATCGGCTACAAAGCTGGCCCACCTTTGTTCAGCAAACCAGACTCGAAACTTTTTAAACGGAAATATGTTGAACACACGCAGACTTTTTTCATCAGATACGGCGCCCGCGCGATTGTCATGGCGCGGTTCGTTCCCGTCGTTCGCACCTTCATTACCGCATTTGCTGGCGTTGGCAAAATGCCTTTTTCCACGTTTGTTACCTTTAGCGCGATCGGGGCCTTGCTGTGGGCCGTTCTGGTCACCCTGGCTGGCTATTTCCTCGGCAATGTGGAATTTGTGAAAAAGAATCTTGAGCTAATCCTGATACTCGTCGTTGTCGCTAGTGCGGTCCCGATCGTCATCGAATACGTGCGCCACCGCCGGAATCGGACCATTGCGCGGCAGCACGCCCCCTGAAGTTTTCCGTACGGCAGCCACGGGATCAGTAGAAGCAATTGCGCTCACAAGGGTGAGCCTTCCCACCTAGCGGTACCCCATCCCTTTACATTGACCGTTGAAAGGGGCCTGCCCCCAGTTTGGTTGTCATCCTGACCTGCCCCTGAGACAATTTGTCAATGAACCGGAATGTTGTAATCATGGGAACGCGGGTCTAGAGTTCCACGAGCAAACTAAGAAGGGTGGCCCGTGTCCAACTCACGCATCATTTTGGCGAAGAGCATTATTACGATGAACCCCGCGCAGCCCAGAGCGGAAGCGGTGGCCTTTGACGGCGACTCTCATCTCATCACCGCAATTGGAACGTTGGCGCAGTGTCAAGTGGAAGCACCGGATGCAACCGTGATTGATCTTGGTGACACGGTGGTCATGCCGGGTTTTGTTGAGCCGCACAGCCACCCACTTGTCAGCGGCCTAGCCACACAGCCACCCGCCTATTGGATCGCGCCTTATGTCGGGTTCCCCACGTATTCAGACGTCACCGACCTGTTCACCAAACTTGATAAGGAACTCCCCGCCGGGCAGGCCGTCATTTTCAACGGGCTGGATCGAATTTTGCAGCAAGCACCGCAACTTACAAATTCAGATCTTGACATTTTCTTCCCGGATCGAGTCGCGGCTGTCCTTGATAACTCGGGCCACGAAGTTTATTTCAATAGCGCCACCATCACCTTATTAAAGTGGACTGATGGTAAACCGCCAACAGATCCGGTTGGTGGAAGTTACGGCCGCAATCCCGATGGCACATCAGATGGTCGAGCCTTTGAATCACCCGCGGTTTTCACCGTCGCTGATCCGGTCATTGGACAGGCGATATTACATCCATTACTTTCGGGCGCACGGTTCTACAAGTACATGGCATCCTTTGGAATTACCTCTGCCTCGGAAATGACGTACAGCACCACTTTGCTCACCGGCTATGAAGCGTTGGCAACCAGGACGGACTGTCCTGTCCGCATTTCACTGTTTCACATGTCAACCGAACCCGATGCCGGAGCCAAACTGGAATCATCCGTCGATCCCATGATGCTCACCAAGCAAGGAGTTAAATTGTGGGCCGATGGCTCACCGTGGGTAGGAAGTATTGCGTCCTCATACCCTTATTTGGATTCACCAACGGTGCAGAAGGCCGAGATTCCGATTGGCCCCGGTGGTGAAGCCATGATGAACTACACCCGCGCAGAGCTCGACGAAATTTTGGCCAAGTTCGTACCCATGGGTTGGCAGTTCGCTTTCCACTGCAATGGCGACGTTGGCCTTGACATTGTTCTGGACGCTTATGAACATGCACTGGCGACCAACAACCTGTTGGGAACCGATCACCGTTGGCGTATTGAGCACCTGGGTGGTTGCCGCGGTGACCAGTTTGATCGCGCCGCGAAACTTGGGGTTGGCCTCTCCCTTGGACCATTCCAATTTATCTATTGGGGTGACGTACTCGATGGACACATGTTCCCCAGTGACATCGGATCTGAGTGGATGCGGTGGGGGGATGCGGTCCGTTCCGGTGCGGTCTACTCGTTCCACAATGATGGTGCGGTCTCACCCCCCGATGTTTTGTTAAACATGCAAACCGCAATCACCCGGATGACACCCTCAGGTCAGGTTCGCGGCCCGGGTCAAATCATTTCGCTCGACGACGCGTTCAAAGCGCAAACAATTAACGCCGCTCACATGCTGTTCCGCGACAAAGAAGTGGGGTCACTGGAAGTTGGTAAATACGCTGACTTTGTTGAGTTATCGATGGACCCCTACCAAGCCGATCCCGCCACGTTGGCCTCCCAAGTCAAAGTAAATGGTACCTGGCTGGGTGGACACAAGATTGACATTGAGGCCTTCATGAGTGAGGTTGAAGCGATTGATCCAACCCAGCACAAAGACACGGTCACAACGAAAGGAAAGTGCTGCTAACGTGCCGAGCGCCAAAAGACTCAAACTCGCTGTCCCATTTCTTGGGGTGCTCGGTGCAATCCAAGGAGCGGACCCAAACATTGCCAGTACTGCACTTGTTGGAGCAACGCGTGGTTTAGACATGGGCGGAGGGCTCGTCGCGTTGGCTGCAAGTATTTCGACGTTGGCGCTCGCCGCGTCGGTGATAACAACCGGTCTTATGGCCGACCGACTTGGCCGCCGCAAAGTGCTCATGGCGGCGCTCGTGCTGGCAATTATCGGCGACCTGATCGTGGCACTCGCCCCAACATCTGGCTTTTTCCTTGCTGGCCGCGCCGTCGCCGGCGTTGGTCTCGGAGCCATTTTCGGCGCAGCATTTGCCTACTTAAGGGCCGTTGTTCCTGCCGACAAGATTCCCGGCGCCATGGGAATTTTTGGTGCGTCAATTGGCGTATTCACTCTGGTATTCACCTTCGTCGGCGGATCGCTCTCCGGGATTGATTGGCGCCTGGCGTTCATTCTTATTCCGATCGTTTGTTTAATCAGTTTTTTTCTTGTGCCCCTTCTTCTTCCCGCGCAAGAGCCGGTTGCCACCGGAAAGCAAGATGTACTGGGTCAAGTACTGCTCGCAGGTGGTGTGATTGCATTTCTGTACGGTGTGAGCCACTTAGGAACGAGCTTGACCGGCGCATTGACCTTAGGCCCCATTATTGGTGGAGTCGTGCTTTTAGGTATTTTCTTTACGTATGAATCCAAGAACGAAAACCGCTTCTTCCCGGTTAGTATTTTCAAGGAACCCATTTTCATTGGTGCGGTGATTGTCGGTGTGGTGTACAACTTTGGCACCGCCATGAGTTTCTTACAAATCACCAATCTTTGGCAATACGTCAACGGCGAAACAACGTTAACCGTTTCTATCTGGCAACTTGGCTTTTTGATCCCCGGTATTTTTGCTGCACTGATTTTTGGCCGCCTCATGCTCAAAGGTTTGTCCAACAGAGCAGCTCTATTGATCGCCGGATTCGCCATCAGCATTGGCATGATCTGGCTAGCGTTTTTTAATGCGGCAACACATTACTGGTTGTTCCTGCCTGGTTTGATCATTCTTGGAGCAGGTTTGACCATCAGCTCATTGCCTTATGGCAACTTAATCATGAAAGCAGCCCCACCGAAATATTTTGGACCGGTGACAAGTTCCAGAACAACCATCGGCCAGTTCTTTTATGCAATGGGACTGGCCATATCCACCGTGATTATTGACAAAATCACCATTGGTGGGACCGTTGAAACCCTGACCACGGCCGGTGTTCCTTCTACCCAAATTGGTACGGCGCTTGACTCGGTAAATGCTTTTGCAGCTCAAAGTACAGCTCCAACAACGTCTTTGGGTAAGCAAGCACTCGCTGCAGCCACCGATTCTTACGGGACCGGGTTTGCCACCGTGATGATTATTGGTGCAGTTATCAGTTTGGGCGGCGCAATTATTGGCTGGTTTTTACTGAAGTCCGATGCACACCCGGAAGCTGAACCTGCCCCTGCGAAATAATATTCCGAAGGGTGTAGTGAGCCATCCGAGTTAATCGGGGCACTCAATTCGCCAGCGAAACATTCGGTGCGAACCTTGCTCCGCGGGGGCAGTGAACTCTTCCACCACCACACCACCGTTATTCGTAATTACCTTTTGCGAAGCAATATTGTCCAAGGCGGTCGTAAGTTCGACAAAAGGTAGACCAGCGCTCCACGCAAGCGGAAGAATGCCGGAAAGCGCAGCCGTTGCATGTCCACGACCTTGACGCCCGGCAACTACCCCGTAACCGATATGTCCGAGGACATATGGTGGAAGCTCGGTAGTGCCGCTTTGCCAGCGCACATTGATACTGCCAGCAAATGCGCCATCCCACATCCAACGCATTGTTGAGGGTAATCGTGGAACAGGATCCCCGCTGAGAAGGGTCACCGTGTGAGAGGTGGTACCCAGCAAAGTAGCGATTAACACTTCCCGAGAATTTCGTGCCAACTCAAGAGCATTCACGACACCACCGGTGAAGAATGCATCAAATGTCCAACCGCGCTCAAGGGCGGCAAGATAGGAAGGGACTCGCTCAATCGCTGGCACAACGAGTTCCATTGGCCAAGACTATGCAGTAATGTTCTGGACCAGAGTCTGTGGAACTGCATTTTTTATTTCAGTCGTCCCATGTGGTAAAACCACCCCTCACCATGACATGGTTAGGGCATGGCTGAAATGATGGGGGAGAACCCCACCCACTTAAATAATCACCACATAGACACTCTTTCGGTTATCTACGCTCATCCGGTGAGCCACAACATTCGTTGGGTTGACGTGCTCCACCTCTTAGAGGCCGCTGGCACGGTTGAAGAGAAGCGCGACGGAAAGTTCACTGTCACCCTCGGTGAAGAAACTGAAGTTTTTGATCGTCCGCGTAGCAAGGATATTGACACCCAAATGGTTGTCGACCTTCGTCGGATGCTCAAGAATGCAGGCTTCGATCCTCGCCCCAAGGGTCAGGAAGTTTAAGATGGAAAACAAAACCGATGTCGTCATTCTTCGGGGTAAGATCGCGGTTGCCGCTGTTGACTTTCACAGCACCCGGATCTATGCACTGGATCAGGATTCACATGATCGACCAAAGACGGTAACTGCTGAAGACCCACGCGGGCTTTACCACAATGTCTATCACCGCGCGGGCAACCCTGACGGTACCTACGAAGCTGACAGCAATGCGTATTGGAAATTACTCTGTGAGTCCTTACATGATGCAAATGGAATTGTTTTGCTCACCAATGGGACCGGCAAGGCGAACGCAGGCCACCATTTCGCACTCTTCGCGGAAAAGCATTTCTCAGAGGTAGCTGCAAATATTCTCGGTGAAGTGCGCTGCGACATCAGCGACCTCACCGATGCACAACTGCTTCGAATCGGTCAAGACTTCGTGGGTATTCACCCGAAACGCAACCACAGCGCAAATCGGCCCTAGTTCTCTTCTGCTTCTTTGGGTGGGATTATTTGGATGGTCTTAATCGGTCCGTTGTGGAGCGCGGTGGCGTTCGTGCACTCGGTGTTGAACAGGCCGTGGATGGTCTCCATCAACGCATCGGCGCAAGGCTGTCGGTGAAGTGGAGAGCCGTGCGTTGTGCGAACTCGACCGGTTGCCCTTTCCAGTCTCGTTGTCACAGCGCCACCTGCAGCGGTTCAGCCCATGTGCGGCAGTACGTGAAGTCCGCGAGCCAGACCCGGTCGGGCGCCGGCACCGTCAAGTCCTGGTTCAGCAGGTCATCGGCACGAACACCGTCCTTGGCTGGGATTGTGGTCCGCACCGCTGACGCACGTCAGGTGTGCACTGCTTCCATGACCGGTAGGTGCGTGCAGCAACCTGCAGACCCTGCGAACGCGGGACCCTACAAAGCCGTCGCTGCGCTCCTTCTCAAGCTCGACTACATACCCTTGGGCGAGCTGCTCATCAATGAACCCCATGATCATCGGATGCGGGGCCCGCGCCCCCGCGAAGAAAGTGGCTGCTGCTGTCGAGATGGAAATGTCGTCCTGCACGTTCTGGCGATGCACAGAATCGTGTCCCCAATAACCCCGTTTACCCAGCACTGTTGTCTTGCACCAGGCGCACAGCGCGCGCCTTCAGTTCCTCATTGGTCTTCTTCGACGTGGTCTGATTCTCCTCTACTCAAAATGAGGCGGCATCAAACTCAGGCTGTTTCAAAGTGACCGTGATAATCTTGAAGCTCAAAATTGCGGCCGGACAAGTGGATCGCTGATCGGGGTTGGCGCAAGCATGGGCGCTCTAGCAACGCTGACAGCGAAGGTGCCTGAGGTCATGGCAGCCAAGCTAAATGATGCCCCAAAGACAACGCACAATGTCCGGCTACCAACTCGCAACCGCTTCACAATATTTGCCGAACTTGTGTCATGGACAGATTTCCGCCGAGGGCAGACCGAGAGGTGTGTACCCAGCTCGGTTCATCACTAATCGGATACATGCGGTTTCCCGTACGCCCGAACGGTCGGCTTTTGCTCTCGTCCCGAATGGGCGCACCATGGTGATTCACACCGATATACAGCCATGCCTACGCGCGCCAGGTGGCCGGAGAATACCTGGTTACACGTGGGGTCCGGATGACTCGATCTGCCGGCCTGGGTTGATTATTGGCAGATTCACCGGGTCAAGGGGCTCGAACCCTTACTGTTCACCCTGTGAAGGATGCATTTACGGGGTTCCCCGACGCAGAAATGTTGCGAAAAGTCCCGGCGCTCGCGCTGGCGTTCGAGGCCAGTCCGCTGTACGGCGGAATCACGAATCGTAACTATCTGATCCAAACGCCGGCAGGGATTGTGGTCGCCCGGGTCTCTGATCCAGGGTCTTCTTCTTTGAGCATTAACCGAGATCAGGAGTACGCCAACTCGGTCGCGGCGGCGCAGTCAGGTGCTGGGGCGCCCGTGATCGACTACCTGCCCGGCCAAGGCGTACTCGTTGTCGGGTGGATCGAAGGGCGGACATTGACCCCGGCTGACGTGGGGATTGAAAAAAACCTGCCCCGAATTGCCCAAGCGTGTCAGGTCTTGCACCGTGGTCCCCGGTTCGTCTGCGATTTCAACATGTTCGACATCCAGGCGGGGTACCTAGCCCTTGTGCTTGAACGCGGATTTCGATTGCCCGAGCGCTACCTGGAATTCATGCCGCAGGTTGAACGCATGCACGCGGTGATGAAGGTGAGGCCAGAACCCACGGTGCCGTGCAACAACGACCTGCTCGCCGCCAATTTTATTGACGAAGGTGACCAGATCCGGATCATCGATTATGAGTACTCCGGCAATAACGAGGCAAGTTTTGAGTTGGGAAATATTTGGAGTGAATCAACCCTGCCCGATCATCTTCTAGAAATCCTGGTGCGGGGGTACTGGCAGGACCTTGATGAGCACGCTGTCGCCGCCAAGATTGCTCGGTCCCGGATCTGGGCCCTGATGTCCAAGTACGGGTGGACGCTTTGGGCCTCGATTCAAGACTCGATCAGCCCCATGGATTTCGACTACTGGAGCTGGGGCATGGAAAAATATGACCGAGCGGTGGCCGAGTTCGACTCCCCGGATCTGGACCGGCTGATTACAGCGGTGGCCTCGGAAGCCTGATGTACGCCGAATTCACGCTGAATCTGCCATAACGGGTGATACGTCTACATGTGTGCGTTTTTTTGGCCAGTTAGATCAATTTTCACAAAAGGACAACAGAGACCATTCCCCGGGGCTAGCATCCGCCCAGAACGATTTCAGAAACACTCGAGGTAACACCGTCCGACCGGGGGTCGGACTCAACCGTACAAACCGAGGAGGTCCGGTGTCAGATTCATCAGGTTCATCAATTGCAGCAAACATGGACGACGACGAACGCCGTCTAGCAGAAATGGGTTACAAGCAGGAACTCAATCGTTCCTGGTCAGGTTTCTCAAACTTCGCCGTCTCATTTTCGATTATTTCGATCCTGGCTGGCTGCTTCACCACATTTGGTCAAGCGTGGAACAACGGTGGTCCGATTGCAATTTCGATCGGTTGGCCGATCATCGCCGGCTTCATTCTGATCATTGGCTTTATGTTGTCCGAAATGGTCTCGGCCTATCCGACCTCGGGTGGTATTTACTGGTGGGCATCTAAACTCGGGGGTCCTAAGGCGGGTTACTACACCGGTTGGCTCAACCTGATCGGTTTACTTGCAGTCATCGCCTCGGTTGCCTACGGCTGCGCGACCTTCTTCGATCTTGCGCTCAGTTCGCTGAACGAATCATGGGCCGCGGGTTACTCATTGCAGCGGGTCTTCGTCATGTTCATTGTTGTCCTAGTAATTGTGGTGGTCCTCAATATTTGGGGTGGCACAATCATGAACAAAATCACGAACGTCTCCGTGTGGTGGCACGTATTCGGTGCGTCACTGATCGTCCTCATTCTGATTTTCGTGCCAGAAAACCACATGAGCTTCCAAGACGTCTTCAGCATGCGGGTAAACAACTCGGGTGGGCTTAACGGTGGGACGACCGACGGAATTGGTTTCTGGTTCTACATTTTGCCCCTCGGCTTCCTGCTCACCCAGTACACCATCACCGGATTCGACGCTTCGGCGCACCTTTCCGAGGAGACCCAAGGTGCTTCGAGTGGCGCCGCCAAAGGAATTTGGAAGTCGATTTTCTACTCGGCAATCGGAGGGTGGATCCTCCTGCTCGCAGTCCTTTTTGCCGTACAAGATCCCGAAGCTGTCACTGCCGGTGGCGGTGGTGTTGCCGTGATCCTGCTGCAAGCACTGGACGCCCGGGTTGCCGGCTTCGTACTTCTCATCTCCGCATTTGGTCAGTTGTTCTGTTCCACCGCGTGCATGACCAGCACATCACGCATGGCGTTTGCTTTCAGTCGCGACGGCGCGGTGCCGGGGGCGAAGTATTGGGCTACCTTGAACAAGAACAAGATTCCGGCGAATGCCGTGATCATGGCCGCTGTAGTTGCAATGGCGATCACCCTGCCTGCACTGCTCGAGGTCAATATTGGTTCCGCAGACGCACCCGTTATCGTTCCTACCGCTTTCTACGCGGTGGTTTCAGTTGCGGTGATCGGGCTGTTCCTTTCCTTCTTGATCCCGATCTACCTGCGCTGGCGCGCGGGTTCCAACTTCGCTCAAGGTCCGTGGAACCTGGGGAACAAATGGAAGTGGATGGCCCCAGTAGCAATAGTTGAGATTATGGTTATCTCGGTCTACTTCATTTTGCCGTTCACACCAGCCGGTACTCCCGGATGGCTGCGCTGGCTCAATGGCTCACCCAGCGCGGAAGAGGTGCCGTTCGAATGGAAGTTCGTGAACTACGCACCGATTCTGACGATTGGCGCCTTGATCCTGCTGTGGATTTTTTGGCACCTCTCGGCAAAGAAGTGGTTCACCGGACCGAAAATGACCATCGACTTACCAGCGGGTGTCTCCTCAGCGGATGAAATTGCCCTCGAGCACGAGCACAAGGGTTTTCATCAGCCGCCGAATAGTTAGTCACGACGAGTAAAAGCGAAAAATGGGCGCGGGTTCGCACCTTTCCTGAAGGAATTCAGGTTAGGAGCGGATCCGCGCATTCGTTGGGTCGTACGGGGACGAAAGGGAAACCGTGATCGGCACAATGCGACCGCCCACGTTCACCGTCCACGATGCATCCAGGTAGTCCGGTGTTATTGCTTCGCCGTCGAGTCGGCGAACGTAGCCAAGGCCAATACAAGCGTTCGTCGTGGTTCCAAAAGCGGCACTGGTTACTTGACCAACGCCAACGCCGTCACGCAAGACAAGTTCGCCACCCCACAGCATCGCATCGCTCTCGGTAGCGACCCAGGAGATCAACTTGCGCTTGGGACCGGCTGTCCGCAGTTCTTCGAGAGCACGGCGACCTAAAAAGTCAATATCAGTCTTGAGTTTGGTTGCAAACAGTAAGCCGGCTTCAACGGGTGAGTAATCAGGATTTAGTTCGGGACCAAATGCTCGGTAGCCCTTCTCAAGACGTAACGCATTTATTGCGTAGTAACCAGCATTGCGAAGTCCAAGGTCTCTGCCATGGGCGTGCAGTAGATCGAAGACTGCGTTGGCAAACTCCGAAGGAACGTACAGCTCCCACCCGAGTTCACCGACGTAGGTGATCCGAGTGGCGCGCACCGTGAAGTATCCAATGTCAATCAGTTGCGATGTACCGAAAGGAAATGCCTCATGTGAGAGGTCTGCCGTGCAGACTCGACCGAGTAACTCACGCGACTTTGGTCCCATCACACCGATGACCGCGTAGGCACCGGAAACGTCGACGACCTCGACGTGCATGTCACTCGTTGCGTGACGGGTGATCCAGTCGGCGTCACGAATCACCGACGCTGATCCGGTGACCCACAAAAACTCGTGTTCGGCGATCCGGGTGACGGTGACATCGGCCTCGTACGTCCCTCGGGAATTCAACACACCGGTATAGACCACCCCCCCGACGGAGACATCAACGTCGTTGGTGCACAGCCACTGCAGTAAACGAAGTGAATCGCGACCCTTGATCAGTAATTTGCCGAAACTGGTTTCGTCAAAGATTGCAACATCGGTGCGCGCTGCGCGCTGTTCGTTGTCAACCCAAGGGATCCAGTTCTGCATGTCCCAGGAGTAGTCAATCCCGGCGTCGGTCCCCGCGGGCGCAAAATAATTTGGTCGTTCCCAACCCATGCGGGAACCAAAGCATGCGTTCGCCGCGGTAACCCGGTCGTGCAAGGGTGATTGGCGAAAAGGTCGTGCGGTGGCGAACTCGCGGTTGGGCCACGGCACCGAATAATGCAGTCCAAGAACTTCACCCACCCGGGCCCGGAGCCATTGGTTGTTTCCGTTAAATGGTGCGAAGCGTCTGATATCAACACCGACCAGATCGGACTGTGGTTCACCCGCAGCAATCCACTCGGCGAGCGCCCTACCAGCGCCACCGGCAGAGGCGATACCAACGGAGTTGAATCCCGCGCCAACGAAAAAATTCTTGAGTTCTGGCGCTTCACCCAAAATAAACTGGTTGTCGGGAGTAAAAGATTCCGGGCCGTTGTAGAACATCTTGATTCCGGTGGTTTGAAGCGCCGGCACCCGCTGCAACGCACTTTCCATCAGGATTGAGAAGTGATCCCAGTCTTCTTCGAGTAACTGGAATGCGAATGGGTAGGGGATTGAATCGGGGGAGACCCAAGGTTTTGCTTCTGGCTCGAATCCACCAACCACCAAACCACCGACTTCTTCCTTCATGTACGTGTAACCGTCGGGATCACGCAAGATTGGCATCATGCGATGCACGCCCTCAATTTGATCGGTGACAACGTAGAAGTGTTCGGCCGAGTGCAGCGGAACATTAACCCCGCACATGGCGCCAATCGCCTTGGCCCATTGGCCGGCGCAGTTCACCACGATCTCCGCCTCGATGTCACCGGCATCGGTTCGCACTCCGGTAACTACTCCGTCTTTCGAATCAATTCCGATCACGCGGGTGCGCTCGAAAATCTGGGCACCACGCATGCGGGCACCTTTGGCAAAGGACTGGGTGACGTCGGTGGGATTTGCGGTGCCGTCGAAGGGCAACCAGATCGCTCCAACCAAGTC
>Ga0105049_10007695_pt1 | contig 12497 bp, 8 predicted proteins | sample MAT06_FD_78087 | JGI IMG/M metagenome (GOLD analysis project Ga0105049, IMG submission 78087) | Freshwater microbial communities from Lake Fryxell liftoff mats and glacier meltwater in Antarctica - MAT-06 | ecosystem: Environmental > Aquatic > Freshwater > Ice > Liftoff microbial mat | place...
CCCGGGACAGCGTGTCGGCGGAGGTTCTGGCCGAAGCCGTCGCCGACCCCGAGTCGGAGACCTACCAGTTCGTCGTGCGGGCCGTCGTGCACGATGGTGATGCCGAGCTCGCCAACCTGGCGGCCCGAGGGGTGGTACTGCACACAGAGCTTGAGCGCGAGAGGGCCCTACGCATCCTCGCCGAGGCCGACCTACAGGCGGCCCGGGGCGGGCTCGAACAAGCAGGGGCGAAGGTGGCGGCGATGCAGCCCCTGTTGGACGAAGCCGTTGGACACGCTCGCGGATTCGAGGCGCTCAGCAAGGAGCACGAGCGGCACATCGAGGCGATCCGCTCCACCCGCAGCTATCGGATGCTGGCACCCCTACGGGCGATCTTCAGTCGTCGCGGCTGATCTCCAGCCGGGCTCGCCGGCCCGCTCAGCCGTCGCCTCGACTCCGACCGACGCGTCGGCGGGCCCACCGTAGGGCGGCCTTCAGCGTTGCGGTGGTGCCGTCCTTGTGACGACGAACGCGCGCGAGCGTCGCCAGGGCCCTTAGGCGCTCCCCGCGCGTCGGGGGGGGTGGCGGCGGGGCAGTGGGCACCACTGGAGCCGCCCCGGGCGGGTAGGGATCGAGCGGGGTCGGGTGGGTGAGCAAGGGCTCGTCGTTCGCGACCGGCGACCACCCGGGCCTCGGTCGGCGGCGAGGGCTGGGAGCCTCCCGGATGGCCTCGAGGATGGCCAGGTAGCGGTCGGCCTGGAGATGGGGCGACCAGCGCAGGAGCGCCGCGCGCCGGGCGCGCTCGCCCGTGGCGCGCCGAGCGGGCTCGTCGGCGAGCGCGAGGTCGAGCGCCGCCGCCCACTCGCGAGGTTCGTCGGCGAGCCACCCGGTGACGCCGGGGGTGATGGCGTCGACGAACGGGGCCGACGGGCTGGCGATCGTAGGGGTGGCGACGAGGGCCGCCTCCAGCCACTTGATGGCGCTCTTGGCGTCATTGAAGCGGCTCCCCGGCTGCAGCGGGGCCAGGTTGACGTCGAGATCGCGCAGGAGCCCCGGCAGCTTGTCCCAGGCGACGAACGGGATGCGGCGAACGCGGTGGCCGAGTGCGGCGATGACAGCCTCGGTCGGCTGCAGGTGTCCTCCCAGCCACAGCTCGGCATCAGGGTGCGTCACGAGGACATCGATGATCGACGCCTCCACGTGGTGCCAGTCATGGTCGTGGGTGGTCGTGCCGCTGAAGTAGCCCACGCGTAGCGGACCGGCGCGCCGAGGGCGGGCGGCGGCCACCGCGCTGCTCGCGCCCAGGACAGACCCGACACCGTTCTCGAAGAGGTACGCATCGATCCCCACGACGGCGCGGGCGTGATCCACGAGGCGGGGCGTCGACCCGATGTAGGCGTCGCACGCCTCCATGGTCGTTCGATAGCGCCGGACGCCTTCGAGCCAGAGGGCGGCCTCATCGGGTGGGAGGAGGCGCAGGGCGGGGATCTCCTCCACGATGTTCGGATCGAAGATCAGGTCGTCGACGTCAAAGACCACCGGCTTCCCGGCGACCCTGGTGTCGTTGATGAGCTCCAGGATCTGCGGAGTGGCCGGCACCCGGTAGGCCACTACGATGTCGGCGGCCTCGGCCAGGGTGCCTACGTCTGGGTCGCGGTAGTGGCGCACATCGGCGGCAACGCCGCGAAGGCCGAGCGCCTCGGCGGGTAGCTGAGCCCGGTAGCGCAACGGCGCGCCATCGATCCCGACCAGGAAAAGCACACGGGTGATGGACGACTGCGTGATCAGCGGACGGGATGACGAGAGGAGAGCTTCGAACCGGCGCTCTAGGCCGATGATCTGCTCGTCGGTGGACCGCAGCTCGGGTGGGTGGGTGGCGCCCTCACGGAGACGCTTGAGCATGGCGGGCTCGAGCACCCGCTCGAGAGCGGCACGCAGGAGCCCGGCGTCGCCCGCGGGGACGATCAGGCCGTTGACGCCGTCGACCACTACCTCCTCGGGTCCCAAGGTGTCGGTGACGATTACGGGCACCTGCCGCAGGAGCGCCTCGCGCGTCACGAGTGAATGCGACTCCCGCATCACGGAGGGGAGCACCAGCAGGTCGGACGCCGACAGCACGTCGTCGAGCTCGTCGGGGGAATACGGCGGCGCCAGCTCCAAGACGGTGTCGTCGAGCGGGCGCCCGTCTCGTTCGACAGCCTCGGCGAGGGAGTGGCCGATGATCCGGAGCCCGGGGCGAGCGCCGAGGTCGTGGACGGCGTCGAGGAGAACGTCGGCGCCCTTCATCGGGTTGCTACCCCCCGTGTACCGGATGACAAGCGGCTCGTCGGAGCGGCGGGAGCCGCGGATCGTGACGGTTCCGACCTCCATGCCGTTCTCGTCGACCTCGAGGCGGTGGGAGGCGACGCCGTTGGCGGCCAGCACCTCGGCTGCCGTCCGGGAGGGAGCCAGCACGAGGTCGGCGGAGCCGAGGAGCGCGGCCAGTCGAGCGTTTCGGGTCTCGAGATACGGCCGCCCGGCCTCGCACGTGCACCCACCCGCCTCCACCACCAGCGAGCAGGGACGGCCGTCTCGGTCGACCAGGAACTGGCGTGCGCACACCCACCAGAAGTCGTGCATGGTCACCACGGTGACGGCGCCGGAGGCCTTGGCGACCTCGACGAGGCCCGCGCCCAGGGTCTGGAGGGCGTGCAGGTGCACCACGTCGGCGGGGTGGGAACGCAGGTGTTCGGCGAACCGCTCGGCCACCACCGGGTTGTCGTAGCCGAGCGGATCAGACCACCCCATCCAGGGGGTGGACACCACCCAATGGACGGGCAGGCCGGTTTCGTCCACCTCGTCCCAGGACTCGAGCGGGGTGCGATCGGCGTCGAGGAAGCCGGCGAACACGCGAACGTCGTGGCCGCGGGCCCGCAGGCCGCGGGCGAGCCGCTGTGGTTGCAGCGTGCCGCCGCTCACGAAGTTGGGGGGATAGTGGGCGGAGACCAGGGTGATCCGCATCAGGGCGGTAACGTAGCGGTCCGGCCTGTTGCTCCCTCTGCGGGCCCGGTCGCCCCCCCGCCATGACCACCGTCCTCGAGCTGCGTCGCCACCGAGAGCTGTTCACGAACCTCACGTTGCGAGAGCTCCGCGGGAAGTACAAGCGGTCGGTCCTCGGCTGGGGTTGGTCGATGATCAACCCGCTCGCGCAGATGGCGATCTTCACGCTGGTGTTCGGGTTCTTCCTCAAGGTGCCGCCGCCCACTGGTGATCCGAGCGGCATGCACGTGTTCGCGTTCTTCCTGCTCTGCGGCCTTCTGCCGTGGACGTTTCTCTCCAACGGCGTCACGGGGGGAATGGGGTCGCTGCTCGCCAACGCCAACCTGGTGAAGAAGGTGTGGTTCCCCCGACAGATCCTCGTGGCCTCCACCATCGGCGGGTTTTCAGTGTCGTTCCTGATCGAGCTGGGCGTGCTCACCGTGGCCCTGCTGATCGCCGGCAACATGGTGGTGCCCTGGATGGTTCCACTGCTGGGCATCGTGGTGCTCCAGGTGGCGTTCGTGCTCGGGCTCGCGCTGGCGCTGTCCGTGTGGAACGTCTACTTCCGCGACCTCGAGTATCTGGTGGGCATCGGTCTTCAGTTCTGGTTCTATGCCACACCGATCGTGTACCCGATGTCCTTCGTGGACAAGGCGCTCGAGGGCCGCCCTGAGCTGCTCACCCTCTATCGCCTGAATCCGATGACGCGCTTCGCCGAGGTGTACCGCGATCTCTACTACTCGCTCCGGTGGCCCACCCTCGCCGACACGAGCTACCTCGTCGCCTGCGCCGTGGTGTCGCTCGTCATCGGGTGGGTGTCCTTCAACCGCTTGCAGGGCCGCCTGGCGGAGGAGCTGTGAGCGAGCCCGCCATCTCGGTGGAGCACCTGTCCAAGCGCTTTCGCCTCTACCACGATCGGAACCAGAGCCTGAAGGCCGCCGTCATGCGTGGCCGCCGGGCTCGCTACGAGGAGTTCTGGGCTCTCCGAGACGTCTCGCTGGAGATCGCCGAGGGCGTCACCTACGGCTTCATCGGCACCAATGGATCCGGCAAGAGCACGCTCCTGAAGTGTCTGGCTCGCATCCTCGAGCCCGACGAGGGCAGCAGCCGCACGCGCGGCAAGGTGTCGGCGCTGCTCGAGCTGGGAGCGGGATTCCACCCCGAGCTGTCCGGGCGCGAGAACGTCTATCTCAACGGCTCCATCCTGGGGATGGCCAAGGCCGAGCTCGATCGCCGGTTCGACGACATCGTGGAGTTCGCCGGGCTCGAGCGCTTCATCGACACACCTGTGAAGAACTACTCATCGGGCATGTACGTGCGGCTGGGGTTCTCGGTGGCCATCAACGTCGATCCCGACATCCTTCTCGTCGACGAGGTGCTGGCCGTGGGGGATGAGCAATTCCAGCGCCGGTGCAACGAGCGCTTCGCCGACCTCCGCGCCGAGGGCACCACCATCGTGGTCGTCTCCCACTCGCTGAGCTCGGTGCAGGCGATCTGCGACGAGGTGGCCTGGCTCGACGACGGCATCCTGCGCGAGACGGGTCCTGCGGGCGACGTGATCGACCAGTACCTGTTGGAGGTCCACCAAGAGCGCAGCGACGGTCAGGCCCACGCCACCTCAGGCCGGTGGGGATCGGGCGAGGTGACGATCGACGAGCTGGAGGTGCTCGGCGCCGACGGACGCCCACTCGACCTTGTGCGCACTGGTGAGCGGATCACCCTCCGTGTCCGGTACTCCGCGGCGGCGCCCGTGGCCCATCCCGTGTTCACCCTCGCGCTCCACACGTTGGAGGGCACCCTCGTCACGAACCCCAACACCCGTGACGCTGGGTTCCACCCGGAGCAGGTGTCTGGCTCTGGCTACCTCGACCTGATGGTCGACCAGATGCCGCTGCTCCCCGGCACGTATGACCTCTCAGGGTCCATCACCGACTCCAGCGGGCTCCACATCTTCGACCATCGGCATCGCGCCCTTCGCTTCGATGTCGAAGCGGGAGCGCGTCGGGACGGCAGCGGCTTGGTGACCATGAACGGGCGGTGGGCGATGACGGACCCAGTCCGTCACGGCTCCGCTCCATGAGCCTGGCCCTGCCGCTGCGCGGGCGTCTGCTCGCGATCGTCGTCGAAGGTCCGGGCGACGCCTCCACGATCGCTGAGCTTCGGGCAACGCCGCTGGTCGACGCCGACATGAAGGTGGTGGGGCCTGTCGCCGCCACCACCCACGCCCGTAACCGGGCGGCAACGGTGGATCGAAACGACTATCTGGTCCTGGTGGCGGCGGGTACTGAGCTGACGCCCGGCTTCGTCGCGGCTGCGGTCCACCAGCTCCGGGCTGACGCGTCGACCGGTCTCGTCGGCTGGTCGCTCACGGGATCGCCGTCGGGCGCGTTGGAGCTGTTCGTGCCCCTGTCGGCGTGCGTGGTCCGCCACAGCGCGTTCCACGCTCTGGGTGGTTTCGACGCGGACCTTCCCCCGCTGGTCGAGGCCCTTGACCTGGGGTGGCGCATGTGGCTGGGCGGGTACCGCGTTCGGAGCGTCGGATCGCCACCCCCTGCGCCGGCCAGTGCACTTGATCCCGACCAGCTCCGAACAGGGGTCGCTCTCGTGCTCGCCTCGGTGCTCGATGACACGAGCATCGAGCCCGACGCGTGGGCGGATCCCCTGTACGCCAACGCTCGGATCGCCGCGTCCGGCCGTCGTCGTCGGCTGCAGGCCGATCGTCGCAGGGGCGACGGTGAGCTCCTGCCGATGGCGCACCGAGCGGTGGCGGCGTGGGCGGCTCATGACACGAGGGGAGCGACCGCGGCCGGGGTGCTGGCCGTCATCGGCGCGCCGGAGCGTTCCGGGGGACGACGACGCATTGCCGTCGTCACGGCCGACACCCTCGCCCCCCGGATGGCGGGGCCTGGGATCCGCGCACTGCAGATCGCTCGGCGGCTCGCTGCCGACCACGACGTCATCCTGGCCACCACCGGCCGGTGCGACCTCGAGGTGGATGACGTCGAGGTGCGCCAGGTGGCCGAGAAGGGGCTCCGGGACCTGGAGCGATGGTGTGACGTCTTCCTGTTCCAGGGGTGGGTCATGGCCGGACGGGACTTCCTCGTCTACTCCGACAAGGTGGTCATCGCCGACGTCTATGACCCGATGCACCTCGAGCAGCTGGAGCAAGGCCACGATGCCGAGGGCGAGCGCGGCCGCTTCGACGCGGTTCGCAACGCGGGATTCGTGCTGAACGAACAGCTCGGGCGGGCCGACTTCGTGCTCTGCGCGAGCGCGAAGCAGCGCGACCTGTGGCTGGGTCAGCTGGCGGCCCTCGGCCGCATCAATCCCGTCACCTACGACGGCGATGAGTCGCTCCGGTCGCTGCTGGCGGTCGTGCCGTTCGGCGTCGGGGACGAACCGCCCATCGCCACCCGATCGGCCATCCGAGGTGCGGTGCCGGGCATCGGTCCCGACGACAAGGTGGTGCTGTGGGGCGGCGGCGTCTACAACTGGTTCGACCCGCTCACGTTGGTGCGGGCCGTCCACGGACTCCGCGAGCGCATCCCGAACCTGCGGCTGTTCTTCCTGGGTCTGCGCCATCCCAACCCCGACATCCCGGAGATGCGCATGGCCGTGGAGACCCAGCGCCTCGCCGCCGAGCTCGACCTCGTAGGGACGCACGTCTTCTTCAACGAGGACTGGGTGGCGTTCGAGGATCGCCAGAACTTCCTCCTCGATGCGGACCTCGGGGTCAGCACGCACCTCGACCACATCGAGACCGAGTTCTCCTTTCGCACCCGCATCCTCGACTACCTGTGGGCCGGACTACCGATCCTGTCGACCGACGGCGACTCCTTCGCCGAGGTGATCCGTCGCGACAAGCTCGGCATCGTGGTGCCCGCCCGCGAGGTGGCCGCGGTGGAGGCGGCCCTCGAGCGGCTCCTCACCGACGACGCGTTCGCGGCGGAGTGCCGGGCGAACATCGCGCGCATCACGCCGGACCTGAGGTGGTCGGCCTGCTTGGAACCGCTCGTGGCGTTCTGCCGGGAGCCCCGACGGGCCGCTGATGTCGCGTGCCTCGACATCGACCCCAACAAGGGCGTCGCACCGGTACGGCGAGGACGCCGCCGCGACCTCGAGGTTGCATGGGCGTACCTGCGGGCGGGTGGCCCGCGATTGCTCGTGGATCGAGCGTCGGCTCGTATCCGCCGCAACCGCTCCTGATCGCGGGTTCAGCGAGCGGACGCGGCCACCATCGTCCACGGGAACGGGGCGGCGACGGACTGCACCGCGAACTCGTGGCCGACGAGCGCCGCGAACCCACGCTTGCTCCAGTGGTTGATGTGGCCCGGCGTGTTGCCGAGCTGGCCGAAGTACTTGCCGCGGGCGAGGTTGGCGATCCGCCAGATCGGCTCCCGTGGCACGGACACGACGAGGTGGCTGGTGGCCAGGCGGGACAGCTCGCGAAGAGCCGCTTGCGGGTTCGGGACGTGTTCGAGCACCTCGATGGCCAGGACGAGATCGAAGCTGGCGTCGGCGAACGGCAGCCGCTCGATGTCGGCGAAGGCGCCGGTCATCCCCTGCGCCGCCCAGTGGGTGGCGAGGTCGGGGTCGGGTAGGTCGATGCCCACGAACCGGGCGTCGGGGTAGCGCGTCCGCACTCGTCCCGCCACCTCCGCCTCGCCCACCCCGACCTCCAGGATCGAGCGGGGTGCGACGCCGGGCAGCGCGGCATCGAGGCGCTCGAAGAACCCCGCCATGAGCCGTCGCTCGATCGGGTTCTTCGACGCGTACTTGTCATAGGTGTTGCCGATCGGGACCGAATCCACCGCCCGACCCTAGGCCGCTGGTGTGCCACGGTGCGGTACCGGCGACGGTCTACCGTCGGGTCTCTGTGAGCACCCCCGTCCGTGTCCTGCGCGCCCTCCGGCGGGACCAGGATCGGTGGCTGTTGCTCACCGCAACGCTGCTCTGGACCTGTGTCCTGGTCGCCCACACGCTGCTCACACCGGTGTGGCGGTCGCCCGACGAACCCAACCACTTCGACCTTGTGCTCGACGTTGCCGACGGCCGCGGGTACGCGTCGTGGGACGAGGATCGCCTCTCGGTGGCGGTGGTGAAGGCCAGCGCGTCTGTGCGCGAATGGCCCCCCCGTCAACAGATGGCGCCCGACTTGCGGGGCCTCCCCCCGGTCAGCGATTCGCCCGAGATGAGCGATCGGCCCAACCACATGACGCAGCACCCGCCGGCGTACTACCACCTGCTCGGTGGCGAGCTCCGCGTGATGCGAGCGCTGGGCCTCGCGCCCGACTCCGTGAGCGCTCAGCTCGCCCTCACCCGGGTGCTCAGCTCGCTGCTCCTCGTGCCGCTCCCGTTCCTGGCGTGGCTCTTCGCTCGCTCGCTGCGGGTGGGACGCCTGGGCTGTCGGGTGGCCCTCCTGCTACCGCTGGTCGTGCCTGGGCTTGCTCAGGTGGGGAGTGCGGTGAGCAACGACGCCCTCCTCTTGCTGTTGTTCAGCCTCCTGGCGGTCGCCTTGGCTCGCTATCAGGGCGGACATCGCTCGCTTCCCGTCGTCGCCTCGATCGGGGTGCTCTGCGGCCTGGCGCTCTACACGAAGGCCTTTGGCGCGGCGGCCGTCGTGTGGGCGGTGGTGGTCGTTGCGGCGGGCGCCCGGCGCCTCGGCGCGAGGCGGGTGGTCGCTGACCTCGCGTCCATCACGGCACTGGCGTTCGCGATCGGTGGGTGGTGGTATCTGGGGAACGTGCTGCGGGATGGCCGGGTGATGCCGTCACTCGAGGAGAGTCGGTTCGCCGCGGCCAACGCGCTGCCAGGGGCCGCCACGGAGCCGCAGGTCTGGTCCGATCGGTTCTTTCCGGTGGCCGGTCGAGGGTTCTTCGGCCTGCTGGGCTACGCCGAGGTCTCGGTCAGCGACCTCGCCTACTGGATCGCGCTCGTCGTGTCGGGGACCGGATTCGTGCTCGGGGTGATCGCGATCCGGCGCCGCCGTGGTCCTTTGCTGCTCTTGGCGGTGCCCTTGCCGCTCCTGCTCGTGCTCCAGGCCAGCCAGAGCTACCGCCTGTACGAGACCTCCGGAGTCGTGGCGCTGGGGCACGGGCGCTACCTCCTGCCGGCGTTCCTTCCGTGCGTCGCGCTTCTGGTGGCCGCCGTTGATCGAAGCGATCGCATCGCCCGCGTGGCCGGCCCGGTCGCGCTGCTGGCGGCCGTCGCGATGCACGCGAACATCTGGGGCCGAGCGCTTCACTTCTTCTGGTCCACGGAAGGTCCGTGGTCGGCGCTGGTCGCCGCCGTCGACTGGTCGCCCCTGCCCCGCGTCATGTCCCTTGCTGCGCTCGGCGCGATCCCGCCGCTCACGATCCTCCTCATGGTGCTGGTGCTGGTGCTGGCCGCGCCGCGAGGGCGCGACTCGGCCCCAACAGCGCCCACCCCGCGCCCACGAGGAGCACCAACAGGAGGGGTGCCAGCAATCGGGGCGTGACGGGTGACCACCCAGTCACCGCATGGAGTCGGTCGCCCAACGGGGCGGCGGACGGGCCCCACCAGCCGACGAGCACGTTCCCCAGCGCGGTCACCTGCATCACCGCGACGATCACGGCGGTGGCGGCCGCCGCTCGACGGGGGGTGGTGCGGTGTGAGCAGGCCAGGCCTGCAACCACGGCCAAGCCCGGGACAGCGACGAACAGATAGCGGCCCTGCACACCGAGCAGCACTCGATGGTCGTGAAAGATCGTGAAGGAACCCCGGGCGAGGATCGCCAGAGCGGCCCCGGCCAACAGCAGGTGCACCCGAGCGAACTGTCTGGTCGCCATCGGCCCGCGCCGATACCCCTGCACGACGGCGGCCGTGGCCACCACCGACGCCACGAGGGTGATCCCCCGGGGGATGCCGATGTCCCGCCTGAACGACCCGAACGCTCCCCAGAAGCGATCGACCAGGAGCGGAGCGGCCTCCCGCACCCAGGAGCCGATACCGGGACCACCTGGGCGAGCCGGGCCGTAGAGGTCCTCGAGCGGGACGCCGTGGGGCTGGATCGTGCCGAAGCGCACTACGTTCCACAGCCACCACCACCCTGCGATGGCGAGGGCGACGGCGCCCGCCGCGAGCACCGGCCTCCACCGTCGGGAGCGGCTGAGCACCGGCGCCAGCGGGAGCACCACGAGGGCGAGGCCGAAGCCCTTGGTGAGCGCGCCGAGACCGACCGCGAGCCCGAGGCGCACACCGGAGGCTGAGGGATGGACGAGCACCGTTGCGGTGGCGAGGGCCGCGGCGGCCGCGATCACCACGAGAGGGAGGTCGTTGCCGATCGTGCCCATCGACGCGCTCAGCTGCGGGATGGCCAGCGGCACGAGGGCGGCAACGAGCTGTTGGGCGCACGAGCCCCCGAGCATCCGCACGCCACGGGCGATGAAAAGGGGGATCGTCGCGCTCAGCACCACCGAGGCCACGCGGAGGAGCCAGAGGTGCAGGTCGAAGGCCAGGCCGGGGGCGAGCCCTCGGATCGCCGCCTCGGTGAGCACCAGGGGGGCGTAGCCGAGCGGGGGGTGTTGCACCATCTGGTTGGGCGCGTCGAAGGTCGTGTCGCTGTCCAGCGCCGCCAGCGTCGGGCGGTCTGTACGCGGGATCACGGCGACGGTGAACCGTCCATCGTCCAGCTGGTCGAGGATCCAGGCACGCGAAGCGACGGTTGCGGCGTCGATGGTGATCGGATCGCGGGGGTAGGAACGCCCGTCCACGACGTGGCGCACCATGTCCGCATGCGCCATCTCGTCTGGCGCCTCGAGTGGCGGGATCGCGAGGCTCCAGATCAGGCCGACGAAGATCCAGAGACCCACGACGCCGACCAACCGACGGCGGTGGCTCAGGTCGGCGGACGGGTCGTCCTCGGGGCTGGCATGCGTCATCACGTCTGGGGGCGCACGCTACCGTCCGGTGGTCATGAAGCTGATCATCCAGATGCCGTGCCTTGACGAGGAGGATCAGCTCCCGATCTCCCTCGGCGCGCTCCCGCGCGAGGTCGAGGGGTTCGACGCGGTCGAGTGGCTCATCATCGATGACGGCTCGACGGATCGCACGGTCGAGGTGGCCCGAGAGCTGGGCGTCGACCATGTGGTGAAGCTCACGAACAACAAGGGCCTGGCGTACGCGTTCCAAGCCGGCCTGGATGCGTGTCTCAAGCTTGGCGCTGACGTGATCGTCAACACCGACGCCGACAACCAGTACTCAGCGGATGACATCCCCGCCCTCGTGCAGCCGATCCTGCGGGGCGAGGCGGACATGGTCATCGGCGATCGCAACGTGATGGCGGTCGAGCACTTCTCGCCCGTGAAGAAGCGACTGCAGAAGCTGGGCAGCTGGGTGGTGCGACATGCCTCGGGCACAACGGTGCCCGACGCGACGTCCGGCTTCCGGGCCTACAACCGCGAGGCCGCGCTCGGGCTCACGGTCGTTTCCCGGTTCACCTACACCCTCGAGTCCCTGATCCAGGCGGGGAAGAGCCTCGTCGCCGTCGACCACGTCATCGTGAGCACGAACGACAAGCTTCGCGAGTCCCGCCTGTTCGGGTCCATGTGGGGCTACGTCCGTCGCAACTTCGTGGCGATCTTCCGCATCTATGCCAGCTATGAGCCCCTCAAGGTGTTCACGTGGCTCGCGGCCAGTCTGTTGCTCATGAGCGCGCTCGCGTGGTCACCCTTCGTCTACGACTGGATCGCGAACGGCGATCGCTCGGGGCACCTCCAGTCGATCGTCGTCGGCGGTGTGCTTTTCATCGCCGCGGTGCAGACGTTCGCCCTCGGCGTGATCGCCGACCTCATCGCCGCCCACCGGATCGTCTCTCAGCGCACGCTCGAACGAGTGCGCCGGATCGAGCTGGAGCTCGGCATCGCTCCGTCGCACTACGCGCACGGCCCCAGCCGCACCGGTGATCCGTCTACCGATTAAGACCGTGCCCCGAGGAACGCGTGGAGCAATGCCTGGGCGGCGCTGGTGGCCGCGGTCTCACCAGACGCCACCGACGCCTCGAGGGTCGGCACCTTGTCGCGAACCGAGGGGTGAAGGCGGAGCCGCTCCATCAGCGTGTCGGTGACCTCGTTCCACATCCACGCCACCCCCTGTTGTGCCCGCAGGGTCGCCAGACCGTCGCCCTCGAGGCGTTGGTGCGCGGCGTGAATGTCCGTCCAGAGCTCGGGGATGCCGGCGCCGGTGAGAGCGGAGCAGGTGCGCACACCCACCTCCCAGCCGGGGCGTTTGGGTCGGAGCAGGTGCACCGCGTGACGCAGGTCGGCCATGGCTCGATGAGCAGAGGCCTCGAGATCTCCGTCGGCCTTGTTCACCGCGATGAGATCGGCGAGCTCCATGATCCCGCGCTTGATGCCCTGCAGCTCGTCGCCTCCCGCGGGTGACGCGATGAGCACGAAGAGGTCGACGAGGTCGGCCACAGCCACCTCGGACTGCCCGACGCCGACCGTCTCGACGAGGATCAGGTCGAAGCCGGCGGCCTC
>Ga0105049_10007696_pt1 | contig 12497 bp, 9 predicted proteins | sample MAT06_FD_78087 | JGI IMG/M metagenome (GOLD analysis project Ga0105049, IMG submission 78087) | Freshwater microbial communities from Lake Fryxell liftoff mats and glacier meltwater in Antarctica - MAT-06 | ecosystem: Environmental > Aquatic > Freshwater > Ice > Liftoff microbial mat | place...
GGATTTCTTCGGCTTTGGATCTACGAATACAACCAGCGCGACGTCGAAGGCCAATGGACCGCGATCCTCAACGACTTGACCGACGTCACCGGCGAAGCATTCATGGGACTTGGATTCGGATGCGCTCGATGCCACGATCACAAATTTGATCCGTTGCTTCAAAAAGACTATTTTCGTCTTCAAGCCTATTTTTCAGGAATCATCCCTCGCGAGGATCTACCCGCAGCCACCCTGGAACAGATCCATCGGCAAGCCAACGAAGAAGAAACTTGGCGCGAAGCCGCTGGCCCGTTTCTCGATACGATCGATCGGATCGAAGGCCCACACCGCGAGAAAACGATACAGAGTGCTATAGCCAAATTCCCACCGGATGTCCGACCTGCGATTGCCAAACCCGATCTCGAACGATCGACTCGGGAAAAACAGCTAGCGCACTTGGCCGCACTGCAACAGCAACGCGATGTTCGCGAAATCAAATGGGAGAAAGTCCTGTCGGTCGCTCAGCGAGAGGAATGGCGCCTAGCCAAGGAATACCTTAAACAACTACCTGCATCGAAGCCGGATCCGTTACCCGCTTCCTTGGCGGCTACGGATACGGGTCGAATTGCGGCCGAAGTCTACATTCCTGGCAAATCCGCGATCGGGGCGATCCAGCCAGGTGTACCCTCGATCCTCGATCCCAATCCCATGGAAATCCCAAGCGTCCTGGATCGCGACACCACAGGGCGTCGATCGGCTCTAGCAGAATGGCTGGTTCGCCCGGATAACCCGTTCACCTGGCGGGTCATCGTCAATCGAATCTGGCAACAGCATTTCGGGCAGGGAATTGTTGTGAATGCCAGCGACTTCGGCAGATTGACCGAGGCACCCTCGCATCCTGAGCTCTTGGACTTTCTAGCGAAACGTTTTGTTGAAGGCGGCGGCCGGTTCAAAGCTTTGCATCGCTGGATCCTACTCAGCCAGACCTATCGACAAGCTGCTTATCCTGCCTCGATGCAAGAGTCGCAGGCCATCGATCCCAACAATCGTTGGCTCTGGCGTTTTTCTCCGCGTCGTCTAGACGCGGAACAAATTCGGGACTCGATCCTGGTCGTCAGCGGCGAGATCATTCCGATGCGAGAGGGACAATCCGTAGACGGGAAACGACCAGCCCGCTCCATTTTTGTGCGTTCGATGCGAAACTCCCAAGATCGCTTTTTGGCACTATTTGATTCGCCCGACGGCAGTACGTCCTCTGCAAAACGCAACGCCACCACCACACCATTGCAGTCCCTCATGATGATGAACTCCGACTGGGTAAATAAGCGAGCGAGCGAGATGGCCGCGCAGATTTTAAGTGTGCGGGAAACTCCGGAAACCGCGGTTTCGGAAGCTTTCGAACGGGTCTGGCTAAGGCCGCCGACCTCGGCAGAAATGGTGACTTCCAAGAATTTCTTGCGTCTCGAGGATGCGACCGACGCCCAAGCATGGCCAAATCGATTCGTGGATTACTGCCACGTTCTGATCAATTCAAATTCGTTCCTGTACATGGAATAAAAGCAGTCTCTTTATGCAAGCGTTCCATTCCCATCCTCGCGGTAGCGGTTATTTAAATCGTCGCGACATGCTTCAGCGGGCCGGCGCCGGATTCGGCGGGCTCGCCCTAGCGGCTTTGTCCCAGTCAATAAGCGCGTCGGCTTTGGGCAGCGATAGATCCGAGGCCCAGGCACCGCATCATCGGGCGACAGCCAAGAGTATCATCTTTCTCTTTATGGAGGGGGGGCCGAGCCATATTGATCTTTTCGATCCCAAACCAGAATTGGAGAGATTAGCCGGACAACCATTGCCGGCTAGCTTTGGCCAGATCATCACGCCGATGGGTGAGTACGACGCCCCGCTCATGCCTAGTAAACGCAAATGGAAGCAACACGGAGAGAGCGGCCTGTGGGTCTCGGATTGGTTACCCCATACGGCTGAGCACGCCGACGATCTAGCGGTCATTCGATCCTGCTGGGGAAATGGACTCAATCACTCCAACGGTGTGTGTCAGATGAATTCGGGTTCCATTCTCGGCGGAAGGCCTTCTTTGGGAAGTTGGGTCACCTACGGTCTTGGAACGGCCAACGAGAATTTGCCGGCGTTTGTGGTGATCGAGGATGGCGATGGGCATGTGATCAACGGCCCGCGCAATTGGTCGGCGGGCTTCATGCCGGCGAGCCACCAGGGGATCGCCATCAACGGTGGAAAGACGCCGATCGATTTCCTTCAGACCCCGGAAACCGTCGGAGCCGATCGACAGTCCGAAAAGCTAAAGCTCTTGGCCGAAATGAACCGGCAACATTTATCCGAACGCGCCCATGACTTCGAGCTCGAGGCCCGAATTCAATCGTACGAACTGGCGTTTCGCATGCAGGCGCAAGCCCCCGAGGCAGTGGATCTCCAGCAGGAATCCGAAAGGACCAAAGCCCTGTACGGGATCGATGAAAAGGAAACGGAGTCGTTTGGCAAGAACTGCCTACTGGCCCGCCGTTTAGTCGAACGAGGTGTTCGATTCGTCCAACTCTATCACGGAGCAGGTAGCAAATGGGATTCGCATTCTGCCATCGAAAAGAACCATGGGAAGATGTGCGCGACGAGCGATAAGCCTGTGGCAGGGCTCCTCACAGATCTTAAAGAGCGAGGCCTGCTCGAGAGCACGCTGGTGGTTTGGGGGGGCGAGTTTGGAAGAACTCCCATGAGCGAAAAGGGAGACGGCCGAGACCATAACGCCTATGGTTTCACCATGTGGATGGCGGGTGGCGGTGTTCGAGGTGGCCAAACAATTGGCCAGACCGACGAAATTGGGCTGCGTGCGATTGAGGATCGGCTGCACGTGCACGACCTGCACGCTACGATTCTCCACATGCTAGGAGTGGACCATTGGAAACTTGTCTACCCGCATCAAGGAAGGCCGGAACGGGCTACGCAAAACGAAGGTAATGTCTGCAAGAAACTGTTTTCTTAAGCGAGCTGCAGCAAGGTGCCAAACCGTCGACCCCTATTTCCAGATACCGGCTGCTTTCAATTGTGCAGTGGCTTGTTGAGCCCAACCCCGATTGGCCGCTGGCGATGCCGGACTCGGATGCAGTATTTTGCTAATAGCGATTCCTTTAAGTTTCGTATCAGAATGACAGACTCGCTTAAGGCAGTCTTGCGCATAAGCCCCCACCCCGACGGCAAACTCGGGTTGGAGCAGCAACAGGCATTTCCGAAGGTGGCTGTCGCAAATAGCATCGAGCTGTTTGGTTTCCGAAGCAGCCAGTTTGTCAGGCGTTACGTTGCGAGCTCCGTCGTCCATAAAAACCAGTGGGCAATAATTGGATACAAAGTGTTCCGCGAAAAAGTCGTCAGGATCGGGATAGCGTTCTGCGAACAGCCCCCACAAGCGTTTGCCGGAGACTTCGCTCCGTTTGCATAGGAAGCCCTCGATCGGTCGCTTGGGATGTTCGCGTGCGGGCTTATCGATGGCTGTTTCGATTTGCAAGTAATTTCTGACCGCCTCGATTTCGCCAAACGGAACCCCCGTTTGCGCCATTCCCCAAGGGCCTGGATTCATGCCCAGCAGAAAGACTCGGCAGGAGCCAACGGCATATCGCTTTAAGTAAACTTCGTGAGCCGACCAAGCGTACTGGAGCGGATGATAAACCCAACAGACAGGGGCCGAAAACGAAAGGGGCTCAAGTTCGTTCCGAAGATGTTTCGCTGCCGCAACCAAACCACTTTTTACTTTGTTCATGGCGGCATTGTAAGGCGAGCGGCAGGCTGTGACATACCAGTTGTAGTTTGGGACCATTGTCCCGAACGAGTCAACGGACGGGACAATGGTCCCATCCTACGGTACTTTTCAGCTTGCCGCTCGCCTAAAAAAAAACACCCTACCATAAGGCAGGGTGTTGTTTGCGTTCAGGTTTTTTTCAAGCCAGAACTAGAATGTCAGGACCATGTCGCCGCCGAAGGAAGCTTGGCTCGAGGCGTTTTGCTCGTTGAAGCCGAATCGTTCGCGATCCCATACCCATCGAACTTCTGGTCGGAACAACAGGTTCGCATTGTGGCGATAGTTGATACCGGTAGTGTAGTTCAGATTGTTGTTGTTGCGGGCGTTGTTAGGATTTGCATTCGTAGCGTTGAAGTAGGCACCATCAAAGTTGAAATACTCGAAGCGATTTCCAATCGATACGCAGTCGTTCAGCTTGTAGATCAAGTAGTTGATGTTGCCATACGTGTTGCGTTCTACAGCGCCAGCATCGTTCCGAGTGTAGAGTACGTCGGTTTGCGAAATGTAGGTCAACTTTTCGGAAAGCGATGCTGTCAAGATAGCACTGTGAATGCCACCCCGCTCGCCGCCCCGTCCATTTCTCTCATTAAATCGTCCCAAAGCAGTTGTGTACAGGAACGTGTAGGTGTCGTTCAGTTTCTTCTTGAACCCGCCGATGTATGCATCGCCGTTGTCCTCGAAGCCGCTGTCCCAACCCATAACGTAACCATTATACAACTGGGTATCCGCGTCGACGTTGTAGGTCGTGAGCGCACCGGTATGGGTGAACGGCTCAGCGTTGTAGAACGTAAACTGTCGGCTGTAGAAGAAATTGCCGGTAGACTGCACTACTTCATTACCGATGATAGTGTAGAAGCGTCCGATCTTGGCACTCAAATCTCCCATGGCGACTTCGCCGTACAATTGTGGTATGGCATGACCATAATTGCCATTGTCCCAAGCGTTGTCGAAATGCCTGTTGGGGATGCCGAAAGACTGGGTATCTTGAGCGTCGGTACCGTAGATGTAGTCTACGCGTCCACCGAAACCGAGGCCTTCACTACCGTCCGCAACTTTTTCGGCAAAGAAATACTGTTGCCCGAGTTGAACACGATCGTAGTTGTTGAAGTTGCCTGGATTGCGGTGGGTGTGATATCCTACGCTCGTCCAACCGCCGATGTTAAAGCCGCCGATTGGGTTTTTCACTAACTTCCATGGTTCGCCGAGGCAGCAGTTGCCACCGCTTAGCAAACCAAGACCTAACAATCCACCAGCCGCTCCGCACCCGCTTCCGCAGCCGCCGTCGCAAGCACCCTCTCCGCAACCGCAAGCCCCGAGGCTATCGCAGCTGCTACCTTTGCCGTTGCAGATATCTGCAACGTCGCAGGCTGAATCGCAAGGAGCAGCATCGCTGGCCGATGCAACTGGCGCTGGTGCCTGTGTGGCTGCTCCGTCTTGGTAATAGCTATAATAAGACGCTGGATAATACTTGGGAGCTGTTCGGTTAGTTTGACCGAAGGCCGTTCCCGCACAGCAAGCGCTTGCAATCATTGCAGAGAGCGCGAATTTGCTCAAAGTCATAGTTCTGGAACTCCTATCCTGAACAAGGGTGGAACGCACTAGCGTTGAAACGGCCAAAAATAAAGGGCCATTCTCGTTTCTGTTTTTGCAGTCACGGATATCGAGGATAGGCTTCCTGTCCTCGTGAGAGAGAATGCCGTCGGTTCATCCGTGAACGCTATTCAATGCATGTTATCGGAGCGGACTTCAAAGAAAATTCACGCTAAGACCTGAGCTCACTGCGACTAGCACGACCGAAACAGGTGGACTTGTTAATTTGTACGGGATGCGCAGAGATTGACTCCGAGCAAACCGACTCGGGGAATCGCACCGTCACTTGAAAGAAAATGACTGATTTTCCTAAATTTCTTTGCCAACCGTAGCTATCTGACATAGGGTTACGATTGTGGTCTCCCACGGATTCTGCTTCGATTTCTAATGATTTCGGGTTTATTCATGATTGCAAGTTCCAGTGTCCCACCGACGTTGACTAGGCTTCCCGTTTCCTGGCGGGAGTTTTCCGAGCTTCTCCAGCAAAGGACCAAGGAGTCTTCTCAATCTCCGAGTGATCCGACGGTACAACCCGTGGTCGGATCGCGGCTCGACATCCGTTCGGACTCGTCGAGCACTCTCAATGATCAGCGTTTCTTTTCCAAAAGCCAGTTCAGGCCAGCGCCGGATAGAGGAAAAGAAGTGGGTTATCCGGCTGATAACCCCTGTGACTCACCTCACGAGGATGCCGAGTACCCGGATGGGATCGATGTCTGGGCATAAACGGTGGGCCGCCTCTGGTTTCAAAGGTCATGGCTCGTTTCCGCTGCTCGGTTAGCGTAATTTGCTCGCGCCGAATGGTATACTCTACTTCCCGGTAACAGAAAAAGGTTTTCCTCGGTTGTGTGGAGTTGTTCATGAGAGTTGGAGTTCCAAAAGAGACATTTCCGGGCGAACGACGTGTGGCCCTCTCGCCAGCCAGTTTGCCAGCATTGACCAAGTCCGGTATCGAAGTACTGCTGCAAGCGGGTGCTGGAGAAACCGCTGGCTATCCCGATTCCGCTTACGAGACAAAGGGGGCCAAGATCGTCGCCAGTCGAGAGTTGGTCTTTCAAGCCGACGCGGTCGTTCAAGTCCGAGCGGCTGGGGAGAACCTACACCATGGTCGGGAGGACCTCCAATGGATGCGACCAGGACAATGGATCGTCGCCAGCTGTGATGCGTTGAGCAATAGGGACGCTTCCGAAGCGATTGCCAAAACCGGAGCTACGCTGTTCGCGCTCGAACTCATTCCGCGTATAACGCGTGCCCAGAGTATGGACATACTGTCTTCGCAAGCAACTATTGCGGGATATCGAGCAGTCCTTACGGCTGCGATGGAGCTTCACAAACTTTTTCCGATGATGATGACGGCCGCCGGGACGCTTGCAGCCGCAAAGATATTTGTACTAGGCGCCGGTGTCGCCGGCCTTCAAGCGATTGCGACTTCGAAACGGATGGGGGGCATTGTCTACGGATACGACTTGCGAACCGCCTGCCGCGAACAGGTCGAAAGTCTTGGCGGAAAGTTCGTCGAACTGCAAATCGCAAGCGCTAACTCTGAGGACAAAGGGGGCTATGCCAAGGCCATGGACGAAGAGTTCTACCGCCAGCAGCGAGCTCAATTGGCGCAAACGGTTGCTCAGTGCGATGTCGTTATCAGCACCGCTGCAATACCAGGCAGGAAGTCACCCTTATTGGTCACCGCGGACGCGGTTCGCTCCATGCAACCCGGGTCGGTCGTCATCGATCTGGCGGCCCAGCGAGGTGGCAATTGCGAACTGACTCAAGCAGACAAACGCGTGACAGATTCGGGAGTTACGATCCTTGGGCCAACCAATATCGCATCGGATGCGGCCTATCACGCCAGCCTGATGTTTGGCAACAACGTCACGAAATTTCTGCAGAATATGGTCAAAGCTGGTCAAGCCAATATTAACATGGAGGATGAAATCGTTCGTGAAACAATGGTCACCCGAGATGGCCAGTTGGTCCATCCAAAATTGCAATCCATTCATCAAGCCGCATAGTCCATCCCCATGATCCAGTTCCCTTTCGCCGGCCGCCCACTTCGCGCCGGCCTTTTCCTAGCTTTCACGTTTGGCTCTTTCCTCTCTCCGGAGCAGCATGGTTTCTCCCAGGAGAGCGATTCCCTCGAGGCATCGATTGCAAAACTTGCGACGCCCTCGGGCGACAAGTTGATTGCACCTTTGATTTCCCAATATGCAGCCGACCAGAAGACCTTGAATCAACGCTTTCGGATCCCGTTGGATCATGTGGGGCAGAGGTTCCGAGCAGGCATGCAGACCGGATGGCAAACGAAACTGGAGGCAATCGATTTTCCCAGCCTGGATCGAGACAACCAAATCGACTGGTTAATGCTCAATAGCGCGATCCGTCATGATCGTGAATTGCTCGATCGGAAAGAGGAGCGGAACAATGCTGCAAAGGAATTGATTCCGTACAGCGAGTTGCTGCTGCGGTACTGCGCATCGAAGGAACACGGCATTCCGATCAGCGCAGAAGAAGCCGCCACGCTGCTCGACTCTGTCGCAACCAAAGCCAACGAACTCGCCAAAGGGCTTCAGAAGCCACCCTCGACGGTCCAGCCTACGATCGCCATCCAAGCCGCAAGCGTGCTAGATACTTATCTGCGTCAGATCCAGGACACTCACAAATATTTTGAAGGCTATGATCCCAAGTACACTTGGTGGGCAACCAAGCCATTCGAAGCGGCCAAACAAGCGATAACCAGCCATCGCAAGGCGATCCGCGAAAAGCTCGCGGGTCTCGACGAAAGCGACTCAGACAAGATCGTCGGAGTACCGATTGGAAATGACGCGCTTCAAAAAGAGCTTCGGCATGCGTGGATCCCTTATTCGCCGCAGGAATTGATTTCGATTGGTGAGCGGGAGATGCAATGGTGCGATGAGCGTTTTAAAGAAGTGGCTACCGAGCTTAAACTCGACGGAGATTGGCGAAAGGCCTTGGAACAGGTCAAGCTGCTGCATGTAGAGCCAGGCGATCAACCCAAGCTCATTCGTGAGTTGGCATGGGAAGCTATCCGCTTTTTGGAGGGGAACGATCTCGTTTCGATCCCGGAGATGGCTAAACAGGGATGGCGTCTTGAGATGATGTCGCCCGAGGCGCAGCGGTTGAATCCTTACTTCTTGGGTGGAGACAACATTCTGGTTTCCTTTCCGACGAGCGGCATGAACCACAATGAAAAACTGATGAGTTTGAAAAGCAACAACATTCACTTTTGTCGAGCGACGGTCCATCATGAGCTGATCCCTGGCCATCACCTGCAGTACTATTCCCTCGCGCGCTATCGCCCCTATCGGGAGCTGTTTAGTTCACCGTTCTGGATGGAGGGCTGGGCACTTTATTGGGAGATGAAACTTTGGGACCTCGGCTTCGCACAATCGCCGGAAGACAAAGTCGGAATGCTGTTTTGGCGCAAACACCGAGCAGCCAGAATTTTGTTCTCGCTCAATTACCAGACTGGCAAATGGACGGCCGAAGAATGTGTCAAATATCTCATCGATCGCGTTGGGCATGAACCGAGCGCAGCCGCAGCCGAAGTCCGCCGCTCGATCATGGGTGGATATGGGCCGCTCTACCAAGCGGGCTACATGCTGGGTGGACTGCAGTTGAGAACTTTGCACCACGAAGTCGTCCAAGCTGGCAAGATGACCGACCGTGAGTTCCATGATGCGATACTGCGAGAAAACTATGTACCGTTCGAATTGCTAAGAGCCAAAATGCTCGATTTACCACTCACGGCCAAACAGTTGCCAGCTTGGCGGTTCTAAGTCGAGCAGCCGTTCACCGAAGGAGCACTGGGTCAGGTCGCCGTGCGGCCTTGGATTCGGTCTGACTTCCAGACCGTTAACACGCCTATCATCAGAAACTCTGCAATAAGATTGGCGATCCGAAAAGCGATCGCTGCAACCAGCGCGATCGGTTGTGGCACGAGGCTGGTCAGCAACCACGTGATCACCAGCTCTTTGACAACTGCCCCACCAGGCAACATCGACGCAAAACCCACGACGGCCCCCAGCGATACCGCAGAGACGCAGGCCATCCACGCGTGCAAAGTCCAAAGACTTGGCGATGGATGGATTCCGCACAGGACCAGCCACCCAGCGGTCCCATGCAGCATAACCCCCAGAGCCATCCATCCCGTAGTGCGAATCATCATGGGCCAAGTAAAGGCGTTGCTCACCGACCGCGGCATGCGACCTATTTTGCTCTTGGCTAAGACCGCCAGAACGGCTCGGAACGTATGCGGCAAGAGCAATACTAGTGATGCCGGGATACATGCCATGGCGCTCCAAAGCATCCACGTCGGTGGCGACTGAGTCATCAAGAATACCGAACCCAAGATGGCTCCGGCGCACAGGCTTGTTAATGTTTCGACAAAGATACTGACGATGGTCGGCTTAATCTCCACCCCCAGAGGATAGAGTTTGCCTACGCGAAGAACGATCACCATCGCCTTGCCCGGGACGTATTTGCCGAGATGGCCGATGAAGAAGGCGTGCAGTCCGATCAGGGAAGGAACGCTTTGGCCGAATGCCTTCAGTGTCTGTAGCCAAGCGATCGCCGCTGGCAGCATGCCAATGGCATAAACCAGTACACCTAGACAAAGCCAACGCCAGTCCATGGCCGAAAAGTCGAGATGCTCGTTTTGCGATTGGATATCGCTATACGCTCGACGAATCGTGAGGGCCAGAAACAGGGCGACAATTCCGACGATGGCCCATTTCAAAATGGGTTTTCCGCGAGAAACCCAGCCTGTCCGAGCGGATTTGCCTCCCGAGGCAAGTATCGATCGGATGGGATCTTCGAAGTTTTCAGGCTTTTGGGTCATGCGTCAAGAGGTGGGGGCAGTGGCATACGGAGTCGCAGATTCGCAGGGGAAATCCTGGCACAGATATGCTGCTTGTCTAGAGCAATCTGGCCGACTGCATCGCAACCCGCCTCGACTACTGTTTCACCGACGACGCGGTCAGCCAATCCGTTAGGCTTTTTTCTGGGATCGCAACCTGTAGAACCGGCGCAAAATCCTCAAAGGACTTGTCGACTTCGGCCAGGAGTTCGGCAAGATCGATAGTTCGAGCTTGAACTACACGATCCATTCCAATGAGGAATTCGCTTTCGTCACTCCACTCTTCGTCTCGACACGACGGGAGCAAGGAGGCCAGGGCCACACATGCGGCATCGATACGCGGTCTGTCACCCTCGAGCAAATCATCCAAAGCGGGATGGCGTTCGATCAGCACAGCAAACTCTTCTGGCAATCGCCAATTGCGGCACAGGGCCGCCGCAGCTTGAGCATGATCCCAACCGAAAAGCTCTTTTTCCAAGCTGGACAATCGGACTTTTTCTTTGCCGCGTCGCTCGATCAAGCCCGCGTACTCCTCCGGAAGCGCTTTCAAGAGCAGGGGGATAGCCATATCCTGCAACAAGGCAGCAGCGAACAAGTCCTCGGCGTTCGCAATCTTGAGTTGCCGGCCGAGGCTGCGAGCGAATACTGCGCGTCGCAGCGAGTCTTGCCAGAGGCCCTTCAAGTCGAAAGGGCCAAATTTTGGGTTTGGAACCAACGAGAAAACAGCGCTCCACAGAGCGAAATTCTTGATGGTGCGAACTCCGACCAGCGTTAACGCTTGTTGGATCGATGCGATCTCCCGAGAAAACCCAAAGTAGGACGAGTTTACGAATCGGAGGACCTGCCCCATCAAACCCGCATCGGCTTCGATGGGGGTCGCGTATTGAGACGGGCCGTTATTGGGATCCTGCGACAGCTCAAGCAGCTTCAAAGCGCTGGTCGGCAACGCTGGCAACTGCGTGTTGGCGAGCACTTCGGTTAGATTACGCACGTCGATTTGTTTGGTCATCGAGATCACTATTCTTATTCGTGTGTCTGCAAATATGCCGGCGATTCCCATCGAGTGCCAAACTTGCTTGCTCCAGAAACTTAGGTTTCCTATTTCGCAATGCAAATAAATATGTGCACATTCCAGCGAATTCCGACCTAGATGCGCAAGTCCACCGGGCAGCTTTTACGGTCGTAACGAATGTGATGAGAATTACCGCTAACGGCTCACCGGGCTTGAGGACAGTTCTCTACGCACAACCGTCCACAAGTGCCACAATTTCTAGAGCCCCATTGCCATTCTCAGACGATTGAAACAGGAACGGATCAATATGGTGCATGCAGCGTCCGTTCCACACGCGATCGCTGCCGGCCCCCTGGAGAATGGGCTTATCAAAGAGTGGCACTTCCGAGTACCAAAGGCGATTCATGCGGGTTACCTGCCAAGCACGCAGCTGCTGTCCGTAATAATCCGTGTTGTCTTGCGCAAAACGGATTAGCTGGTCGTTCCATTGAATAGGTCGCCCGCCCGGTCGTGTGGATGCTTTGCAGTAGCTTTTGGCTATCGGCAACCAATGGCGTTTCCAAGGCCCCAATGGATTCGTGGCATAAAATAGCCTCAAGAAATAGGAACGCCAACCAGCGAAAATCCAGTAGCCGCCGCGGTGCTTGACCAGCGAGCAATCCATGTACGGACCCCGCAGGAGTGTTTTTTCAAAGACCCAGCGGTTAGGAAACTCCACGGCCCGATAAAGGTCGACTCGCTTGACCGATTTGGACTCCGGCATCATGTAAACCTGACCTCCATGTTCGAACACAAAGGGATAGGACAGATGATGCGGTTGCTGCAACACTGGGCCGATAGGCTCCCAGTCTCGCAGATTTTTACTGCGGGCGGCGCCAATCACGGCATTCGGGGTATTGCAAAGGAAAAGCTCAAAGAACACATACCAAAAACCGTTCCGCTGAATGACAAAGGGGTCAGCCAACGCCCGACCGTTCCATGCAGCAAAGTCCTTTCCCGTGAGTATCGGGTTGCTGTTCGACGGATCAGAAAGTTGGTCCAGTGACGGACCGCGCAGAAGACCTAGTGCCCATTCGCCAATTCCAGGCGCGTCACGACTCATTGCTACGCCCGACTCCCAGGAATGCGACTAAATAATAGGCCAACGTGGCCACGGCTTGAAGCGTACCGGCGACATAAGTCAGAGCCGCTGCAGTCAAAACACTACTGACCTGCGTGAGCTCTTGGCC
>Ga0105049_10007697_pt1 | contig 12495 bp, 11 predicted proteins | sample MAT06_FD_78087 | JGI IMG/M metagenome (GOLD analysis project Ga0105049, IMG submission 78087) | Freshwater microbial communities from Lake Fryxell liftoff mats and glacier meltwater in Antarctica - MAT-06 | ecosystem: Environmental > Aquatic > Freshwater > Ice > Liftoff microbial mat | place...
AATCACAAGAATTTTAGCCTGTCCTGACTGGACACACGTCAGGATTCAGACAAAGGGGCAGCGGCCGAGGCAAAGATTGATTTATTAACTCCTAAACGTTTAAACATCTATACAATAATTCCTAAAAATCTAAGCGTAGACAAAGGATGTTTTATTCAAGTTGCTTGGTATATTTCTGAGTCGGAATAGGCTTTTCGAAAGTACCACCATTCACCCTTCACAACTCAAAGTTCTAAAACTTCACCTATCCCCAAGGGTCTAAAATCGAAATTAAAATGGCCTGCTTCTTTTGCTTTTTGAATCAATCGGATAGGTTCTCCAATTGGCTCATCCGATAGGCTGTATGTTCCATAATGCATAGGAATCAAGGTTTTTGCACCTAAGAATTTTGCTGCCATGATTGATTCATTGGGATTGAGGTGCACACCTCGCATCATATAGGCAGGCTTATAGGCACCCACGGGTAGGATACTGATATCCATGTTGCCAAGGATTCGGCGAGCTTCATCGAAATGTTTTCCGGAAGCTGTATCACCTCCGAAGTATATTTTTTTATTTCCATCCGTAATGAAGAAACTTCCCCATAATTGAAGATCTAGATCCCAAATGCCTCGTCTATTCCAATGTTGTGCAGGTAAGTATGAAATGTCAATGCCTTGCGGCCAGTTGTATTTTTGATACCATCCCGCCTCTTGAATATTTTCACGCCATGCCTTTGGAAATAGTTTCGTCATCCCTAATCCGGTCAGAATTTGAACTTTAGGATTGTTTTTAATGATGATTTTTAAAGTTTTAAAATCCAAATGATCCCTGTGGGCATGCGAGATTAAAATGTAATCAATGTTTACAAAGGAAGCAGCCTTGCAGGGGATGGCAACTTTGCGTGATTTGGTGAATATATTGAACCAACAAGGGTCGGTAATGATGCGCTTTCCATTTAATTGAATAAAAAAACTGGCATGACCCAACCAAACTATTTGATCTTTTGCAGTTTGAAGGAAGTTTTCATTTTCATGAAATGGTACCTGAAATGTATCATATCTTTTTTCACGGAACTGCGGATTGAAGCTGAATAACCATTTAGCCAAAGTGCCCCAACTTGGGAGGTAACGAGATTCATCTCCAATATATCTCTTCTTAAACATCGTGTTACCAGGATATTCAGGATAAATGGACTCAAGTTTAGGATTATTTACCAGTTGATAGTTCTTCAAGTCTTCGTTAAATTTGATGCAAAGATTGTTATAATTTATAGCTTCTTTTTAGCTTGCATGCCAATTTACTAATTATGAGCTTTTTCAAACCCCAAATACTTGTTATTCTGCTATTGAATTTTGTAGCAATAGAGCCTAATTTTTCTCAAGCTATGCCCAAAGGCGAATTGATGGACGAATTGCGAGGTTTAAAAGGCAAAGCATTTTCGCAAAAGGCACTCGAACTGTCTAATAAACTGATTATCGCGCAGAAATACAAAGCAGCGACCTTAATTGCGCACAAATCTTTCGAAGAGGCAAAGTCCAATGAATCTAGTGATTGGATGATTCGATCTTTACAAATGGAAGCTATGGCTATGATTGCTGAGGGTGATTACAAAAGAGATATTGGCATAACAAATTTGATTTCTTATAAACTCAATGAAGCCGTAAAACTGCTCAACAAATCAAAGAGCAATAGTTTATCAATTTTCAATGAGGAGCTGAAATACTCAGTTTCTAAGAAGTTGACAGGAAGAAAATTTGGTCGACACATTCAAGAAATTCAAACTTTGCTCAGAAAATTTGAATCCGAAGGAATTGCTTCGCTTAACCAGAAAGATATCAAATTTCTTTCTCCTTCATCACAAGCCTTGATCAAACAAACTCAAAGGCAAATTAAGCCTGTAAACTTACAAGGTCAAACTCAATCGGTGCAAAAATCTCAGGATGAATTGTTCAATACTACCAAGCTTTCAAAATCTGAATTGGAGTACCTTCAAAAGGAACTCAAACGCCAGCAAGATTTGGTCCAGGGCTTAACTGCTGATCAAGCTCGAACTGCCTTATTTCTAGAAAAACAGAAGTCTGTGATGGATTCTTTGTTGTATATTTCTACAATGGACTCTATGGCATTGTTGACCAAGAATAAAGAAATTAAAGAAAAAACAATGATGCTCAAATTGAATAAAAGCCAGCGCAATGGGGCATTTGCTGGATTGGGTTTGATTGCTTCAGTGGCCTTGGGTTTTTTCTTCAGAGCGCGCAGCAACAAAAAATTCGGCAATAAACTTCATGAAAAAAATCTCATCATCGAAGACGAAAAGGCTAGGAATGAAAAATTACTTTTAAATATTTTGCCTGTTACAGTAGCCGAAGAGCTAAAATTACATGGAAGAGCCAAGCCACGCAATTTTGAAAAAGTTTCAATCCTTTTTACCGATTTTGTAAACTTTACCAGTATTTCGGAAAAGATGAGTCCCTCTGAATTGGTTGAACAATTGGATTATTGCTTTAGAAAATTTGATGAAATAATGCTGGAACACAATCTAGAAAAAATTAAAACTATAGGTGATTGCTATATGGCAGCTGGTGGTTTGCCTGTTGAAGATCAAGACAATCCGATTCGTGCTGTTAAAGCAGCAATAGCAATACAATATTTTTTGAATGAGTGGAAGGTTTCTAGCATGATTGCCAATAAACCATTTTTTGAAGCAAGAGTAGGTCTGCATTGTGGTCCGGTAACAGCTGGTGTGGTTGGGCATACCAAGTTCGCCTATGATATTTGGGGAGACACAGTCAATACTGCATCCCGTATTGAGTCGGCATCAGAGCCTGGCAAAATTAATTTGTCAGAACAAATGTTTGACGAAGTAAAAGATTATTTCAAGACAGAACATCGTGGACATTTGCCTGTCAAGCATAAGCATGAAATGAAAATGTATTTTGTTGAACTTTAAATATGCAATTGCCAAGTTCTAAATCTTTTTTATCTACTACCAGTACTATTTACTTTGCTCCTGGCAGAGTTAACTTAATAGGTGAGCATGTTGATTATAATGGTGGCCATGTATTGCCATTTGCATTGGATAGAGGTATTTGTTTAAGTATAACTCAAGCGGGAAATTGGAGGTTCAGTAGCGAACAATTTATCGATGTTTTTGAAACTGTCAGGCTAGAAGATTTCAAGATTCGAAAGCATAAATGGTATGACTTTATCTTGGGTGTCGTTCATTGGTTTTATGCAAAAGGATATAAAATACCCACATTTCATATCACAGTTTCAAGCAATTTGCCAGCCGGCGCTGGATTGTCTTCCTCAGCCGCATTATCTGTTGCTGTAGTAATGGCCATGGGTGATTTATTGGGATTAAATTTTGAGGAAAATGAAATTGCAATAATTGCCCAGCAGGTGGAAAATGATTATGTAGGAGTGTCATGTGGTATCATGGATCAAATAGTCAGTGCTTATGGACGAAAAGATAAAGTATTGCTGCTCAATTGTCAAACACTTAAAAAAGAATTTATCCCTCTGAATTTTAATGATTATGAGCTGATTATTTCTCATTCAGGTAAATCCAGAATATTGTCTGATTCTTGGTTCAATGTCAGGCAGCAAGAATGCCAAACAGCCCTACAATTTGCACAGAAATTTTATGCTATTGAAGCACTTTGCCAACTGGATAGCGCTGAATTGTTTTTTGATGTCCACGAGCCATGGGCCAAGCGTGCAATCCATGTAATTGAAGAAAATGCCAGAGTGGTTGAAGCTGCAAAGTTTCTAAAATCTAATGATCTTCAATCTTTGGCATTCAATATGAATCAGTCACATGATTCTTTGAAGGCTAATTATGAAGTTACTGGGTATGAATTAGATACCATCGTGGCAGAAGCTCGAAAGATTGAAGGTGTGTTAGCTGCCAGAATGAGTGGTGCTGGTTTTGGAGGTTGCAGTATCAACTTGGTTCACAGAGATGCAGTTGAAGGTTTTTATACAAAACTAAGAGCGGCTTATATCCCTTTGACTGGATTGCCCATTGAATTCTATAAGGCTGTCGCAGGTGCAGGAGCTCAAAAGCAAGAGTTATAATAATGTTCCATGTATTTTGCTTACTTTTGAGTAATAAAATTAGACAATCATGTTTAAAAGTGTCATGAAAAAAGTGCTTTGGGTTTTTGCAATAGCATTTGTATTGTTCCTAGCTTACAATATCTATTTTATATTTGGTAGTTATTCTGAAGGTGACCGCACTGGAACCATCATCAAATTAAGCAAGAAGGGATACGTTTTTAAAACTTGGGAAGGTCAGCTTAACCTTGAGTTTTTTCCAGGCTCCGGCAAGAATAGCACGACTTCAAATATTTGGGATTTTTCAGTGGCCAATCAACAGGTCGTTGAATTGATCAACCAGGCAATGGATGAATCCCGCAGAGTTAAGTTGCATTACGATGAAAAATATTACCGTCTGCCTTGGAGGGGAGAAACCAAATATATGGTCACCAAAGCTGAATTGCTCCAGAAGGTAAACTGACAGATGTGAGGATATTAATGGTGTGCCTCGGAAATATTTGTCGGTCTCCTTTGGCTGAGGGAATTCTCCAGCAAGAAATAAATGAAAGAGGATTGCCTTGGGAGGTGGACAGTGCAGGTACAGATGGATGGCATGCGGGTGAAGCACCTGACCAAAGAAGTCAGAAAGTCGCCATGAAGTTTGGCATTGATATTTCAAGACAAAAAGCACGAAAATTAAGGATTCAAGACTTTGAAATGTTTGATGAAATTTGGGTTATGGACAATCAAAACATGAAGGATGTCTTGGCTTTGAATCCAGTTATTCCAGTTCGTTTATTGGGAAGTTTTGATTCAGAGTCCAATAACGTTGAAATACCCGATCCTTATTATGATCAACAATTATTTGAGCCAGTATTTCAACAAATAAGCAAATCGGTTAAAGCCTATTTGAGCAAGTTTTAAAATTTATTCTATCTATTTTCAATAAGCTTTGCGCAACATGTCAGCGTATGCATTGGGCAAAATACTTTCCTCAATAGCTTTTGCAGCTTTTTCCAAATCGTACTTTACACGAACAAATTCTGATTGGACACTATCTGGATCAAATTTATTGGTTGATTCATTGATACTAAGAATGACATAACATCCTCGGGGATCACCATCTTTAGGTTTTCCAATAGAACCTAGGTTAATGGCATGCCTATACTTAGTTTGGCCATCTGATTCATAAGCTAGAATCCTATGGTACGGTTTGTGGGTATGTCCAAAAGCCATGATATCAGCATTGGCATTATCGAGTATTCGAAGCATACTTTTACCATCTCGGTCTTCGAATAAATATTCATTTATTTTTCTTGGACTTCCATGCACCAATAGGAGATTGAATGAAACATTGTTCAATTGGTATTCGAGATTGATATGGGCTGGTAGCGTGCGGAGGTACCTGCGTTCATTATCCAGAATAAGTTCATTAGTTAGTGCAATTGATACAGAACCCATTTCTTTTTCGAGATCTGTTTTGTAGAAACAACCGCAATCATCGGAATTTCTGCCAACACCGTAGTCATAATTGCCAGCAATGGTAGGGATTCCTCTTTTTCTAATTTCATTGATTACTTCATTGGGCCAAATATTGTATCCAACCAAATCACCTAAACAGTAAACGGCATCCACATTTTGTTTTGACAAGTCCTCGAAGAAAGCTTCCAGCGCAGGAAGATTGGAATGGATGTCGCTGAAAAGTGCTATTTTCATGACAATTTTATGCTTTAAGGTAATACTTGTTCCTGATCCAAAAGGCAACATTGACCAAGGCTATTAATATTGGAACTTCCACCAAGGGACCTATTACTCCAGCAAATGCTTGGCCAGAATCAATTCCAAATACACCAATTGAAACTGCAATGGCAAGTTCAAAATTATTGCCAGATGCTGTAAAAGAAACTGAGGCAGAGTCTTTGTAGTTGGCTCCAATTGCTTTGGCAACAACAAACATCAAGCTGAACATTACAATAAAAAAGATTACCAATGGAATAGCAATTTTAATAACATCCATAGGGATTTGCACGATCATTTCTCCTTTTAAACTGAACATCACCACAATCGTAAAAAGCAAGGCGATCAATGAAAATGGTGATATGAAGGGCAGGAACTTTTGCTTAAACCATTGTTCTCCCATAATTTGCATGAGTATAAAGCGACTGAATACAGCGGCAATGAATGGAATTCCGAGATATATTCCAACTGTCTTGGCAATTTGAGCAACAGTAATATTGATCGTCAAGCCTTCAATTCCAAAGAGAGGAAGCATTATTTCAAGGTAGAAATATGCATACAAACTAAAAAACAAGACTTGCAAAATACTGTTGATTCCCACCAATCCCGCTGTTAGCTGCCTGTTGCCTTCAGCCAATTCACTCCATACGATTACCATGGCAATACATGGAGCCAAGCCTATAATGATCAATCCAGTCATGTATTCCGTATGGGTTTTCAGAAAAAGGATCGAAAGCAGAAACATTAAGAAAGGTCCAACTATCCACGTTATAAACAGAGACAAGAAAAGTAATTTCGGTTTTTGAAATACTTCCTTGAGTTTGGAGAAATCGACTTTGCACAAAGGTGGATACATCATAATAACCAGTCCAATGGCCAAGGGTATATTGGTAGTCCCAATTGAAAATTGATTGATTGTATTGTCAATACCAGGAATAAAATAACCTAAACTTATCCCGAGCAACATGGCAACAAATATCCAAAGTGTCAGGAAGCGATCAAGAAATTTAAGTTTTGTTCTCATACTCGATTAGCAGCATCCACCTCCTGGGGAACAAGTGGTATTTGGAGTTAAATCGATCAGATTAAATTTCATTTTTTCGGCTGAAATCCCGCAACTATCAATTGCAAGGCAATTGGTATGTTTGGCCAAGAGAACAAAGTTTTTGCCATTGAATTCTAAGTCATATTTGCCGATTGTTTCAGATTGATATTCCACTTCAATTTCCAAATCCTGCATGCCCAATACTTTTTCTGAAAGCCCGATGATATTAAGTAATTTTTTGGGCTTTAATCTGTGGTCAAAATCATTTGCATTCCATAACTGAAAGTTGGCAACTTTTTCATTCCGCACAGTTCCACCACAATCAATGAAATGTTTGGTAACCACACCTACTTCTGTTACATGAAAATGTTCGGGTACCAAAGTGCCATTTTGTAGTTCAAAAATTACCGAATCAACGGTTTGGAGTGTTTGCTTTATTTCTGATAGTTTCATTTTTTAAATAATTTGGATTAACAACAATTGTTTAGTTTGTGCTCCAATTTGGAGGAAAGACCAAGAAAATAACTTTGAATCTTTTGCAGTGCTTTTTTGTCTACACAATAACAAATGGCACTTCCTTCAATACTGCCTTTTATGAGTCCCGCATTTTTGAGTTCTCTCAAATGCTGAGATACCGTAGGTTGAGCCAATGTTAATTGTTCAACTATATCACCACAGATACAGGTATCCACGCTTATGAGATACTCAATGATAGCAATACGAGCGGGATGTCCCAACGCCTTGGCAATCATAGCCATTTGGTTTTGGTGAGAAGTAAAAAGTTCTATTTTTGAAGCCCCCATATCTATTATTATATTGCAATATTACGATAGATTATTTTATCAGGTATAACAATCCTTGTTAATTTTGAGTTAAGGGTAATTTTGATTGATTTATCGCATGTTTAAAATCAAGCCTTTCGAAATTTCTAACAGCTTAAAGCTATTCTAGAAAAAGGTATCTTGATTACTTTTACGCCAAGGAACACTGAGGAAATCAAGCGACGAAGGTTTAACGCGCAGAAAGAAAGTGTACGTTCCTCGAAGTGGCTGCCAATTCATACCCATTTCCCAACAATGTAGATCTCGATAAAATCCAACATCGGGATAAGTCAGCCGTTCAGCTACAAAATCGTAGCCAATTCGTCCAACATCTATTCTCCAGTTCTGCGAAATCGGTATTCTACCTATCAATTCTAATGTATGGTCACTCAATATCACTGTATCTCCACGTGTGGTATTGAGTAACTGTATATTAAAAGTATGGCCCAAGGTAATGTTGTTTACCAATTCTTCTAAAGCTGATTGTTCACGAGCTGGAGTGTTTGGGTTTGGGGAACCAGTTGATTTCTTTTTTAGGTCTTTCAATTGTTGTACGCTTAAAGACGTAGCAAACCTGAAGCTCGCACCTGCAAAACGCAATAGTTGACCGTTCGTTTCACGATAAAACTTATTGATTGTTCTGCCATTTGCATCCCTTGCATATGGGTCAAAGGATCCAGATACAATCAAAGTGGTAATGCCTTTAAAAAATCGAGCTGTTCCATTGAAAGAGACTGGAGACCATTTCAACGAGTCTGCGTACAAATTATAGTTTCCATTAACTGAAAGGTTGTCAAAAATCTTGAACCGCTTTATGGTGGTATCTCTTTTGGAAAAGTATTTACCCTCAAAGATGTTTTGGATAGAATAATTGACCAATAGGTTTGCCTTCGAGTCTGGTGGTCTTCCAAACAAGCCATTTTCGAATATGGTATATCTTTGAACCTTGTTTTTATCAGGTCGGTTGTCTGTATCTACAGTTTTGAACCAAGTTGGATTCATACTGTAGTCTGGTGCAAATGACAAGCTAGCATTGGGTTTCATAACATGTCGCAGACCTCTTAACCAACCCTTTCTCATTTGGACGGTCCCGAACAATTGGGTATTTACTGACAATGCAGCTTGAAAAGTTCTGAATGGAGCAAAGGCATTTAAGGTGTCATTGATGATGTTGCCATAATTGGTTGTGTATCTTATGTCTGATGTGTCTCCATCGATGTTTCTAATATAGCTGGTATCAATGGTAGTAGTAGGGTCGAATGTTTTTCGGATGGTATTGAAATTCCACACTTCGCCATAATTTACAGAAGGAGAAATGTAGAAATACTTTAAGACACGGGTGTTGTAGCTGCTTGTAAATTTATGATCAACGCCGTAGCGCAGGTTTTGTAAACCTTCATTTTTAAAAATAACGGTATCAGGGCCTATCAAATTTGCTTTGGCATTACCGTTGTAGGTAAAAAATACCTTTTCAAACCATTTTTCTGGTCCTATTTGTCCGGATTTCTTTTTGAATGGATATATACTTCCTGTTTGGAAAACCATGTTTGGGAAGTTGATTTCTGCTTGATTATTTCGAGTGTTTTGGGAGTGTTGAAATCCAATACTGAGTTGCATACTCGGATTATCTACAAATCGTCGAACATAGTTGATGTTGGAAGAAAAGCTATTGGTTAGTACATTTGCTGCATCATTTCTATTTCTATTATTGAATCCATTTGTTTGGATGTCAACATTACCGCCAAAGTTGTGAAAAGGATTAGAGGCGGGATCTTGGACGTGTCTCCAAACAACATGAAAGGATTTTTCACTTATTATTTTAGAACTTTCGGGTAGTTCTTCACGGCGGTCAGCAAATTTCATGTTAAAGTCGCCATTGTACTTGTATCTTTTTCTATAGCGGACCGCTCCACCCAATTCATAAGATCCTCTGAAATAGATATCACCCAACAATGTCAAATCCATATAATCGTTAATGGGTATATAGTAGCCGATGTTTCTCAATCCAAAACCCCAATCTTCCGAGGTCTCGTAATCTCTTGGAATGATAATGCCTTGTCTTTTGTTTTTTGACAATGGAAAGAAACCAAATGGAAGAACCAAGGGGGTTGGAACATCACCTATGACTACTACCGATGGTCCAATGACTGCAATTTTGTCGGGAATGATCTTTTGTTGACTGCATAAAATACCATAGTGGGGAATTTTGGCGTCACAAGTGGTGATGATTGCGTTGCTTCCGTAGAGGATATTTCCTTTTTTTACAGTATCAGGATTGGCCTCAAATTTTACCTTTTTACTGAGTATATTAAGGTCACTCTCTTTGGTATTGCCTTGCTGGGCCAGACCTTTTTTGGTCTTGAAATTGTACTTAAGGCTGGATGCGTTGAATTTTTGTTCCTCTTGTGAAAAATTGGGAAGTCCAATATCGTTTTGCAAGCTGTCTTTTGTGCCAGAAGCACTGAGCACATTGGTATTGAAATCAAAAATAATATAATACGCTTTCAGTTCAATCTCCTTATATTTCACGACAGCATCCTTAATCAGGTGATATTGCTTTTTGTTGTTGTCAAGCCACATTGTGTCGGTGGCAGTAGCATCAATTTCGGCATCCAAGCTGTCCTTTGACATTTTTACCTGGTACACACTGACCAATACTGAGTCCTTTTTAGGAGCAATAGTATCTTGTTGTGCATTCAATTCACTGGAAATCAAGACACACCATATCATAAAAAAAGCTAATACAATAAACTTGTATTGAAATCTCATCATATCTTTATCCTAAGAAACTTAGCACTTTCTATAATTAATACCTTTAGACCTACCCATGAAAACGCATTTATTACCATTTAATGCTGCTTTGTTAACTGTTAATTTGTTCTTAATGGTTCATTTTGCCTCAGCGCAAGTCAGTGCTGTCAAAAATCAGGACAAAGCTACAGTCTATCATTCCAAACCCAAAACTTCTAACCGAGTAACAACAATAGTAATTGATGCCGGTCATGGAGGAAAGGACCCTGGAGCAACTCACAAAGGCTTCAAGGAAAAGGATGTTACCCTTAAAGTGGCCCAATTGACTGGAAAATACATCAGAGCAATATGTCCTGATGTTAAAATAATTTACACCCGTGACAAAGATGAATTTATTGAACTAAAAGAGCGTGCATCTATTGCAAATAGACAAAAGGCAGACCTCTTCTTATCGATTCATTGCAATGCAATGCCTAAGGACGGAGATATACACAGATTTAATGGAACCGAAACCTATGTACAAGATCCGAAAGTAGAAAGTTACAATATGGCCGTAGCTAAACGCGAAAACTCTGCTATTTTATTGGAAAAAGATTATGTAGCCAAGTATGATGGTTTCGATCCCAATAAGCCAGAAAATCATATCATGCTCGCCCTTTACCAAAACAATAACTTGGATCAAAGTATACGGATGGCTGAATCTGTAGAAGAAGAATTCAAAAATTACAGCGGCAGAAAAAGCAAAGGTGTAAAGCAAGCTGGATTTTTGGTTCTAAAAGCCACCACGGTACCTTCAATTTTAATAGAAACAGGATACATTACCCATCCAGAAGAAGGCCAATTTTTGAATACACAAGCCGGCCAAAAGAAAATAGCCGCAGGGATTGCAAGGGCTTTTTATCGATTTAAGAATTCAGTTGAATACGGGGTGGACATCAGTGAAGTTGAAAATGTACCTGACCCTATTGCTGCTACTAAAGAATTGGTTGAAATCCCCACCCAAATTGAAACAGCTTCAATTTCAAGAATTGTTTATCGCTTGCAGATACTATCTTCTCCACAACCAATTGATACTTCAATTATAAAATTGGATCTCAAAAATGAAGTATGTCTACTTTTAAAAGATGGAAGTCATAAATGTTATATCGGCAATTTTAAAAATTATCAAGAAGCAAAATCCAAACGCGAGAGTATTAAAAAGTCAGGCATCAAGGACGCGTTCATCGTAGCCTTTGAAGGAGACAAAAAAATACCTGTCGCAGAGGCAATTCAGAAGGAACAGAACTAAATCATGTTTGCTGTTGGGTTTGTACTTATATTTGTGTCTAATAAATAACAGCGTTCTGCATGTCAAACGAAGCAAAGCTGGGTATCCTAGCTACAGTAGCCATTTTGGCAAGTATTTTTGGTTATAAATTTTTGAAAGGGCAAAACGTCTTCAGCATCTCAAATGAGTATTATGTTGAATACAAAGATGTCCAACAACTCACCAAGTCTTCGCCTATTTATATCAATGGTTTGAAAGTTGGAGCAGTGAAGGATATTTACATCAAACCTGAGGATCAAAGAACAATCATTGTTGTTTTAGATATCAAAACATCTATTAAAATTCCCAAAAATACGATTGCATCTATTCAAAGTACCGGCTTGGTGGGTGGAAAAGTCATCACTTTGCAATATTCTGGTGTTTGTTCAGATGGCACTTGTGCAGTCGATGGGGATTATTTGAAAGGTGAGACCTTAGGACTACTGGATGTTTTGGTAGGCCGAGATCAATTGAACGATTATATGCAACAAATTAAAACAGGTTTGTTTAGTATTGTCGATACTATATCCGGAAGTGTAGGTGATCCCAATTCGAATACAGTTGTAGCCAAGTCAGTGCGTGATATCCAGGTAATTCTTGAAAATCTGAAAGCAACCACAAATGACTTAAGGAAGATTACAGATGCAAGCGCTTCAGTATTACCTAAGACATTGATTAACATTGATGCCTTGGTTTCCAACTTGAAAAACAACAATGACAAAATAAATATCATCATTGGAAATGTTGCCAGTTTTAGCGATAAGATCAATAAGACCGATATTGATGGGACCAACAAGCAATTGCAGTCTACT
>Ga0105049_10007698_pt1 | contig 12494 bp, 9 predicted proteins | sample MAT06_FD_78087 | JGI IMG/M metagenome (GOLD analysis project Ga0105049, IMG submission 78087) | Freshwater microbial communities from Lake Fryxell liftoff mats and glacier meltwater in Antarctica - MAT-06 | ecosystem: Environmental > Aquatic > Freshwater > Ice > Liftoff microbial mat | place...
CGAGGGACCCAAACTCGTTGTTCGCCGCATCACCTTTGTCGGCAACGAAAGCATCCTTCCCCGCGATATCATCAAGGTGATGAAAACCCGCACCTGGAACTTGTTGTCGTTTTTCAACAAAAGCGGACGGATGCTGCCAGCCCAGATTGATGAAGATCGGGCCGCCATCCGCACTCTTTACCAAAACCGGGGCTTCGCCGATGTCGAGGTCACGGACGTTCAGAGCGTACCCACGGCCAGGGATGGGGTGGATCTGACCATCACCATCGCTGAGGGTATTCAATACCGGGTCAACTCGATCAAGATGGAAGGGGTCAATGTCGTTCCCACCGAGGAACTCAAAGCCCGCCTGAAAATGATTGAGGGTTCGCTTTTCACCCCCAAGGGCATGGGCGACGACCTCAAGGTGCTGCGCGACTTTTATGGCGCGCGCGGCTATGTGGACATGGGCGCGCAGCCGGAAATTCTGCCCTCGGCCGTTGGGTCGGTGGATGTGATTTACCGGATTGATGAAGGCGTCCAATCCTACGTCAATCTCGTCAATATCCAGGGCAACACCCGGACGAAGGATCGCGTTCTTCGCCGCGAGCTCGCGGTCAAACCCGGCGAGGTCTTCGACACCACTCTGGTGGACGTGAGCCGCAAGCGTTTGGAAAATCTGAACTACTTCTCCAAAGTGGAAATGGCTCCGACCGATACGATTGTTCCGGGCCGCAAGGATTTGAATGTCATCGTCGAAGAGAAGCGCACCGGGTCATTCAACTTCGGCGTCGGCTTCAGCACCACCGACAGTCTGGTGGGATTTGCGGAACTTCAGCAAACCAACTTCGACGTTTTCAACTGGCCGTCATTTATCGGAGCGGGCCAGCGCTTCCGCATTCGTGGCCAATACGGTTTGCAACGTAGGGATTTCGTCATCTCTCTGACCGAGCCCTGGTTTCTTGGCTACAAGCTCTCAGTTGGCGCGGAGGCCTACTACCGCGAAGCGAGCTTCCTTTCCGACGTCTATAATCAGTCCAATCTTGGCGTGGCCCTTCAAGTGCGCAGACAACTCTGGCGGGCCCTTTCGGGCCGGGCGGAATATCGGATCGAACAAATTAGAGTTTTCGATGTGGGCGACGTGAACAACGACGGTTTTGATGATGGTTTTAGCGGCAACGGACAAGTCGGCCCGATCATCCAGGATTCCGCCGGCACCTACCTCAAGAGCGTCGTCACCGGCGCGCTGACCTGGGACACGCGGGACAGCCTGTTTTTAACCCGCAAAGGCGAACTGATCGAACTGACCGGATTCATCGCGGGTGGCCCGCTCGGCGGCAACGTGCAGGATTATGGCATCTCGCTGGAGGCCTCAAAGTTCTTCTCGCTGCCTTTCGACCTCATCCTCCTGATCCGGGGCGAACTCTCGGTCGTGGATGGCTGGGGCGGCAATGATTCCGGCGATGACGATGGTTACGGCAACGGTGTGCCGATTTTTGACCGACTCTATCTGGGCGGTGCCAATAACTTGCGCGGCTTCAACTTCCGGGAGGTCGGCCCCGTGGATGTGGATGAGAACCCGATTGGCGGCAACTCCCTGGCTTATCTGACCACCGAAGTGACCTTTCCGATCATGTCCCGCGTGCGGGGTGCGGTCTTCGGCGATATCGGTTTCGTTAACCCCGATGCCTATGATTTCAGCACCTCAAACGTTAACGCCGACATCGGTTTCGGCCTGCGCCTGGATCTGCCCATCGGACCGATCCGGGTTGATTACGGCTACCCCGTCATTCACGATGGCTTCAACGGGCCTCCCGGAAAATTTAACTTTAATATCGGCTACCAATTTTGAACACTATGGCTTCGGGGTGGTCGAATCTTGAAGCCATCTGAAAACCCTCATCTTTCCCAAAAAAACCAACACCATGCGTAAACTCGTCGTCTCATCCATCCTCGCCGTCGCCTTCTGTGCGGCCTCACCCGTTGCCCATGCCCAGATCAAACTTGGCATTGTTGACATGAATTCCGTCTTTACCTCCTACTACAAGACCAAGGATGCCGAGGCCAAGATCAACGAAGCCCGCGCCGGTGCCAAAAAAGATCTCGATGAGCGCCTTGAGACCCTGAAAAAGGGCATGGATGACATCAACAAGATGAACCAGGATCTCGAAAAACCCGAGCTGAGCAAGGATGGCAAGGAAAAAGCGGCCAAAAGCCGCGACGAAAAAGTCCAGGAAGCCCGCAACCTGGATCGCGAAATCTCCGAATTCCGCACCAACAAAGAGAAACAGCTCCAGGAGCAATTTCTCCGCATGCGCAAGGACATCATTGATGACATCATGAAGGTCGTGAACGACAAAGTGAAGGGATCTGCCTTCGATCTCGTCCTCGACAAGAGCGGAGCCAGCATGGGCCAGATTCCCATTGTGCTCTACTCCCGCACCGACCTCGATTTCAGCAACGAAATCATCGCCTCGCTGAACAAAGCCGCACCCAAGCCAGCATCGGCTGCCGCCAACTAATTTTTCAGGCTGCCTTGCGAAAGTCGCAAAGCCAAAGAAACCCTCTGACAACCGGGAATCGTGCAAAACACGGTTCCCGGTTTTTCGTTTCCCCTGCGCCTGCTATTCGGACAATTTCCGGGAAAACAGGTGAAGAGGTCTGAGGACAGCCCTATCATTTAGCGATGGCGACACAGCCGGAAAAAAAAAGCGAACGCATTGCGGCTTATGTCAAAGCCCTTGGTCTGGACGTGGAAGGTCATGATCCCTGTTACCTGGCATATTTCGGCTGTTTTAATGCGCAGGAATATTACGAGGCCCACGACGTGCTGGAACACTTGTGGCTGCAAGGCCGGGATGGGAACTATGCCTTTTACAAGGGTCTCATCCAACTGGCTGGTGCTTTTGTGCATTTGAAAAAGCAGCGTGAGCGTCCCGAACACCCCAAGGACGGACGCCGTATGCATCCGGCGGTCAGGCTGTTTCGCCTGGCGGAAAAAAATATGTCCTCCTACCGCCCCGAACATCTTGGGTTGAATCTGGAGGAAATCTTCGCCTTGATTGGAACGTACGTTGCCAAGATCGAAGCGGCGGATTTTTCGCGGAATCCCTGGCACCCCGACACCGCGCCGGAATTACGCCTGCAAGCCCTCAGGGGGTGATTTCGAAGCGGGTTTCCCCCACGCGCGTGGCGGTGGAAAGGTCGGCGGTGGTGCCGGTTTCCGTGCCTACCCAGGAGCGTTTCTGCCAGCCCTCGGCCGAGCGTTCGATCAGGTCCGTCCAGCCGTCCGGCCAGGTGCACAAAGCGCCTTTTTCGGTCTTCTCCCACTTGCCTTCCGTGCCGCCGTTGATGGTGCTGAGGGCACGTCCGTTCGATTGCAGGGCCATGTATTGGTAGGAACCGTCGGGCTCCTTGTTCATGCGCCAGACCCCCACAAAAACGGCCTGGGGTCCCTCCACGCGGCTGGCCGCAGCCTGGTTGGCCGGCGTGCCGTGCAAGGGCGTGCCCGGTGAGAAGCCCTTGTGATAAAAGCCGCCTTCCACCGCCTCGATCACATCGGTCCAGCCGTCATCATAAAGGGCGATAAGGCGTCCGTTTTCCTCACGCCACAGCCCGCGTTCGCCGCGTGCTCCGCCGGTGCTCTTGGTCCAGTTCGTCACCGCCTGTCCAGTGGGAAAAATGACGATGTCAAAGAGCTGACCGTGTTCGTCGGTGGTCGTCCATGCTCCGGGAAATTCCACGGATTTGGTGGAAGCGGTGCTCGGCTGCGAGCTGGGCGTATGAGTGGGCTGGGCGGCTTGTTTCGACGGGGGAGCCTTGTCGGACGGGCATCCAACCAGCAAGAGGGGCACAAACAGCACGAGGAGGATCCGCATCCCCTTCTTTCTCCGAATCTCCGGCGGGAAAAACAACCTTTTTCAACAGCGGAACGCATGCGAGTGTGATCGCGCGATGGTTTTGCCATGATTCATCCTTCGGAGGCGGCGGGTCATACCGACTATCAGCAACTGGCTGCCCGGATGGGCCGGGAGGTGTTGGAGCGCCGCATTCTCAAGCAGGCCGGGCTGTGGGCGAGGGAAGTTCACCAGGGCAGCGGATTTTTCAAACTTGAGAGTCTGATTCCGATTGATGAGATCCTTTCGTTTTTCCTCAAGCTGACCGGTGTGGCGGAGATCGGGCGGCGGAACTACCTCGATGTGCAGGTTGTCTCCAACGACGTCGTGCTGCCCGGTCTGCCCGCAGCCTTCGAGGGGTTCCGGTTGTTGCATTTGAGCGACCTGCACTGCGATCTGGAACCGGCGTTGATGGACGTGATCATCGAACGTCTCGGCGGCCACGCCTACGACGCCGTCGTCCTCACCGGCGACTATCACAACCAGATCGGCGAAACGCATGATTTCTCCCTGGAATTAATGGGCAAGCTTGTGCCGCATCTTCACGAACCCCGCCTGGCTGTTCTTGGCAATCACGACTTCATTGAAAAAGTGGCCTTCCTTGAAGACTCCGGCCTGAAGGTTTTGCTGAACGAAACGGAGCGGATTGGGCGCGATGGGGCCTCGCTCTGGATCTGTGGGGTGGACGATCCGCATTTTTTCGGAACCCACGATCTGGAGAAAGTGCGGGCCGAGGTTCCGGCGGGTGAGACCGCAATTCTCCTAAGTCACAGTCCCGAAACGTATCGGCAAGCCGAGGCGCTGGGCTTTGCCCTTATGCTCAGCGGCCACACCCACGGCGGACAATGCTGTCTGCCCGGAGGGTTTGCCCTGGTGAAAAACGCGCCGGTGCCCCGCCGCATGCTGGCTGGCGCCTGGCAGTACGGATCACTGGCCGGGTATACCTCGCGCGGAACCGGCGGTTGCGGCGTGGCGGCGCGGTTTTTCTGTCCGGCGGAAATGACCATACATACTCTTAAACGTGCGCCGTGAGATTGACGGGGTGAGGCGGAGCGGCCATCTTTTCCGCGTATGATGTTTCCCCGTTTCCTCTCCACCGGAGTTCTTCTTGTTGCAACATTATCCCGCGCGGTCAGTGCGCCGCAGGACGCCGCCGCAGTCAATGCAGATGCCATCCTGCGCGATCTCGATCAAATCGAGCAGCAGCAAAAGCAAGCGATCCGATCCGCCCGCATCACCGCGATTTCCCAGATCAAGGCGGCTGCTTCCAACGGCACCGCTGCCGCGAATCTTTACGAGAAAGCGATTGAGGCCACGCAATTTGATGGCATCCGCAACAAGGGCAGTTCCTTCACCGATTGGAAGAGTTCCCATGCCGACATGCTGCGCAACAAGGAAATGCAAACCATGCTGCTCCTGCATTTGAAATATCTCGTGCTCTCGATGGAGCGCAAGGGTTCCGACAAACCGGAGCTCTTTGCCCCGCCTGCCCTTTCCTACGCGGTCGAAGTCGCCGCCTTCGATCCTGTCTTGCTCAAGCAGGCCGAGGCCATCAAAGAAAACACCGGCCAAAAAGAAGACATCGCCATGATGAAGGAAGTCCAAAAAATGAAGGACGAATTGCTCACTAAATCCCTCGCTGAAAGTGTCTTCGTCAAATGGCTGCGCCTCGGCTCCTGGCTGCCCAAGGCGGACGATTGGGAGCTTGCGCCCGGCAACATCTCAGGCATCCTGGAAAAAGATGTCCGCCCTTTCCTGCGCCAGGCGAAAAATCCCCAGTTGATCGAGACCTGGGAGTTTGAAATGAAAGTGCTGGCCGACCGCATCACCTTCGGCCGATTGGAACACCAGGCGGAGGAATTCAACACCGTCACCCGCCCGCGTCTGCAATTTTCCCGCGCCAGCGACATGGTGGAAATCGGCCAGAAAAATCGCGCCGCCACTGAGATCTACACCATGATCAAGACGTATCCGCAGCACCCGGATTTCGGCAAATGGGTGCAGAGCCTGCGCGAGATGCTCAAGCCCGCAGAGCCGGCTCCAGCGGCTTCTCCCGAAGCAGTCCCGGAGTTGCCGAAACCGGCGGGCTGAAATTTACCGGTTCTGCGGCGGATACATTTCCGCCATCAGCGCGCTGTATTTCCCGGTGATCACATGGCGCTTGAGTTTGAAGGTCGCCGTGAGTTCGTCGCCGGTTTCAAAGGGCTTGGAGACAAAACGGAAATCCGCGATGCGTTCAAAGGCCTTGAAGCCGTTGGCCGGACTGATGAGCTGGCGAATCTCCACTTCGAGGAGTTTCCGCGCCGGTTCGCTCGCCGCCAATTCCTGTAAATTGGCCGCCTGGATTCCCGCAGCGCGGAAACTCTCCAGCGCCGGCACGATCAAGGCACCAAGAAACTTTTGATCCTGCCCGACCACCATGCCGTGATCAATCAGCGACAATTCTGTCAGCCGGGCTTCCAGCGGCACCGGTTCGACATTTTCGCCATTGAGCAGGACAATCGTATCCTTCGAGCGGCCGAGAATTTTCAGGCAATCGTTGAAAGTGACCACGCCAATGTCGCCGGTGTTGAGCCATCCGTCGCGCAGCACCCGCGAAGTCTCACCGGGATTTTTATAATAGCCCTGCATGATCTGCGGGCCCTGTGCGTGGATTTCGCCACGGCGTCCGCGTCCTCCATCGCGGTGCGATTTGTCGGGATAGAGGGTTGCGCCCGTTTGCAGATCCACGATGCGGATTTCCGTGCCGGGATAGGGCCGGCCCACCGTGCCAATGACAAGATTACTCCAGGTGCGCACAGCCAGCACCGGCGAGGTTTCGGTGAGCCCGTAGCCTTCCAGCACGGGGATGCCGATGAAGTTGAAAAATTCGTCAACATGGGGTTGGAGCGCGCCGCCGCCGGAGATCGTGCCGCGGAAATCGCCACAACCCACCGACTCACGCAACTTCGCCAGCACGATGCGGTCGAGCGCGCGATGGGGAAGAAAAAATAAAATCCAGCGCAACAAATGGCCCGCACCGAGGGACAGATTTTCCGACAGACCGCGTCCGCTCAGGTCGAGTTGTTGCCCGACAAAAAACCGTTCCGCCCTTTTCACATGGCTTGTGCTGATCCGCGCGGCGTGGAAGAGCGCGCGGCGGTGGGCGGGTGCCTTATCCACCCGGGCCATGATTTTCTGGTAGAGACTTTCCCACAGGCGCGGGGCCGAGGCCATGAGGGTCGGGCGCACGATTTTCAGGTCTTCGCCGATCTGGCGCACGTTCGTGTAATACGTGCAGGCGCCCATGCTGATCGAGACCATCTCGAAGATGCGCTCGTAACTGTGCCAGATGGGCAAAATCGAAAGCATGCGGTCGCCGGGAGCGAGGTTGAAAGGGAGGTTGCCGATTTGCGACGCCATGTTCGCGTGAGTCAACTGCACACCCTTGGGGGTTCCTGTGGTACCCGAGGTGTAGATAAGGGTGAAGAGGTCCTCCGGCCGCACGGCTTGGGCGCGTTCCTCAGCGCGGCGGTCGCCTTCCGCGCGTAACGTTTCGCCAAGGGTGACAAGGTCTTCCAGCCGCAGAACGCCGCGGGGCGGGGCGGCTTTCGGAGCCATCAGGATGATCTTCTCAACGCCGCGCAATTCGGGCCGCACTTTTTCAAACTTCGCCAGCACCTCCTCGTCCTCGAGAAAAACGAACCGCGTGTCCGCATGGTTGAGGATGTACACGATTTCCGACTCGGTCACATCCGTGCCGCGCGGCACGTCGGCGCAGCCCGCGAGCAAGATGCCGTAGTCACACACGATCCACTCGGCGCGGTTGTCGGCCAGCAGCCCCACGTGTTCGCGCGCCCGCAGGCCGAGATGGATCAACGCTGTCGCGAGGGCCAGTCCGCGTTCGTAGAGCCGACGATAGGAGAGGAAGTCATACTGCTCGCCTTTGATCTTGGTGGCGAAGGCGGGAAGATCGCCGTACCGGTCGGCGGCCACGCGATAAAGCGAGGCCAGGGTTTCTTCACAAATGCGGGACATGGAATTTAAAGGGCGGGGGGTTAACGACCAAGCTTTCTCTAGTAATGGAATCTTTCTCAGCCACAGTAGACGATGCGTCTTCTAGCGCAAATCCGGCTCGAAATCAACCCATCGTACCAGCGGGGCCAGCACCTGCCTTCCCTCCTGGTGCCAGGTCACCGGCGGCTCCTGCATTTTCCCCAGCGGACAAATGCGCGAAGGCCCCAGCGCGGCGGCCCGTTCCGCATAATCCGGCGTGGCCGGCCAGATGCCAATGGCGCCCAACCAGCCCTGCACCGGTCCGAGTGCGGCGGAGAGATCGTCCGGCAGGGGTTTGACGAAAACCACGCGGTTCAAACACGACGAGGCAAACCACGGATCGTCCTCGTAAATCACCGTCCACGCCGTCGAGCCCTCGCTCTCCCACATTTGCACGCGCGGATCGCTGGCCGCACGGAAACGGTAATTCGCGCGGATGTCGTGAATCTCCGCCGCCTCCGCCGTGGTCACTGCGCTGCGCGGATCGTGGGCCTCATGCCGGGCCATCTCCGCGGCCAGCCGCGCCGCATAGCCCCGCGCATCCCCCGCCACATAGAAATCATGCGGCGACAGGCAGCCCTTTTGGTCGAAGAGCGAGGCATCCCGAGCGGCCAGCGGGACGGAAACAAGCGCCGCATCCTCAAAAATAATCCCCAGGCTCACGCGATGCGGATGCGGCTCAAAGATCACACCCGGACGCGCCTGTTTGCGAAAATGTGAGATCGTTTCGTCCGATCCGAAGACCACCCAGGCCTGCGCCTCGCGCAGCCATTCCGGCGGCAGTTCGCGGCGAACTGCGGTGAGCGCGCGGAGCGGCTCCGGCAGCAAATCCAAAAACGCCTCCATTTCCGGCAGGCCCTGCGAAGGAATTTTCACCAGATTGCGCGCTCCCAGCAGCAACCCGCGCGTGAGACTTTGCAGCGCCGCATGCGGCGTGTTGCCGCTTACGATGTGCAGGATGGGGTCCAACGCATAGGCCCGGCTGAAATGGCTGCCGTAGGGCCGGAACCCGTCGAGAATTTCCGCGTGTCCGAGTTCCAGCTGCACGGTCTCCAGCAAATCACCGTCGGAAAAATTCCCAAGCAGCGGAAATTTTTCCGCTGCTTTTACAAGGGCATGTGCTCGTTCCGCCGTGGTCATTCAGGCAAATAAACCGAATTTCAACGCGGCTTGGGTACGAAAATCCCTTGCAACTACAGAATCACTTAGTCGCCCCGGGCGGAAAGATCGCGGGTGGTCGGCTATGGAGCCATCGCCGCTACAAAGATTTGGAATTCAGAATTCCGGCTCCGAGGAATTTCGCGTCCGCACCTGCGGCGCGGGCGATGCGGAGAATCTCGTTCCACTTCACCATGCGTTCGCTGCGGGAGAACGAACCCACCTTGATCTGGCCGGCGTTCGTGGCGACAGCGAGGTGCGCGATGAAGGCATCTTCGGTTTCCCCCGAGCGCGCGCTCACGACGGGATTCCAACCAGCTTCCTTCGTGAGGCGGATGGCGTTGATGGTTTCCGTGACGGTGCCGATTTGATTGAGCTTGATCAGTACGGCATTGGCGACGTCTTCGGCGATGCCTTGTTTGATCCGCGCGGGATTGGTGGTGAAAAGATCGTCGCCGACAATTTGCACGCGATGGCCCAGGGCGGAATGGATCTTTTTCCAGCCCGCCCAATCCGTGTCGGCCATGGGATCCTCGATGGAGACGATGGGATATTTCCCGCACCAGCCGATCATCAATTCTGCGAAGGCATCGGAGTCGAAACTGCGTTTCTCCATGCGGAAGCGATAGAGGTTATCCTCGTAAAGATCGCTGGCGGCGATGTCGAGGGAGAGGGAGGCCTCGACGCCCGGTGTGTAACCCGCGCGTTCAATGGCGCGGAGGAGGGTTTCGAAGACTTCCTCATTCGTACGAAACTCCGGCCAGTAGCCGCCTTCGTCGGCCACGCCGTAGTAAGCGCCCCGCTCCTTGAGTAAATCTCCGGCGGCATGGAAGACATTGAAGGTGATCTCGAGGGTTTCTTCGTAGGATTTTGCGCCGGTGGCGATGACGAGAAAATCCTGCACGTCCGTGCGCCAATTGGCATGAGCACCGCCGCCGATGATCTGGATCTCCGGCAGCGGGAGGAGGAGGCCGTCGCCCAAAGAACGAAAAAGAGGTGCGCCGCGGGCGGCCGCCGCGGCGTTGGCCGCTGCCATGGAAACCGCCAGTACCGCATTGGCACCGAGCCGTCGTTTATCCGGCGTGTTGTCTAGTTGAATGAGAGCTTCGTCAAGACCGCGCTGATCGAGCACGTCGCGGCCGATCACGCAGGGAGCGATCTCGCGATGAATGTTGGCGATGCCCTTGAAGACGGACTTGCCACGGAAGCGCCGGGGATCGTTGTCTCGAAGTTCGAGTGCCTCAAATTGTCCCGTGGAAGCTCCGGAGGGAACAAGACCACGGCCCAACTGGCCGTTTTCGAGCACCACTTCCGCCTCTATGGTGGGATAGCCTCGCGAGTCGTAAATCTGAAAAGCGGACAGAGAGCGAATTTTCATGAGATGGACAAAAGACGGGTGCGCCAGGCGGCAAAGAACTGATTCAGATCCCGCGCCGGATCAAGCAGCATCGCAATGGCAAAAGCACGGACGATTTCTTGTTTTGCGGGAGTAAGATACTCGACGGGTGACTTGCCGGCCACGCGAGCCAGGAGGAGAGCCGCCAGCAGATTCGCACAGCGAGCCTCCAGTCCGCCGTTCTTGTGTTCACCCAGCACCCGGCCATAGGTGCTCCACATGGATTGTGCCGTCTCCTGCCAGGACAGAGGGGCGGGGGCATGCAGCAATCCCTTGAGCAGAAGATGGGTGAGCAAAAAGGCCACGTCGAAGGCGGGCTCTCCGAACCATGCGACCTCCGCATCAAGCAACATGAACCGATCTCCGTGGATCAGCAAATTCTTGGGGCTGAAATCGCCGTGGATCAGACAAAGCCGGCAACTTTCCAGGCGAAGCACTTCGCCAAGCAGTTGCGCGGCGACTTCGGGGCACCGGTCGGCGGCGGCGCAAAGATAGGGAGCCGTGCGGAGCTGGCGGAAATTTTCCGTGGTATCGAATTTCTTCGCGAGACGTTGGTCCGCCCAAGTCGCCGCATGGAGCCGGCCCAGCAACGCGCCTGCCATCGTTCCGTCAGCGGGGCTCATGCAGCCTTGGAGGAGAAGATCCTTCCAGTTTTGCCAGCCGTTTTCGAGGCATTCCATCGTGAAATACCCCCGCGCGGGATTATGAAAAAATACGCGCGGCACGGCTCCCTCCAAAGGGCCCGCCATGGTTTTGTAGAACTCGTACTCCACGGCGTTACGCCCGACGTCGGCCCGCCAATCCGCCGCCACGCGCAACTTTGCCAAGGCGCGCTTGGTGACGAAAACCCTGGAATCCTGCACGACTTTGAAAATCTCACACGACACGCCTCCACCCAATGGCGTGAGCACGGCCGGGCCGGGAGCGAGTTGGGCATCTTCCCGCAGTATGGCCTCAATTTCCTGAGCAGAAGAATCCATGGCAACTCCCAACTCAGCCTTCCTTGGGCACGAGTTTCCACGCGCCGTCGGATTTTGAGCTGATCATGACGAGCCCGTCGTGGCTCTCACCCACGAGGCGTTCGTTTTTGAATTGCTGGATGTCGGACATGCGATTGCGGCGGCAGGGCTCGAGGTGGGCGGGACCGAACTCTACCCGGTCTGTTTCCAGTGGATGCGCAGATCCTTTCCGACTTCCATGAGGCAACGGCCTGCGACAAAGTCGCCGCGCAGGATGCCTTCCGCGAGCGGCTGGGCGATCAACCGCTCGAAGGCCCGTTCCAACTCGCGCGTCGAATTCCGGGCTGAAGCCCTCTTTCGCGACCAACTCCACAACCTCTGGGGACAGATAAAGTGTGGTGCCACGGTCCGACAGGCGGGCGGTCAGAGCCGTAAGGCACTTTTCGACGATCCGGGTGGATTTGAGTTCCTCGGGCACTTTCCCTTGAACAATCCGCTGCGCCAGTCCCTCGACGATGCCGGTTTTTCCCACGCCGGGCTCGCCGACCAAAATCACGTTGTTTTTCCGGATTTGAAGAAGCGTCTGGGCAATTTTGAGCATCTCCGGCTTCCGTCCGATCAACGGGGGATTATCGTCGCTGGCCAGCAGATTCAGGTCGCGTCCGAATTGCGAAAGCAATGCTTTTTTATTAGAGTCTGTTTGGTTCTCACGTTGGGCGCCATCGTCAGAGGGGATCGCTCTGACCTTGTGAGCAGCGGGAGAAAATCCCCCCGCAAGAACACCGGTTTCCAAGGCCTCTGCGAGTGCCTTCCTGTCTCCTCCGATGGATTCCAGGCATTCATCAAAAACCGCGTCGGAATTCTGCAACAGGCTGTAAAGCACGTGAACCGGTTTCACCGACCCGCCCGCAATTTCCGCAAGGTGCTTCCCGGAGGCGAACGCGACGCGCAAATCAGGATGCCGGTGGACCGGGCGCGGCGTAGGTTCCCCGTTCTTTCCGAGACGAGCCCGCAAAGCCCGGCGAAAAGAAGACGGCTTTGCCTTCGCCTCCGCAAGCGCATCGCGGATCA
>Ga0105049_10007699_pt1 | contig 12493 bp, 9 predicted proteins | sample MAT06_FD_78087 | JGI IMG/M metagenome (GOLD analysis project Ga0105049, IMG submission 78087) | Freshwater microbial communities from Lake Fryxell liftoff mats and glacier meltwater in Antarctica - MAT-06 | ecosystem: Environmental > Aquatic > Freshwater > Ice > Liftoff microbial mat | place...
CAACACGAACGCATCGCGGCCCAACACCGACGCATCGCGGCCCGACACCAACGCATCGCGGCCCAACACCAACGCATCGCGGCCCAACACCAACGCATCGCGGCCTAATATTGCTGGCGAACGGGATCGATCAGGCCCGAGCCCCCTCGGGAGTCGGCGGGGCGATTTTGCGGGCGGTGGCAGTCGCAGGGAGGATTTTGCGGGCGGTGGTAGTCGCAGGGAGGATTTTGCGGGCGATGGTAGTCGCAGCGGCAATATTGCGGGAAGCGGTAGTCGGCGGGACGATTTCGCCGGGGCTGTGAGCCCAAGGGCATTTCAGGGCAAGCCAGTCGTTGCTGAGCAGCGTCCGCGTCCAGCGATGGCGCCAGCGCCATCGCTGACGCCGAGAAGGCCTACGCGGTCGAGCGATGCCAGCGCATTTGCTGAACTTGGTTTGTCTTCGGCGCTTGTCGCCGCGCTCAGTGAAGAGGGTTACGAAACCCCCACGCCGATTCAGCGACAGTGCATTCCGACGATTCTTGAAGGCCGTGATCTGCTCGGTTCGGCGCAGACGGGCACCGGCAAGACAGCCGCGTTCATGCTGCCGATCTTGGAACGGTTGGGGGCCCCCAAAGGGACGATCCGAGCACTCGTAGTGACTCCGACGCGTGAGCTCGCGCTTCAGATAGCGGAGCGCGCCACCGGCTATGGCCGGAATCTGAAGCTTGGCAACACCGTCGTTTACGGAGGAGTTAGTCAGAAGCGGCAAGAGGAGCAACTGCGCTTGCGCCCTGATGTGCTCATCGCAACGCCTGGAAGATTGCTCGATCTGGTGCGGCAAAAGGTCGTCTCCTTGCGCAACGTTGAGATGCTCGTCCTGGATGAAGCAGACACCATGCTTGATATGGGCTTCATTCACGACGTGCGGCGGATCCTCTCGGAAGTCCCCACCAACCGCCAAACCCTGCTATTTTCGGCAACTCTGCCAGCCCCGATTGTTGAGCTTTCAGCTCGTTTCTTGCGCGATCCGGTGCGCGTTTCCGTGGCGCCCCAAGGCACCACCGCCGAGGGTATTTCTGAATCAGTGTACTTCGTGTCGCAAACCGAGAAGCGAGCGCTGTTGGAGCAGGTCTTGAAGACCGAAATCCCTGGGAGAACGCTGATTTTCTCGCGGACGAAACACGGAGCGAACCGTATCGCGAGTCAGCTGGAGAAGGCGGGAATTCAGGCTGCCGCCATCCATGGCAACAAGTCGCAGAGCGCGCGCGTGCGCGCCCTGAATGAGTTTCGCGAGGGCTCGAATCTGGTGCTGGTCGCGACGGACATCGCTGCCCGCGGCATCGACGTTCAAGATGTCTCACTGGTTGTGAACTATGAGTTGCCCAACGTTCCGGAGAGCTACGTGCACCGTATCGGGCGTACCGCGCGCGCTGGGGGTCAAGGCAAAGCCATCGCTTTCTGCGACAATTCAGAGCTTGGTTGTTTGCACGCGATCGAAAAGCTCACCCAGAAAAAGATCCCGGTAGCGGGCGGTAGCCCGGGCGCTTTCCAGAAAAGTGAAGCTTCCGGCTCCGAACGAAGCACTGGCCCGCGCGGCTCTAACGGCGGCTCAACCGGCGAGCGACAAGCAGGTCGGAATGGGCAGAATGGCCGAAGACCGTTCCGGCGCTGACCAATGCTCCTCAGGGTGACCAAACAAGAACCCCTGAGCCATATTGCAGCCCTGGGCGATCATGTAGTGCATCTGAACTTCGGATTCGATGCCCTCAGCGACGACCTCTAAGCCCAACTGGTGTCCAAGGCCGACAATGGCTCCAGCCACAGATTCTCGCTGATTGTCGCGTGAAATCGCGCGAATGAAGGACTGATCGATCTTGAGCACGTCGACATCAAATCGGTCTAAGTAGGCGAGCGAGGAGTACCCCGTCCCGAAATCATCAATTGCGATGCGCACTCCCAGCCGTTTGAGTTCGGCAAGCGTTGCATTGGTCCGATCGGTGTCGCGCATCAGGAGGGATTCGGTGATCTCAAGTTCCAGGCAAGCCCCGGGGATATCGTAGGTTTGAAGGGCATTTTCGACCGTTTGGACCAAACCTTGGGCCTCAAATTGTTTTGCCGATAGATTAACAGCCATGCGCAAGGTGCGCTGGCCGTCATCGCGCAACTCTCGGAGCTTGCGACAGGCTTGGTGGAGCACCCAGGCGCCAGCCTCCAAGATGAGCCCACTTGCCTCAAGGACGGGAATAAACTCAGCGGGAGAAACGAGCACGCCATCATCGCGCCGCCAACGCAATAAGGCCTCAAGCCCAACCACTTCCAACGACGGCAAGGCCACCTGTGGCTGGTAATAGAGGCAAAATTGATCGGTCTGGGTCGCCACCCGGAGTTGCGCCGCGAGGCTGAGTGTCTTTTTGACCTGAGCGTCGTGGGGTTCTTGCACGCGGACGAACGTGTTCCTGCCGCGTTCTTTGGCGAGGTACATGGCAAAATCAGCCGCCTTGAGTAGTTCATCGGCGGTTTCCCCGGCACCGGGGAAGCTAGCGATCCCAATGCTCGAGGTGACGCACAGCTCCGCCTCATCCAGCTTAATCGGGCGCGAGAGTGATGCCACGATGCGCCGAGCGAGCGCTTCGGGGATTTCGGCACTTTCCAGGCCTTCAACCAGAATTGCGAACTCGTCGCCGGCCAGCCGCGTGACGGTGTCGTACTCGCGGACAGCAGCGAGGAGTCGGTCGCTGACCTCTCGCAACAATTTGTCGCCGGCTTCGTGCCCATACGCGTCATTGATCGACTTGAAGTGATCGAGATCGAGAAACATCACTGCAAGCTTCTCATTACTCCGTGTGGCCCGAGCCAAGGATTGCACGAGTTTTCTTCGTAGCGTTGAGCGATTGGCTAGCCCGGTTAACTGGTCGTAATTCGCTCGGTGCGCGAGGCGTTGTTCAGCCTTCTTTCTTTCGACGGCAAAGCGGATCAATTGGCGAAGATTGCGCGCGGAAAGATCAGCCTTGGCTATGAATTCTTGAGCGCCCACCCGAATTGCTTCGAGTGATAGCGCCTCATCGGGAGCATCACTCAACATGATAATCGCGGCGTCCTGGGACGCCGGATGTAGCGCTCGCACGCAATCGAGACCACCGGCATCAGGCAAGCTGAGATCAGCCAGAATGATATCCACTTCTGCATCGTGGAGCTTGGCAATCGCGTCACGTACAGAGCCAGCTGTGGTGAGCCGAAGGCGCCCGTCGAGTGCTTCGCGGAGGCAAGCTGCTAAGGGCGAGGGGGGCACAGCTTCGCTCTCGACCAGCAATACTCGATAAACATCAGCGTCAAGCGCAGCTGACTCAGCGCGTTGTCGTTGGAGGTCGTAGGCGCGCTCTACAATGCTTGCGAGTTCGTCGTCATTCCATGGTTTGGGAACGATGGCTGTGATCCCGTGGTGCGTGCCGTGGTCCCGCCTGAGGTCCACTTCCGGCACCCCCGTTACCACCACAAAGGAAGTGTCCGGATAGATAGAAACGATGCGTTCGATCAGTGCGACGCCGTCGAGCCCAGGCATGCGCAGATCAGTGACCACTACAGGATACTGCTGCAGTTGAACGGCGCGCAGCGCTTCAGGGCCGCTTGCCGCAGTTGTTACGGTGAAGCCGCGTTGTCGCATTGTGCGCTCAAATGCGCGGCGAACGGGAGCTTCATCATCAACGAACAGAATGGGAAGGCGAGACGGTAGGGGGGTCATGCAGTTGCAGGCCTCTGAGCAAGGATCGTACCCAGCTCGAAACGACCCGATTCTCAGATGAATAAGGGCGAAAGGAAGAAGTCTGCGAACGCGTCGGCAACTTCGTTACACGCCGGGGTGACAGGAGCGTTGATGTGTTGACGTGCGGTTAGCCGGTTTGTCGACGCGTCAATCGTTTGACGGTGACTTCTTACGGCCGAAGAGCCACGCCACGCCAATCGAAATCCCATAGAGCAGCATCAGCGGCACGGCCATCATGATCTGACTGAGCGGATCGGGTGGCGTGAGGATGGCGGCGATCACGAATGCGATCACGATAAAATAGCGAAAGAATTTGATAAGGTGGGTGTGGTTGACGAGCCCAGCGACCGACAAGAACAGCACCACAACCGGCAGCTCGAAGATAATGCCGAAGGCCATCAACATCTTCGTGATGAAGCCGATGTATTCGGTGATCATGAGCGTGGCCTTAATTTCCACGCCTGGGAGATCGGGGTCCTTGCCGGCATAACTCAGTAGATATTCGGCGGCGACTGGAAACGCGAAGCGCCACGAAAAATAGCTGCCCATCATGAATAGGCCGCAAGAACTGAGGACGAACAAGATCGAATACTTCTTTTCTTTCTTATAAAGGCCAGGCGCGACGAACGCCCAGATTTGGTAAACAATCAGGGGAAAGGCCATCACGAAGCCACCCAAGATCGCGATCTTGAGGTACATGACGAAGCCTTCGCCCAACGCCCTGAAATGGATTTCGAACGGGCCATATTTTGCTGGATCCCAAGCATCTTTCAATGGTTGGGCCAAGAACATAAACATGGATTTGCGGAAATACCAACCGATGCCAGCGCCCAGCACCGCGGCCAGCAGCGCCTTGACCAACCGGCTGCGGAGCTCATCCAGGTGCTCCCAGATCGTCATCGCGCCGTCGTCGTGTTCGGCTTCTTTTTCTGCAGGTGCCTCGGTTGTTTCGGTCACAGGGTTCTCAAGAGCGGATGCGTAGGTTTTAGCGAACTAGCTCGGGCGAGCTTAAGCGTCGGAAGCTTCGGGGCTCACTGGCGCGCTGCTGGGGCTCGGGTGCTCGGTTGGAATGTCGCCCACGGACGGCGGTGCGAGATTGGCAGGTTTCAAGTGGGAAGGAGCGCTCGGTCGTGGCGGAGCGTTAGGGCGCGGCGGAGCGCTGGGCCGCGGGGGAGCGCTCGGACGTGGCAGAGCTGCGGTGCTGGCGGACGGCGGAGCTGCGGTGCTGGCGGACGGCGGAGCTGCGGTGCTGGCGGACGGCGGAGCTGCGGTGCTGGCGGACGGCGGACTGGGGGGTGGGGGGACTGGGGGCCCGGGATCGGGCAGAGGGGTGCTGGCCTCTACAGATTCCTGACTGATCGTTTCGGCTGAAGTTTCTCCGCCGTAGCGCGCCTCGTGATGCTCGACCTCTTCATCTTCGTAGGCTTGATGCGCCAGATCCTCAGGCAGTGAACCTTGGGCGTCGACGCCTTCGGGCGGATACTCGCGTGAGGCATCAATATGCACTGCAGCGGGCTCAGATTTCGCGGGAGTCGGTGCCTTCTGCTGCTCCGCCGAGTGCTCAGCTTCCCATTGCCGGCGCATGCTTCCGAGATCGCCGCGAAGCGTATCGCGCAACTCGCGCAGTTCGCTCAGCCCGCCTGCCAAGCCTTCACCTCTGAGAATATCGTCGATACCACTATTGTTTCGCATGTCGAAGGCCATGCGCCGAAGCTTGCGGACCCATTTGCCGAGGGTCTGGAGCATTCCAGGCAAACGCCTCGGTCCAACCACGAGGAGAGCCACGGCCATGACGACCAGTAACTCGGAGAAATCCATTCCAAACACACCCCCAAGCTACCCCCGAAGGTCGGCTGCCGCAATCAGGCGAGAGCCGGAAAGTCACGGATACTATGGGTGTGTGACGCAGCTCCTTGCTGCCTCCGCCTCGCTACTTAACGAATCAGCTGACGAGCGATGACGAGGCGCTGGATTTGGCTCGTGCCCTCGTAAATCTGAAGCACTTTTGCGTCGCGCATCAGCTTTTCGACGGGATAATCCCGGACGTAGCCGTTGCCACCGAAGACTTGCACGGCGTCGATAGATGTCTGCATTGCGCGGTCGGCTCCGAACGCTTTGGCGTAGCTTGAAACGATAGGATCTCGGACGTTGTTATCCAGATTCCAGGCGGCTTTTTGATAGAGGAGGCGAGTGGCTTCGGCGCCAATTGCCATCTCGGCAAGCATGGCTTGAACCAGCTGATGCTCAGAGATAGCAACACCAAAAGCCTGACGTTGCTTGGCGTAAGCGACGGATTCATCTAGGCAGCGCTGCATCAGGCCCGTTGCCATAGCGCCAATATCCGGGCGCGTTTGGTTGAACGTCTCCATGGCAAGCTTGAAGCCTTCGCCCTCCGGAGCCAGCATATTGTCGCGACTCACCACGACGTCTTCGAAGTGCACGGCCGCGGTGTCGCTCGCGCGTTGCCCGAGCTTGTCCTCGTGTTTACCAACGCGCAGGCCAGGAGTTTCCCGATCAACGATGAACGCGGCGATGCCCTTGTGGCGTTTCTCTGGGTTGGAAGTGGCAAAAACGACGTAGAAGCTCGCAAACGAGGCGTTGGTGATCCAGCACTTTTCGCCATTCAAGACGTAATCTTCACCGTGCTTTTTGAAGGTGGTGAGGAGCCCCGCGACATCGCTCCCACCACTCGGTTCAGTGGTGCAGTAGCTGGCAAAGATGGGCGAGCTTGTCAGCAACCCCAAGTACTTCTTCTTCTGGGCTTCGTTCCCTGCGAGCTTGATCGGTGTCGCAGCCAGCGTGTTGGCCAACATGCTGGTCTGAATGCCGGTGCAGCCATAGGCCAGCTGTTCTGCGATGAGCGCATTCTCAAGCTCGCCCAGGCCTGGGCCTCCGTACTCCGTGGGTACCGTTGCGTTCACGAAGCCGAGCTCATGCCCAGCCTCGAACACATCTTTGGGAAAGCGACTCTCCCTATCGCACAGCGCAGCCACGGGGATGATGCGCTCCTTAGCGAAGCGTCGGGCTGCATCGACAAGCGCAGATTGTTCTTCGGAAAGACCAAAATTCAACATGGTTGATTCACTCCTTGGCTGCCTTTTTGGCTTTGGCCACTTCTTTGCGTACGGCCTGCATTCCCTTCACATAACCAGCGGCCACACCCAAGATGAAGATCACTGGAATATAGATGAAATGCTCGAGGGGCATACCGCTTTAAGACCGGCCTCGCTTGGCTAGCGCTGCTTCCAGCTCCCCGAGCCTGGCATCCAGCTTCTCCTGGCGCCGCCAGGAGAGAAAGATAAACAGCATCAAGATCGCCCACATCCCACAATAAGCGGCCACCATCAGGTTCTCAGCGCTGGTGGTTTCGGGGCCGCCCTGCACGGCCACAAATTCTTGCGCGCGGTCGGCTGGGGTTTTTAGGGTGCTCGTGGGGTTTGGTGTCGGTGTTTGCATAACGCCCATTCAGATGCCTTGCCCCTTACGGGCTCTCAAGTAAACCTTCGACCGCCGCGTGTTCTTCCAGGGCCAAGAGTTTGGCATTCGTTTGCGCAAGCCGCGCGCGCGCGATGAGTAGCAACACGGCCAAGAGAGTCATGGCTAAAAATCCCAGATAGAGCGCTAAACGCATGTTGGGATCGGCCAGCCCACCGCCCCCTTCCCCGACCACCGTGGGGTGATTCCCGCCCCATTTCTTAACGGAATAATGCACGATGGGCAGGTTCACCGTGCCCAGAATTCCAAAGCCCGCGGCGAACTTGCGCTCGGCATCGCCGTCTCCAGTGAACGCCCGCATCACGACCAGCGCAATATAGATGACCACGCTCAGCAAGAGTGTGGTTAGGCGCGGATCCCAGGTCCAATACACCCCCCAGGCTTTTTTCGCCCAAAGAGGACCACTCAGCAAAACCATGCATCCAAAAACCACTGCGCACTCCGCGCCCGCGCGTGACCAGGAGTCCCACGTGTCCGAAGGCCGGTAGAGATAGCCAGCGCTGGCCACGAAACAAACGGCCCCGGAAAGGTAGAGCGCATAGGCTGAGGGCACATGAAAGTAGAATATTTTCTGAGCCAAGCCTCCGGCTTCTGCTTGTGCTTGAGGAACCGTGAAAACAATAAATTGGATCAAATAAAAGAAAACCAACGCCGTTGTGAGCATTAGAATGGGTTGGGAGAGTTTTTTGAGAGTCATGGTCCGAAGGGCTCAGCTTAGCCCAAGCCCGCGAGCCGTTCGACCCTGCTTTTGATGCAGATTTAGATATCGCAGCTAGCCTGCGCGAGCAGCGCGGTGATCTTAGCCTTCACCAGCTCGAATTCCTTGATCGCCAGGTCGAGTTCGCCGGAACGCAGGCGGCGCTCGGTGTCCACCACGTCGAACGCTGTGCCCGCGCCGTTGATAAACGCAACTTTTGAGAGTTCCGAGCTTTTTTGAGAGATGTCGCGTGCCTGTCGGCTTACTTGGAGGTTGGCTTCGGCAACCTTCACAGCACGCGCGGTTTGCGAAAGTTGAAGTAGGGCGCGACGGCGTGTGTCGGTGGTGGCCTCTTTCGTCAGACCAAGCTGTGTCGCCGCTACGTCGCGGCCGGCGTAGCGAGCGCCGCCATCATACAACGTCCAATTCAGAACGCCTGCGACTGTCCAAGTGACACGTTCGCGATTAGGAGTTTGATTGGTGTTGCTGAACAGCGTTGCTGTCGAAACCAGATCAACGCTTGGATAGAAACTGTAATCGACACTCTTCAAGCGCCGGGAGGCCAAATCAACATTACTCTGGGCCACCAAGACGTCCGATCTCAGATTAATGTCTCGTTGTCGGCGACAGACCGCGTTGGCATCGCCCACTAAGGCATCGAGCTTGATATCAGGAGCCACTGACCAAGCTTTCTCCGAGCCGAGTGCGAGCCCCAACGCTTCTCGTGAGCGCTGCACACCTTCGAGGGCAGCGATAACCTGCGCCCGCGCGCCCGCGACTTCTTGTTGTGCTCGTAGAACGTCGACTTGGCTGCCACCACCGAGGCTCTCCCGGCGTGTGTTCAAATCCAACGTCGAAAGCGTCGAACGCAGGGAAACTTGGCTCACTTCGAGCAAACGCTCTGACGTGATCACGTTCACGATCGAATCGGCCAAGCCAGCCAAAAGCAGGCGCTCCGTCTCGCTGCTGCTCAGCTTGGCAACTTCGATAGCAGCCTCGGCAGTCCCCCTATCGTACCAGGCTTGGGCGGCCAGCACCGGAACGCGCAAGGTAGCGCCCGCCTGCCAGGTGGTGGCCGGGTCTGGTAACTTGCCAACGCTTGCACCCGGCGGGGCAAAAGGGTTTTGGGAGCCATCGCCTAGCAGTAGATGCCGTGATAGAACTGCGTTTGCGCTGAGCGAGGGAAGCGATTGGGCAAGCGCCTGCCGCGATTGGGCTTGAGCTTGTTGGATCTGAAGGAGTGCGCTCTTCAAGTTCGTTGAATGGGTGCGCACAAGGGAGATAGCCTGCTGCCAGTTGGACAGCACCTGCCCGGCCGGGAGTTGCTCCGTGAGCAGCGGATCGCTCAGGTTCTGGTCTGGCGGCTGGGCCGAGGGAGCGGCAGTGGAAGTCGCTTGGGCACTCGGAGCTTGGGCCCAAGCGAGCGGACATGCCGCGGAGAGGACCATGAGACAACTGGGAAGAATCAACCAACGCATCGAGCTTCTCCGATAGTGGCCAGAAGGCAAAACGGAAAGGGGGCCGCTAGCGCTTTGCCCTGGACCAGCGGGCGAGCAAAGCGTCTACCTCTGGAGGACCGTCGAGCGCGCCGGAAAGCACCGCTCGGGCTTCCTCCTCGCGCTTGGTACGCAGCAGGGCATGGGCGTAGGAGGCTGCCATCTCACGCTCATCCGGGGCTGAGAGGTGCGCCTTCCGCAAATAAGTGAGCGCATCTTCGGGCCGTTCCAGCGCAACGTCGAGCAAGTGCCCCAGATTATGGAGGTACCAGGCGCAATCTGAGCGAAGGCTGAGCGCAGAGCGATAGGCATTGGCGGCAGCACGGAAATTACCGAGCAAGGTGTGTGCGAGGGCGAGCATCGCGTAGGTGCGGTCGTCTTTTTCAACACGCAGAACGTCTCGCGCGTAGCCCGCAGCACGCCAGGGATCTGTCTCCATCAACAATTCAGTCAAGTGGCGTTTGGCGTTGAGGGCTTCAGCGGCTTCCGGCTCAACCTGCTCCAAGAGGTGCTGCAGCATCGGCACGAGATCACGCGCAGGCATCCCATTTTCAAGGGCCCAGTTCACGTCTTGCAGGAGCTTATCGCGGGCCCTGAGCGCCATCTTGGGTTATCGCCTAGCTTCTTCAGCGCGGGCTTTTTTCCCGGCCAGCTCGCTACCATCCAGAGCCGCGAGGGCTGCCGCCAGTTGCTCGCGCTGCACACTGACGAAGGTGTGTCGATCACGGATCCGTACCGACTGACCATCACCGACCGTGAGCCCCTGATTTCTCAGCAGCGCCACCAGCTCTCCCTCGTTGAGGCCGTCGCGCCGTCCGAGGTTCACGAACACTTCTGCCTCCGGGCCCTCCACGCTGTTCGCATCTTTGACGTGCGAGGCAGAGACAGTAGGAGCATTTGCCGGCGGTAAATCTTGAACGGTGTAGGCGAACTCATCGCCGCCGCGCGGCCGATCTCTTCGCGGACGCAGCGGGCGGGTGTCACGGCGCTCAGGTGGCTGGGTTTGAACAACTGGAGCTGTGGCAACGGGAGCTACGGCAACGGGAGCTACGGCAACGGGAGCTACGGCAACTGCAGCTACGGCAACTGCAGCTGGAGCTGGAGCTACGGCAACTGGAGCTACGGCAACTGGAGCTACGGCAACGGGAGCTGGCCGAGCGGCTGTTGGTGTTCCCGCGGGACGTGCGGCTGCTGGCGGAGGAAGCTTGGCGCGTCGAGCAGCCGTTGCCACCTCGACCGTTTCAGGTCGGGCACCGAGGTGTTCCCGGATCAGGCCGGCTACCACGCGTTCGGCTTGTTCGTGCGTCAGCAGGCGTTTGGCGAGCGCCAAATCATCGGCATGCGGCCGGCGTTCGCTTGCAGCCGTGACAAACATCTCTATCAGATCCATCTCCGAGCGCGTGCGAAGCTCGCGTGCGCTTGGCAACTGTTTCTCAATCAGCGGGATCCCGTACGTGAGCCGCATCATGTAGAGATTCCCGATATTCGCCGGGGAAACTAAAGAAATCGCGGTCCCGGTGCGGCCAGCGCGCCCCGTTCGCCCGGTGCGATGCACGTAATTTTCGGGTGATTCAGGGAAATCGTGGTTGATGACGTGGGTAAGGTGCGAAATATCGATGCCGCGGGCTGCGACATCTGTAGCGACCAGGAATCGGAGCTTGCCTTCACGCGTGAGAGCGAGCACACGTTCACGATCTTTTTGGGGCAGATCGGCGTTGAGCCACTCGGCGTCGAAACCTTGGGCCTGAAGGGCCGCACAAGCACGCTTGGTCTCGTCCCGGGTGTTGCAAAAAATGATGGCGCTTTCGGGGTTTTCAACCTCGATGACTTGGATCAAATTCGCGAGCTTATCGCCGTGATTCAGATACAGGATGTGCTGAATTTCCAGCGCTCCCACCTGATCGCCGCTCAGCGTGATGAATTCTGGGTTCTTCAGGCGGGTTTGCGCCATGCGCTGAATTGCCGATGGCAACGTGGCACTGAAGAGCAGGGTTTGGCGGCTTTCGGGCAGGTAGCTAAAAATGCTATTAATCTGCGGCAGAAAGCCCATTGAAAGCATTTCATCCGACTCGTCGAGCACGACCACTCGAACATCTTTCGGATTGAACGTGCCTCGTTCGAGGTGGTCGAGCACTCGGCCCGGTGTCCCCACCAAAATCTGCGCGCCCTCACTCAGCTCAGCCACTTGCTTGGCGATCGGGGCGCCACCGTAGACGGCTGTAGCGACGACATCGCGGTATTTGCATAGCAGCGTGACCTCACGCTTCACCTGCAGTGCGAGCTCGCGGGTGGGGCACAGGACGAGCGCTTGGACAGATTTCTGCTGTCGTTTCACCAAACTATCGGCGAGTGGCAGGCCAAAAGCGGCAGTCTTTCCAGTACCCGTGCGGGCCTGCACCACCAAATCTCGACCACGCGAGGCCAGATCGAACACAGCGAGCTGGACTGGACTCGGATGCACATATCCGAGCTCATCGACGGCTTGGCGCAGCTCTTTTGAGAGAGGAAGCGCGTCAAAAGTGGGCAGAGATTGGGGCTTTTCGTCCGGTTCGGAAGTCATGCAGGCGGTTTTCTAGTGGGGCACCGGATCTAGGCTAAGTTCTCGTTCGAACAATGAGACCCGCTGCCGGCGCTGCGTGAGCTCCCGGGCTTCATAGCGCACTGCATGCTCCTCCGCATAGCGAAGTTGGTCGAGTTCTCGAATCAACCGACCGGCTAGGGGGTCTTTGGCGCAGGCCTGTTGGAGCGAATTCTTCACTTCCCAATCTGGGCCAAGGCCTCCGCGAAAGAGTTCCAGGCTGGTTTGCTCGCTCTTGCCGCTTCGGGCTCGGGCCTTCGCGTTCTCCAGCCCCTTGATAAGGCTTCGTGCGCGTGCGCTGCAATCGACTGGCTCAGGGAGGGGCGGATGCGCCCAGGCTTGCAGAATGATTTGTACGGAGCATATCAAGGTGAACACGGTGACGAGCCCAAGATACACCCCGAGCGAAACACGGCGACCGGCTCGTTCTGCCCTGGAAATTCTGGGATCGACGCTCTCCAACGCCCAACTAGTACTCGTGGGCGGGC
>Ga0105049_10007701_pt1 | contig 12491 bp, 12 predicted proteins | sample MAT06_FD_78087 | JGI IMG/M metagenome (GOLD analysis project Ga0105049, IMG submission 78087) | Freshwater microbial communities from Lake Fryxell liftoff mats and glacier meltwater in Antarctica - MAT-06 | ecosystem: Environmental > Aquatic > Freshwater > Ice > Liftoff microbial mat | place...
AACTTCGCCATCGCCGATCCGCCCCTCAAGCTGGTGCTGATCGAGGGCACCGGCGGGGGCACCCTGAACCATCTCGGCGTGGAGGTCGAGACCGCTTCGGAGGTCGAAGCGGCGGAGGCCCGCCTCTCCAGCGACGGGCTCGCGACCACCGGCATCGACGACACCGTCTGCTGCTACGCCGCCAAGACCGAGACCTGGGTCCGGGACCCCGACGGCGCGCCCTGGGAGTTCTACGTGAAGACCGGCGACACCGGCCAGATGCAGAACACGATCCTCGGCGACGGCGCCACGGCCCAGTGCTGTACCCCCGCATCAGACAGCGAGCCCGCCGTCGTCATCTGATCCGCCCACCCGGGTTGCGAGGGGGGTGGGTGGGGGGAGCGTATGGCGAGCACGGCGACACGGTCACCGGCCTAGAGGGCGAGTGCGCCTTTGCCCTCGCGGACGATCGCGTGATCGAGGTCGCCGCCGACGGCACCTTCGATCGGCCCTACGAGCCGTTCCATCGCGGCGGTCTCAACCAGATGCGGGCGCGCACCGACGACGGCCGCACGGGCACCGCGATCGACGAGGTCACCGGCTCCCGCCACCACCGCTACTTCCCCGACACCACCGTGCGGGGCTCGCTTCCGTCGTAGTGGCGCCCTCCCCGCCACTCGTGCGTGGGTGCTTCCACGCTGGATCGAGCGGCTCCCGCTCGCTACGGTGCGTTTCTGCACGCGGAACGCAAGTTCCTTGTCCGATCAGGAGAACCCGCATGGCGCACCAGTTCCTATCCGATGAATGGCTCGATGAAGTCCACAAGCTCGCCGCGGAGAGCGACGGTGGCGGCTTCCCGGCCGACGCCAAGATCAACATGGTGGTCACGGGTGGCCCGCAGGGTGACCGCGAGCTGCACGTGTCCGACGGGGCCTTCGGCGCCGGCCTGATCGAGGCGCCCACCAAGCTCACCGTGCCGTACACGGTGGCCCGCCAGATGTTCGTGGAGGGCAACCAGCAGGCCGCCATGCAGGCGTTCATGGGTGGCCAGATCAAGGTCGAAGGCGACATGACCAAGCTCATGGCCATGCAGAACAGCGGCGGCGACCCTGCCGCGGCGGCAGCCATGCAGGCCAAGCTCCAGGAGATCACCGCGCCCGACGAGGTCTGACGCGTCACCGAGAGGAAAAGGGGGAGGGGATGGAGTCGTTCGAGGGGAAGGTGGCGGTCGTCACCGGCGGGGGCACCGGCATGGGGCGCGAGCTGGTGCTCCAGCTCGCCGCCGCGGGGTGCTCAGTGGCCGCGTGCGACGTCATTCTCGAGAACCTCGAGGAGACCGCCCGCCTGGCTGCGGCCGCGGGGCCGGCCGGCGTCACGATCACGACGCATCGGTGTGATGTGGCCGACGAAGCCGACATGCTCCGATTCCGTGACGAGGTGGTTGCCCAGCACGGCACCGACCACGTGCACCTGGTGTTCAACAACGCGGGGGTGGGTGGCGGCGGGAGCTTCCTCACTGGCGACCGCTCCGAGTGGGAGCGCACCTTCGCCATCTGCTGGGGTGGGGTCTACAACGGCTGCCGCGCCTTCGTGCCGTTGCTGGTGGCCGCGCCGGAGGGACACCTGATCAACACGAGCAGCGTGAACGGGTTCTGGGCCTCGCTCGGCCCGGGCATCCCGCACACCGCCTACAGCGCCGCCAAGTTCGCGGTGAAGGGCTTCTCGGAGGCGCTGCTCGAGGACTTCCGCATGAACGCTCCGCACGTCGGCGTATCTGTCGTGATGCCGGGCCACATCGGCACCGACATCGTGAAGAACAGCCGCTCGATCCACGCCAGCGCCGAGGGCCCCGGCACGCCGGAGGACCTCGCCGCGATGCGCGCCAGCATGGCGCAGCGGGGCATGCCCGCCGACGACATGGACGACGATCAGATCCGCTCGATCATGGAGATGATGGGCGACCTGTTCCGCGATGGTGCACCGATGACGGCGGCCCAGGCCGCCACGATCATCCTCGACGGCGTGAAGGCCGGAACGTGGCGGATCCTCGTGGGCGACGACGCCCACATGCTCGACGAAGCCGTGCGCGCCGATCCGCTCTCGATCTACGGCGAGGGCGGCCTCTCCCTGGGCCTCGGCCTCCCCGAGGACCACCAGATCTCGTCGCCTGAGCGCTAGGCCCAGGTGAGGTCGGTGCCGCTGGCGGGCACCGCCGTCGGAACCCACCCACGACGGCGGACGCACCGCCCAAAACCCACGAACCCGGGTTCGAAGTGCTGCAGGAACAACGCTTTTCGCACCCCGGTTCGCGACGTCGGTGCGGTGGGAGGGGGGAGGTGGGTTGGGGTCAGGCCAGGCTTTCGAGCCATTGGCGGTGGAGGGCGGCGTAGCGGCCGGCGCCGCCGATGAGCTCGCTGGGCGCGCCGTCCTCAATGATGCGGCCGGCGTCGACCACGATCACGCGGTCAGCGATCTCCACGGTCGTGAGGCGGTGGGCGATGATCACCGCGGTGCGATCGCGCAGCAGGGTGCGCAGGGCGTGCTGCACCAGCCGCTCGGACGGCACGTCGAGCGACGAGGTGGCTTCGTCGAGGATGAGCACGGCGGGGTCGGCGAGGAACGCACGAGCAAAGGACACGAGCTGCCGTTGGCCCGACGAGAGGCGGGCGCCTTTCTGGTGCACGTCGGTGTCGTAGCCCTCGGGTAGCGCCGCGATGAACTCGTGGGCACCGATGGCGCGGGCAGCGGCCTCGATGTCGGCGATGGCCGCCCCCGGTCGACCCATGCGGATGTTGTCCGCCACCGAACCCTGGAACAGGAAGCTCTCCTGGGTGACGGTGATCACGGCGCGCCGCAGGTCGGCCTCGGTGAGATCGCGCAGGTCGATCCCGTCGAGCCGCACGCAGCCCTCCGTCGGGTCCCAGAAGCGGGCGGCCAGGCGGGCGACGGTGGTCTTGCCGGCTCCAGTGGCGCCCACCACGGCGAGGGTCTGCCCGGCCGGGATCGTGAGGTCGAGGTGGTGGAGCACCGTGCGCTCCCGGTAGCCGAACTCGACCGCCTCGAAGCGGATCTCGCCGTGCGGCTCGTCGAGGGCGACGGGATCGATCGGCTCCGGAACGCTCGGCGGCTCCGCCAGCACGCCCGACAGCTTCTCCAGCGCCGCCGAGGCCGCTTGGAACAGGTTGTAGAACTGGCTCAGCTCCTCCATGGGCGCGAAGAACTGGCGCAGGTAGAGGAGGAAGGCGGCGAGCACACCGACGGTCATGGCGCCGTCGAGCACCCGCAGGCTGCCCACGAGCAGCACGAGGGCGATGGTGAGCCGGCCCACGAGCTGCACCCCGGGGCCGTAGATGGACGCCAGCCACGCCGAGTAGTTGTTGGCCCGGCGGTAGCGGTCGTCGAGGTGGTCGAAGATCTCCTGGTTGCGCGGCTCGCGCCGGAGGGCGTGGACGGCGTGGATGCCGCCGAGGCTCTCGACGAAGTGGACGATGACGAGCGCCACGGCGTCTCTCGTTGCCCGGTAGGCAACCTCGGCCCGGGTGCGGAAGGCGCGGGTCATCACGTACAGAATGGGGAACGAGGCGAGGCTCACGAGGGCCAGCGGCAGGTCGAGGAAGAGCAGGGCCACGCCGATGCCGAAGATCAGCAACCCGGACGTGATGAGGGTGATGATGCCGTTGCCGAGCAGGTCGGCGATGGCCTCCACGTCGGAGGTCTGACGGGAGATCACCCGGCCCGACGTGTAGCGCTCGTGGAACGACGTGCTCAGCCGCTGGAACTGTCGGTAGAGGCGCTCGCGCACGTCGAGGACGACGTCCTGTCCCACCCGTCCGAGGATCAGGAGGAAGGCGTTGAACGTCGCCGCGCTGATCACCGTGGTCACCAGCACGAAGACGACGACGATCATCAGCGGCCGCACGCTCCCGCTGCCGCCCGGGAGCAGCGGCGGGATGCCGTCGTCGATGCCGCGCTGGATCAGCAGGGGCGCGGCGAGGCGGCACGCGGTGCTGACCGCGATCAACGCGCTGGAGATAACGAGGTCGCGGTGGTGCGGCTCCACCAGCGAGCCCAGCAAGCTGCGACTGCGACTCCGCAGCAGCCCGGCCAGACCACCGATGGTCTCCTCGACGTCCTCGACGTTGACTCCCCGCCACTCGTCGACAAGTGCATCGCCGGTGAGGTCGAGCGTCGCATGGGGATTGATGTCGTGCACCTCGTCGGGCTCGACGGAGGTCATGGGCTCACCCCCTTGGTGAGGCCCTCGGCATCCTCCGAGAGGACCGAGCGGTAGCGAGGCTCGGACGCCAGCAGGTCGCGGTGGGTGCCCGCAGCCACGAAGCGGCCGCCGTCGAGCAGGATCGACCGATCCGCCAGCGCCACCGTGGACGGGCGGTGCACGACGATGAACACGGTGCATCCCTCGAGAAGGGGCCGCAACGCCGCCTGGGCGGCCGCCTCCGTGTGGACGTCGACGGCGGACAGCGGGTCGTCGAGCACGAGCACCCGCGGTCGGCCGATGATCGCCCGAGCCAGGGCGAGACGTTGGCGCTGCCCTCCGGAGAGCGACAAGCCCTGCTCGCCGATTCGGGTGTCGAGCCCCCACGGCAGGTCGAGGGCGAAGTCGGCCTGGGCCACGTCGAGCGCCCGCTGCACCTCCGCGTCGGTGGCGTCGGGCTTCCCCATGAGCAGGTTCTCCCGCACCGATGCCGAGAACAGCGACGGCTCCTCGAACGCGAAGCCGACGTGGCGGCGGAGCGAGGTGACCGTGAGGTCGCGCAAGTCGGTCCCGTCGAGGGTGACCCGGCCCTCAGTGGGGTCGTAGAGCCGCGTGAGCAGCGTGACGAGCGTGGTCTTTCCCGACCCCGTGGCGCCGACGACGGCGATCGCCTCGCCCGGTTCCACCGCGAGGTCGATGTCGGAGAGCACCGCGCGGTCGCGGCCTTCGTAGGAAAACGACACGCCCTCGAAGCGCACCGCCCCCCGCACCTCCGACTTGAGCTCGACGGCGCCGGGCCGATCCTGGATCGTGGGCTCCGTGTCGAACACCTCGTAGATGCGCAGGGCGGCCGACTCGGCCTCGCCGGCCATCGCCATGATCCACGCGAGTATCTCGAGCGGGAAGGTGAGCATCAGGACGTAGGAGACGAACGCCACCAGCCCGCCGAGCGTGAGCCGACCGGATCCCACCGACAGCACGCCGGCGAGCAGCACCGCCGTGAGGGTGAGGTTCGGGATGATCCCGAGCACCCAGACGAAGCGCGTGTGCATCTGGATCCGCTCGAGCTGCGTGGCGTAGATCTCGGTGGCCTGGCGCTGATAGCCGGCGAAGGCCTCCGGGCCTCGACCGAACGCCTTGAGCACGCGGATGCCCTTGGCCCCCTCCTCGATGGTGGTGGTGAGATCGCCCGTCTGGTCTTGGATGCGGCGCACGATCTTCATGTAGCGCTGCTCGAAGCGGTGGCAGAGCCACACGACGGGGATGGCGGCGACGAAGGTGAGCAGCGCGAGGGCTACGTCGAGGGTCAGGAGGATCCCGAAGATCGCCACCACCTGCACGGTGATGAGCACGAAGAAGATGGCGCCGAAGCCGACGAACCGCCGCATGATCGAGAGGTCGGTCATCGCCCGCGACAGGAGCTGACCCGACTGCCACTTGTCGTGGAAGCCGACGTCGAGCCGTTGGAGCTGGGCGTAGAGGTCGTCGCGCAGCTCCGTTTCGAGGCCGGTGGCGACGAGGGTGAGGAGGTAGCGCCGACTGAACGCGAGGAACACCTCGACGAGGGCAATCCCCGCCGCGACCGCCGCCCAGCGCACGACGCCCGCCCGGTCGCCGTCCGCCAGCGGCCCGTCGATCACCGTCTTGACGATGAGGGGGATGGCCACCATGCCGCCGCTCGAGATGATCGAGGTCGTGACGATGCAGGCGATGTGCCGGCGGTAGGGGACCAGGTACGGCCGAACCCTCCACAGTGCGCGCGAACGCCAACCCCCGATAGCCACGACCCCAGTCTGCCCGAGCCCTGTGACAGCCCCGCCACGGGTTTAGGTTGGAGCGGCGGTGGTGGTTCGGGCCTCAGGCGGCGAGGCGCAGGCCGAGGGCGGCGATGGTGTGGTGGAGGGCGTCTACGAGGGCATCGGGTGACGGGCCGCACGCATCGAGCTGCTCGGAGCCCAAGAGGATGGTGAGGCCTTCGGACGTCCGGCCGAGCACCATCGGGGTGCGATCGCCGGTGATGGCGAGGACCTCGGGTGGGCGTTCGTCACGGTGCAGGAGCCGGAAGGGCACGCCGAGATCGGAGCAGGCGGCGTCGAACTCGGGCCGCCGCCGGCGACTGCCGTGGGTGATGTCGCAGAGCGGGCAGTGGCCGCGCCCCGTGACCTTCCGCAGTGCGTAGGCCAGCTCGCCGCGGAGCGATCCGTTGGCGTCGTAGACGCCGATCAGCTCCGTGACGGTGGTGGCGGACATGGGCCGAGTCTGGCCTACGAACCGAGGCCGGCGGCCGCGGCAAAGGCCTCCAGCTCCCGGGGGAGGTTGGGTCCGCACGGCTGGAAGGCCAGCTCGGTGATGCCCTGGGCGGCGAAGGCGGCAAGGCGCGGGCCGATCTCCGCGGCGGGGGCGGTGAGGGTGAAGGACCCGATGAGCTCAGAGAGCCCGCTCTCGAGTCCCGCTCGATCACGATCGGTGAGCTCCACCAGGTGCCCCTCGTGGGTGGCGAGGTGGCGCCGGCGTTCGTCGATCTCCTCGAGCCCGGCTCGCCATTCGGGGCCGCCGGGGAAGGTGTCGACGACGGCGGGACCACCGCGTTCGTACATCCCGTGGAGCACCACGGCCACGCCGGGGCCCGCGGCCTCGATCACGCGCGGGCTCGTGGGGGACTCGCCGTCCTCGAGCACTGTGCCGAAGGTGAGCAGCGCTCGCCACGCACCGGTAGCCGCGGCGTTGGGCACGCCCGCCGCGATGGTGCCGTCGCCCAGCTCCTCGGCCACCGCGTTGCCCTTGGGTCCGTCGGCACCGATCAGGATCGGGACGTCGATCGGGCGCGGAGCCCCGAACCCGGCAGGGTGGATCATGCGTATCGGTTGTCCGTCCCATTCCACCTCGTCGCCGCGGAGCAACCCCTTGATGGCGACGACATGGGCCCGGACATCTGCCCAGCGCATCGGCTTGTGGCCGAGCACGTGGCGCCCGGTGAAGCCGGCCCCGATGGCTACCGCAACGCGCCCGGGGGCGAGATCAGCGAGGGTGGCGATGGCGGCGGCGTTCACCATGGGATGGCGCAGGCTCGGCACCAGCACGCCCGGCCCGAGGCCGATGCGCTCAGTGCGTTCGGCGGCGCGGGCGAGGGTGACCCAGACGTCGTGGTAGAGGGCCGGCGAGTCGTACACCCAGGCGCGCTCGTACCCGAGGTCTTCGGCGAGGGCGATGTGGGCGGGCGTCTCGAGCCCGGGCGGGAAGGCGGCGGAGATGGCGATCGACATCCCTCCACGGTACGCACGCGAACGGGCTGCGAGCGACGGGCCAAGGCACGGATGGGGGCGAACGACAAGGCGCTGGCTACCGTCGCCCGCCATGGCGAACGCCTGGGACGACCTCACCATCGACGGGCAGCATCGGGGGCCCGATCATGCACTGCTGGGCCTCGAGTCTCACGGACCGGGCCGGGCCTCCTTCGTGCTCACCCCGCCGCTCGCCCGATTCGACGGCAAGCTGTTCGGCGGCACGGCCATCGCCGCCGCGGTTGCGCTCGCCGAGGTGGAGACGGCCCGTCCGGCCCTGTGGACCACGGTGCAGTTCGTCTCCGGGGCCACCGCGGTCGGCGATTGGTTCGACTGCACCACGGAGGTGCTGGCCGAGGGGAAGAGCGCGGCTCAGGTGCGGGTCACGGCGCGCGTCGACGGTCGGGAGATCTTCTCCGCACTCGGCGCCACCGCCCACCGCAAGGCTGGCCGGATCGAGGCCGCCTTCAAGCCGTTCCCATCGGTGCCACCGCCCGACGAAGCGCCTCCCTTCCAGCTGCCGCTTCCGGCTGCGATGCGGGCCCACGCCGCCAAGGCGCTCCGGAACATCGAGATGCGCTCGGCCGTCCCCTTGCCGGGGAGCGCCACGCCGAAGGCTCACCTCACCCTCTGGGCGCGGGTGCCGGGCTCACCCGCCACTCCTGCGGTGATGGCCTACCTCGCAGACATGGTGCCGCTGTCGATCGCGCGGGCGGCCCAGCGCGCGGGAGGGGGCACGAGCATCGACAACACGATGCGATTCGCGGGAGCCAGCGCGCAGGAGTGGGTCCTGCTCGAGCTGGCCCCCGATCTCGCCTCCGGCGGCTACGGCCACGGAGGCCTCTCGGTGTGGTCCCCGCACGGCGATCTCCTCGCCACGGGCGGCCAGACCGCCAGCCTGCTGCTGTTCGACTAGCGCCTCCTAGCGGGTCGCCACGGCGAGGTCGAGGAACCGCGCGGCGGCCGGCCCCAACGCGCCAGGACGATGGACGACTACGAGCAGACGACGCAGGCGCGGGACGGTGGGGCGCACTGTCGCTCCGAGGCGGCCCGCCGCGCGAGCCAGCGTGGAGGGGAGGAACGTGGTGCCCGCCCCGGCCAGCACGAGTGGAATGAGCGCGTCTCGTTGCGCGGTCTCCACGGCCACCGCGACCGTGACCCCAACGCTGGTCAGCGCCGCCTCGACGACGTCGCGCATCGAGGTTCCGGCGGGGCTGAGCACCAGGGGCACGCCCGCGAGCTGGTGGAGCCGAACCGGTCGGGTCGATCCTCCAGGCGGGGAAACCGCCACCAGCTCCTGCTCGCCCAACGGCACCTCCGCGAGCTGTCGGTTGGTGGGCCCGCCCTCGGTGATCCCGAGCTCGGCGGCGCCGGAGCGGACGTCGTCGGCCAGCCCCGCCAGGTCGGCCGGCGCGCCGAGGCGCACGGTGACGCCGGGGTGAGCCCGCCGGAACTGACCCACGAGCTCGGCCACGGGATCAGCGGCGAGGGTGGGGAGCGACGCGAGATCGAGCCGACCCGCCACCAGGCCCGTGACGGCGGCCACCGCCGCGGCGGCGTTGTCGATGTCCCGCACCGCCTGCCGGGCCGGCCCGACGAGCGCCTCGCCGGCGGGCGTGAGGTGGGCCCCCCGCCGGGACCGCACCAGCAGGGGCGCGCCGAGCTCGGTCTCCAGCTCGCGTACGGCGAGCGACACGGCCGGCTGAGCGACGTGGACGGCGGCCGCGGCGGCCGTGAAGCTCCCCTCGTCCACCACCGCGAGGAACAGGCGAAGGCGGCGAAGATCCATACGGAAATCCTATGGTAATCGCCATGATCATGTCTTGGACTTCTGTCCGGGGTTGTCGTTGGATGGCCGTGTGGCCGAACTCCTGATCCTGCTCGCCGGTGTGGCGGCGGGCGCCGTGTTCGGGCTGTTCGGTGCCGGCGGCTCGGCGTTCGCCACGCCGATGCTGGCGCTCGCCGGTGTGCCCGGTGTGCTGGCCGTGGCCACACCTCTGCCGGCCCTGCTCCCCGCGTCGATCGTGGCGGCCCGCCGCCAGCTCCAGAACGGCAACCTCGATCGGCGGATCGCGGGCCTGGTCATCGCCGGGGGGGTGCCCGGTGCCCTCCTCGGCGCGATGGGCTCGCGCTACGTGAGCGGGAGTGTCCTGCTTCTCGCCTCCGGTGCCCTGCTCCTCGTGGTCGGTGCACGGGTCCTGCTCCCGGATCCGTCAGGCCACGCCGACCGTGCGGCGGCTCGGCGAGCCCAGCCGCTCATCATCGTGGCCCCCGCGTTCGCCATCGGGTTGCTCAGCGGGCTCCTCGCCAACAGCGGTGGCTTCCTGCTGGTGCCGCTGTGCATCGTGCTGCTCGGACTCACCGCCGCCCGGGCCGCAGGCACGAGCATCGTGGCCGCCGGCGCGTTGTCGCTCCCCACCCTCCTCGTGCACTGGCACCTCGGCCACATCGACTGGCGGGTCGCCGTGCTGTTCGGCCTCGGCATGCTCCCCGGCTCCCTCGCCGGCAACCGAGTGAGCGAGCGAATCCCGCCCGCCCTCGCTCGCCAGATGTTCGGCGTCGCCCTCGTCGGCTTCGCCGCCTGGTTTCTCGCCCACCAGCTCTAGCGCGGCCAAGCAAACCCCGGGCGAACCGGGGTGCGAAGTGCTTTGTTTTCGCAGTACTTCGCACCCCGGTTCGTGTTCTTCGGGTCAGGGGCGGGCGTCTTCGGCGGCTGCGGTGAGGGCGGCGAGGCCGGCGTCGAGCTCGGCGGGCGTGGGCCAGCCGAAGCCGAGCCGGAAGTGACGGTCGTCCACCTCGAACCAGTGGCCGGGACCGACGTAGGTGCCGTGCTCGGCGAGCAACCCGTGATGGAAGCGCTCGGCATCGAGCGGCACGTCGGGCCGGGCGCGCACGAGACCGACCACGCCGCCCGTCGGCTCCACCCACTCGAAGGTCGACTGGCCCGCGAGCCACGTACGCACCACCCCGAGCCGGACTCGCACGTCGGCGAGAATGGGCGGGAGCACCTCGGCGCGACGGCTGAGCACCTCGCCGGCGATGTGCTCGTCGATGGTGGCGCCGCAGATCAGCATCTGCTCCTTGGCGGCCAGCAGGAGCTCGGAGAGCGCCGGGTCGCGGTTGATCGCCCACCCGATCCGCAACCCAGGGAGTCCGTAGGCCTTCGACAGCGACGAGATGCTGATCGCACGCGATGACAGTGAGGCGGCCAGGGGCAAGGCTTCGCCGTGGGTGAGGTCTCGGTAGGTCTCGTCCACCAGGAGCACCGCGCCCGATGCCTCCGCGAGCGTCACGAGGGCCTGGAGCGTGGCGAGGTCGAACATCGTGCCGGTGGGGTTGTGCGGCTGCGTGACGCTGATCAGCTTCGTGTGGCCCGGGCGCACGAGCGCCCGCACCCGTTCGATGTCGAGGTGCCATCCGTCCTCGAAGGAGAGGTCCACGACGTCGAGGTCGGCTCCGATGGCGCGGGGAGTCTCGAGGTTCGTGGCGTAGTTCGTCCGGACGACGACCGCGTGATCGCCCGGCTCCAGGAGGGCCGTGGCGGTGCAGAAGAGGGCGGCGGCGGCGCCCGCGGTGACGAGCACATCGTCGGGCGTGAGGCCGTCGCCACCCGCCGCCACGGCCTCCCTCAGCACCGGGTCGCCGAGGTGGTCCCCGTAGCAGAGCAGCAGGTCGTCCAGGTCGAGCGAGAGCCCGAGATCGCGAAGCCGTCGGTCCGCCACGGAGCTCTCGGAGAGGTTGTTGGTGATCGTGTCGTAGCCGAGCTGTTCGGGCGACTCGACCTCGATGGGCATCCGTCGGTAGCGCACGTCCGGAGCATGCCAGCCCTAGGCTCCAGCCCGTGCCAGACCCTGCTGCGCTCGTCGACCTCCACCGCTACCCGGTGACCGACTGCGATGGCGCCGGGGCCTCGGTGATCGCCCACCACGTCGCGGAGCTTCGCGACGCGAGCGTGTCGATCCTCCCGGGCTTCCTGCGCGCCGACGCGCTCCCCGGGCTCGTGGCGGAGTGCGATTCCCTCGCCGCGGGAGCGCACTTCCAGGACGTGCAGGGAACTCCCTACCTGGAGCTTCCGGATCCGGCCGAGTGGCCGGGCGACCATCCGCGGTTGACGTGGGCCCGTTCGGCGGTGCGCACCGTCGCCTACGACCGCTTCTCGCCGTCCACGTCGGGGCTTCGGGCGCTGTTCGAGTGGGACGCCCTGCTCGAGTTCGTGAGCCGAATCCTCGGGCGGGCGCCGCTGCACCGCTACGCCGATCCGCTGGGCGCGATGAACCTCGCGGTGATGCACGAGGACGACGCCCTTGGGTGGCACTTCGACCAGACCGACTTCGTGGTGTCGTTGGCCATCCAGCCGAGCGAGGGTGGGGGCGAGTTCGAGAACGTCCAGCGGCTCCGCTGGGTCGCTGGTGGGGGGATCGACGAGCGCTACGACACGGTCGCCCGGGTGCTGGCCGGCGACGCTCCGGAGCTCATCACCACGGTGCCGATGACGCCGGGCACGCTGATGCTCTTCGAAGGCCGCTGGTCGTTGCACCGAGTCACGCCGGTACGGGGCTCCATCCCACGCCACGTCGCTCTGTTCGGATACGACACGAAGGCCGGCACGATGAGCTCCGACCTGCTCAAGCAGGTTCGGTACGGCCGCCGCGAGCCCGAGCCGTTGGCGGTGTGAAGGAGAGCAGTGTGATGGAGATCGGTGAGAGCTTCGTGGGCTCGGGCGGCGAGGCGGCCCACCTCAACACCGTGCTCGGTCCGCGCGACGGACCCGTGGGGCAGGCGTGGGCGGCTGCGCTGGCCACGCCGTCCGCCGGGCACGCGCCGTTCGTGGTGGTGCTGCAACCCGGGTTGCCCGTGCTGCCCTTCACGCTCTTCGTGAACAAGGCTCGCATCGATGGCGACGACCACGCGCGCCTCACCTGGGGTCCCGCGCAGGCCGGTGTGGCAGCGGGGGTCGCCGACGCCGTCGCCGCCGGCACGATCGACGCCGCGGTCGCCCCCGAGATCGTGGTCAT
>Ga0105049_10007704_pt1 | contig 12489 bp, 9 predicted proteins | sample MAT06_FD_78087 | JGI IMG/M metagenome (GOLD analysis project Ga0105049, IMG submission 78087) | Freshwater microbial communities from Lake Fryxell liftoff mats and glacier meltwater in Antarctica - MAT-06 | ecosystem: Environmental > Aquatic > Freshwater > Ice > Liftoff microbial mat | place...
CGCCCGCGCACGCCCGCGCACGCCCGCTTGACAGTGCCCGAAAGTGTTCGAGAGCGCAGCGCTCATCCGCGCTCACCTGCGCTCACCTGCGCTCGCGACCGACGGCGACGTGCCCGACCGCGACGCTCCCGACCGCGACGCGCCCGACCACGACGCGCCCGACCGCGACGCGCCCGGCAGCGCAGCGCGCGACCGCGCTCGCCCGAGCCCGTCCGCTCTCGGCCGCTCTCGGCCGCGAACCCCGCCCGACCCTTGCGCGCGCTCGGGCGCCCGTGTCCGCTGGAGGGCTGTGTCGAGCCCGGCAGAAGGAACGGATGGGGAGGCGCCCGTCCCGGGCCACGACCCGCTCGGCGGAACCACGCTCGCCGCGCTGATCGGGCCGACGGCGAGCGGCAAGAGCGCGGTGGCGCTCCTCGTGGCCGAAGCTTGCGAGGCCGAGATCGTCAGCCTCGACTCGATGCAGGTGTACCGCGGCATGGACGTCGGCACGGCGAAGCCCGACGCGGCCGAGCGCGCGCGCGTTGCGCACCACATGCTCGACCTGGCGGATCCGAGCGAGCGCTATGACGTGACGCGTTTCCTCGGCGATCTGTCCATCGCGCTGGCCGACATCCGCGCGCGCGGCAAACGCGCGCTTTTCGTGGGCGGCACGGGTCTCTACCTGAAGATCCTCTCCGCGGGCCTCTTTCGCGGGCCGGAGGTCGATCCGGCGCTGCGGGCCGAGCTCGAGGCGCGCGCGCGCGCGGAGGGAGCGCTCGCGTTGCACGCCGAACTCGCGCGCGCGGACCCTGCGTCGGCCGCGAAGCTGCACCCGAACGACGTGAAGCGCGTCGTGCGCGCGCTCGAGGTCTGGCAGCAGACTGGTCGGCCGTTGAGCGCGTGGCAGACGCAGTGGGGGAGCGCGAGCGGCGCGTCGCGCGCGCTCGTCGGATTGCAGATCGCGGTGCCCGAGCTCGATCGCCGCATCGCGCGGCGCGCGGAGATCATGCTCGCGTCCGGCTGGCCCGAGGAGGCCGCGCGTATCCGCGACTCGTCCGGCTTCGGGCCGACCGCGATCCAGGCGCTGGGTTATGCCGAAGCGCTGGACGTGCACGCGAGGACGTTGACGCACGCCGAGGCCGCGCGCCGCATCGCGCTGGCCACGCGCCAGTTCGCGCGGCGCCAGCGCACCTGGTACCGCAAGTTCCCAGACGTCACGTGGATCCCGGCCGAAACTCGAGCGCCCGCCGTCCTCGCGGGCGAGGTACGGCGGGCGCTCGTGTGGTGATCGCGTCGATTCGTGCAGGACCTGCGCGACGCGTGACTACTCGTTGTCGTAGTCGGCCGACTTTTCCGGCGTGACGCCGACCGACGAGCGCAGGTAGCTGGCCGTCTTGCTGCGGCCCGACGGCTTGCCGCGCAGGCCGTCGCCGACCAGGCCCAGGCCCTGGCCGAACTCTTCCTTGCCGCCCGGCGACATCGTCCCGATCACGGACGAGATCGGGTCCTGCAGGTAGGTCACCGTGTCGGGCACGATGCTGTGCGGGTAGCGCGCCCGGAAGTACGACGCGTCGTAGACCTGGAACGGGTTCTCCGGGTTGTGATGGAAGAAGTAGCGCCGGAAGATCGTGTTGGCGGACTTCTTGTTCGCGTACTGGAAATCGATGTAGTCGCCGTCGCGCGACTGGTCGTAGCCCAGGAACGCTCGGCCCATCGAGTTCGTCATCGAACGCTGCGACCAGTGGTCGTTGCCGTGCGCGCCCTGCGTCGTGCAGGCCGAGGTCAGCGCGATGAGCGGGAGGGCCAGAAGGGGGAGGAACTGCTTCATGCGTTCACGATGGGGGGCGTCTGGACCAGCAGGAACCGACGTCGGTATCCGACGTCCGGCCGGGCGCGGGGGCGCCGACCGGGGGGCGAAAGTTTGTCGGCCGACCGCACTCGTGTCCAGGGTGCAGACGTCCCGACGCCGCTAGCTACCCCCGCGGGGCGCCGGGTAACGTCCGTCGCGCCGATGGACGTGCCCGACCCGACCTCCGACCCCGGCGCCGAGCCCCGATCCGCGCGGCGCGCGCGGCGCATCGGCCTCTTCGGCGGGTCCTTCGATCCGATCCACGCCGGCCACCTGCACGCGGCGCGCGCGGCGCGCGACCGCTTCGAGCTCGACCGCGTCGTCTTCGTGCCGGCCTGGCGCTCGCCCTACAAGCCCGGCCGGACCCCTGCGCCGGGCGCCGACCGCCTGCGCCTCGTCGAGATCGCGATCGCGGGCGAGCGCGGGTTCGAGGCCCTGGACCTGGAGCTCGCGCGCGGCGGTCCATCGTTCACGATCGATACGGTGCGCGAGCTGCCGCGCGCGCTCGGGGAACCCGCGGACTGCGCGATCTACCTCGTGCTCGGCAGCGACAACTTGCCCGGGCTCGCCGGCTGGCGCGAAGCGCGCGCGCTGCTCGAGCGCGTCCAGCCGATCGTCGTGCACCGCGACGGGGATCCCGAGGCGTTGATCGACGGGCTCGAGGCCGATTTGGGCCCGGAGCTCGCGCGCAAGGTCGAGCGCGGCTACCTGCGCCTCGCGCCCTTCGTGGCCTCGTCCACCGACGCGCGCGCCGCCCTGGCCGGCGCGGGCGGCGCGGAGACGGTGATCCCGGCCGCGGTCCTGGCCGAGATCCGCGAGCGCGGGCTCTACGGGACGCGCGCGTGAACCCGTTCGCGACGCCGATCGACACCGGCGCGGTGGCGCTCGGCGCCGCGGTCGCACTCGCCGCGCTGCTCGTCGTCGTGCGCGCCGCGGGGAGGCTGGGACTCGCCGACGACGGGACCGACGCGCCCGAACGCAAGTCGCAGCGCGCCGCGGTCCCGCTCGCGGGCGGGCCGGCGCTGGCGCTGGCCGCGATCGCGCTGGTCGTGTGGCCGGACGCGGGGAGCACGCGGCATGTCGTGCCCTGGTTCCCCGGCGATCCGTTGGCGTTCGAGCGCGGGGCCGTCGCGCTCGCGCTCGCGATCGCGTTCGCGACCGGACTCGTGGACGATGTGCGCGCGCGGGGCCTGAAACCGGCCTGGAAACTGCTCGGGCAGAGCGCGGCCGGCGTCGCGCTCACGCTCGGACTGCTCGTGCAGGGCGAGCCCGCGACGGGGCTCGAGCGCGCGCTGCTCGTGCTGTGCGCCGTGGCCGCGCAGAACGTCGCCAACGCTTTCGACCACGCCGACGGAACCTTGGGCACCGTGGCGTTCCTCGGATGCGCGAGCGCGGGCACGAGCTTCCTCGGCGCGCTGGCGGCGTTCCTCGGCTTCAATCTGGCGCGGCCGCGGCGCGGCGGGCCGCCGTACGCTTTCCTCGGCGATTCAGGCTCGCATCTCCTCGGGATCCTGCTCGTGACGAGCGCCGTGGGGGCGGCCGCGCTCACGTTGCCGGCGCTCGACCTCGCGCGCGTCGTCGCGCTGCGCCTCCGCGCCGGACAACCCGTGTGGCACGGCGACCGCCGGCACCTGGGCCAGCGACTCCAGGCCGCCGGCCGCGGTCCGATCGCCGTCGTCGCGCTCGTGAGCCTGTGCGCGGCGCCGGCCTTCGTCGCTCTCGGCCTCTCGATCGAGCGCGTGCGGATCCCGCTCGTCGGCATCTTCCTGATCGGCGCGGCGGGCTCGGCCGCGGTGCTCGCGCTCGTCCTGTGGCTCCATCCCGAACCCGCGGCGCGCGCGGATTGAAGCGGGTTCGGTGTCCGATCCTTGCCGCTCGCCGCGTGCGACCCGATAATCCCGCGCCCTTTTCCGGACGCGGCCCCGCCCGTCGGAACCTCCACCGTGGAACAACCGCTCACCGCCATCGTCTCCGATCTGCACGCGAACCTCCCGGCGCTGCGGACGGCCCTGGCGGACGCGCGCGAGCGTGGTGCGCGACGCTTCTGGTGCCTGGGCGACATGGTCGGGTACGGAGCGCAGCCGCGGGAGTGCCTCGACCTCGTCATGGCGATCTGCACGCCGACGCCGGACGATCCCGAACCGCTGCCGGGCGCCGAGCCGTTGCTCCCGGGCCTCGCGCTGCGCGGCAACCACGAGGAAGCGCTCTTCGACTCGGCCGCCGGGTTCAACCCGATCGCGCGGACGGCGATCGAGTGGACGCAGGAGCAACTCGGCGCCGGCGGAGATCGCGCGCGCTCGATGGGCTACTGGGACTTCCTCGACGGGCTCGCACCCGAGCACCTCGACGAGGTCGCGCACCTCGTGCACGCCAGCCCGCGCGATCCGCTGCGCGAGTACATCCTCCCGCGCGACGTGCACGACGAGCCCAAGATGCGCGCGAACTTCGCCGCGTTGAAGCGCGACGTGTGCTTCATCGGCCACAGCCACGTGCCGGCCGTCTACTACGAGGACGGGCGCTTCTTCCGGCCCACGAAGACGGAAGGGCCGTACGACCTGGGCGCGCGTCCCGGCGCGCGCTGCATCGTCAACGTGGGATCGGTGGGTCAGCCGCGCGACGGCGACACGCGGCTCTCCTACGCACTCTTCGACGGTCTGACCGTCACGTTCGTGCGCCTCGACTACGACCACGCCGCGGCTGCCGCGGCGATCCGCGCGGTGCCCAGCCTGCCCGAGCGGCTGGCGTCACGGCTCTTCGAAGGACGCTGAGAAGGAAAACTTGGACAAGCGACTGCTCTACGTCCTGCCCCTGTGTCTGGCGATCGTGCTGGGCTGGGGCTTCCTGGCCGAGAAGTTGGGCTGGGTCCAGAAGCCCGCCCCGACCGTCCGTCCGGCGACGTCGCCGGAGACACCCGGCGCGAGCGCGACGCCGAACACGGCCGGCGCTCCGAGCAGCGCGACGAACGCGCAGCCCGCGGCGCCCGCGATTCCTCCCGTGGGTCCCGTCGTCGCGGACAGCGCGGAGCGCGTCGAGACCTTCGTCGTCGGCACGCCCGGCAGCGCGGGCTACTACCAGGCGACGTTCACGAACCGCGGGGCCGTGCTGTCGGAGCTGCGCACGGGCAACTACTACGACCAAGCCGGACGCAGCGCGGACGAGCGTGCCGATCCGCAGCACTGGCGCGTGCTCGTGGGCGAGAAGCAGGCGCTCGACCAGCCCGGTTCGCTCGCGCTGCGCGCGACGCTCTCGAGTCAGCCGCTCGTGCGCGAGCCGCTCGAGAACGCGCTCTGGCGCGGCAAGCTGCTCGGTAGCGACGGAGCGCCTCGAGGGATCGAGTACGAGCTCGCGCCCGGCACGGGCGTCACGTTCGTGAAGCGCTTCCTGTTCCTGCCCGGCACCGACCAGATTCGCGTCGAGATCGAGATCCGCAACGATGCCTTCGCGGACCTCGCCGGCTATCGCGGCTTCTTGATCACGCCGGCCGCGGGCGTGCCCAACGACTCGGGCGATTCGTTCTACCAGGAGCCTCAAGCGGTCGCGGCCTCGCGCGCGACGGCCGACGAGGAGCCGACGGTCCAGATGCCCGATCACTCGGGGTCGACGCGCTCGGGCACGCTCTCGACTCAGCCGCCGCTCTTGTACGCGGGCCTGCACAACAAGTACTTCGCGGTGCTCTTGCGCGCGGCCGATGCGGAGTCGCAATCGACGTTGTCGGGAGCGAGCTGGCGCTCGCTGCGCGACGAGCTCTGGCTCGCGCGCCATCCGAACAGCGCGGACAAGGCTTGGCGGCAGATGGTCGTCGACATCGACCTCCAGCTCACGTTGCCGGCGGTCGGGACGAGCCGCAAGTGGACCTACGACACGTACGCCGGCCCCAAGTCGCTCGATGCGATGGTCGCCGTGCTCCCCGAGCATTCCGGCTTGCTGGAGTACGACCTCGGGTTCGTCAGCTCGATCGCCGGCCTTTTGCTCGCGATCATGGGCTTCTTCCACTCGATCACGGCCAGTTGGGGCTTCGCGATCGTCCTGTTGACCGTGCTCGTGCGCGTGATCCTGTTCCCGATCAACCGTCGCTCGCAGACGGCGATGGGCCGCTACCAGGCCAAGATGAAGCGCGTCCAGCCGCGCATCGAGGAAGCCAAGAAGCGCTGGGAGAAGGATCCCAAAAAGATGCGCGAGGAACAGGCGCGCATCATGCAGGAAGAGGGCGCGTTCCCGCCGCTCGGCGGATGCCTGCCGCCGCTGCTCCAACTGCCGATCTTCATCGGACTCTTCCGCGCGATCGGCGTGAGCTTCGACCTGCACCACGCGCCGTTCCTCGGGATCATCACCGACCTGTCGCTGCCCGATCAGCTCTTGCCGCTGGGCATGACGTTGCCGTTCGTCGGTCACGTGGCGGCGATCAACGTGCTGCCGCCGATCATGGTCGTGATGTGGATCCTGCAGCAGCGCTCGATGCCGCGGCCGACGGAGGAGCAGGCGCTCCTCATGTACAAGATGATGATGTGGATGCCGATCGTGATGGGCATCTTCCTGTACAGCTACGCGGCCGGGCTCTCGATCTACATGATCACGACGTCGGCGCTCGGCATCGTCGAGCAGAAGTACATCAAGAAGCGCTGGCCGATCGACGAGACCGAGCTGCCGCCGAAGAAGGACGGCTTCCTCTCGAAGATGATGGCGGCGCAGGCCGATCGCCTGAAGCAGCAGCAGCGGCAGTCGCCTTCGAGGAAGAAGCGCTGACGTCCGCGATGACGGCCACGACGATCGCCGCGATCGCGTCGCCGCCGGGGCCGGGAGCGCGCGGGATCGTGCGGCTTTCCGGGCCCGGGACCCGCGCGATCGTGCGCGGCATGGTTCGCGACAGGGTTGGCGACAGGGTCGGCGACAGGGTTGGCGACAGGGTTGGCGAAGACGTTGGCGAAGACGTTGGCGAGAGTGCGCGCGCGGCCGTCGGACGCGACTCCACCGGCGCGCCGCCCGAGCTCCGCGCGCGCGCGCTGATCGAGGGCCGCCTCGACGACGGCCGCGGCACGCAGCCGGTGCTGCTCCTGTGGATGCCCGGTCCGCGCTCGTACACCGGCGAGGACGTGGCCGAGCTGCACGTGCCCGGCTCGCCGCCGCTCGTCGCCGCGGTGCTCGCGCGCGTGCTCGAACTCGGCGCCGTCCTCGCGCGACCGGGCGAGTTCACGCGCCGCGCGTTCGAGAACGGGCGCATCGACCTGACGCGCGCGGAAGGGGTGGCGGAGCTCGTCGCCGCGCGCAACGAGGTCGAAGCTCGCGCGGCCGGCGCGCTGCTCCTCGGCGGACTGGGAACGCGCATCGACGCGCTGCGCGACGCGCTCGACGAACTGCGCGCGCTGTGCGAAGCGAGCCTCGACTTCGACGAGGCCGACACGGGCCACGTCGCGACGGACGAACTCGTGCGCGGAGCGCGCACCATCCTCGCGCGCGTCGACGAAGCGCTGGGCTTCGAGCGCGCGCGCACGCGGGCGAGCGGCGCGCCGCGCGTCGTCTTGTGCGGCGCGCCGAACGCCGGAAAGAGCGCGCTCTTCAACGCGCTCGCGCGCGGCGAGCACGCGATCGTGAGCGATCACGCGGGCACGACGCGCGACACGCTGGTGATCGAGCTCGAACTCGGCGGACTCGCGCTCCGGCTGCTGGACACGCCGGGGTTCGACTTCGGAGCCGTCGGCATCGACGAAGCGGCGCAACAGAGCGCGCGCGAGCACCTCGCGAGCGCCGACCTCGCGCTGTGGGTCGTCGATGCGTCCGCGGAACGCACGGATCTCGCGCTCGAACGCGCGCGCATCCCCGACGGCGTCCCGGTCGTCCTGGCCTGGAACAAGGTCGATCTCGAGCGCGCGGCCAGCACGCCGACGGCTGCGACGGAGCGCGTCGCGGCCGTCGAACGCGTTTCCGCCACCACGGGATCCGGCCTCGAGCGCTTGCTCCAAACCGTTCAGCGCGCGCTCGCGCCCGATGCCGCCGCGCTCGGCGAGTCCGGTCCCGCCGACCGCGATCTCGCGCGCCGACACGTCGCCGGCCTCGAGGCGGCGCGCGCCGAGATCGAGCGCGTCCTCACCGCGCTCGCGGACGCTGCTCCTCTCGACCTCGCCGCCGAACACCTGCGCCGCGCCACGCTCGGGCTGGACGAGATCCGCGGCACGACGACGCCGGAGGACCTGCTCGACCGGATCTTCGCGCGGTTCTGTCTCGGCAAGTGAAGGGAAGTGCGACCAAGGCGCGCTCGCGCGAGGTTGACACGGACTCTGGCCACCTCGTTGCCGGATTTCGTGATGCGGTAGTGGCCGACAGCTCATCGACTGTTGCTAGGCCGGCGGAAGTGTTTGCCCTCCAGCACGTTCGATCCAGACTCGCCTGGACGATCGGGCTGCAACCGACTCGCGGCCGGGGCTGAGCCGATGGAGCTGTCCGATGACCCCGACTCCTGCCTCAACCGCGACAGCTCTCGCCTGTCCGTTCTCGACCTGCGCGGCTTCCCGCTCGGGAGGACAGCTCGCCGCCTGCAACGTCATCCGCCACTCGGGCCTTCTAACCCAGCGCGGGACGAAGCTGCGTTGGCGCTGCAAACGGTGCGGGAGAACGTTTGGCCTGATTCCCCGGTCCCGGCACGGCGGTCCGCGCATTCCCGCGCGTTGACACCCCACATCGAGCGTGTTGGGATCTCGCGGGCCCAACCACTGGGGGCCCGCACCTCCCGGACCCCCATGCGCTGCCCCCGCTGTAAACAGGACAACGACCGCGTCGTCGACTCGCGCGCGAGCTCCGACGGTTCGGTCATCCGCCGTCGGCGCGAGTGCCTCGCCTGCGTGCTGCGCTACACGACCTACGAGCGCATCGAGGAGACGCCGCTGCGCGTCATCAAGAAGAGCGGCGAGCGGGTCCGCTTCGAGCGCGACCGCGTCTTGGCCGGGATGATCCGCGCCTGCGAGAAGCTGCCTGTCGCGATCGAGGAGCTCGAGGCCGCCGCCGCGCGCGTCGAGACACGCTGTCAGGAGGAGTACGACCGCGAGGTGCCGAGCTCCGTCATCGGCGGCATGGTCATGGAGGAGCTGCGCAAGCTGAACCAGGTCGCGTACGTGCGCTTCGCCAGCGTGTACCGCGAGTTCAAGGACGTCTCGCAGTTCCTGGAGGAGTTGAAGCCGATCCTCGAGTCTCGTGGTGGGAAGTCGCCGTGACGACGCAGCTCGAAGAGAGCGGGAGCCGCGCATGAAGGTCGCGCGCATCCGACGACGCGACGGCACGCTCGTGCCGTTCGAGCGGCGGCTCGTCGAGAGCGCCGTCACGCGCGCGGCGGAACGCGCCGGCGAGGAAGGCTCGCGCGCGCCGGCCGAGGTCGCGGACCTCGTCGAGATGGCTCTGTCGCGGCGTTACGGGCCCGATCGCGTGCGCGAGGTCGCGGACCGCGCACGCGCGCCGGAGAACGGCGCGGTGAACTCGCCCAGCGTCGAGGAGATCGAGGACCTCATCGAGGAAGCGCTGATCGAGCTCGGTCACGCCGTCGTCGCGAAGTCCTACATCCTCGATCGCGCGCGCGATTCGCGCGTGCGCGCCGCGCTCGGCGCCGCGGGCCAGGATGCGCCGCTCGGACGTCGTGCGCCGCGCGTGCTCGTCAAGGGCGGCGTCGAGCCGTGGAGTCGCGTGCGTATCGTCGCCGCGCTCGTCTCGGAGGCCGACGTCCCGCGCGCGTTGGCCGAAGAGGTCGCGGCGCGCGTCGAGGAGCGCGTGTTCGCGAGCGGCTGGAAGCGCGTCTCGACCGCGCTCGTGCGCGAGCTCGTCGACAACGAATTGCTCGAACGCGGTCTCGCCGATGCGTTGCGCCGCACGCGTCCCGTGGGCATCCCGCGCCACGACCTGTCGCGCTGGATCTCGTCGCCGGACGCCGACGCCGAGCCCGGAGCGGCCGCGCGCGCGCTCGAAGCGCGCGTTGCGGGCGAGATCCTGCGGCGCTACACGCTCGAGGACCTTCTGCCCGACGCGCTCCAGGACGCGCTCGCCGACGGCGATTTCGGCTTGGAGGACCTCGACCGAGTTCACCAGGACCTCGCGCTCGCCGCGCCGTGCGACCTGTTCGTCGCGGGCGAGTTCGACCCGCCGAAAGCGTTCGAACTCCTGCAGGACGTCGCCGGACTGGCGTTGCGTTCAGCGCGCAGCATCGTGCTGGAGGATTGCGGCCAACTGCTGCACGTGCTGGCGCGCGCGGCGCGCGGAGCCGCACCTGACCGGCTCGGCGGCTGGATCTCCGCGCTCACAGCGGTCGCGCGCGCGTCGGGGCGCGCGATCGACCTCTCGGCGCGCCTCAGGAATCACGAATCCAAGCTCCGCGACCGCGGTCCGGCGGCGCCCTTTTGGTTCGAGCGACTCGTCTACGAGCTCGCGCAAGCGGAATCCGACGGGCCGCGTCCGGGGCTGCCGCGCGTGTATCTCGACGCCGCGGAACTCGCCGACGCCGCGGCGGCGGAACCCGCGCTCGAGCGCGGCGTCGAGCTCCTGCTCTCGCGCGGCCGCATCGTCCCGACGTTCGGATCCGCGGGCGAGCGCGCGGTCGGCGCCGGATTGTCGCGCGGACCGCGCGACCGCGGCGCTTTGGCCTTGCGCGGCGTCGCGACGCTGAACCTGCCGCGCGCGGCGCGCCGCGCCGGCCCGTGGCGCGAGGACGCGCTCTTCGAGGAGGTCTACCGCGTGCTCGGCCTCGCGTTGGATGCGCTCGCCGCTTTGCGCGAACTGCGCCGCGTCGCGAGCGCGACCGGTCCGCGCGCGAAGAGCCTCCACGCCGTCGTACCCGTCGGTTTGCGCGAAGCGATCGCCTGGATCGGCGACGGACAAGCGCGCCCCGAAGCGGCCGCGCGTTTGGTCGCCTTCCTGGGCGAGGCCGCGCAGCGCCTGGGTCAAGAGCGCGGACTTTCCGTCTCACTGTGCGGTCCGTACGGCGAGCGCGATGCGCGGCGCTTCGCGACTTTGGACGCGCGCCGATTCCAGGTCGTCCAGCCGAACTTGTTCCAGACCGCGGAATCCAAGCGTTCCGACGTGGAATACTCGCACGGCTTCGACCTCGCGGGCCTGCTCGCCGGCACGCACGACGGCGGTGGCGCGCGCGTCGAGGACGTGGCCACCGTGCTGTCGGCGCTGCCCTCGGGCGTGCTCGACGCACCCGGGCTCCTGCGCGCGATCGCGCGTCCGCAGGACGGACGCGCGCCGATCCTGGCCGGGCTCGAAGCGTTCGCGCGTCACCGCGCGCGACAAACCGCGCGCACGGGCGTGCTCTACGCGCTTCCGCGCGAGGCCGAACCCGCTTCGCTCTACTCCGACGACTCCACGCGGACGACCTGAGCGTCCTCCGCCCGCACGATCGACCGACGACCGCACGATCCCGCACACGACCATGCGCCTGAAACGACTCCAGCTCTTCGGCTTCAAGTCCTTCGCCGACCGCACCGCCTTCGAGTTCGGCGAGGACACCTTGACCGGCGTCGTCGGTCCGAACGGTTGCGGCAAGAGCAACGTCGTGGACTCCGTGCGCTGGGTGCTCGGTGAACAGCGGCCGACGTCGATGCGCGGCGCGGAGATGACCGACGTCATCTTCAAGGGCAGCTCGAGCCGGCCCGCGCTCTCCGTCGCCGAGGTCACGCTGATCATCGACAACGCGTCGGGCAAGTTCGAAGGCCACGGGCCCGAGGTCGCGATCACGCGTCGCGTGTTCGCGAGCGGCGAGGGCGAATACCTGGTGGACGGCTCGAAGGTGCGCCTCAAGGACGTGCGCGAGATGCTGTTCGACACGGGGCTCGGCAGCCGCGGCTACTCGGTGCTCGAGCAGGGCAAGATCGACGCGGTTCTCTCGGCGAATCCGGTCGAACGCCGGCGCATCTTCGAGGAAGCCGCGGGCGTGTCGCGCTACCGTCAGCGTCGCCAGGAGACCGAGCTGCGCTTGAAGCGCGTCGCCGAGGACCTGGCGCGCCTCGACGACCTCCTGGGCGAGCTGTCGAGCCGCGTGCGCTCCCTGAAGATCCAGGCCGGCAAGGCCGAGCGCTGGACCGCGGCGCACGAGGAGTGGCTCTCGGCGCGCACGCGCCACGCGCGTCACGGATTGTGGATCCACGGCGAGGCGCTGGGCGCGCTGGCCGAGTCCGCCTCGGGGCTGGACGCGCGCGCGAGCGCGCTGCGCACGGAGCGCGACGAGGCGGCGACGGACCGCGCGCTGCGCGAGAAGGAGCGCGCCGCGCTGATGGCGGAGCTCGATCGCGCCGCGTCGGAAGCGTCGCGCCTTTCGGGCGAATCGCGCGCGGTCGACGAACGCGTCGGCAATCTGCGCCTGCGCATCTCGGAGTCGAAGAACGCCGCGCGCGACGAGTCGGAGCGCGCGCGCGTTCTGGCCGTGAGCCTCGCGGAACGACGCCAGCAGTCGGAAGCGCTGCAAGCGAGCGTGCGCGGGCTCGAAGCCGCGGCGCGCGAAGCGCACGGGGTCGCGATGGCGAGTTCGCAGGAACTCGGGCAGGTCTCGAATCGCGCCGTCGAGCTGCGCAACGCGCTCGAATCGCGTGGCCGTGCGTTGCTGCGGCTCGTCGCCGAACGCACGCAGGCCGAGAACCGCATCGCGTCGCTCGAAGGTGCCTTGGCGCAGGCGCGTGAACGCGACGCGC
>Ga0105049_10007705_pt1 | contig 12488 bp, 8 predicted proteins | sample MAT06_FD_78087 | JGI IMG/M metagenome (GOLD analysis project Ga0105049, IMG submission 78087) | Freshwater microbial communities from Lake Fryxell liftoff mats and glacier meltwater in Antarctica - MAT-06 | ecosystem: Environmental > Aquatic > Freshwater > Ice > Liftoff microbial mat | place...
CAGTTGTCCGGGATTGGACTGATTGCTGATCATTTCGATGTAACTGGGCAAGCCTGAGACGGGGGCCTTTGCGAGATTCATACCGTACAACTTCATTCGGTAGTCCGCCGCGAGAATAACCATTGCCATGTGGCTGTCTGCAGCCAGCCCTTCCAGCTTGATCTGCTGTGGACCGAAGGCCTCTTTCATGGCAGGCTCCATCGATTTGACATTGGTTACATTATTCTTTCGAAACTGCTGTTGCAGCTTTTCGAGACTCACGATTCCTTCCGGTGTGGGCTCGATGGACACGGAGATTCCGCTCGTGCGTGCGTTGATGACTGTCTTGAAAGCGCACAGAAGATCATCCAAATTCAATACGGGACGTCCGCTTTTCGTACCGACGATCGCGCCGTTGGCTGCAACCGTCCACGGCTCCGATGGTCCGGCCAGGACGATATCCTGTCTATCTGGGTAGACGAATACGTTTTCAATGCGAGTGATGCCGCCCAAGAAAAGAGCTTCCTCGGGGAGCGGCTTATTCTGTTCGATGCTTTGCAGGATCGCTTTCTTGAGATTCTTAAGCGAAATCAGTCGAAGATTAGACGATTGCTTAAGGTCACCCTGTGGTCCAAGTACCTTTTCGCGGAGTAGGGCCAGCGCCTCGGATTGCTCCTCCACGGTAGCTGTTTGGAGAACGCCGTCGGTGCGAATACTCACACCTCCCACCACGCGGTTGTTAAAGAATCCGCCGCCGACCTGTGCTTGGGCCGTTAGTGAATGGAATGCAACGAAGCCGGTTGCAACGACCAAGGCGATCGATCGCTTTAGGCGGGGGCAGAGCGCCATCGATCCGTTCATGCTCCGACGTCGAAAACCCATAATCGAAACTCCAAAAGAAAGGGGTGACATTTTTTATCGGTGTGAAACTACCGGTTAGAAACTATCGGTGAGAAACTATTGTGACTGTCTGGAGGGAGTAGCCACCGACGTAACTTTAGCCTATTGTCGGTGTTCACGGTCCTGATTTCCAGGTTCAAAATCACCAATCACGCAAAATCTCAGCTCTAAGAGTAATTTCTGCAGCCAAGCGATGCAACCAAACAATTCCTCGGCATACCTCATTATTCGGCAAGGACATCGCTGGACCGACGTTTTTCGTCTGGAATCGGGCCGCCCGCTCATCGTCGGACGGGCCTCTTCGAACGAAATTCCTATTGCGGACGAGCGTTCCAGCCGACGCCACGCCGAGATATTCTTCGAAAATGGAGACTGGAAGGTCCGGGATCTTGGCTCACGAAACGGAACCTTCGTGGATGGAATTAAGCTCGATGAGGCAAAAATACTCCTTCCGGGCAACCAGATCGCGGTGGGTGCCTGCCGGATGACCTTTGCCAGTTCCCTGGAAGAAGTCGTTCCGCCCCTGGAGGTTGATGATGCGCCGCTACAGTCAACGTCCCAAACCCAATCGGAAATTCCGGCAATCGTCCACCGACAATCCAAGTCATCGATTCTGGATCCCGAATCCCTGCAGCTTGATTCGAAATCGTCCCCTAGCGCCGTCCCCATGCCTCACCGTTCGGTTCCCGCGGTTGCGACAGAACTGTTGCAGTTAGCCTTTGACGTCGCCCGTGAGCTCACCGTTCCCGCTGCCTGCGAACTGGCTCTCAACCGACTCATGCTTGCCACCGGCTGCAAGTCCGGAGGAGTGCTCAAGCTGGAGCCATCGGCCGCGTCCGGTCGAACATCCCCCGGGGCCCCGCAATGCATTGTCCTAGCGGCCCTGCAACGCAGCGGCAAAGCGTACCATCCCGTGGGTGAAACATTGATCGCCAACGTTCGACGTGACAATACCGCAATCCTGGCTCGCAACGTGAGTTCGGACGCACATTTGGTGGGCGGCCAACCCATCAACTCATCCCCCATGGCTTCGCAAGCCAGCCACGTCTTAACCACGACCAGTGTGATCGTTGCCCCGATGCGAATCGGTAAAGAAATGATCGGCTTGGTCCATCTCTACTCGCGACATGGCGAAGCGGACTTGACCCCCGATCACCTGGAGGTCACGTTAGCCGTGGCGGATGTATTGGCTGTGTCACTCGACAATATCTATAGGCAACAATCGCTCGAATCCAAGCTAAAGTCATCGCGCAATCGCATATCGGACTTGGAACAACAGCTTGGACAAACGACCGAATGGGTCGGTCCGTCGGTAGCTCTAAAACAAATTCGCGATCAGGTTCTGAGAGTCGGGCCAACCTATGCAACCATCTTGATCCGGGGAGAAAGCGGCGTAGGGAAAGAGCTTGTGGCACGCGCCATCCACGACTCGAGCCAACGCTCGGCGGGGCCCTTCGTGGCTATCAATTGCGCAGCTTTAACGTCCACGTTGCTGGAAAGCGAATTATTCGGGCATGAGAAAGGTGCTTTCACGGGCGCATCGGATCGCAAGATTGGGCGATTCGAACAAGCGGCAGGTGGCACGATCATGCTCGATGAGCTTGGCGAAATGAGCTCGGAAATCCAAGCAAAATTCCTGCGTGTGCTAGAGGGAAAGGCCTTTGAACGAGTGGGTGGAAGCAAACCGATCCAAGTCGATGTGCGCGTGATCGCTGCGACCAATCGTGACCTTGAGCAAGCCGTCCGCGACGGCGAATTCCGATCGGATCTCTACTTCCGATTGCGAGTCATTGAATTGACGGTGCCTGCGTTGCGTCAACGTCCCGATGACATCATGCCACTGGCTCTGTACTTTTTAGAACAGTTTCGAGCCAAGTCGGGACGTGGACCCTCGGGCTTTAGTCCACGCGCTCAACAAGCCATGATGAAATACCAATGGCCAGGAAACGTTCGAGAGTTGCGCAACTGCGTGGAAAGAGCGTTTGTGTTGGCCAATGGTCCGCTGGCCGAACCAGAGGATCTAGCCCTGTCGTACCTGCAGATACCAGGACAGTCGGCCAACACTCTGTCGGTAAACACTCTGTCGGTAAACATTAATTCGACGGATACTTCGATGACGAATGCGACAACGACCATGCATCCCACCGAGTACCAAGAAAAGACGATCGAAGCGATGGAGCAACAGCATATCGAAGCCACACTGGAGCATACAGGCGGTCAAAAGAACCGCGCAGCCGCGATATTGGGTATCGAGCGATCCACACTCGATCGCAAACTGAAGAAGTTTCAAGGCTCCTAAACGATGCACATACTGCCGATAGTCGCTTTAGTGTTGTTGATCGGCATGCTTACAGGCGCTAATTTATTTGCGTTGGGCGCTTGCTCGCTCCTCATTGTTTTTCAACTCACTCGATTCTTCTCCGATCGCTGGGCGAGCAGTTTGACCGTTGAGCGACTGGTGGTGAAGCCGGAGATGGAGATCGGCGAGAGCATGTCGGTAGGGCTAAAACTAAAGAATCGAACGGGCTACTTTATACCTTGGCTTTTTGCGGAAGACATCCTATCCAAACGGGTCACTTCGCAACCCGGAAGGGCTTTGGAAATAACCGGGCAACCAGCCAAACTGTATTTCTTCCGACCGAGACAGCCCGCGTTGATGACCTACCAGTTGAAAGCGATTCGTCGCGGCTACTTCCAGCTTGGGCCTACCATTTTGGAAACAGGCGATCTCTTGGGTCTGTATCGCAACTACCGCATCGCCTCGGAACCGCAGTACATCTTGGTGTTGCCCAAACTGATCCCCCTTCAAGGGATCAACGTGACCAGTCGTCGGCCGATGGGGGATCTGCATGTCAACGATCGAGCCATGGAGGATCCCACACAGATGGTTGGGATCAGACAGTACCGGGCTGGCGATCCACTCAATCGCATCCATTGGAGAGCAACCGCGAGAACCGGAGTCTTGCATACACGCGTGTTCCAACCGACCTGTATTCAAGGTGCGATGCTGGTGTTGGACATGCACAGCAAAACCAATCCTGATCGCAACGAGCCTATGCGCTCCGATTTGGCTGTGACCATGGCCGCGTCGATCGCCCATACGCTCTATCTGATGAACCAACCCTTTGGATTGATTAGCAATGGTCGCGATGCGGCCGACCGAGTACGTCAATTGCAGACGCAGCGAGAGTTCAGCGATCGCCAGTCTGTTCGAGCCGATGTCGAAATGAATTCAAAGAGCGATCGCCTACGACCGGTAGTGTTGGCTGCCCGAAGCGGTCCCGAGCATTTTGCGGAGGTTCATCGAACGCTTGCTAGACTGGAGCGCACCGACGGCATGCTGTTCAGCGAACTATTGCAGGAGACTCAGGATCGCCTCTCCCGGCAACTGTCGGTGCTCGTTCTGGTTCAAGAAGTCGACGATGCGATGGCGTTAGCGCTGGGGCTATTACGCCGACGAGGCTATGCCGTCTCGGTCATTGTAAATCAACATGAGTTAGACGGCCTACAAGATACCGCCGCTCGATTGGTAGCCTACCATATCCCAGTATTTGCTATGCCGAACGAAGAAACAATCCCCGTTGTGTGCCGAGATTTGTTGCTCCTATAAACAATTTTGGACATTGGATCTACAATGGTTCAAATTCCTTTTCTTCCAATCCAGGTTCATCCCAACCTTTGAATACCACACTTGCTTTAACTTCGGAAAAACTGTACCGCCCGCTCAAGATCGGTTCGGTCGATATAGGCTTCCCTGTCGTACAAGCTGCCTTGAGTGGCTACAGCGATTGGCCCATGCGCTTGATCGCACGTCGTCACGGCGCTTCGTATAGTCTATGCGAAGTGATGCTCGATCGTTTTCTGGTCGAACTCAAGGACCGAAAGCGGACCCAGCACTTTTTGCACAACACGCCCGAGGAGCAGCCCGTTGCCGGTCAACTCATGGGAGCCGAACCGGAGCAATTTGCGCAAGGGGCCATGAAACTGGTCGAGGCAGGATTTGCCGTCATCGACATCAATTTCGGCTGCCCGGTCAAAAAAGTGCTAGGCCGATGCCGGGGCGGATTTCATTTGAGTCAACCCAATGTCGCTTTGGAGATTGTGCGTCAGACGCGAGACATCGTCCCATCGCACATCCCCGTGACGATCAAGATGCGACGGGGTATCGACGATACTCAAGAGAGTCGCGATCGTTTTTTTGAGATCCTCGACGGCGCGTTTGCTCACGGAATTGCTGCGATCACGGTCCACGGTCGAACCGTCGAGCAAAGGTATGTAGGGCCAAGCCGATGGGAGTTCCTTCGCGACGTCAAGAAGCATGTTGGCTCGGGGAGAATCATTCTAGGAAGCGGCGATCTCTTTTCCGCAAATGACTGTCTGCGAATGATGCAGGAGACCGGGATCGATGGTGTCACAGTTGCTCGAGGCTGTATCGGCAACCCCTGGATTTTCGAACAGTGCCAAGCCATCTTCCACGGCCGACCACTCCCGCCTCCGCCGACTCTGTTTCGACAACGCGAGGTGATTTTAGAGCATTTCCAACTTGCAGAAGAGCTGTATGGTCGGGACAAGGCGGGCGTACCGATGCGGAAATTCGGCATCAAGTACTCGACCCTTCACCCAAATTCGCTGGAAGTACGTGAGAGTTTTGCTAGAGTAAAAAACTTGAGCGATTGGTCTGCAGCCTTGGACCGCTGGTACTCCGAAGACGGGCCAGGCAACTACCCCAGCGGAGAGTCGCGAGAACAGGAATGTGAATAATCCTTACCGAATCCAACTAAAGACGCAATGGAAACTGGCCGCCACCAGTTCGCCTGATTCAACGGCAACCCAAGAACTTCGACTGAGCCGCTCGTTTCGAATGCCTACGGGTTTAACGAATAGTCAGGATATCCGGTTCTGCTTTCAAAATTTGGAGTCGGACCCTCGTTTTTTCCTCAATGGATTGGACCTGCCCCTAACTTCAGTGAATGGTTTGGCGATTGCCTCGATCACCGGTAGGATGCAGTTCTCCAACCACATCGAAATCCGGTGGCGCGGCCACCTCGCAGATTCCAATTGTCTTACCGAGCACTTCGCAGCATGGCTAGAGATTTCAGAAACCCAGCTTTCGCCTTCATCCATGGCGTAGTCATTGCTGGACTATCGATTCTGTTGGCATTCCAAACGGGTTGCGACAATGGTCCGACGAATGCGTCAGGTTCGCCGGGTTCGTCCTCATCTGCTACGCCAGAATCCCAGGGGAACCGAAACGCAGCCGGCCAAGGAACGTCCGTGCCGACCGACGGAAAGTCCTCCGAAAACCCAGTCCTCGCGGCCAGCGACAATCCACAAAAACCTGAGAATTCGAAAGCAACGCCACAGGCAAAACCCGCCATTCCAATTGCTCCGTCTGCCGACGCCACACCTGCCGATGCCCCCTTGGACCCGACCGTCAACGTCGATGGGCTGCTGGCCGCTCGGCTCCCCAGCGACGAACTATCCGTCGGATGGATTCGATTGTTCGATGGACAATCCCTCACCGGTTGGCGAAACGCCGGCAACGCAAACTGGCGAGTCGAGGATGGTGTGCTGGTTGCGAACTCCGGCGATCCATGCCTGCTATGTACCTCTGTCCGCTTCTCTGATTTTGAACTAACGCTTGAGTACAAAGGAACCGATTCGACCAATAGCGGCATCTTTTTGCGGACGCCCAAGATTCCTACTAACCCAGCTGTAGATTGCTTCGAACTCAACATTGCACCTCCCGACAATCCTTTCCCAACGGGTTCACTGGTCGGCCGAGTGAAAGTAGGCGAACAAGTAGATGAACCGGAGTCTGGGGAGTGGAATACCCTGCACGCGATGGTCGATCGCGAACATGTTCAAGCATGGGTGAATGGCCAGCTTTCCGCCGACTACAACGATACGACTGCTCTCGTATCGGGTTACATTGGATTGCAATTCCGGGAAGGGACGATTCGATTTCGGAATGTTCGCGTTCGCCCTATTTCGTATGCGATCCTACCTGCGAAAGAGCTTAGCGACTTCAACACTCCCTCCGGCAATGTGAAAGCAGAGCTCACGGATTCAGGCAGTTTAATCTTGACCGGCGGCAAAGGGCATCTCGAGCTCTTGCAACCTCATGCGAACTGCTGCTTGCAATTCGCGGCTCAGACTTTGGCTGAGAATGTGAACTCGGGCCTCTTCTTTCGATGTATTCCCGGCGAAGACATGAACGGTTACGAGTGCCAAGTTCATCATGGGTACAAGGAGGATCGACGGCGACCGGTGGACGCTGGCATGGGGGCGATTTTTCGTCGACAGAACGCTAAAGCGGTCCTGTCGGATTCGACTGAAATGGCTTATGTGACCATCGTTGCAGATGGCCCTTTGATAAGCACTTGGGTCAACGGTGTGCAAGTGGTGGATTGGGAAGACAAGCGAGAGCCCAATGCAAATCCTCGCAAGGGGCTTCGCACCGAGGCCGGGACGATTATGCTGCAAGGACATGATCCCACCTGCAAGATCCGATTCGATAGTTTGAGCATCTGCCCAATCCCATAGCTCATTGCTCGTCCGTGATCACTTCCAGAAGTTCGGCCCAGTTCGGATCGATTCCCCAGTTGACGCTACGCACAAGTCCGTCTTCGATCCATTGCCGCGTGTCAGATCGTTGTGGCCATTCACTGAAGCCATAGTTTCCTGGCGCTCGGTACCGAGCGATCTCAAACCAGTGAACCAATACATGCGTAACCCCCTGCGCGCGTAACCATGCCTTCTGGTTGTCCAAACTCTGGCCCTTCAAGTAGGTTTCCGCTGGACTCCTGTCGAAGCAAGTATTGTAGACGACGGGTACTGGGTACTCAAACACGCGTGCCTCACCCAGCAACAACACCTTTATCGCGGCTCTTTGCGCTAGGTTCGCATGAATCCAGCCAAGCGTTGGACAGATACGAGGAACTTGTTTTTCATCGCCTATATCCCAACGAAGGGCTTCGATCGAAACGAAGTAGCGATTGTCCGCCAAAAATTGGGACGAATTGATCAATCCACCAAAACCAACTCCGACGAGAACCAGGGCATAGGACAAGGCTGGCGAAACATGCTCCCGCAACCAGCCCAAGCCAATAGCGCCCACTCCCGACCACAAACCGATCATCGGTAACCAAAATCGATCGATCCGGTGGGTTGCGCACCACCACACACTCAGAATCCAAACAGACCACAGGAACCACAACAAAGCCATTCGCGTCGATCTACCCGATATTCCTGATATTCCTGATATTCCCGATCTACCCGATATTCTCAATATTCCCGATATTCGTGACAGCAACAGCATGCTGCTGATCGCGAGGCCCAGGATCGTGGCGGGTTGAACGAAGTCGGAAATCATTATCGGCCTCAGGAGATCCCCACCTAAAGATTGAAAGGGTGGAACCGTATGCGCGAGTTCCCATTGCTGAATCTTGTCCGGCGTCAGCGTCAAACCGCCGAACACTCGGGCCGCCAACGGATAAAACGGATTGCCCGTCATCCAATAGTTTTTGAGATACCACGGCATGGCGGTCGCGCCAACTTCGGCCGAAATCAAGAGACCAACCCACAATCCTTCTCGGAGTTGCATGGCTTTTGGCCACCGCCAAACGGCCCAGGCCAACATGGTATAGACGGGCAGCACTGCCAAAATCAAACCCGGATACTTTATTGCCGCTGCACCACCTGCTGTAACCCCAGCGATTCTCCAATACATCCGCAACTTAGACTCAGTGATGGTCCGGTCCTTCGCGTCTGCGTCGGGCAGGACGTCGGCCCGGTTCGATGCGCTGGCTAACTCCCACGCCGCCGCAACGGCCAGGGCCGCGGCCATGAGATAGGTCGCCAGCGCGCCGTCGATCAAACCTACGCTGGATACCCGAGCAATGCCCGGAGTTGCCAGCCACAGCGCAGCGGCACACCAGCCGGTCTCCACTCCAAACCGGCGAGTCATGAAAGCGCCCAGCAACCCTGCCCCCAACAAAGTGATCGATGCCGTGATCGATTTCCCGATTAAACCTCCGAGCCAAGCATCCGACTGACCCACCATGACCATCGCAGCCAGACTGTGCATTTCTGCACCCAACGGCATGTTTGCATAAACGTTGTGTGGCACAAAGCCAATGTAACCTTGTTGATAAAACTCCTTGGCAGATTGGAGATGGTACTCAAGCACATCGAACTCACCGGATGGAAGCCAACTGCCCAGCAACGCAAATACCACCAAGCATCCAGTGAGTGCAACCAAGACTGCGAATCCAACCCGATCGATTATCGTTGGTTGGGTGGCTCGGGCTGACGGCTTGATCTGATCCCCGTCAGCGGCAAGCGGATTCCAAGTGCTCGCCGCGAAATGGCTTTGGACATGAACCAGAACCAGAAGCGCAAAGCAGCAAAACGCCAGTGGCAAACGACTTGCTAGCCCGCCGAACAAGCCGACAAAAAAAGTGACCGTTGAAAGGAGAGCCAGTCCGACAAGTGCAGCGATGCATGCCCGCTCCAACCGAACCGCCCAACCGGATTCTCCACGGTACAGTTTTTGAACCAAAGGATAACCGGTAGCGAACGCCACAGCTATCCACAGCCAAGTTCCGATCGCCGTCGGCAATCGGTCGATGAAAGCGAAAGGAAGTCTCCCTTCGTCAAACCAAGTTCCAATACGTGTCCCAGGATAAATAAGACTATTGGCAACAAACGCGATTCGAGAAATAGGCTTTCCTTCAAAATCGATGAATCGCGTCCCAAGCGGTTGAGAGAAAAACCAGAAGAAATAGACGATAGCAGCCAGCGAAATCATAGAAGCGATGGCGTTCGCGGGACGTATCACTGGTGCGCCTCGTGAATCAGTCGCCCCGCACCTTGGTCGGTTAGCATAGCGGCCGCTTCTATTCCGAGTATTTCGGCCTTGAGGTAACACTCGCTTTTGGGGATGTCGCTGTCCCAAGCTGCCGAGTGCTCGACAGCGATCATTTGCTGACCATCGGGGGAATAAACACGGGCTATCAATCTCAGGCGTCCCTGCGCCAACCATGCGTATGCCGAAAGGGGTGCTAGGCAGCCCGCTCGCATAGAACGGAGCAGCGCTCGTTCCGCTACCGCGGCGGAATGCGTTTCGCAATCATCCAATGCCTCAACGGCCGCGATGGTATTCAAGTCATCGGAACGGGTTTCCAAGCCGAGCGCCCCTTGTCCGACTGCGGACAACATTTCGTTGCTAGCGAATTTCTGCGTGATCCGGGATGCCAGTCCGAGCCGATTCAAGCCAGCGAATGCCAAAACGATCGCGTCATAATGCCCCTCATCCAGTTTGCGCAATCGAGTATCGACATTGCCGCGTATGTCGAGAATGTTCAAATCGGGCCGAACATGCAATAGACTCGCCTTTCGCCTAGGAGAACCGGTTCCGATGATCGCTCCGACGGGGAGTTCGCCGAGCTTCATCCCACGAGAGATGAGGCAGTCAGCGGTGTCTTCTCGTGTCGGGATAGCTGCTAGGGATAGTTCTGGAAAGATCTCCGTCGGCAGGTCCTTGAGGCTATGGACGGCTAAATCGCAGCGTCTGTCCAGCAATGCACGTTGAATTTCTTTGGTAAACACCCCTTGGCCACCCGATTCTCCGAGCGGAGTTGTCGAAACATCTCCCGACGTCGTGATTTTGACCAATTCGACAGCGTGTCCGTGATGGCGTAGAGAATTCGAAACATATTTCGCCTGCCACAAAGCCAGAGTACTTTGGCGTGTGCCAAGTCGAATTAACATGCCTATTCCATTCCATAGTAACCAGTTTCCGAGCGATGCCCAAAAAAGGTGGAACATTCGATCTCGGCAACCTGTGAAATCCTGATAATATAGCGGCCCAGCCCAAAACACAGTCCCCGTTGGTGTGATGTTACTCCTTAATTTTATCTTCTCTCAGTCGGAACCACCGGCTTTGACCGAATCGGCAACCGAGCTCGCCAACACGGCCGTCCGCGCGGCCGGGTCGCGCGACGGAATGGATATTTACACGCTGATTTTGGCAAGTGCGGTATTGATCGTTCTCGGGATCGCTTCGTGGGTGGCCAGTTACCTCACGCGCCGTTCTAGTCCATCGATCAATCCGGCGCTAGTCGAACGATTTGTACTGCGTCTTTGGGCTTGGTGGTTGATGTTCGCCATCTTGATCGCCGGCCTGTTCTTAAACCGCGTTGGAACCACAGTACTGTTTGGGCTCGTTTCCTTTTGGGCTTTCCGCGAGTTCATCACGATGACCCCAACTCGGCGGGGTGACCACCGAGCTCTTTTTTGGAGCTTGGTTGTGTTTACTCCCCTGCAATACGTATTGATAGGACTAACGAAATCGGGGATTTGCTTCAAAAATGGAACGGCGGTGGATTTTTATGAAATCTACAGCATTATGATCCCTGTATACGCATCGCTCTTCATCCCCGCTCGCATCGCGATTGCAGGGGACCACAAACGATTCTTGGAAAGGTCGGCGCAGATTCAGGCTGGATTGATGATTTGCGTCTACTGTCTATCTTTCGCACCGGCCCTACTTTACCTGGATCTGAAGCGCGCGGGATTGCCCTGGAATGGCAGCAACGCCGGATTGCTCTTCTACTTTGTTTTGATCTCCCAGATTTCGGACGTGTTTCAATGGATATGGGGACGGATCGCGAGTAAGCGGGTTATCGCAAAAGATGTCAGTAGTTCGAGGACCTGGGAAGGGCTCGTAGGCGGTTCGCTATCGACTGGAATTGTAGGGGCCATGCTCTATTGGGTGACCCCTTACGAACCCTGGGAATCGGCCACGATGGGAATCGTTGTAGCAGCTCTTGGGTTCGCCGGTGGAATGACCATGAGCGCCATTAAGCGTGATCGAGGGGTGCACGACTACGGGACTCTGGTACGTGGACACGCAGGTGTGCTCGATCGCATCGATACACTTTGCTTCTCGGCACCCATCTTTTATCATCTCACTCGATTTTTCTTTACTTGATGTTCGCAGCACACGAAAGGGAGAGATGAGCTGGATCGATACTCACGCCCACTTGGCCGACGAGCACTTGGCTTCGCAATTGGATGAGGTACTCTCGCGAGCCAAGCAATCAGGAGTCTCGAAAGTGCTTTGCGTGGCGGTGGATGGCGACTCTTGTGCCAAAGCGATTGCGATTGCAGAAACCAAGGCCACCGTTTGGGCAAGCGTTGGGATCCATCCCAATTACGCACATCAATCGCGTTCCGAGGATTGGGACCGCATCGTCCAATGGACACAACATGCTCGTGTCTGCGCGCTAGGCGAGACCGGACTGGACAAGCACTGGGATGACTGCCCGTTCGATATCCAACAAAACAACTTTTCGAGACACTGGGAACTCAGCCGCGAAACAGGCTTACCGGTGATCGTCCACATGCGAGATTGCGAGTCCGAGATGCTTTCAGCGTTAGATGAGCAATCTTCGCGAGGCCCGCTCAAGGGTGTCATGCATTCGTTTACAGGAACTGCCTCGACTGCAGCTCGGTGCTTAGACTACGGTCTCTACATTAGCTTCGCCGGTATGTTGACCTATAAGAAATCCGAGGTGTTGCGAGCTACTGCACAGAGCATTCCA
>Ga0105049_10007708_pt1 | contig 12484 bp, 11 predicted proteins | sample MAT06_FD_78087 | JGI IMG/M metagenome (GOLD analysis project Ga0105049, IMG submission 78087) | Freshwater microbial communities from Lake Fryxell liftoff mats and glacier meltwater in Antarctica - MAT-06 | ecosystem: Environmental > Aquatic > Freshwater > Ice > Liftoff microbial mat | place...
GATCTGTTGTGTGTTGACCGTGCGCTGACGTATGCTGCTCCCGAAGTTCTACGGCGCAGGCACACCATGCACATCGGCATTGCAGAGGACGACCAAGACCAACTGAACCTGCTGCGACTGTGGCTCGAAGGCGCAAGCCATACCGTCACAGACCGTGGCACGGTGGCGCAGTACGTCGACGTGCTGAAGAAAGAACGGTTCGAGCTGCTGCTGATCGACTGGATGCTGCCCGACGGCACCGGCGCCGAGTTGTTGCAGTGGGCGCGCGGCAACCTCGGCTGGGAGTTGCCCATCCTGGTGCTGACGGCGCGTGACGACGAAGCCACGGTAGTGGCCGCGCTGCAGGCCGGCGCCGATGACTACGTCGTCAAGCCGCCCAAGCCGATGGAACTGCTGGCCCGGGTGGCGGCGTTGGGCCGGCGCGTGCGCGGCGGCGCCTTGCCGGTGCTGCGGCTGGGCGCGTTCGAGATCGACATCCAGCGCCAGCGCCTGCTCTTGAATGGCGAGGCCGTGGTGCTGACGCAGAAGGAGTTCGATCTGTCCGCCTACCTGTTCCAGAACCCCGGCAAGCTGTTGTCGCGCGACCACCTGCTGAACAAGATATGGGGCATCAATGCCGATGTCGACACGCGCACGGTCGACACGCACATCAGCCGCTTGCGCAAGAAGCTGGGCCTCGACGGCAGCCAGGGCTGGAAACTGGTGCCGGTGTACGGCGTGGGCTATCGCTTCGAGCGCACAGAGGCTCCGGGCTCGGCCGGCCCTGCTTGACGCGTGCCGGCACGCCCACAGCCAGCGCACCGGCCGGCACGTCGCACAGCACCACAGCGTTGGCGCCGATGACGGCGCCGTCGCCGATGTGCACGGGCCCCAGGATCTTGGCGCCGGCGCCGATGTCCACACCGTGGCCAATGACCGGAGCGCCGGGCACACCGGTGCGCCGCAAGCCGAGCGTGACGCCGTGGCGCAGCGTCACGTCGTCGCCGATGACGGTGTCGCCGCTGACGATGATGCCGCCGAAGTGTTCGATCACCAGGCGACGGCCGACGCGCGTTTCGCACGGCAGGTCGATGCCGGTGGCGATCTGCACGCCGACCTTCAAGAACTTGTAGATCAACGACAGCGGTCGGCGCAGCACCGCGGGCCGTACCGTGTAGCGCCACTGCCCGAATCGGTAGACGCCTAGCGCCCACACGCCCTGCCGCCAGGGGTCGCGCTGGTGCGCGGCGAAGTCCTCACGGATACGTTCGAACACGGCAGCCTCACCAAGGCCGCGGCGGCGCCACGCGGCCGCCCAGGGTGTCGTTCCAGGCCTGCGCCAACAGGCCACGGTGGGCTGCCGACTCGACCGCCTTGTGCACATGGCCCGTGAGCCGGGCGCGAAGCCCGCGCAACGTGTGCCAGGCCCGCTCCAGCCGGTTCACGGCCCAGGCCTGCAAGCCACCATGGTTCTTGCGGTAATACAGCAGGCCGCTGCGCGCCCGCCACAACGTCAGCTGGCTGCCCGACCGCGACACCGCCGCGCCCTGTACAGTGCGCGCCGATTCGCCGCCGATGTGCTGCACCCGCAGATCGGGCCACAGCATCACGCGGTAGCCGGCGGCTTGCACGCGGCGGCACAGGTCGACTTCTTCGTAGTACAGGAAGAAGCGCTCGTCGAAACTTCCCAGGCTGTCGAACAGCGCGTGGCGCATCAGCGCAAAGGCGCCCGGCACCCAGTCGACCTGCGCCGGCTGCGCCGGATCGGCCCAACTGCGGTCCATCGCGCCCCACACGCGCGACTGCGGAAAGCGCGCGGCCAGCCCCGAGAGCACGACGAGCTCACGCGCCAGGCTAGGGAACAAGCGGCCCGAGGGCTGCGTGGCGCCGGCTGCGTCGATCAGCCGGCCGCCGGCCATGCCGACCCTGGCGTCGTCGTCCAGCCGCGCCAGACCGCGCGCAATGGCGCCCGGCTCGGGCAGCGCATCGGGGTTCAGCAGCAGCAGCACGCGGCCTTGCGCGTGGCGCGCCGCGAGGTTGTTGCCGGCGGCGAAACCCAGGTTGTGTTCGCTGCGCACCAGGCGCACCCAGGGGTGCCGGCTGGCGACGTGGTCGGCGCTGCCGTCGTGCGAGGCGTTGTCCACCAGCACCACTTCGGCGTCCAGCGGCGCGAGTTCACGCGCCAGGCCGTCGAGCAGCGCATCGATGAGACGGCGCGAGTTGTAGCTGACGATCAGCACGGAAAGGTCTTTGGTGTACATGGCTTTCTTCGTCTTCAATCAAGTCGCCTGGCGGGCACTGCGCACCCACGTGGCGTGTCGACGGCTGGCGCGCCAGGTGGCGCCGGCCAGGCACAACTTCCAAATGATGTGGGACGGCACGCCGAGCAAGGCGCGCCCGTGCGTGCGGCCGGCGCCGATGAGCGCCAGCGCCACGCCCACGTGGATGGCCACGGTGGCCAAGCCCAGGGCGGCCAGCGCCTGCAGGGCGTCGGCACCGGCAGCAGGCCCTACCGCCATTCCCGCCACTCCTGCCATTCCCGCTACCAGTAACAGCGTCACGTGCCACGCCAGCGGCAGCAGCAGCAAGTCCAGCAGCGGGTCGGCCAAACGCCACTGGCCCCGGCACACAGTGCGCAGTAGACCCGGCGCGTGTTCAGCCAGCAGGCGCAGGCGGCCGCCTTCCCAGCGCGCGCGCTGCTGGCCGGCGGCAGCGTCGGCCTGCGGCATGTCGCCGCGCACCTGCGCCGCATCCACCCAACGCACGCGCAGCCCGGCGCGCACCAGCAGGTGGTGGTATTCGACGTCTTCGACGATCGAGTCGGCGCTGTACGGCACCGCTTGCAAGGCCTGCCGCGAGAGAGCGAAGCCGTTGCCCAGGATGCCGGCCGACAGGCCCAGCGCAGCGCGGCCGCGCGGGCGCACCACGTTCCACGCTCCCAGCGCCATGTCGGCCAGCGTGTTGCGCTGCGACAGCAGCGCGTCACGCACACCGTAGCGGCACTGCAGCGCAGCGGCGTCGGGTGTCATCGCGGCGCGCATGACAGCCAGGAAGCCGGGCTCGACATCGGTGTCGGCGTCGATGACGATGAACCATTCGGCATCGTCGATGGCGTCGAAGGCCCAGCGCAGCGCGTGGCCCTTGCCGCGCCGCAATGCGTCATGGCGCTCGAGCACATCGACGCCAGCAACGCAGGCGACCGCGGCGGTGTCGTCGCTGCAGTTGTCGGCCACCACCATGATGCGGGTGAGGGCGCAGCCGCTCATTTCTCTGGCGACTTCGCGGCGCAGGCTCTGCAGCGTGCGTAGCAGGCCGAGCGATTCGTTGTGCGCGGGCACCACGATCACCACGCGCAGCGCGTCAGGGCCGGGTGCCGGTATGCCGCGCGGTCGCGCCAGCGCGGCGGCCGCCGTCAAGGTGGCCAGGTAGGCCGTGCCCGGTAGCGTCAAGGCCAGCGCCGCAGCGCCCAAAGTTTCAAGCCACATCGCGGGCTCCTTGTAGTTCGTTGAAGAAGTGACGCACGCGCCAGGCTTGCAGCTCGGGGGTGGGCGGGGCGCGCGGGTCGCTGCGCTGGCCGAGCAGGTCACGCCAGGGCAATGCCTGCGTCTGCGCTGCCAGGCTGGCGTGCAGGTCGCACGTGCGGGCGATGACCTTGGCCGGCACGCCACCCACCACGCAGCCCGGCGGCACGTCGCGGGTCACCACCGAACCCGCTGCCACGATCGCGTCGGGGCCGATGGTCACGCCTGGCATCACGATGGCCTGGTGGCCGATGAAGACGTTGTCGCGGATGTCGATGCGGCCGACACGGTCGAGATCACCGCCGTACGCATTGCGCAGCATGTTGACCACGCCGTCATGGCCGAACAGCGTGCAGCCCGACAGGCTGACGTTGTGGCCCAGCCGCGTGTAGGACGGGTCGGTGATGACGACGTTGGTCTGCACCGAACAGCGTTCGCCCATCGCGTGCAGGCCGCCGTGGCGCCGCAGGTACTCGGCCCACTGCACACCACCAGGCACGGCCAGGCGGCGCCATAGACCGACCGCACGGCCATAGCGCAGCGCCAGGTGGCGGCACAGAGTGACCATCAGGCTGCGCAGACCCATCACACGCTCCCTTGCAGATCGACAGCCGGAAAGCCGCGCAGGATGGTGGCCAGCCTGGCCACGTTGCGCCCGAGCTGGAAGTGCTGCTCGACCTTCGAGCGGCCCTGCACCGCCAGGTGGTCGCGCAGGGCGGCGTCACTGACCATGCGGCGCAGCTGCGTGATCAGATCGGCCACATCGCCCGGCGTCGCCAGCAGGCCGCTGTGGCCGTGGTCGATGAGCTCTGGAATTCCGTTCACCGGGCAGCTGATGCACGGCACGCCGCTGGCCATTGCCTCCATCAGCACCACCGGAATACCCTCGGCCAGGCTGGGCAAGACGAAGGCGTCGGCATGGGCCAGCTCGGCCAGCACTTCCTGCTGGTTCAGCGGGCCGGCAAAACGCACGCGATCTTGCAGACGATGCCGGCGCACGGCTTCTTCAAGGCGCGCCCGGTCTGGGCCATCGCCGACCAGCGTCAGCTCGAAAGGCAGGCCCTCGCGCTGCAACTCGGCACAGGCCTGCACCAGCAGCAGCTGGCCCTTGGCTGGGGTCAGGCGGCCGACGCACAAGAACCGCAGCGGGCCCTCGGCGCGTGCACGCGCGGGCGGCGCGAAGCGGGTGGGGTCGACGCCCAGGCGGCAAAGCTGCAGCTTGGCCCAATGCGCCGGCGCTGCCAGCCGCATCAACTGGCTGCGCCCGAACTGGCTGATGCAGACCACACCATCGGCCGCCGCGATCTTGGCGCGCAGGTGCTGGCCCGGCACGTCGTCGAACTCGTCGGGGCCGTGGATGGTGAGCGACAGGCTGGCACCGCTCAGCGTCTTCACCAACACGCCCACGGTCGCGGCCTCATTGCCAAAGTGCACATGCAGGTGGCGCAGGCCGCGGCCTGCCATCCAGCGCGCCACCATCGCCGCTTCCACCGCATAGGCCAGTGCGTACACACGCTTGAAGCCGCGGCCGAAGCCGCCGGCATGGGCCACCGTGCGCAGCAAGGCCAGCGGCCGGGTCGTGGCGGCCCAGGCCAGCGCCGACAGCGCACCGAGCACTCCGTGCTGCTTGAGGCCGTAAGTGGCGCCGGCTTCAGCACGCTCGTCGGGCGTCATGTGCGCCGTGCTGCGGTCGGGCGGGTTGACCGTGGCCACGTCGACGCGCAGGCCCAAAGCGCGCAGGCCCAGCACCTCGCGCAGGATGAAGGTGTGCGACACCGACGGGTAACGGCTGACCAGGTAGGCCAGGCCTCCGGCAGGGGTTCCGCGGCCGGCGGCGAGGGTGACGGCTTTGTGGATCATGTCGGGCTTTCTCGGTCTGGAGTGGCGCCTTGTCGGCATGGCGCCATTACAGAAGAGTCGGCTTGTGAAGTTGTTGCGACACTGCAAACCATCGTCCGTAGCGTGGCGCCACAATGGGCTGATGCACCCTCCCCGCGATGACCGGCGCAGCACGATGCAGCCGGCGCCGATACCGCCGGACGACGCTGAACGCCTGGAGGCATTGGAGCGCACGGGCCTGCTCGATTCACCGCCGTCCGATGCCTTCAACCGCCTCACCCGCTCGGTGGCCACGGAACTGAAGGTACCGATCGCGTTGATCACGTTGGTCGACGAGAAGCGGCAGTGGTTCCTGTCGCGCGTGGGCATGGAGGTCTCGGAAACGCCGCGCGATGTGTCGTTCTGCGGCCACGCCGTCGCCGCGCGCGAGACGCTGCACGTCGTGGACGCCTGGCAGGACCCGCGTTTTTCCGAGAACCCGCTGGTGACGGGCGCACCGCACATCCGCGCCTACCTGGGCGTGCCGCTGTTAGACGACGAAGGCCACGTGCTGGGCACGCTGTGCGTGCTGGACCGTCGCGTGCGCAAGTTCAGCGCCCAGGAGCAGCAGATCCTGGCGCGCTACGCCAAGGTCGTGCAACACGTCATGCGGCGTTAAGTACGCGGGCGTACAGCGCCTCGGCGGCCTGCAGGCGCGCCGCCCAGGTGTGGTGGGCGATGACTCTAGCGTGCGCACTGTGGCCGCGCTGGCGGCGGCCGGCCTCGTCGTCCTGGGCTTCGCGCAGCGCCGCGGCCAGGCCGGCCACAACGCCTTCGGCATCTGGCATGGCCACCTTCCAGCCCACCTCGGCGTCGACGATTTCCGCCGGCCCGCCGAAGTCCATGCCGATCACCGGCACACCGCAGGCCATGGCCTCCAGCAGCACCGCGCCGCCGGATTCGCGCACCGACGGCAGGCAGAAGACATCGCTGGCGCGCATGACATCCGCCACCGCAGGCGCAGCCAGAGCGCCGTGCCAACGCACGCCGTCGACCAAGCCGAGCGCCGCGGCCTCGGCGCGCCAGGCTGCGGCCATGGGGCCGTCGCCCACCACGTCGAGCTCCACGGCGCGGCCTTCGGTGCGCAAGCGCGCCATTGCGGCCAGCAGCAGCGGCAAGGCCTTCACGGCCACCAGACGGCCCACGAAGCTCACACGCAGCGGCTGTCCTGCACGGCTTGCGGCGGGCGCCGTGGCTGGCGCGAAGCGCTGCGCATCAATCGCGTTTTCCAACATCGCCACACCACGTGCCTGCACGCCGTGCGGCAAAGCGGCGCGCGTGGCCGCGGTGGCCACCAGCACAGCGCGGCTGTTTCGCAGCGAGCCGAACACCGCCTCCACCAAGCGCGGCAACACACGCAGCCGGGCCAGGCCCATGGCGTCGTCACGCATCAGCGTCTCGAAACCGGGTGGCACCGGCAGCCCGCAGTTCAGCGGCCCGCGCACCACCGGCAGGCCCAGACGGTGCAACCGCGTCGGCGCCGACACCGTGACCGGCGTCACCAGATGCAGCAGGCGCCATGGCGCACCGGCTGCGCGTTCGCGCCGCAGCGTGCGCAAAGCCACCGCGTCGAACACGAACCAGTCCAGCTGCGAGACCATGAATACCGCGTGTTCACTGCGCGGAAACAGGCGCCTCGCCAGCCGGTACAGCGGGCCGGCGAACCACTCGGTATCGATGTAGATCACGCGCGCGCCGGTCGACGCAGCAGGCCGGTCGGGCGCGGCTTCGATCGCGGCGCGGTTGCGCACATGCGTCACCAGGCAGGTCGGCCGCCGTGCGGCCGTGCCCGTGAACCACTGCCAGCCGATCTGCGACACCGAGCCCAGGCCCGGGCCGCACTGGTAAGCGAGCAAGAGCACCGCGCTGTTATTGGCTGAATCGTTGGTGGCGGTCATGCGGCCACCTGCGCGGGCACATCCATCGTCCTCACGACCGCCGCCGCCCCCCGCATACGCAGCGGCCGCGCCGGCACGCCGCCCACCACGGCACCGGCCGGCACGTCGCGCGTGACCACCGCGTTGGCGGCCACCACGGCACCGTCGCCGATGTTCACGCCGGCCAGCACAACCGCGCCGCGGCCGATCCACACGTTGCGGCCGATGATGATGGCGGCAGCGTCGTGCCCGCTGTCGCGCAGCGGCCCGCTGGTGCGCCGGTGGTTGGCGTCGCGCACGCTGGCGTACTCGCCAATCATGGTGCCGTCGCCGATGACCACGCCAACGTGGGCGACAAGGTGCACGCCGCGCGACAGCACCACGCCGTTGCCGATGTGCAGCGAGCCGCCACCCTGCGTTTCCCAATGCTGGCCGCCGTAGACGTACAGCCGACTGCCCAGTGTGATGCGTCGCGTGCCGTGCAGTTCTGCCGGGCCTTCGATGACGATGCTGGTGTGCACGGGCGTGTTCAGACCGGCGGCGAGATGGACATGCGCCCACAACCGGCGCAGCCGCGGGCCGATGACCACGGCCAGGCGAGCAACCCCGCGCAGTGCGTGCGACAAGACCTGCTTGATTTTCATGGCCGGGTGCTTTCGGTGCGCTGCGGGGCGCGCTGGTATTCGATCAACTCGGGCTGGCGCCGCGCGCGCTGCAAGCGCCACCAGCGCCACTGGCCGGCCAGGATCGGTAGTTGCTGCAGATGTGAATGCGCCGCATAGGCCCAGGCCAGCGCGGGCCGGCCGGGGCACTTCCAGCGGCAGCGCCATGCCGACCGCGCCCACAACGCCAGAACCGCCAGCATCAGGCCAGCGCCGAGCACGGGCTGCAGCCACAGCGTCGCAGCCAGCAACAAAGGCAGCGACAGCAAGGCGCTGCCGTGGACCCGGTTGCGCCGCGCCTCGCGCTGCCACAGGGGGTCGACCGTGCCGGCGTAGCGCGTGGCCACCTGCGCGTAGGCCAGGCCGGCACGTTCTGCGCGCGTCCACCAGCCGCGTGCGGTGGTGATGGCCAGGTCGTGCAAGGTCATGGGCGCGTCGATGTGCTCGATGAAGCCTCCCTGTGCGCGCAAGCGTCGGCACAGTTCGGGCTCTTCGCCGGCGATAAGTGCGTCGTCGAAGCCACACACGTCGACCAGCGCCTGGCGGCGCACCAGCGCGTCGCCGCCGAAGTAGTCGCTGCGGCCGGGGGCGAAGACCCAGTCGAGATCGAGCACGCGGGTGTAGATCGATTGCGCGGGGTGGCTCTCGCGCCGATGGCCCCACACGGCGACCACTCGGGCGTCAGCCAATGCGGCCATTGCGCGCTGCACGAAATGCGGGTGAAGCACGGTGTCGCCGTCCAGGAACAGCACGAATTCTCCGCGCGCGGCGCGCCAGCCAATGTTGCGGCCAGCGGCCGCGCAAGGCCGCGCGGTACCCAGCTCGAAAACACGCGCGCCCAGCCGACCTGCAAGGGCCACGCTGTCGTCGTGCGAAGAAGAGTCGACGTAGATCAGCTCCCGGCGTTGGCCCTGCCAGTCGGCCGCCTGCACCGCGGCGAGGCAGCGCGCCAGGCGCGGCCCTTCGTTGCGGCCGATGACGACCACCGAGATGTCGATGCGGGCGTTCATGCCGCCGCCCCGGCCAGTTCGGCATAACGCGCCGCCTGGCGCGCTGGAGCGAAGGTCGTTTGCAGCGACGCACGGCCACCCGCCACCATCGCGTTCAACTGTGCCGCCGGCATGTTGGCAAGGGCCAACAGCCGCTGCCCCAGCGCAGCGGCGTTGTTGGCGCTGAAGCGCCAGCCGTTGACGCCCTCCAGCACGATGTCGCCCGCGCCGCCGCTGTTGGGCACCAGCACCGGCACGCCGGCCGCAAAGGCTTCCAGCAGCACCAGGCCGAAGGGTTCTTCGGGGCAGGTGTGCAGCAGCAGATCGGCACGGGCCAGTGCGGCCGCGGCATTGGGCACGAAACCGTGCAGGGTGACGTTGGGAAGGCGCTGCGCGCGGGCCTGCAGCAGCGCTGCCTCTTCACCCGAACCATAGATATCGAAGTGCAGCAGGCCAAGGCCCGGCGTGCGCTCCAGCGCGTCGAGCAGCAGGCCGACGCGCTTGATGCGGTCCAGCCGCGACAGCATGACCACGCGGCGCACGCCGTCGACGGCGAACGTCGCACGCTGGGCTGTCGCGGCCACCGGCAGGAAGTTGTGCACGACCTCGATGCAGGCGGCCGGCACGCCATGCGCCAGCAGGCGCGACTTCACGAAGTCAGACACCGCCACCTGGCGCACACGCAACCCGGCCAGCCAGCGCTTGCGGCCGTAGCTCAGGCGTTCATCGGTGCCGCCGTGGACCACGTGCACATGCGCGCCGCGTCCACTGCACAGGCACTGCAGCGCGCGCCCGGCCAGAGCCTGCCACACGCCGGTGGTGAACAGGGCGCTGTGGCGGTGCTGCAGCAGGTGGCGCAGCAGGTGCCACAGCACACCAATGCGCCCGTACGCGACACGGCTGCGCAGCCCGGCCGCGCGGGCCGCCGCATGCACCGGCCCGGGCGGGGCGATGATCAGGCCGTCATGCTGGTGACGCAGCGCGCCCAGCGTGGCCAGGGCCATGCGCTCGGTGCCGAACAGCTGTCCGCTGTGCAACACATAGGCTAAGGGGGTCGTCATCGAAGGGCTCCATGCAGGATGTGCAGGACGCCATTGCACCGCCAGCGCGGCCGCAGCGTGTGACGGCTTTGTGAACTCGGGGCTGGATTCGCTCAGCCCAGCCGATCAGCGCAGCCGTTTGGTCATGCGGACCGTGCTCACGCCACTCTCGTGCAGGTACTCCACCCCGTCGCTGGCACCGCGGATGATCTCCAGGCCGAAGCCGCCTTCGGGGAAGTCACCGAATTCTGTCTCGGCGACATCTTCGGGTGGTGCGAACGCGTCCCCCAGGTGCACCAGCTCGATGACCAGCGCTCCGCCCGCACGCCGCGCCAGCAGTTCTACCGGCGCGCCTTCGAGCAGGCCCTGGCCGTGGCGCACGATGTTGGTGAAGGCCTCGACGCAGGCCACCTCTAACAGGCCGCAGGCGCCCTCTTCCAGCCCGGCAGCCCGCGTGTGCCGGGCGACGAAGTCACGCACCGTCCGCAGCGCATTCACCCGCATCGGCAGCTCGATGCGGGCCGTGGTGGCGGCTTCGGGCTCGCGCTGCACCACCACCATCGTGACGTCATCCTGCAGGCGTACGCCGCCCTGCAACAGGTCGCTGCGCAAGGTGTGCAACATGGCGGCCGGCGTGTCGTGCAGCCGCATGCGGCGCGACACGGCGTCGATCACACGATCCCGGCCTACGCGGCTGCCGTCGGGCCGCAGCGCGTCGGTGACGCCATCGGAGCACAGGAACAGCCCGTCACCCGGTTGCAGCGGCACGGTGTCTTCGCTGTAGTCGTCGCCGTCCAGCACGCCCAGCGGCGGATGCTGGTTCGGCAGCAGCAGCGGCACACCGGCCTGCCGCACGAGCAAGGTCTCTTCGTGCCCGCAGCCGAGCCAGGTGACGGTGTCGTGCTGCATGTCGATGCGCAGGTAGCACAGCGTGACGAAGGCCTCCAGCGCCTGCAGCGCCGGCGTCATGGCGCGGTGCACGGCGGCCACCACCTCGGCCGGCCGCGGCAGCGTGCCGGGCACCGCGGCGGCCGTCACCAACTCTGCAATCGAGCGGCTGAACTGCAGCTTGGTGGCTGCGCCCATCATCGCCGCGGCCAGGCCCTTGCCCATGACGTCGCCGGTGATCAGGTCGACGCAGTGCGGGCCGACGCGGATGATCTCGACGAAGTCGCCATCGATGCCCTGAGAGGCCTGGTTGTGGCTGCTGAACTGCAGACCCCGGATGTCGGGAGGCGGCGCTGTCACCAGCAGCGACTGCTGGATGCGCGCGCCGACGTCCATCTCGCGCTGGCGCGCTGCGGCCAGTTCACGTTCGGCGCGGCGACGTTCGGTGATGTCGCGCAGCGTGGCGGTGAACATCTCGCCAGCCGCGGTCTGCACCGGCACGATGGTCAGCTCGACCGGGAAAAGCTCGCCGTTGGCGCGCATCGCCTCGACCTCGATGCGGCGGTTCAGCACGCTCGACACACCCGTCGCTTGGTAACGCGCCATGCCGGTCTGGTGCGCGTGGCGGTGGTGCGGCGGAACGATCATCTCGTGCATCGGCTGGCCCAGCACCTGCGCGACGGTATGGCCGAACATGGCCTCGGCCGCGGCATTGAACTCGACGACATGGCCGTCGCCGCCGACGGTGACGATGGCATCCAGAGAACTCTGCAAGATCGCCAGCTTGCGCGACTCACTGGCCTGGGTCGCTGCAAGCGCCACCACCAGGTCGCGGCTGAGCCTCTCGTCGTGCAACACGGTGCGGCGCGTCATCCAGGTGCCCAGCGCAAGCATGGCCCAGCTCACCAGCAGAAAAGCACCGGCCCATTGCGCGATACCGGCCACTTCAGCCCAATAGGTGCCATCGGGCTGCTCGACCACAACCACCAGCGGCCACTGCCTGGTGACGCGAAACGCACTCAGTGCCTGGCCACCGTCCGAACCCGCCCCAACGTCGCTGGCCGACTCTTGTGCCGGCAGGTGGCGGCTGAAGGCCGGCAGCGCGCGCATCGGCGTGCCGGGCGGCGCGCTGACCTCGGTGGTGGCCACCAACAGGCGGCCATCCAACCCGAGAAGCAGCGCGCGCAGCGGGCTGCCACTCAGCGTGCGCTCGAACTGAGTTGCGAAGTGATCGGGGTTGATCAGCGCGACCAGCATTGTGTCGCTGGCGGGCAGCGGCATCACCATCGGCAGCGCCAGCACGCGGGCCTGGGCCAGTGGCACCTGGCCCAGGTCGGCCAGGTCGCGGCCACTGGCCAGCGGGGCCAGGCGCGCGCCGCGGTCGGCCGACGCCCCGGTGTCCAGCGCGCGCAGCACGTCCGGCCTCAGCGTCAGGCCGCCGTTGGCGGCGTTCGAGCTGGCCAGCACACGACCCTGACCGTCCACTATCGAGATGCTGCGCAGAAAGGGCCGTCCCCGCAGTCCGTCGTTGAGCAGCGCCTCCAGTCCGATATTGTTGGCGGCGTCCTGGCGCTGTGCCAACGCCGGTAGCAGTGAACGCAAGATGGTCTCGGTGCCTGCGACAACCGAGGTCGTCTGGTCGACCAGGGC
>Ga0105049_10007709_pt1 | contig 12482 bp, 15 predicted proteins | sample MAT06_FD_78087 | JGI IMG/M metagenome (GOLD analysis project Ga0105049, IMG submission 78087) | Freshwater microbial communities from Lake Fryxell liftoff mats and glacier meltwater in Antarctica - MAT-06 | ecosystem: Environmental > Aquatic > Freshwater > Ice > Liftoff microbial mat | place...
GCTTTAGAAATAGAGGCAATAATATCGAGGAATGAAATGGTGTTAAAAGCACTATTTATGAAAGCAGGAAAGCTTGTCAATTCATTATTATGAATATTGAGATAGGCTCCAAACATACCAATTAAGCCAGTGTAAATTACCAATATTGGAAGCATTAAGGTGACAGCTGTAATTCGTGTGACCACTAAGAATTTAAATGGATTGGTTCCCGATACTTCCATGGCATCAATTTGTTCTGTAACTTTCATAGAACCCAACTCAGCTCCCATATTAGAGCCAACTTTGCCAGCAGCTATTAATGCAGTAACCAAAGGAGCTAATGCCCTAATTATTGCAATTGATATTAGAGAAGGTAACCAAGAAGTTGCCCCAAACTCCGATAAAGATGGGCGAGATTGTTTTGTAAAAACAAGACCTGTTATAAATCCGGTTAAAGAAATTAACGGTAAAGATTTACAACCAACCTGATAGCATTGATTAATGAACTCTTTAAATTCAAATGGTTGAGAAAAAGCTTCTTTAAAAAACTGTATAATAAAAATATAGACATTATAGATACCACTAAAAAAATCATCTAACTGCTTAGAAATAAAGTATTTCTTTGGTGGAATAAGTTCTATATTTTCAATTTCCTCACTCATTATTGCAATTCATTTATTTTACAGATTAGTTCTAATCTTTTGTAAGCTACTTGTAAATAGTAGTAAAACCGATCAATGTGTGATTGTTACAATTTATTGTAAACACTATATAACTTAATAGGAAGTATTTACTATCATCTTTACAGTAAGAATAAATAAAATTACTATAAAACATAAATTATTAAAAAATGGCAAACAAACATGTATTGAAAAAAGAAGATAAAAAGCAAAATAAACTATCAAAGACGACATCATATTTAATGGATGATACTATTGTAGGTAAAACAGTTAATAAACTGAAAGAGAAAACAAAGAAAGGATTAAATAGATGGAGTAGTTTGTCGAATATTGTATCTATAAATGCATACGAATAATTATTGATAATGATATATTTAAACTTCAAAATACTAGTTATATTGTTTATATTCATTTCGTGCAACAGTAATAAAAATAATGAATCTCAGAAAGATTCAACAGCAAGTGATAGAATATCTACAAATAGCATTGCTGGTAGTTTCAGTAATCAGCAAACAATAAAATTTGATACGGCAAATGTTTCATCATTTTTTACAAAATACCCAGAATTAAAAACAATAAAAAAGGAACTAGACTCTTTTTATATTAGTCGTCAATACGCATATGCATGGTTTGATGAGAATAGTATGATAGAACAAGCTAGTAACTTGTTTAACCATATTAAAAATATCGAGACCGAAGGTGTTGAAAGTAAATTACCCTACCAAAATGAATTTACCGAAATGATGAGCGATGAAAACATGGATAGTCTTAATGTTAACACCGAAATCATGTTGACTGCACAATATTTTATATATGCCAAAAACGTGTGGGCTGGCATTAGCGAAAAGCAAACAAAAAGTATTAACTGGTATGTACCCCGAAAAAAAATATCATATTCCTTATTACTTGATTCACTAATTGATGGAAAAGATATTTTAAAAAGTCCTCCTGTTTACAGACAATACTCCTTATTAAAAAAAGAATTGAAAAAATACAATGATATTAAACAAGCTGGTGGTCTCCCTACAATTTCTAGCGTAAAGAAGAGTCTTAAAAAAGGCGATTCGTCTATTACAATTGGCACTATTAGAAAATGGCTTTTAACTGTTGGTGATTTGCCTCAAAATAATGGCAGTATTATATTTGATGACAATCTAGAAGTCGCAGTTAAAAAAATACAAGAACGTTTAGGAATAAAAATAGATGGTATTATTGGAACTTCGTTGATTAGTGAAATGAATATATCGTTAAACACAAGAATTCAGCAAATAGCGGTAAACATGGAGCGCAGTAGATGGTTACCTGTAACTGTTTCAGGTGATTATTTTGTTGTAAATATTCCAGAATTTAAACTTCACGCTTATGAACATGATAGCCTTATATGGAGCATGGATGCTGTGTTAGGAAAGCCATTACATAAAACAGTAATTTTTTCAGGAAAAATAAAATATGTAGTATTTAGTCCATATTGGAACGTTCCTAAAAGCATTCTACAAAAAGAAATATTGCCTGGAATAAGCCGAAATAAAAATTATTTAGTTAGGCAAAACATGGAGTGGAAAGATGGTAATGTTAGGCAAAAACCAGGTCCTAACAATTCATTAGGGTTAGTTAAATTTTTATTTCCCAACAGTTTTGATATATACCTCCATGATTCGCCAGCAAAATCTTTGTTTAACGAAAGTTCAAGAGCATTTAGCCATGGCTGTATTCGCCTGTCAAATGCAGAAAAAATAGCAAATTATTTACTAAAAAACGACACAGCATGGACATCACAAAAAATTAATACAGCAATGCACTTGGGTAAAGAACAAACAGTTACTGTTAAAAAAGCAGAGTCAGTTTTCATTGTTTATTTTACCGCATGGGTAGATAACAAAGGTCAACTAAATTTTAGAAAAGATTTATACCAAAGGGATAAACGATTAGCGGCTATGCTTTTAGAAGATTAAGTGCAATAATTAAATAATAACAGACCCGAAATTTCTCAATAAACAGTAAGTATATGGCATCGCTTATATTATTACGACACGGACAATCTACTTGGAACCGTGAAAACAAGTTTACGGGAGAGGTAGATGTAGAGCTTACTACGTTGGGTGAACAGGAAGCAAGATTTGCTGGCATTCTTTTAGAGAATTATATCATTGATATAGCGTTTACTTCTGTATTGAAAAGAGCCGTTCATACGCTTGCAATAATTTTAAATGAAATGGGAAAAAAGATCCCTGTTATTCAAAATGCAGCTTTGAATGAAAGAAACTACGGTAACCTTCAGGGACTGAATAAAACAGATATGGAACTTAAATATGGCGTTGAAAAAGTACTTTCATGGAGAAGAAGCTACGATATAGCACCACCTAATGGAGAGAGTCTTAAAGATACATATAACAGAGTGGTTCCATATTATAATACTTTTGTCAAACCTCAACTGCAAGAAGAAAAAAATATATTGATTGTAGCCCATGGTAATAGTTTAAGAGCTTTAATGATGTATTTAGACGATTATAGTGAAATAGAAATTGCTGATATAAATATTTCCTCTGGTATACCAAGAGTTTATGATTTTTCTCCAGAGATGAAACTAGAAACAGCCAATTACCTTGAAGAGTAAGTTGCGCATAAAAAATGAAACACATCAACAATATATCAACAAAAGCGCCTGACAATTTTACTAAATCATCGGCAAGCAAGGAATTGAAATATTTGCATAATCAACTATATACCCTCCAAAATCTTTTTTATGCCGAAGGTAAATATTCGTTGCTCATTATTTTGCAGGGAATGGATACCTCGGGTAAAGATGGAACAATTAGGCATGTATTTTCTTGTATGAATCCTCAGGGATGTAATGTAAAGTCTTTTAAAACACCAACTGCAGAAGAACAATTACACGAATTTCTCTGGCGTATCTATGCAAATTTGCCAGAACGAGGGATGATGCAGGTATTTAATCGTTCACATTATGAAGATGTGTTATTCCCTGTTGTACATAAACTGATTGATAAAAAAGAAATTCAGGAGCGGTGTAATATGATCAATAAATTTGAAGAACATCTATTATGTAATAATACCATTATTTTAAAGTTTTATCTTCACCTTTCACAAAAAGAACAAACAAAAAGGCTTAAAAAAAGAATAACTGTTCCGGAAAAAAGATGGAAACAAAATGTAGAAGATAATAAGGAGTCTAAACTTTGGAATAATTATATAGATGCGTACCAGTATGTATTTAAACAATGCAGCAAAGCTAGTCCATGGTTGATAGTTCCTGCAGATGATAAGTGGTACCGAACTTATTTTGTAGCAAAAACAATAGTGAAAACAATTGAAAATTTAAAGATTAAATTTCCTAAATAAACTGTGAATGTTACAACAAATTAGCAAAGTTGCATTACAATTTCTGGTACAGATTTAGTGACCTTTAAATTATTATAATTCAACTATATAAATTCAGAATATGAAAAAAATACTAACCTTTACAATTATTGGATTCATTATGAGCTTATTGATAATTAGTTGTAATGATACAACTAACAAAGACATTACAAATACAAATAATAAATTAAAAGAAGCAAATCAGGATGTAAAAGAAGCAGTAATCCCTATCAATGATTCCGCAAAAAAAAATGCAATAGCAAGCTGGAAATTTTTCAAAAGCCAATCAGAATTGGCTATAGCCCGAATGGAACAAGATATAACGAAACTTGAAGCCAAAATGGCTACTGCTAATAATACAGTTAAAGAAAAAATACTAATAGATATAAACAATGCTAATAAAAAATTAAGGAAAATAAAAGAAAAATTACAGCAAAAGAACTCCGAATTTGAAAATGATATGAATAACATTAATACAAAAGTAATATCACAGAATGAATCATTTCAGAGAGAGTTTAATCATGATATGAATGAACTAGCGAATGCATTTAAAGACCTTTTTAGAGATAACGTAAAGTAGAAATAAATATTTGATTAAAACTCAAAATCATGACAAAGAAAATTCTAATTGTGTTAACCTCTCATAGTGAGTTGGGAAATACTGGACAAAAAACCGGTTTCTGGATTGAAGAATTTGCAGCACCTTATTACGTTTTGGCAGATGCAGGCGCAGTTTTAACTATTGCATCACCCGCAGGTGGTCAACCACCCGTTGACCCAAAAAGTGAAGCAGCCGATGCACAAACAGAGGCAACTAAACGCTTTTACAAGGATAACGAAGCAATTGACAAAGTAGCTTATTCATTAAAATTAAGCGATATTGATCCTGCAGATTATGATGCAGTATTTTATCCTGGCGGGCATGGTCCATTGTGGGATTTGGCTAATGATAGCATATCAATAAAATTAATTCAGGATTTTTATAACAATCAAAAACCAATTGCATTTGTATGCCACGCACCAGCAGCATTAATTAAAGTAAAAGCAGAAAATGGTCATTCGTTAGTTAAGGGGAAAAAGGTTACTGGGTTTTCCAATACGGAAGAAAAAACTGTGGGTTTAACCAAAGTAGTTCCATTTTTACTCGAAGACGAATTGAAAAAATTGGGCGCACATTATAGCAAAGGAGCAGACTGGTCATCATTTGCACAACAGGATGGATTGTTAATTACAGGACAAAATCCAGCATCCTCCGAAGCTGTAGCAAAATTGCTTTTAAAAACACTTATAGGGGAAAAATAAATTTATCATTCGAATTTATATAAAATGAAACCTATATTCTCCATCTCATTATTTTTTTTGATTACTTTATCTTGTAACACAAAAAAAATGAATGAAGGATCTTACAGCGGATCTGTAACAACATCCGGTTATAAAGATGACAGTTTACCTATTCCTTTTGCTACCGGTTCAGCAAAAAACTTCAGTGAAGTAATTGGATGGAAAGAGGGTGAAATTCCTAAGGCGCCAAAAGGTTTTTCGGTAAATAAATTTGCGGATGGTTTGGAGCATCCACGATGGATTTATGTGGCTGACAATGGCGATATTTTTGTAGCAGAATCAAATACAATATTAAAAGGTATATTAAAATTAGGCGCTAAAATTTCTCGTAAAATAAAGACACAACATATTGGAGAAAGTGCCAATAGAATTATACTTTTTAGGGATGAGGATAAAAATGGAATACCAGAAAAGAGATACGTCTTTGCTGAAAATTTGAACCAGCCTTTTGGAATGCTGATTACTGAAAACAATTTTTATGTAGGCAATACAGATGCTTTGATAAAATATAATTATAAGCTTGGCGACACTTTACTACAACAGATCACAGCAAAAAAAATTGTTACCCTGCCTGCAGGTGAAAACAATCGGCATTGGACAAGAAATATTATAACGAATACAGCTAAAAATAAGATTTATATCGGTGTTGGGTCAGGCACCAACGTGGCAGAAAAAGGTTTAGATAATGAAATTAGAAGGGCTTGTATACTTGAAGTAAACCTTGATGGGTCAGGCGAAAGGATATTTGCATATGGTCTGAGAAACCCTGTAGGTATGGATTGGGCTCCTAGTACTAAAACATTATGGACAGCAGTGAATGAAAGGGATGAGTTAGGTGATGAACTTGTTCCTGATTATTTTACGAGCGTAAAAGAAGGGGGCTTTTATGGCTGGCCTTTTTTCTATTATGGACAACACAAAGATCCAAGGCTAGCAGATAAACAAAGCCCTGACCCTATTGAAAAAGTAATTGTGCCCGATGTGTCTTTGGGATCACATACAGCGTCACTAGGGCTTGTATTTTATAGGAACCATTCGTTCCCCACTAAATATCAGGATGGGGCATTTATTACTCAGCACGGCTCTTGGAATAGATCAGTATTATCAGGATATAAGGTAATTTATATTCCATTTAAAAATGGGAAACCTTCAGGTCCTCCAGAAGATTTTTTAACGGGCTTTATAAGTGATCTTTCAAAGAGTAAAGTACATGGAAGACCTGTGGGCATTGCCGTTCTTGGTGATGGATCAATGCTAGTATCAGATGATGTAAGCAATACCATTTGGCGTGTTTCTAATAAAAATTAGTTAATAAAATGTGATAAAGCTTTTCATCAATTAAATATAAAAATTAAACTGTGCAAATTATTTAATACCAATAAAGAGAAATAATTAAGAAAAAATGAAATCTAAACAAGTATTATGAACCTCTATTCTGGCTATCCATTTTGGTTAATAAAAGACGGACTTCCATTTGACTATCCTAAACTTGAAACATCTATTAAAACAGATGTAGTTATTTTGGGAGGCGGAATATCTGGAGCACTTGCCGCTTATTATCTTATTAATGCTGGCATTGAATGTGTGGTGGTAGATGCAAGAACAATTGGATTAGGAAGTACCTGTGCTAGTACCTCTTTGTTACAATACGAAATTGATACACCTCTTTGTGAATTAAAAGACTTAGTTGGTCTAGATAACGCAAAGCGCTCTTACCAGCTCTGTGCAGAGGCAATCGATACAATAAAATCTATTTCAAACAAACTAAATTATAAGGAGTTTAAATCTGTAAAAAGCCTATACTACGCAGCATGTAAAAAAGATATTTCGCTTTTAAAGGAAGAATTCGCCATCAGAAAAGAAAGCGGATTTGAAGTTAAATATCTTGACGAAAAGCAACTCAAAAAATATTTCAACATAGCAGCTCCATGCGCTATACTATCACAATGCGGTGCTGAAATAAATGCCTATTCATTTACAAATACACTGCATCAGTATAATATAAATATGGGTTTAAAGGTGTATGACAGAACACCAATTAAAAACATTAAACACTCCAAAAAGAATGTGGTTTTACAAACTGAAAACTCCAATACCATTTATGCCAATAAGCTTATTTATGCCACAGGTTATGAAACCGTAAACTTTATTAAAAAGAAAATTGTTAAGTTACATTCCACTTATTCAACAATAAGCGAGCAGGTAAACGAAAAAACGAAATTCTGGAAAGATGACGTATTGATATGGAACACCGCAGAGCCATATCTATATATGAGAACCACCAATGATAAACGGATATTAGTTGGGGGCCGAGATGAAGAATTCATTAACCCTGAAAGAAGAGATAAGTTAATAGAAAGAAAGAAAATTCTTTTAGTAAAAGATTTCAAAAAAGTTTTTCCCAACATTGAATTTAACCCTGAATTTACATGGGTGGGTACTTTTGGGGCAACAGAAGATGGATTACCGTTTATAGGTAATTACAAACCACTTCCCAACAGTTATTTCGCGTTAGGCTTTGGCGGAAACGGAATCACATTTAGTGTCATAGCGGCACAAATTATCAGTGATTTAATAACGGGAAAGAAAAATAAAGATGCACAAATTTTTTCTTTTGAACGTTAATAATATTAATGTAAAATCAATATAGATGTAAAATATAATAATAGAACCTGCTGATGAAATAAAAATTCTTAAAATGCAATTAGACCGTATTAAAAATTAGTCATTCCGCCAGCTTGGGAAAAAGTTTGGTTATGAAAATTGGTCAAAAGGTATTTGAAGGCAACGGTATATGAAGTTGTACAAAATAAACAAATTAAAAAGATATTATCACTATTGCAACTTTTGTAGAAACAATAAATATATGTGCGCCAGTGAACGGATTTTTAAAAAACAATAATCCCGTTTTAGTGATTAATTTATTTTCTTTGGTATTAAACTTTACTCTACATGATTTAAGAATAAAATGTAAAAACTAAAGTATAAATTAGTATATGAAAGAATACAAACTATTCGAAGCAACGCACTTGGGTTCAATCAAATTAATGAATCATATTGTGATGGCACCGATGACAAGGTGCAGGGCTATCGGAAATATACCCAACGATTTAATGGCATTATATTATGAGCAACGATCTGCAGCTGGGTTAATCATAACTGAAGGCACTTCGCCATCTCCAAATGGTTTGGGATATGCAAGGATACCGGGAATATATAGTAAACAACAAATAGATGGTTGGAAAAAAGTAACTAATGCAACACAAGCAAATGGTGGAAAAATATTTGTTCAATTAATGCATACAGGCAGAATAAGTCATCCGCTTAATATGCCAGAAGGCTCAAAAATACTAGCGCCATCTGCAATAAAAGCTGTAGGTCAAATGTGGACTGATGCTAAACAATTACAGGATTTTATAGTGCCCAAAGAAATGACTGTTGAAGACATTGAACAAACAAAAAACGAATTTATTGAAGCTGCTAAAAATGCAATTTCTGCCAGGTTTGATGGTGTTGAATTACATTCAGCAAATGGATATTTGTTAGAAGAATTTTTGTCACCCATAAGTAATATCCGTAAAGACAATTATGGAGGCAATATTGAAAACCGATGCCGTTTTGTTGTAGAAGTTATAAAAGGTGTAGTTGCCGCAATCGGAAAAGAAAATACAGGTATTCGATTATCTCCTTATGGTGTAGCTAGTGATATGCCGCATTATCCAGAAATTGATGCTACTTATGATTACCTCTCTAAACAATTAAATAATCTTGGTATTGCTTATATCCATTTGGTTGACCACAGCGCCATGGGTGCAACTGTTGTACCAGTTGAAATAAAAAGCCTAATTCGTAAAAATTTCACCAACAGTATTATTCTTTGTGGTGGTTACGATAAAGAAAGAGCAGAATCAGATATCAAAAGTGGACTTGCAAACCTTACAGCATTTGGACGACCGTTTATAAATAATCCTGATTTGGTTGAAAGGATGATTAATAATTGGCCTTTATCAAAAGAACTTAATGAAAATCAATTTTATAGCGCAGATAATAAAGGTTACACCGATTATTCAATATACCAAAAACAAGAAATAACGTTATGACAATAGTTCTACAAACGGCATGGCTTTTTTTATTAGCAATTCCCATTGCTAGTGTAGCAAGGACGGTAACAAATGAAGAAATATTTAGGGAGCCAAGGGAATATTGTAGCAAACGTTGCAAAAATGGCAAAACATTGCTTGAAAGAAAATTTTTTTATGTATTTACATGTGAGTATTGTTTTAGCCATTATGTTACTGTAATATTTATCTTTTTAACCGATTACAAACTGTTGGTGAATGACTGGCGGGGTTATATCATTGGAGGTTTTGCATTGGTATGGATAGCAAATATTTACATGAGTGTATTCAATTTATTAAGACAAGATATTAAAAAAGAAAAGATAGAAATTGAATTTATGGAGAAGAAATAATGAAGCTGCTAACAAAAAATATTATTAACCCATTGCTAAAACCTAGACCAGCTTTATCTAGTAAAGCCGATTATGGTCATGCATTAATTGTAGCAGGGAATATTAAAAAAATGGGTGCCGCTGTAATAGCTGGTAAGGCTTGCTTAAGAACCGGCTGTGGATTACTTACAGTAAACTTACCAAAAGAAGAGCGTTTTATTTTACAAACAGCAGTAACTGAAGCTATGATAGTATTTAGAGAAAAATATGAAAATAATTTTGATAAATTTTCGGCAGTTGGTATTGGACCTGGAATAGGTGTTACAAAAGAATCGAAAGAAATGCTATTGCTCCTATTTAAAAATATAAAAGTACCAATGTTATTGGATGCAGATGCTATAAATATAATTGCATTAGACAAAAGTTTATTAAATAAAATTCATCCTAAAACAATACTTACTCCACATGTAAAAGAATTCGATCGACTTTTTGGTTATCAAACAAATAATGAAGAAAGAATTTTAACCGCTATTGATATTGCAGAAAAATATGACTTAATAATAGTATTGAAAGGACATCAAACTCTTATTACTAACGGTATTTTATCTTTCTTAAATACAACAGGGAATGTAGGACTAGCAAAAGGAGGTAGCGGTGATGCACTTACAGGAATTATCACTTCACTATTAGCCCAAGGTTATCCCGCTTTTGAGGCTGCTAAAATTGGCGTTTATATACATGGGCTTGCAGCAGATATTGCATTAAAAAATCAAAGTGTGGAGAGTATGCTTATAACAGATGTTATTGAATGTTTGGGGGAAGCATTTAAAACAGTTACGAAATTTAATAAAAAAGGAAAACAAATAAACTAAATGGAATTTATTGATTACTATAAAATTCTAGAAATCGACAAAACAGCCACTGAAGCTGATATCAAAAAAGCATATCGAAAACTAGCAAGAAAACTACACCCCGACCTTAACCCAAATGACAAAGATGCTCAAAAAAAATTTCAATCTGTAAACGAAGCCAATGAAGTATTGAGTGACCCAGAAAAAAGAAAGAAGTATGACACATATGGTAAAAACTGGCAAAATGCAGAACAATTTGAACAACAGGCACAACAACGCCGCCAAACTACTGGCGGGCAACAATTTACTAGCACAGATGACGGAGATTTTTCCAGTTTTTTTGAATCAATGTTTGGAGGTTCGGAACGCCGCAGACAATCACAGTATAGAGGTCAGGATTACAATGCAGAGCTTACGCTTAGCCTTATAGATGCGATGGAAACCCACCACCAAACCCTTATGGTAAATGGTAAAAATATCCGAATTACTATTCCTGCAGGCATAGAAAACGGTCATGTTATAAAATTAAAAGGTTACGGTTCTACAGGTTCAAATGGAGGACTATCTGGTGATTTATATATTACATTTAATATTAGCCCTAATTCTGGTTTTAAAAGACTAGGTAACGATTTATACACAAAAGCAACTATTGATTTATATACGGCTTTACTAGGTGGAGAAACTACCATTGAAACGCTAAAAGGGAAAGTAAAATTAAAAGTAAATCCTGAAACACAATATGGTACAAAGATTAGGCTGAAGGGCAAAGGTTTCCCTTTATACAAAAAAGAAGTTGAAGCTGGAGATCTTTATGTTACTTATGAAATACAATTGCCCACTAATCTTACTGAAGAACAAAAAAAATTATTCACCGAACTATCAAAACTTAAATAATTATGGAATCTGAAAACATGATACTAGCGAGTGAATTTTGTGTTTTTCATAATATAGAACTTTCGTTTATTTATTCCTTGAATGAATCGGGATTGATAGATATAATAAGTATTGAAGAAAAAATATTTGTCCCAATAAATCAGCTAAAACATTTAGAACAAATGATGCGCTTAAATCATGAATTAGGTATTAATTTAGAAGGTATTGAAACCATTACATATTTATTGCAACGCATAAAAGATATGCAATTGCATATTGTAAAGCTTTCGAATAGGATTTCATTTTATGAAAGTGAGTAAAATATATCAGATTTTAAAGAGAAAGATAAAAAGTGTGAATCATACAACTCATCTATTTTATTGTATAACAGTTATGAATATTTAAACACTCAACTTTATATAGTTAGAATCTTTGAGATAATAACAATAAAATAAAACATGAAATCAAATCAAATAGACGTCTGGATAGGTTATTCAATTGCAGCAGAAATAAAACGGTATCTAGAAATGTTATTGTTCTGCCTTATCGATGCCAAGAACGAACACTTAAATTTATTAAAGTCGTATCATCATTTTGATAAAATCGATATTGATGCTAGTCAAGCAGATAAAATGACAGACAATCAATAACATGTAATTTTAAAAAAATATTATTCTAAGCATTTATCAAAGGTTTCAGAAACCTGAAACACAAAAATTAAATATATGATTTATTTATTAGCAGTAGTTTACCTGATTTGTCTTTTCGCAGCATACTTAGGTTTAAAAATTATAAACCAAATTGACCAGTACGAAGAAAGTGATTAAAAAAATTATATAAATTTATGAAAAATAAAAATAAGGATGGATATTTCCCTTATCCTGCTAACGAAAAATATTTTGAAGAAGACAAATTTGCAGACAACTTTGA
>Ga0105049_10007710_pt1 | contig 12481 bp, 11 predicted proteins | sample MAT06_FD_78087 | JGI IMG/M metagenome (GOLD analysis project Ga0105049, IMG submission 78087) | Freshwater microbial communities from Lake Fryxell liftoff mats and glacier meltwater in Antarctica - MAT-06 | ecosystem: Environmental > Aquatic > Freshwater > Ice > Liftoff microbial mat | place...
CCTCGTGGTGACGTTGGTGGCGAACGCGGTCTCACTCACGCCCGGAACGCTGACGCTCGACCTCGACCGACCCGCGAACATCCTGTACGTCCATGTCCTCCACCTGCGCGATCTCGAATCCGTGCGGCGGGATGTGCGGTCGCTCGATGCGCTCGTGGTGAAGGCCTTCGGAGACGTCGATGCGCTCGCGATGCTCGAATCGGCACCACACGACCCAGGAGCTCCCCGATGACCGTCGTCACGTCCATCTGCCTCGCGATGCTCGTCCTCTCCGCGACCCTGTGCATCGCGCGGGTGATCCGACCGGGGTCCTCGCTCGCCGACCGGATCGTCGCGCTCGACTCGCTCCTCATCGTCATCGTCGGCGGACTCGCGGTGTACACGGCGCGCATCGACGACGGGGTGTTCCTGGGGGTTCTCGTCGTCGTCTCGCTCCTCGGGTTCCTCGGGACCGTCACCGTCGCGCGCTACATCGAGAGGAGGGGAGCATGAGTCCGCTCGAAGGCATCGGGGCGGCGCTGATGCTCACGGGATCCGCGCTGAGCCTCCTGGCCGCGATCGGGCTACATCGGTTCCCGGACGTCTTCGCCCGGATGCACGCCGCCACCAAGCCTGCGACCCTCGGCACCGTGCTGCTTCTCGCGGGCGCGGCCGTCGTCGTCGACGACGGCAACGTCTCGACGACCCTCGCACTCGTTGCGGCGCTGCAGTTCGTCACCGCGCCCGTCGGCGCCCACATGGTGGGCCGGGCTGCGTACCGGGCCGGGAGCGAGCTGAGTCCGCTGACGTCGGTCGACGAACTCGCCTCGGCCGAGGACACCGTCGCGAGTTCCGGCCCCCCGGACGACGATCGTCGTGACGGTCGTGACGGTCGTGACGGTCCGAACCGCGGTTAGGGCGCCCGATACACTCGCACCCCTCATGGACACCTCGATCGAGACGCTTCCCGAGAACAAGGTCCGCCTGCACGTCGCCGTTCCGGCGGCCGAGTTCGACAAGGCGCTCGACGCGGCCTTCCGCAAGCTCGCCCGGGAGGTGCGGATCCCGGGGTTCCGACCCGGCAAGGCTCCCCGCAAGCTGCTCGAAGCCCGCCTCGGCACCGAGATCGCCCGGGACCAGGCGCTGCGCGATGCCGTGCCCGAGTACTACCGCGATGCGATCACGAGCGAAGCGCTCGACGCGATCGCACCACCCGAGATCGAGATCACGGCCGGCGAAGAAGACGGAGACGTCGAGTTCGATGCCGTCGTCGAGCTGCGGCCCGTCGTCGAGCTCGAGGGGTACCGGAACCTCACGGTCACCCTCGACGACTACGAAGCACCCGACGACGCCGCGCTCGACAACCAGATCGAGTCCCTCCGCGAGCGCTTCGCCGACCTCGCGGAATCCGAAGACCCGCTCACCGACGACGACTACGCCCAGATCGACATCAAGGGCTTCGTCGACGACGAGGTGGTCGACGGACTGACTGCGACCGACTTCCTCTACGCGGTCGGCTCCGACTCGATCGTGGCCGAGCTCGACACCGAGCTCCACGGCAAGCGCCCCGGCGACATCGTCGAGTTCACCTCCACGCTCACCGACCGCTTCGGCGAGCGCGAGGGCGACGAGGTGTCGTTCCAGGTGCTGGTGAAGGAAGCCAAGAAGAAGGTGTTGCCCGAGCCCACCGACGAGTGGGTCTCGGAGGTCACCGAGTTCGAGACGCTGGAAGAGCTCCGGACCGACCTGCGCAACCGGCTCGAGATGGTGTCGAAGATGCGGGCCCGGATGGCGATGCGTGAGCGCGTGCTCGAAGTCGCGTCCGACCTGGTGCCGGTGCTCCCGCCCGAACCGCTCGTCCGTTCCGAGATGGAGCGTCGCGTCCGCGAGTTCGCCCAACAGCTCGAGAACCAGGGCGGGAACATCCCCGGGTACCTCGAGGCGACCGGACAGAGCCAGGAAGAGCTGATCGGGGTGATCCGGGCCGGGGCCGAGAAGGCGGTGCTCGCCGACCTGGCCCTGCGGGCCGTCGTGGCCCAGGAAGGGATCGAGGCGTCGGAGGAAGACGTCGACGCCGAGGTCGCGAAGTTGGCCGAACAGGTCAAGGAAAAGCCCCAGAAGGTGCGCCGCCAACTCGAACAGCGGGGTGCCCTCGACGCACTACGATCTGATCTCGCACGGGGGAGCGCCATGCAGCTCCTCATCGACGGTGCTGATGTGGTCGACGGCGACGGAAACCCGATCGACCTCAGCCTCCCCGAAGCGGACCTCGACACCGACACCCCCGGTGCGCCACCCGAAGAAGCAGCAGCAGCAGCGGAAGAGGAGCACGAGGCGTGAGCCACCCGATCAGCGGTCAAGTGATCCCGAACTTCATCGAGCAGACGAACCGCGGCGAGCGTGCGCTCGACCCGTACACGAAGCTGTTCAGTGAGCGCGTCGTGTACCTGGGAACGCCCATCGACGACTTCGTCGCCAACGCGACCGTCGCCCAGCTCCTGACGCTCGAGAGCGACGACCCCGACAAGGACATCTCCCTCTACATCAACTCTCCCGGTGGCGAGATCACGGGACTGTTCGCGATCTACGACACCATGCAGTTCATCAAGTGCGACGTCAGCACGATCTGCCTCGGCCAGGCCGCATCGGCCGCCGCGGTGATCCTGGCGTCGGGCGCGGCCGGGAAGCGCTTCGTCCTGCCGCACGCGCGGATCCTGATCCACCAGCCCCACGGCGGTGCCTCCGGCCAGGCGGTCGACATCGAGATCCAGGCCAAGGAGATCAGCCGCATGCGGTCGCTCCTCGACGAGATCCTCGCCCACCACAGCGGCCAGGACGTCGCCAAGATCGCCAAGGACACCGACCGCGACTTCATCATGAGCGCGCTCGAGGCCAAGGAATACGGCATGGTCGACGAGGTCATCACCAACCGTGATCTCGCGGCGGTGCCGGTCCCGGCCGGCGTGAGCTGAGCGCAGGGCAGTCGACGGGACAAGGGGGAGCGCGTGGCGAAGTTCGGTGACGGGGGCGACCTGCTCAAGTGCTCCTTCTGCGGGAAGAGCCAGAAGCAGGTCAAGAAGCTCATCGCCGGTCCCGGCGTGTACATCTGCGACGAGTGCATCGACCTCTGCAACGAGATCATCGAGGAAGAGCTCTCGCAGAGCACCGAGGTCAAGTTCGACGAGCTCCCGAAGCCGCGCGAGATCCTCGAGTACCTGAACGGCTACGTGATCGGCCAGGACCAGGCCAAGAAGATCCTCTCGGTCGCGGTCTACAACCACTACAAGCGGGTGCAGGCCGGCGCCTACGGCGATCCCGACGTCGAGCTGCAGAAGTCGAACATCCTGCTCATCGGCCCGACCGGTTGCGGCAAGACCCTCCTCGCGCAGACCCTCGCCCGGATGTTGAACGTCCCGTTCGCGATCGCCGACGCCACCGCGCTCACCGAGGCCGGCTACGTCGGCGAAGACGTCGAGAACATCCTCCTGAAGCTGATCCAGGCCGCCGACTACGACGTCAAGAAGGCCGAGACCGGGATCATCTACATCGACGAGATCGACAAGATCGCCCGCAAGGCCGAGAACCCGTCGATCACCCGCGACGTCTCCGGTGAAGGGGTGCAACAGGCCCTGCTCAAGATCCTGGAGGGCACGACGGCGTCGGTGCCCCCGCAGGGAGGTCGAAAGCACCCGCACCAGGAGTTCATCCAGATCGACACCACGAACGTCCTGTTCATCTGCGGCGGCGCGTTCGCGGGTGTGGAGAAGATCATCGAGAGCCGGCTCGGCAACAAGGGTCTCGGCTTCCACGCCGACATCCGGCGCTCGTCGGAGAAAGACGTCGGCGAGCACCTCACGAAGTTGCTCCCCGAGGACCTGCTGAAGTTCGGCCTCATCCCCGAGTTCATCGGCCGGCTGCCGGTGATGAGCGCAGTGCACCCCCTCGACCAGGAAGCCCTCGTGCGCATCCTCGTCGAACCGAAGAACGCGCTCTTGAAGCAGTACCAGAAGTTCTTCCACTTCGACGACGTCGACCTCGTGTTCACCGACGACGCGCTCCAGGCCGTCGGCGACGAAGCGCTGAAGCGGGGCACCGGAGCCCGAGGGCTACGCGCGATCCTCGAAGAGGTGCTCCTCGAGGTCATGTACGACCTCCCGAGCCGCACCGACGTCACGCAGTGCATCGTCGACCGCAACGTCGTGCTCGACAAGGTGAGCCCGACTCTCGTCACCTCCGACGAAGCCGGCCGCCGCACTGCCTGATGTCTGGTCGACTCCGGCTGCGTCGCCTCGATCGCTCACCCATTGGCGCGCCGTGACGATGTCCGGCGACTCCGCCTACGTCTCCTGACCCTCACGATCGCCTTCCTAGACTCGGGGGGTATGTGGAGCGAGCGGAAGCAGACGGACGGGTCGCGTGACTGACGAGCGAGTGGAACAAGTGGTGCCGGAGAAGCCCTCGCTCGACGATCTCGAATCGCGGTGGGGTGCACGGTGGGAGGCCGACGGCACCTACCGGTTCGACCGGTCGAAGGTGCGCGCCGAGATCTACTCGATCGACACGCCACCGCCCACGGTGAGCGGCTCCCTGCACATGGGTTCGTTGTTCGGCTACGTCCACACCGACGCGATCGCCCGGTACCGTCGGATGCGAGGCCTCGAGGTCTTCTACCCGATGGGGTGGGACGACAACGGCCTGCCGACCGAGCGCCGGGTGCAGAACTACTTCGGGGTGCAGTGCGACCCGTCGCTGCCCTACGACCCCGACTACACGCCCCCCGAATCGCCTCCCGGAGCTTCGGGGAAGAAGTCGAAGGACCGACCGATCCCGTTGCCGCGGCGCAACTTCGTCGACCTGTGCCTGCGGTTGACCGCGGAAGACGAGCAGGCCTTCGAACACCTGTGGAAGCGGGTCGGCCTCTCGGTCGACTGGGACCTGACGTACACGAGCATCGGCGACGACGCGCAGCGCGCGTCGCAGCGCGCGTTCCTGCACAACCTCGCGCGGGGTGAGGCCTACCAGTCGGAGGCACCGACGCTCTGGGACGTCGACTTCCGCACCGCGGTGGCCCAGGCCGAGCTCGAGGACCGGGAGATGCCCGGCGCATACCATGCGCTGCGCTTCGCCGGCACCGACGGGGCCGGTTCGGATGGCTCGGGCGACATCGTGATCGAGACCACGCGCCCCGAGCTGATCCCCGCGTGCGTCGCGCTGGTCGCCCACCCCGACGACGTGCGATTCGTGCCGCGCTTCGGCCAGACCGTGCGCACCCCGCTGTTCGGTGTGCCGGTCCCGGTGCTCGCGCACCCGCTCGCCGATCCCGAGAAGGGGTCGGGGATCGCCATGATCTGCACGTTCGGCGACACGACCGACGTCGTGTGGTGGCGCGAGCTCCAGCTCCCGACCCGCAACGTGATGGGACGCGACGGCCGCTTGCTCGAAGCGTCACCCCCGTGGGGCGACGACACCGACGACGAGGCCGACGCGCGCTACGCCGAGCTCGCGGGCAAGACCGCGAAGCAGGCGCAGCGTCGAATCGTCGAGATGCTCGAGGAGTCGGGCGATCTCGTCACCGAACCGAAGCCCATCACCCATCCGGTGAAGTTCTACGAGAAGGGCGACCGGCCGCTCGAGATCGTGAGCAGCCGGCAGTGGTACATCCGCAACGGTGCCAGGGACGACGACCTGCGGGCGCGGCTCCTCGAGCGCGGCCGCGCGCTCGCGTGGCACCCGCCGACGATGTGCAGCCGGTACGAGTCGTGGGTCGAGGGCCTCAACTCCGACTGGTTGATCAGTCGGCAGCGGTTCTTCGGTGTGCCCTTCCCCGTCTGGTATCCGGTCGGAGCCGACGGCGAGCCCGACTTCGCCGCGCCGATCCTCGCAACCGAGGACCGCTTGCCGGTCGACCCGTCGAGCGATGTCCCCGACGGCTACACGGAGTCGCAGCGCGGGGCTCCGGGCGGGTTCGTCGGTGACCCCGACATCATGGACACCTGGGCAACGTCGTCGTTGACCCCTCAGATCGCAACGGGCTGGGGGACCGACCCGGACCTCTTCGAGCGGACGTTCCCGATGGACCTGCGGCCCCAGGGCCCCGAGATCATCCGGACCTGGTTGTTCTCGACGCTGCTCCGGTCGCTCCTCGAGCACGGCACGGCACCGTGGACCGACACGAGCATCAACGGCTGGATCCTCGATCCCGATCGCAAGAAGATGTCGAAGTCGAAGGGCAACGTGGTGACGCCCATCGGCGTGCTCGAGAAGTTCGGCTCCGACGCGGTGCGCTACTGGGCGCTCAGCGGTCGGCCGGGGGTCGACACCGCGCTCGACGAGGGCCAGATGAAGGTCGGCCGACGTCTGGCGATCAAGGTGCTCAACGCGTCGAAGTTCGTGTTGGGTGTGATGGGGGAGGCGGTCGCCGACCCCGCGCTCATCACCGCTCCCGTCGACCGCGCGCTCTGGGCCGAGCTGGGGGAACTGGTCGACGACGCCACCGCGTCCTTCGACTCCTACGACTACGCACGGGCACTGGAACGCACCGAACGGTTCTTCTGGAGCTTCTGCGACGACTACCTGGAGTTGGTGAAGACCCGCGCCTACGGCACCGACGGAAACGACCCGAGCGGCGCCGCGTCGGCGCGGGCGACGTTGGCCCTCACCCTCGCCGCGCTGCAACGGCTGTTGGCGCCCCACCTGCCCTTCGTCACCGAGGAGGTCTGGTCGTGGTGGCGCGAGGGTTCGGTGCACCGCGCCTCGTGGCCGGCCGTCGAGCAGGCCGATGCCGTCGGTGGCCGCGGTGGCCGCGGTGACGGAGCATCGGTGTACCGCGTCGCGGCCGACACCCTCGGCGCGGTCCGCAAGGCGAAGTCCGACGCGCAACGTTCGCTGCGGACCGACGTGATCCGGGCGACGGTGCGCGACACCCCCGAACGACTGGCCGCGCTCGCGTTGGCCGTCACCGACGTGCAGGAAGCCGGCCGGATCCAGGCGCTCGTCACCGAAGACGCGGTCGCGCTCGACGTCGTCGTCGATCTCGCGCCGCCCGAAGAGCAGGCGAGCTGACCGATTGGACCCGCACCACGCTCGGGAGTGGCTCGACGCGCACGTGAACCTCGAGACCGGCGTCGGGGTTCCGGCCGACCCGTCGCCCGGACCGTCGAGGCGCGCCACCGCGCCGACCTTGGACCGGATCAGCGCACTGGTGGAGCTCCTCGGCTCGCCGCAGCTCTCGTATCCGGTCGTGCACGTGACGGGGACGAACGGCAAGACCTCAGTGGCCCGGATGACGGCGTCGTTGCTCGCCGCCACCGGCCTTTCGGTCGGATCCTTCACGAGCCCGCACCTCCGTCGGGTCAACGAACGCATCTCCTGGAACGGGGACCCGATCCTCGACGTGCAGCTCGATGCGCTGTTGGCGCTGATCGCCGAGCTGGAGCCCACGCTCGCCGAGCGGGGACTCGACCGGCCGAGCTGGTTCGAGATCCTCACCGCGACGGCGCTCACCTGGTTCGCCGACATCGCAGTCGACGTCGCGGTGGTCGAGGTGGGACTCGGCGGCACGTGGGATTCGACGAACGTGGTCGACGCAGCAGTCGCCGTCGTCACCAACGTCAGCATCGACCACGTCGAGTATCTCGGTCCGACGCGGGCCGACATCGCGTCGGAGAAGGCCGGGATCATCGGACCGGGGTCGACCCTCGTGCTCGGCGAGACCGATCCGGAGCTGGTCCCGATCTTCGCGGCTCGCGACCCTGAACGCATCGTGCTCCGCGGCCGCGACTTCGAGGTCGTGTCCGACCGTGTCGCACATGGCGGTCGTCTGGTCGACTTCCGCACGCCGGACGCGACCTACGACGAACTGCTCGTGCCGCTCCACGGCGCGTATCAGGCCGTGAACGCGTCGACCGCGCTCACCGCCGCGGAGTGCTTCATCGGCCGGGCCCTCGATCCCGACGTCGTCGAGGCTGCGTGCCGCAGCTTCTCGTCGCCCGGTCGCCTCGAGGTCGTCGGCCACCAGCCGCTGGTGCTGCTCGACGGCGCGCACAACGTCGCGGGCGCGCACGCGCTCGTCGACGCGCTGGCCGAGGAGTTCCCCGAAGCGGCGCGCACGCTCGTCGTCGGCCTGCTGCGCGAGAAGGACCCGTACGAGATGCTGGAAGCACTGGCCGCGACCGGGGCGGCCCAGATCGTGTGTTGTCGGGCGCCCAGCCCGCGCGCCCTCGATCCCGGCGCGATCGCGGCGGCCGCGATCGACCTCGGTGTCGACCCGCAGCGGGTCCACGTGGCCGAGCTCGTCTCCGAGGGCCTCGCCCGGGCGCTCGCGCTCACCCCGCCCGAGGGTGAGGTCGTCGTGACCGGCTCCCTCTACGTGGTCGGCGCCGCCCGCTCCGTGCTCGTACCCAACTGACATCCATTGGAGCAGCCCGCGCTTCGCCCCGTGAGCCCGCGGTTGCGCGGGACGGGGTCAGGGATGTCCCGAGTGCACCAACGGAGGGTCGAACCGGTAGCCTCACCCGCCTTATGAGCGACAGGACCTTCGTCATCTGCAAGCCCGACGCCGTCGCACGCGGCCTCGTCGGGGAGATCATCGGCCGGTTCGAGGCCAAGGGCCTCACCCTGGTCGCGGCGGAGCTCCGCACCATCGACGACGCCACGGCCCGGACGCACTACGGCGAGCACGACGGCAAGCCCTTCTTCGCCGATCTCGTGGCGTTCATCACCCGGAGCCCGGCCCTGCTGATGGTGCTCGAGGGGCCCGAGGCGTTCAAGGTGGTGCGCACGCTCATGGGTGCGACGAACCCCCGCGAAGCGGCACCGGGCACGATCCGTGGCGACCTCGCGATCGAGATGACCGAGAACCTGGTCCACGGCTCCGACTCGCCCGAGTCGGCCGCCCGCGAGATCGCGCTGTTCTTTCCCGGCGCGGGGTGAGCGCAGGCGGAGGCACGGACAGGGCCGCGGGCGTCGGTGCGGGTGGGCGATCGAGTGCCGCAGCCGGAGTGAACCATCGTGACGCCTGGAATCAGAGTGGGAAAGGCCGTACCCTTGGCGCGATCCGCCCCCGCCGCTCGTCCCGTTCCCACCAGCCTCGACTCGGCGATCCCACTTCGGGCCCGCGACGCCTCCCAGGAGGCCGACCCGCGAGCGAACCCTGGTACTCACCGATCGTCGGCCGTGACATGGCCGTCGACCTCGGGACGGCGAACACGCTCGTGTACGTGCGCGGCCGCGGGATCGTGCTCGACGAACCGTCGGTGGTCGCGATCAACACCAAGGACGGCCGTCCGCTCGCGGTCGGCGCCGAAGCCAAGCGGATGATCGGCCGGACGCCCAGCCACATCCAGGCGATCCGCCCGTTGAAGGACGGCGTGATCGCCGACTTCGACATCTGCGAGAAGATGCTCCGCTACTTCATCCAGCGGGTGCACCAACGCCGGTGGGCGAAGCCACGCATCGTGATCTGCGTCCCGTCGGGGATCACCGGTGTGGAGCAGCGCGCGGTGCAGGAAGCGGCCGAGTACGCCGGCGCGCGCAAGCCCGCGTTCATCATCGAGGAACCGATGGCCGCCGCGATCGGCGCAGGACTTCCCGTGCACGAGCCGGCCGGCAACATGGTCGTCGACGTGGGCGGCGGCACCACCGAGGTCGCGGTCATCTCGCTCGGCGGCATCGTTGCGAGCGAATCGATCCGCATCGGCGGCGACGAGCTCGACGAGTCGATCATCAACTTCGTGAAGAAGGAGTACTCCCTCGCGCTCGGCGAACGTACCTCCGAGGAGATCAAGGTCGCGCTCGGCAGCGCGTACCCCTTGCAGGAGGAGCTCTACGCCGAGATCCGGGGACGCGATCTCGTCACGGGCCTACCGAAGACGATCGTCGTGTCGACGGAGGAGATCAGGGAAGCGATCGAGGAGCCGGTGTCGGCGATCGTCGACGCGGTGAAGGTCACGCTCGACAAGACCCCGCCGGAGCTCGCCGCCGACATCATGGAGCGGGGCATCGTGATCACGGGCGGAGGGGCGATGCTCCACGGCCTCGACGCCCGCCTCGCCGACGAGACCGGCATGCCCATCGTGATCGCGAAGAACCCGCTGCATTCCGTCGTGATCGGCTCCGGACAGTGCCTCGAGGAGTTCGACGCCCTCAAGCAAGTCCTCATCTCCTCGCAGAACGGCTGACCCCGAGGGGTTCACGAGCTCGTGGTCGTCTCCCGACGTAGTAGTCGCCGCCGGTCGGTGCTCGTGCTCCTCGTGCTCACCGCGGTCACGTTGATCACCCTCGACCAGCGGGGCGCGGGCGGTGGGCTCATCTCCGGTGCGCGTGACGGCGCGCGCGACGCGATCGCCCCGGTCCAGACCGCGGTCGACGACGCATTCCGGCCGATCGGCGACTGGTGGAGCGGTGTCAGCGACAGCGCGGGGCTGAAGAGCGAGAACTCGCGGCTCCGCAAGCAACTGGCCGACGCTCGCAGCCGGGCCCTGGCGGCGGGACCCGCGCGGCGCGAGAACGAGCAGTTGAAGCAACTCACGCAACTGCCGTTCGTCGGAGGCATCCCCACGGTGGCGACGCAGATCGTCTCCGCCTCTCCGGGGAACTTCGTGTCGAGTGTGGAGCTGAACAAGGGAACCGACGCCGGGATCGCAGTCGGGAATCCTGTGGTCGCGGGCCAGGGCCTCGTCGGCCGGATCACGAGCGCGTCGAAGCAGCGTTCGACAGTGCTTCTCCTCACCGACCCGGCGTCGGAGGTGGGGGTGCGCCTCGAGACGGGCGAACCCGGTGTCGCGAAGGGGCGTGCCGGCAACAACCTGCTGACCCTTGATTTCGTGAGCCCCGACGTGGAGGACGTGCGCAAGGGCGGGGTCGTGACGACCGCCGGCCTGCAGAACGCGCTCTTTCCCGCGGGCCTTCCTGTGGCAAGCGTGGTGTCGGTGGAGAAGACGGCCGGCGACCTCGACCAGAAGATCACGCTGCGACCGCTCGTGAACGTCGGTCGACTCGAGTTCCTCGACGTGCTCATGTGGACTGGATCCCCGGTGGCGCCGTCCGTACCGACCGCGCCGACCGCTCCGACCGGTTGACCCGGTGCTGCAACAGATCCGACTCGGACTCCTCGTCGTGCTGATGGTCATCGCGCAGGTCGCGTTGTTCCCGCACCTGCGCGTCGACGGGGTCGCGCCCGACCTCGGCCTGGTCACCGCCGTCGCCGTGGCGTACCGAGAGGGCCCGAACGGCGGGGCGATCGTCGGGTTCTCCGGCGGCCTCCTCCTCGACCTCTTCCTCCGCACGCCCCTCGGCCTGTCAGCGCTCTCGTGGGCCATCACCGGCTACGTCATCGGGGTCCTCCAGGGCGGGATGGTGCGATCGAGCCGCTGGGCCGCCCCGCTGCTCGGCGGTCTCGGCGGTCTCCTCGGGGGCACCGTGTTCGTGCTCGTCGGTGGGATCCTCGGCTCCGAAGACCTCGTGAACTCGAACTCGATCCGCGTCGTGGTGATCTCCGCCACCTACGACGCGGTGCTCGCGCCGCTCGTGTTCCTGCTGGTCGGCTGGGCGCTGCACGAGCCGCGTACCACGAGCCGGGTTCGTGGGGGAAGATGGGGCGCGTGACCCCCCTCGAGCTTCCGACCCTTCTTCCGTCGCGATGATCGAAGGCAGCAGGGTCCGGGTCAGCATCGTCGGTGTGGTCGTCCTCGCGCTGTTCTGCGCGCTCTTCGCCCGGCTGTGGTACCTCCAGGTCGCCGGAGGAACCACGTTGGCCACGGCCGCGAACGCGAACCGGGTCCGGACCGTCACCGAGCCGGCGCCGCGTGGCCGCATCCTCGATGCCAAGGGTCGGCTGCTCGCCGACAACCGGGTCGCGAACGTGGTGACCATCGACCGGCGTCTCGAACCGGCTGCCCGCAAGAAGGTGGTCGCCGCGCTCGCGCCGCTCCTCGCCACGACGGTCGAGGAGATCAACCAGCGCCTCGACGATGCCCGGGTGTCGCCGTACACGCCGGTCCCCTTGGGGGTCGACGTCCCGATCGACACCCTCGCGTACATCGGTGAGCACAAGGCCGACTTCCCGGGCGTCGAAGCGAAGCCCCGCGCGGTCCGTCGCTACCCGGCGGGATCGCTCGCCGCCCACGTGCTCGGCTACGTGGGCGAGATCAACGAGGAGGAGCGCGCGACCCAGCCCGACGGTAGCTACCAGCTCGGTGACGAGATCGGCAAGTCGGGCGTCGAACAGAGCTACGAGGAGGACCTGCGCGGGAAGTCGGGGAAGGAACGGCTCGAGGTCGACGTGCAAGGGCGCGTGCTCGACACCCTCGGGACCACGAAGGCGGTCCCCGGAAACGACGTGCAGCTCACGCTCGACCTCGACATCCAGAACGCCGCGGAGGCAGCGCTCGCCGAGGCGATGACCTCGGTGCGGCTCGAACAGAACGAAGCGATCCGCGACCGCTTCGAGACGTACGCAGCGACCGCCGGCTCGGTGATCGTGCTCGACGCCAAGACCGGCTCG
>Ga0105049_10007714_pt1 | contig 12478 bp, 9 predicted proteins | sample MAT06_FD_78087 | JGI IMG/M metagenome (GOLD analysis project Ga0105049, IMG submission 78087) | Freshwater microbial communities from Lake Fryxell liftoff mats and glacier meltwater in Antarctica - MAT-06 | ecosystem: Environmental > Aquatic > Freshwater > Ice > Liftoff microbial mat | place...
CGCGCGCTCGACGGCTGGGACACCATGCTGCCGGCAGCACAGCGACTGGCCGAGCTGCTGGACGCCCAGGTGCTCGATGAGAACCACAACGCGCTCGGCAGGCAGACCATCCAGCACCTGCGCGACGACCTGCGCGCCTTCGATCGGGCGCAGGAACGCAACGTGATCAAGCCGCGCCGCTGAGCGTCGCGCCATGGACACGAACGCCGCCGACCGCATCGAGACCCTGCGCTGCGAGATCGAAAGCCACAACCACCGTTACCACGTGCTCGACGATCCGAGTATCCCCGATTCGGTCTACGACCGCCTCATGCGCGAGCTCGAAGCGCTGGAGGCCGCGCATCCGCAACTCGCGCGCGCCGACTCGCCGACCATGCGCGTCGGTGCGGCCCCGATCGGCAGCTTCGCCGAGGTGCGCCACCGGGTACCGATGCTCTCGCTGGGCAATGCCTTCAGCGATGAGGAGGTGCTGGCTTTCGTGGCCCGCATCGCCGAACGCCTGGGCACCAGCGAGATCGCGTTCTCTGTCGAGCCGAAGCTCGACGGACTGGCGATCAGCCTGCTCTACGAGCACGGCCTGCTGCTGCGGGCGGCCACCCGCGGCGATGGCGAGACCGGCGAGGACGTGACCCACAGCGTGCGCACCGTGCGCAGCGTGCCGCTGCGCCTGCACGGCGAGGGCTGGCCGCAAACGCTGGAAGTGCGCGGCGAGATCTACATGCCGCGCGCTGCCTTCGACACCTACAACGCGCAGGCCCGCGAACGCGGCGAGAAAGTGTTCGCCAATCCGCGCAACGCCGCCGCCGGCAGCCTGCGCCAGCTCGATCCCAAACTTGCCGCAGCGCGTCCCTTGGCTTTTTTTGCCTACTCCGTGGGCGTGGTCGACGGCGGCGAGCTGCCGGATCGGCACTCGCTCACGCTCGCACGCCTGCGCGAATGGGGCGTACCGGTCTGCCCGCAGGTCGAGATCGCAAGCGGCGCGCAGGGCTGCCTCGACTATTCGCGCCGGATCGGCGAACGCCGCGACACGCTGCCCTACGAGATCGACGGCGTGGTCTACAAGGTCGACCGCTACGACTGGCAGCAGCAACTCGGATTCGTCTCGCGCGCACCGCGCTGGGCGCTGGCGCACAAATATCCGGCGCGCGAAGAGCTGACCACGGTCGAGGCGATCGACGTGCAGGTCGGCCGCACTGGCGCGATCACCCCGGTGGCGCGCCTGAAGCCCGTTGCAGTCGCCGGTGTGATCGTGACCAACGCGACCCTGCACAACGAAGACCAGATTCGCCGCCTCGATGTGCGGGTAGGGGACACCGTGATCGTGCGCCGTGCCGGCGATGTGATCCCTGAAGTCGGCGGCGTGATCCTCGATCAGCGTCCCGCGCACTCAGCGCCGTGGCACATGCCCACCGAGTGCCCGGTGTGCGGCTCGCGCCTTGAACGCGGCAAGAAAGTCGCGCGCAGCACCAAGGCAGGCGTCGAGTACGAGGACAGCGCGGTGCTGACCTGCACCGGTGGCCTGTACTGCGCCGCCCAGGTGCGCGAGCGCATCGGCCATTTCGCCAGTCGCCGCGCGATGGACATCGAAGGCCTCGGCGACCGCTTCATCGAGGACCTCGTCGAATTCGGCTTCGTGAAAACGCCGGCCGACCTGTATGCGCTCACGCTCGACAACCTGCTGCAGATGAAGCGTAGCGCCGATGAACGCGATGGCAGCACGCCGGAGACCGTCAAGAAGGGCAAGGTCACCAGCAAGTGGGCCGAGAATCTGCTCGATGCGATCGCCGCCAGCCGCGACAGCACGCTGGAGCGCGTGCTGTTCGCACTCGGCATCCGCGATGTCGGTGAGTCGACTTCGAAAGCCCTCGCACGCTGGTTCGGCTCGCTGGAAGCGCTGGCCATGGCCGACGAGACGGCGCTGATGTCGATTCCCGATGTCGGCCCGATTGTCGCCGCGCACGTGGTGGCGTTCTTCCGCGAAGACCACAACCGCGAGGTGATCGCACAACTTCGCGCAGCCGGTGTGCGCTGGTCCGACACCGAGCCGGAGCGCATCGTCCAGGGCCCGCTGGCCGGCAAGTCCGTGGTGCTGACCGGCACGCTCACCGCGATGGGTCGCGACGAGGCAAAGGAAAAGCTCGAAGCACTCGGCGCCAAGGTGTCCGGCAGCGTGTCGAAGAAAACCGCATTCGTGGTCGCAGGCGCAGAGGCCGGATCGAAACTCGACAAGGCAGCCGAACTCGGCATCGAAGTGCTCGATGAAGCCGCGTTCCTCGCGTTGCTGCACGCGCACGCTCAGGCGCCATGAGCGCCAGCGACTGGCAGCCGACCGCAACGCGCGCAACACTGCAACTGCGCGCCCAGCTCAATCGCATGATCCGCGAGTTTTTCCACGCCCGCGGTGTGCTCGAAGTCGAAACCCCGATCCTTTCCGAGGCCGGCAACACCGACCCCAACATCGAAAGCCTGCGCACGAGCTTCGATGGTCCCGCGCACGCCGGCGCACGCGAACGCTGGCTGCGCACCTCGCCGGAATACCCGCTCAAGCGCTTGCTGGCCGCAGGCATCGGCGACTGCTACGAACTGGGCCGCGTGTTTCGCAACGGCGAAGCCGGCCACCGCCACAACCCCGAGTTCACCCTGCTGGAGTGGTACCGCGTCGGCTGGGACCACCATCGATTGATGGACGAAGTGGTCGAGCTCGTAGCGGCAGCACTCGCAATGGTGGGGCGCAGCGCGCCGGTGCGCACGCTCAGCTACCGCGCGCTGTTCGAACAGTACGCCGGCGTCGACCCGCACCTGTGCCCAGTCGACGCACTGCGCCGGCAACTCACCAGCTTCAACATCCAGCCCGACGGCCTGCAGCGCAACGACTGGCTCGACCTGGTCCTCACCCACCGCATCGAACCCCAGCTCGCCACCACCGATTTGATTACGCTGGTGCACGACTATCCCGCAAGCCAGGCCGCACTCGCCCGCATCCGCCCCGGCGACCCGCCGTTGGCCGAACGCTTCGAGTGCTACGTCGGCGGCGTGGAGCTTGCGAACGGGTACCACGAACTTGCGGATGCGGGAGAACAGCGCGCGCGATTCGAAGCTGACCTCGCGAAGCGACGCGGGCGCGGGGCGATTGAATCGCCGATCGATGACCGACTGCTGGCCGCACTGGAACATGGCCTGCCGCCATGTGCGGGCGTGGCGTTGGGGGTTGACCGGCTGATGATGTTACTGCGCGGCGCCGATGGGATCGACGAGGTGCTCGCGTTTCCGTTCAGACGGGCTTGATTGGCGCTTTACCGCAAGATCGTGTTGCAACGCAGCCGGACAGGTCCGGGACGTAGGCGGAGACATTGTTCTCAGCTTTCTCGATCACGATCGCGTATCGCATGGCTACCTCTTCAGGTCACCTTGCTATAGAACACTATTCAGCGTGGCGGGCGCAAGGTCATCACTGGGCTCACCGGGAAGCGTGACACGCCCAGGTTTCACCGGGTGTTTGAGCTGCCGATGGCTACCTCGCGTAGCGACGATGACCCACCCGGATTCCGTGAATGCCGGGCTCATACGGCCTCCCATAACGCGCGCACCGGCACGGCGTAGAGATCGTCGTCGAAGCGAATCGTTGCGCTGCCGTCATAAAGCACCACGCCGGCGGCAAAACGCCCGCCCGCCGCCTCGCGCAGCTTACGCAGGCCGCGCAGGTCGCGGTCCGCAATGCTCGCCGCGGCTTTCACTTCTACGCCCGCTACAGCGGCGCTGCCTTGTTCCATAACGATGTCCACTTCGAAATCATCGCGATCCCGATAGTGGAAGAACTCGGTCGGTGCCGGGCGCGCACTGGCCTGGCGGCGCAGCGCCTGAAGCACGAAGGTTTCTAGCGTAGCGCCCAGCCGCGCCCGATCGCGATCGAGCGCGGCCGCGTCCACGCCGAGCAGCGCGCACGCAACGCCGGTGTCGCCCATCTGCAACTTGGGGCGTTTGACCAGTCGGCTGAGGCGGTTGGTGTGCCATGCCGGCAGACGCTCGAGCAGGAAGATGCGCTCCAGCAGCGTGACGTAATCGTGGATCGTCTGGCGCGAGCGCTGAAACGGTGCTGCGAGATCGGCCACGTTGACCAGCGTCGCGGTATGACTTGCCGCGACGTTCATCAGCCTGGGCAGCGCGTCGAGCGCGTGGATGCGCGCCAGATCGCGCACGTCGCGCTGGATCTGCGTCTCGACGTAGTCTGGGCACCAGGCGCTACGGCGGGCGGCGCTCCGGCGCGCCAGTGCCGCCGGGTAGCCGCCGGCGACGATCCGCTCCGCAACCTTGCCGCCAAGTGGCTCGGCAATCGCGGTCTTGAAGCCGCCCGAGAACAACCTGTCGATGAACCGCGGCCGCGTTCCCGCGATCTCGTCTTGCGAGAGCGGGTGTAACCGCAGGATCTCCATCCGGCCTGCCAGCGAATCGGCCAGACTCGGCACGAGGAGCACGTTGGCCGAGCCCGTGAGGATGAATCGGCCGGACGTCCGCCGCGCGTCGATCGCGGCTTTGAGTAAAGTGAAGATCTCCGGTACCCGCTGCACTTCGTCCAGAATCGTCCGCGCCGGCAGGCGCGCCACGAAACCGACCGCGGCAATCGCGCACGTTCCCACCCGCGCAGGTTGTGCGATCGGCGCATGTTGGTCTGATCTGCAAGGCGCACGCGATGCGCGGCGCAGAACGCCAGTGCGCGCGTTGCGCTCACGACGCCTCATCCCCCGTCAGCGGCACCTGTTTCGGCCGCGTTGCCGGATCGCCCGGCTGCATGCCGCGCAGGGTGAGCCATAGACCGCAGCATGCGGCGATGGCGGCAAACAGGAATGCGGCTCTGCCGCCGCCGAGCCCCCAGAATTGTCCGGCGAGCAGCGCGCCGGTGACGCCGCCGACGCCGGAGGACAGTCCGTACAGCAATCCCTGGCCTTGCCCGAGCAGGCGGCCGGGGAACAGGCGTGCGGTGCGCTGCATGCCGGCGGAGTGGAACAGGCCGAAGGTGAGTGCGTGCAGCAGTTGCGCGGTTGCCAGTGCGGGCAGGGATGCGGGCACCAGTGCGGTGGCGATGAAGCGCACGATGGCGGCCGCCATGCACAGGCGCATCATGCGCACCGCGCCCCAGCGCGCGAGCACGCGGGCGGCGAACCAGAACATCGCGATCTCGGCGAGCACGCCGATCGCCCAGAATGCACCGAGTGCGGCCTTGCTGTAGCCGGATTCGGCCAGATGCAGGGAGAAGAACACGTAGTAGGGGCCATGCGCGACCTGCATGAAAAATGCCGCGAGGATCAGTGCGGCAACACCTGGGCGGCGCAGGCTTTGCAGCAGCGATTCGGGCGCGGTTTCCGCGTGCTGGGCGGGGCCGTAATCGTTGGCGAAGGAGACCACCAGCAGCATGCCGAATAGCGGCAGCATCACCCATGGCAGCCAGTGCACGCCGATGCGATCGAATACCGGGCCGAGTGCGCTGGCGGTGATCAGGAAACCGACCGAGCCCCACAGGCGGATGCGCCCATAGCGTTGCGGCGCTGCGGTCAGGTGCGACAGTGTGACCGCCTCGAACTGCGGCATCACCGCGTTGTAGAAGAAGCTGAAGGCGGCCATCACCGCCACCAGTGCCGCCAGTGGCAGGTCGCGATACAGAAAGCCGGCGAAACACACGAGAGTGGCGCCCACGCCGATGCGCAGCCAGCGGATCGGCCGCTGAGCGTGCAGGGTCAGATGCCCCCACACGCTGGGCGAGACCATGCGCGTGGCGTACCACAGCGACATCATGCCGCTGATCGCCACCGCCGAGAGTCCACGTTCATCGAGATACAGCGGGAAGTACGGCGAGAACGCGCCGAGCGCGGCCAGATAGAAGAAGTACCAGCCGGACAGGCGCAGGGTGGGTACCCGTTCCTCGCTCGCAGGTTGCGCTGTATTGCTCATCGAAGGGCAGGGTGGCTACACAACTCAGAACGGCAGGTCGAGTGCGGCGCACAGATAGTCCACCAGCCGCGCCTGGCCGCGCAGGTGGGTGGCGAGCAGTTTCGGCAGGGACGGCGACAGCAGCACGCTGTCGTCCAGCGGCGCTAAACTGGTGAAGCCCTTGCGCTTGAGATCGTCGATCAACGGATGCGCGGGATCGAATCCGCGCGGCGGGCGAGTCAAGCTCTCGCCGCCGAGCGCATAGTGTTTGCGGAACGCCGCACTACGCGTGGCTGCGGTCCATGCTGCGGGATTGTCGACGATGAAGTCGCGGATGCGGCGCAAGGTCGGCGCCTCCGGATGCCAAATGCCCGCACCGACGAAGCAATTGCCGGGTTGCACATGCAGATAGAAGCTCGGCGACTCCACTTCGCGACCGCGCTCGTGGAAAAAGCGCGCACCCGACCAGGTCTTGTAGGGCAGTTTGTCGTTCGAGAACCGCGTATCGCGATGGATGCGGAACAGCGAGCCGCCCTGCGCGCGCGGATCGGCGCGATAGTGGCTGCTGATCTTGGCCAGCGGTGCAGCGAGGTCGCCGATCAGGCGCTGGAAGGGTTCGCGCACATGCGCCTCGTAGCGCGGCTTGTTGTCGGCGAACCACTCGCGTGAGTTGTTGCGCCCGAGTGCGCGCAGGAAGGTGAATGTTCCGGGATCGAAATACTTGGCAGTTTTCATGGCCTGAGTCCGGCGGTGAGCTCGCGACCCCATTCGAGGTAGCGATCGAGCAGCAGGTGTTGTTGGGCATCGGCGCTCTCGCGCAGCGTGGCGATGCGCGCCTCGTAGCTTTCGAGATTGAGCAGCGCCGGGTCCTCGTGGCCTAGCAGGTTGCGCTGGCAGTGCGCACGCCAGCGCTGCGACTCTTCGGCATCCAGGGTATGCGGCCAGTTGCGGGCGCGATAGCGCAACAGCAGCTCCGGGTAGCGCGGATCGGCGAATGCGAGCGCGGCATCACCCAGCGCCTCGGGCGGCGTGCTGCGCACCCGGCGCAGCAGCGCGCGATCGGCATCCGGCAGGAAGCCATCGTAGAGCGCCTGTTCGGGATCGCGCGCGGGCGGCCATGCTGCAGCGGCGGCGAACACGGCGCGCACTTTCTCGGCGATGCCTTCCGCGCTGCGCAGGCGTTCAAGGTTGCGCTGACATGCGTCCAGGTCGATTGCGAGCCGCGCGGCATCTTCTTCTCGCAATGTCGACAGCGGTGCGAGAGCCGGGCTGCGATTGGCCTGCACCAGTTTCAGCGGCACCCGCTGCACGTCTTCGGGCAGATCGCGACGCGCCACGAACACGCGGTCATGCAGGTCCGCTACGGGTAAATCGATCAGATCGTCGGGCGGCACGGCCAGGTCATAGACGATCACACCGTTCGGATTGCGCGGATGCGCTGCCAGCGGCACCACCATCGCCAGGCAGCCCTGGCTTGCCGGGTAGCGCTGCGAGACGTGCAGCACGGGCGTCATCCCGACCCAGTCGAGCTGCTCGAATGCGCGACGCTTCTGGCGCAGTGCGAAATACCAGTCGAACAGGCGCGGCTGGCGTTCGCGCAGCAGTCGTCCCAGTGCCAGGGTGGCTTCGACGTCGCCGAGTGCATCGTGTGCGTTGCGATGGATCAGCCGGTTCGCGGCTGCCAGATCGCCGAGCCGGAAGCTCGGCGCGCCGTCATCGCGCCGCGGCCAGTCGATGCCCTGCGGCCGCAGCGCGTAGCACATGCGGGCCAGATCGATCAGGTCCCAGCGTGAGTTGCCGCGTTCCCATTCGCGCGCATAGGGTTCGTAGAAATTCCGGTACAGCAGGTTGCGGCTGAACTCGTCATCGAAGCGCAGCGAATTCCAGCCCACAGCACAGGTGCCAGGCTCGGCCAGCGCCGCGTGCACGTCGGCGGCGAACTGCGCTTCGATGCTGCCTTTTGCAGCGACTTCCTGCGGCGCCAGTCCGGTGATCATTCCCGCGTCGGGGCAGGGCAGGCGATCGACCGGTGGCGCGCACCACAGAACGATCGGATCCGCGACCGGCTGCAGCGCCAGGTCGGTGCGCCATGCCGCGAATTGCAGGGGCCGGTCGACCCGCGGATTGGCCCCCGTGGTCTCGTAGTCGTGCCACAGGAAGGTGGGGCTGGTAGTTGCGGCCTGATTCATCCGGCCAGTATCGCCGCAGGCGCGGATTCCGCCAACGTCGGCGGATTGTGCCCCATGCAACCGATCGCTGCGGTCGCGCGCGCGGCGCGCTCTACAGTGGTTTGGGTGGGGTGTAGGAGCGCACCCTGTGCGCGACCGTCGCGTCCTGGGCGTCGCGACGCGGCGCGACCGCAATCGGGCCCTGGCCGATCGCACCGGGCAGCTGGGCGCGCGGCAATCCCACCGCGAATCCCTGCACGAAATCCACCCCGCATTCGTGCAACGCCGCGAGCGCGCGCGGGTTCTCCACGCACTCGGCGACCGTGCGCCTGCCGGACGCGCGCGCGATGGCGGTCAGGCCTGACACGATGGCGCGATCCAGCGGATCGTCGGGCAGGCCCTGGATCAGCGAGCCGTCGATCTTCAGATAGTCGGCCTCCAGCAGCCGCAGGCTGCCGATACTCGACAACCCGCTGCCAAAATCGTCCACCGCGATCGCGCAACCGAGCGCGCGCAGTGCGGTTATCGGCGCACGCAGATTCTCCTCGCCGGCGACCCAACGCGACTCGGCGATCTCGAACACCAGCGACTGTGGATTCACATCGTGCTGCACCAGCTTGTCGGTGACGAAAGCGACCAGTCCGGCGCTGGCGAGACTCTGTGCCGCGAGGTTGATCGACAGCACCAGCGGACGCGGTGAGCGCGATTCGCGCAGACTGCGGATCGCACGATCGATCACCCAACGGTCGATATCGCCCATCATTCCGAAGCGTTCTGCCGAGGGCAGGAATGCGCCGGGCAGGATCAACTCGCCGCCAGGGTCGCGCAGGCGCAGCAGGGCCTCGAACTTCGCCGGGCATCCGGGGTTGCGTTGCAGCTGGCGTTCCCACAGGCCGTGATCGTCGGCGAGCGCACTGTCGACGTCGAGTCCGGCCAACGGCGCCATCGGCTGGAAGCACAGCACGAAGCGGTCGGCGCGCAGCGCCTCTTCGAGGCGTGTCGACCAACCGACATCCAGCTCCATCGCCGCCCGCCGCGCACTGTCGGGTGCGAACAGGTGCACCTGGTTGCGGCCGGCATTCTTGGCCAGATGCAGTGCGATATCGGCGTTGGCCATCGCTTCGGAGATCGAAACGGTGTTGCCATCGAGGTGCACCGCACCGATCGAGACCGTGATGCGGTAGCTCTTGCCGCCGTAGCTGAACGGCGCGCGGGTGAGCGACTTGCGAAAGCCTTCGGCGAGCACGCTGGCGTCGCTGCAGCTGACGTTGCGCAGGATCACCGCGTATTCGTCGCCGCCCATGCGCGCCAGATGGTCGGAGCCGCGCAGGCGCGATTTCAGGCGCGCAGATACCTCCACCAGCAGACGGTCGCCTGCGGTGTGGCCGGCGGTATCGTTGATGTACTTGAAGCGGTCGACATCGACGAACAGCAGTACCGCGCCGTTCTCGACGCGTTTCAGGCGCGCGATCTCCTGCTCCAGCTGCGCCTCGAACCACGCGCGATTGTGCAGCTTGGTCAGTGCATCGTGCTCGGCCTGCCAGCGCAGCTCGTCTTCCAGCAGACGGCGGGCGGAGATATCGCGGAACGCAACCACCGAGCCTTGGCGCTCGCCATCGATGGTCATCGGATACACCGTGCACTCGACCGGCACCGCGCGCTTGCCAGCAGTCCAGAAGGTGGTCTGCCATGCCGACACCGCGTTGCCGCTGGCATAGGCCTGGACCAGGAACGAAGCGCCGCGCGGCATCGGAAGTCCGTCGTCGAAGGCATGGTGGAAGCTCTCGAAGGCGTCGCGGCCATTGATCTCGTCGGCGCCGCCATAGCCGAGAATGTCGAGCGCGGCGGGATTGACGAATGCCACCACGCCATCGCGATCGACACCATAGACCCCGTCGCCGACCGAACTGAGGATGCCCTGCAACCGGCGCCGCTCGGCGTCGATCGCCTTGCGGTCGACGATGGTGCGTGCGAGCGAGGACAGGCGTGCAAGGAACAGCTCCCGGGCCTCGGTTTTGAACAGACACTCGACCGCTCCGGCAGCGAGCGATTCGGTGATCACCGCATCGGAATAGGTGCCGGTAATGGTGGCCGCCAGGATATGCGCGGTCGCGGGGTCCTGTTTCAGGGCCCCGATCAGTGCGGTGCCCAGCGCTTCGGGCATGAAGTAGTCGACGATCGCGATGTCGAAGGCCTGCCCGCGGATCAGCGTGCGTGCCTCGGCAACGCTGTCGGCGGTGGTCACGACATAGCCGTGGCGGTGCAGCAGCCGCGAGAAAGCCAGACGCACGGTCGCCGAATCGTCGACCAGCAGGATGCGCAGAGCGCCACCGTCGCGCACCGGCTGGGTCGGGAGTGCAGGTCGCAGCAGTTGCGCCAGCGCATCGGGCGCTTCGTGGTAGTCGGTCCACAGCAGCAGCGAGGTGCGCGGACGGGTCATGCGCCAGTTCACGGCACTGGCGATGCCGGAATCGGCAAGCACCAGCACCGGCAGATGCTCGAAGCGATCGCCGCGCAGCAGTCCGAATACATCCTCGACCACGCCGTCGACGTGTTCCGGCCAGCCGAGCAGTACGCCTTCGAATGCCGCCGCGGTGTCGGCGCTGCGCGCAAGCACGCCGTATGCCTCGTCCAGCGACGACAGCGCAGTTACAGCGAAGCCACGCTGTGCCAGAACGGCCGACAGCGCCCGTCGCCGGGTCGTGGAGGCCTCGGCAAGCAAAACGGATTTCACGGTGTTCCCCTGCTGCACGCCGCAGTCCGTGCGGTGACCTGCGAAGGCTAACGCCGCGCGCGGGCCGCGCCAAGTACGTCAGTGCGGGTGCCTACCTTCCGTCGCCGTTCTGAATACGCCCGCCGCCGCTGCAGCCGGATCGTCACACTCGTTCACGCGTAACGCCCAAGGCGCGATGGCTGCCGTACCGGTCTCGCGGGGCGCTCAGTACTGGCGTGCCTACTTGTACCCGTAGAAGTCCTTCAGCATCTGATCGGCGCCGCGATACTCCGCGGCACTGGTCGCCTCGAATCGCGTGATGCCCAGCTCGTTGAGCACCTCGTACATGGTCGCGTCTTCGTGCAGCTTGAGCAGCGCATCGCGAATATCCTGCTTCACCTGGGCGTCGAGGGTGGCCGATGCGGACAGTGCGATACCCGGAAACTCGCGCGAGGTTTTTATCGGGATCAGGTTCGGATACTCGTCCTTGAGCCAGGTCGGCACGATGGTGGCGTCCGCTTCGCCGGCGAATACGATCTCGATGCCGTCGCGCCACGATGAGGCCGCCGAGAGCATGTTCGGCTGCGCGACCGGGTTGGGGTAGAAGTCCAGCAAGACCGCAAAGCCAAGGCTGGGGCTGGGCATGGTTACGATGCTGCGACCGACCAGGGAATCCAGGGTCGGATTCTCGATCTGATCGCTGGCCAACAGCGTATAGCTGGTGGGCTCGGCGGTGCGTACCAACGGCTCGGTCTGGTAACGCTGTGCGCGATAGTCGGTGATGGGCGGTTCGGCCAGCATCAGGTCGACCGGCACGTTTTGGCGGATATCGCGCCAAAAGAAATGGTAGTTGCGCGGCGTCACCAGTTCGATCCGGTGGCCGGTGGCGGCGTTGAGATAGGCAATCAGCGGCTGATAGACCTCGGCGGCCCGATCCGGGGTGTAGAACGGCTCGACCATCATGATCAGATCGGCGGCAGTCGCCGGGCGGCTGTAAAGCGCCAGTAATGACATCGCGAACGCGGCGGAAAACCGACGCCACACAATGGCTAACGCGACGTTCTTCATGTGAAATATGCTCCCGGCCCTGCCGGGCGATATAGCACACCGGGTCTCCATTGAACAGCGAAGCGGGTCACAAGTCAGGCGCTGCAGCCGGCGATTGGGCAGCTGCATGCGGTGTCGAGCCGACACTCAGGTTGCGTACCAGTTCGATCATGGTGTTGCCCACACTGCTGCGCAACACCGCGGGACAGTGCTCGCGTGCGACGACCAACACGTGTGCCTTGCCGTCCCAGACGGCGTCGGCCACGACTTCTGCAGCCGCTTCCGCAGACCCGTCGCGCACATCGTCGCCATTTGCGGCCGGCGCCGCGGCGAGCAGGCGTGCTCCGACCCCGGGCCGCAGGTCGCCAGCATTGAACCGACCGAGCCACAGGGCGCGCTTGTTGCGCCCCAGATAGTGCGTGCGCGCCACGATCTCCTGCCCGGGATAGCAACCTTTGCGCACGCTGAAGGCTTGCAGCCTGTCCAGTGCCAGCGCCTGCGGGATCCAGCGCTCGATGCCTGCCTCGACGATCCATGGGGTGCCGTCGAGCACATCGGCGGCGCGCCAGCGTTCGCGCTGCGTGGCATCGGCTGCTGCAGGGACGCCGCCAATACGAAGGTGACGCCC
>Ga0105049_10007715_pt1 | contig 12477 bp, 12 predicted proteins | sample MAT06_FD_78087 | JGI IMG/M metagenome (GOLD analysis project Ga0105049, IMG submission 78087) | Freshwater microbial communities from Lake Fryxell liftoff mats and glacier meltwater in Antarctica - MAT-06 | ecosystem: Environmental > Aquatic > Freshwater > Ice > Liftoff microbial mat | place...
CTTCCCGCCGTCACCCGGCGTCCCTCCTCCGCCGGCCCCGGGCGCCTTCGGCACGCCGCCCCCCGGCTACGCCGCCTACGAACCCAGCCAGTGGATGCGGGCGCCCACCGGCAACTACGCCGGGTTCTGGGTGCGCTTCGCCGCCTACCTCATCGACCGGTTCATCACGGTGCTCTTCGCGATCCCCGCGTGGGTCGCCCTGGCGACGGGATCGACGAGGATCACTGACTGCACCATCGACTCGTCGGGCGACGTCTCCGGTTTCGGGGGCGAGACGAACGGCCTGTGCGAGGTGCCGTCCGGTTCCACGATCACGATCGCCGTCGTGCTCGGGATCGCCGCCGTAGTCGGCGTCCTGCTCTACCACGGCAAGCTCGAGGGCGGTCCCTCCGGCCAGACCCTCGGCAAGAAGGCGCTCGGCATCAAGGTGGTGGACGCCAACACCGGCGGTCCCATCGGCACCGGCCGGGCGATCGGCCGGTTTCTGTTCGCCCAGATCATCTCGGGCTCCCTCTGCTGGCTGGGCTACCTCTGGAACATCTGGGACGACCGCAAGCAGACCTGGCACGACAAGGTCACCTCGGCGGTCGTCGTCAGGGCCTAGCCCATCGCGATGACCGACCTCCCGCCACCCCCACCGCCGGGGGCCTACGCCCCCACCTGGGGCTACGCGCCAAGCCCCGCTACGAGCCCTGCACGCAACTCAATGGCAGCACGGTGGCGCTCGCGTTCCTCGTCGGGTTGGCCGGGTTGGCGGCCACCATCGCGCTGTACGTGCACTACTTCCGGAGCGAAGGCCGCACCGGGCAGACCTGGGGTCGCAAAGCCATGGGGATCCGCGTACGTCTCCGGCTCGATCTGCTATCTCGGCTACTTCTGGATGCTGTGGGACGACCGCAAGCAGACCTGGCACGACAAGATCATGAACACCCTCGTGGTGAAAGGATGACCTGCTGATGGCCGAGCTCACGACCGTGGCCGATGACGAAGCCGTCGTCCACGATGGGTCCGACGTGCGGGTCTACGACGGGTTGGCGCCCGACACGGATTACGAGATCGACGGCTTCGCGTTCCGCACGCTGCCCCGGTTCGGCGAGCGGCTGGCCACGGTGGCCACCGTCAACGACGTGCACTTCGGCGAGACGATCTGCGGGAGCATCGAGGGGCTCGACATCGGGCCGGTGTTCAGCTCCGAGCCGGGCGAGGACCCGTATCCCGAGGTGATGAACCGGGGGGCCATCGCGGAGATGCAGACGCTCGACCCCGATGTCGTGATCGTCAAAGGCGACCTGACCGCCAAGGGCACCTTGTCGGAGTACGGCGCCTTCCTGGCCGCCTACGAACCCGCCTTCGGTGAGCGGCTCGTGCACGTGCGTGGCAACCACGACGGGTACTACGGCGAGACCTACGCCGCGGCACCGACGCAGCGGGTCGACCTGCCCGGCGTCACCCTCGCCGTCCTCGACACCACCGATCCGCTCAAGACGCCGGGGCGGGTCACTCCCGAGCAGCTCGAGTGGCTCGACGACCTGTGCGGCACAGCCGACCGGCCTGTGCTCCTCTTCGGGCATCACCACGTGTGGAGCCCCGATTCGCGCGAGCGACCCGAGAGCTACTTCGGCATCCTCCCCGACCCGTCCGAGCAGCTCGTCGCAGTGGTGGCGCGTCATCCGGGGATCCTCGGCTACTTCGCCGGCCACACGCATCGAAATCGCGTCCGCAGGATCTCCGCCACCGGCGACCGACCGTGGACGGAGGTCGCGTGCGTGAAGGACTACCCCGGCACCTGGGCCGAGTACCGGGTGTTCGAGGGAGGCGTGCTCCAGGTGCACCGCCGCATCTCCACCCCCGATGCGCTCGCATGGACGGAGCAGACCCGTCACATGTATGCCGATACCTACGCCGACTACGCCTTCGGCGCGCTCGCCGACCGGTGCTTCGCGATGCCCGCTGTCCGCGCGTCGTGACGGGACCGCTCGCGGGCATCCGGGTGCTCGACCTCGCCACGGTCATCGCCGGTCCTGGCGCCGCCCGCTACCTCGCCGACTACGGCGCCGACGTCCTCAAGATCGAACGCCCCGGTACGGGCGACAGCACTCGCGGGATGGGTGTGCCCTACCCCGCCGACGGCACCTCGCTGTACTGGAAGATGGTGGCGCGCAACAAGCGCTGCGCCGTCGTCGACCTCAAGACCGATGACGGCCTCGCCACGATCCTGCGCCTCGTGGACGACGCCCACGTTCTGGTGGAGAACTTCCGGCCCGGCACCCTCGAACGCCTCGGTCTCGGCCCTGATGTGCTCCTCGAGCGCAACCCGAAGCTGGTGATCCTGCGCGTCACCGGGTTCGGGCAGGACGGGCCCTACGCGGGTCGGGCCGGCTTCGCCACCATCGCGGAGGCCATGTCCGGCTTCGCCTCGCTGAACGGCGAGCCCGACGGCGGGCCCCTCCTCCCGCCGATCGCGCTCACCGACGAGATCACCGCACTCGTGGGTGCCTTCGCCATCATGACGGCGCTGTGGTCGGGCGTCGGCCAGGTGGTCGACGTGAACCTCCTCGAGTCGCTCTTCCAGTGCATGGGTCCGCTGCCGGGCGCCTACGCCATCTCCGGGTACCTCCAGCCCCGGTTGGGCTCGGGCATCCCCTACTCGGTACCTCGGGGCACCTGGGTCTGCGCCGACGGGCACTGGGTGGCGGTGTCCACGTCCGCCGAGTCCGTGGCCGAACGCGTCATGGAGCTGATCGGCTTCGGCGATCGAGCCGATCTCCACACCTTCAACGGCCGCATCGCCGCTCGCGACGAGATCGACGCGCGCATGGCCGCGTTCTGCGCCGAGCGTTCACTCGCCGACGTGCTGTCGGCCTTCGACGATGCCCAGGCCGCCGCCGCGCCCATCTACGACATGGCAGACATCGCCACCGACCCGCACTACGCCGCCCGCGGCGCCATCATCACCGTCGACGGCGTACCCATGCAGGGCCTCGTCGCCCGCCTGTCCGCCACCCCCGGCCAGGTCCGCTGGCCCGGTAGGTCCCTCGGCGCCGACCCACCCGAGTGGGCCCCACCCACGTAGTGCCGTGTCAGGTGGTGGGGGGGGCTACTTCGATGCGGTCCTGAGGCCACTCGCGGGCGGCGGCAAACGCGGCTTCGGTGGCGCGGACGAGATCGGTGGGGGTGAGCGCCTGGCCTGGATAGCAGGCGACGCCGGACCGCAGCACCCGACCGCCAGGGCGGGTGACCAGCGAGCGACGGAGGCGCTCCACCGTCCATACCGCACCATCCTCGGGGGTGTCTTCCATCATCAGGCCGTAGGTGCCGTCAGCCAGGCGAGCGCAGACGTCGGAGGTGCGGATCGTTGCACGGATCATGGCCGTCACCACCTTTGGGTCTGATGCCACGACCGGACCGTCGGGTAGCCCATCCACCACCTCGACCAACGCGAGGGCCAGCGGCCGGAGCACGCGCCGACACGCCGTGACCCGCCAGCTCAGCGCGGCGAGGAAGAAGGGCTGGGCGAAGAGCCCGGTGCCCGGATCGAGCAGGGACGCGTCTGTCGGCAGCGCGCCGACCCCGTCATCGCCGTCGTCGCCTCGATCGTCCGCCACTGCCCGGAAGGCTACTGGGGTCAGGCGCGGTGGGCGACGGCGAGGTCGACGATCTCACCCATGATCGTGGTGAGGTTGAAGTCCTTGGGGGTGTAGACGGCCGCGACATCGGCCGCGAGCAAGCGAGGACGGTCGGCCTCCGGAATGATGCCCCCCGCCACCACCGGCGCGGTGACCCCCAGCTCGCGGCACAGCCGCACCACCTCAGGCACGAGCTCGAGATGGCTGCCCGAGAGGATCGAGAGGCCGATCACATCGACGTCCTCGTCGAGCGCGACGGCGGCGATCTGCTCGGGCGTGAGCCGGATTCCCTGGTAGATGACCTCGAGACCGGCGTCGCGCGCGGCCACGGCAATCTGCTCGGCGCCGTTGCTGTGGCCATCGAGCCCCGGCTTGGCCACGAGCAAGCGCGGCGGACCTCCCGGAAGCGCCTTGACACGATCAGCAACGGCCCGCAGCCCCACGCTGCCCCCGCCGACGCCCGCGGCCGCCGCCACCCCCGTCGGGGCGCGGTACTCGCCAAACACCTCGCGCAGCACCCCCGCCCACTCGCCGGTGGTACCCCCAGCGTGCGCGAGATCGATCGTGGCGGGCATCACGTTCTCACCGGTGTCGGCCACTCGTCGGAGCTCGTCGAGCGAGCGCTTCACCGCGTCGTTGTCCCGGTTCGCCCGCCACTCCACCACTCCGGCCACCGTCTCCGCCTCGACCGCCGGATCCACCTTGAGGATGGAGCCCTCGCCCTCCAACGGCGACGGCAGCGCTTCCTCGAAGCGGTTGACGCCAACGACGACGAGCTCCCCTGATTCGATGTGCCGCATGCGCTCCGCATGGCTCGTGACGAGCCGCCCCTTGAGCTCGTCGATCGCTTCGAAGGCTCCGCCGAGAGCGAGCACGTCCTGCAGCTCGGCCCAGGCACCGTCGGCCAGCTCTGTGGTGAGGGACTCCATCACTACGGAGCCGTCGAACAGGTCGGGGTACTCCAGCAGGTCGGTCTCGTAGGCCAGGACCTGCTGCATGCGAAGCGCCCACTGCTGATCCCACGGACGAGGAAGACCGAGCGCCTCGTTCCAGGCCGGGAGCTGCACTGACCGGGCCCGAGCATCGCGGGCCAGGGTCACGCCGAGCATCTCGAGGACGATGCGCTGCACGTTGTTCTCCGGCTGCGCCTCAGTGAGTCCCAGGCTGTTCACCTGGACGCCGTAGCGGAAGCGCCGGGCCTTGGCGTCGGTGACGCCGTAGCGCTCGAGACCGATGCGATCCCAGAGCTGCGTGAACGCCCGCATCTTGGCGGTCTCCTCCACGAAGCGGATGCCGCTGTTCACGAAGAAGCTGATCGACGCGAACACCTGCGGGAAGCGATCGGGGTCGACCTGGCCCGACTCCTGCACGGCGTCCAACACGCCGATCGCGGTGGCCAGCGAATAGGCCAGCTCCTGCACCGGCGTGGCCCCGGCCTCCTGCAGGTGGTAGCTGCAGACGTTCATCGGGTTCCACATGGGGACCCACTCCGAGCAGAACGCGATCATGTCGACGATCAGTCGGCGCGACGGGACCGGCGGAAAGATGTACGTGCCTCGCGACAAGTACTCCTTCACGATGTCGTTCTGCGTGGTGCCCCGGAGCTCTTGACTGGGCACGCCGTGCTTCTCCGCGTTGGCGACGTAGAGCCCCAGCAGCCACGCGGCCGGCGCGTTGATCGTCATCGACGTGTTCATCTCACCCTGGGGGATGCCGTCGAGGAGCTCACCCATGTGACCGAGGTGCACCACCGGCACGCCCACCTTGCCCACCTCGCCCTTGGCCAGGACGTGGTCCGGGTCGTAGCCCGTCTGGGTCGGGAGATCGAAGGCGATCGACAGCCCGGTCTGCCCCTTGGCCAGGTTCGAGCGGTAGAGCTCGTTGCTCGCCCTCGCCGTGGAGTGCCCCGAGTAGGTGCGGATCATCCACGGACGATCCGGCTGCTCGAGGTGGGTGGGCGTCATGCGGCCATGATCCCCCGCATCGATCCGGGCGACAACCTCTTGCCAACACGGTCTAGCGAAAGGCGGGCGGGAGGCTCACCTTCAACGCTCGGTTGAGCCTCTCGAGATAGTCGACGCGAGACACATCGACGGCCCCCAACCGCCGAAGGTGGTCAGTGGTCCACTGGACATCGAGCAGTCGGGCGGGCTCGCCGTCCTCTCGCAGGAGATCGACTAGCCCGGACAGCGCCACCTTCGATGCGTCGGTGCGGCGATGGAACATCGACTCCCCCGCGAAGAGCCCACCCACCGCGATGCCGTACAGGCCACCGGCTAGGCCGTCCTCGTCCCATGCTTCGACGCTGTGCGCCCAACCGAGGTCGTGCAGTCGGCGGTAGGCCGTACGGACCTCGCCGGTGATCCAGCCGCCGGGACGCTCGTCATCGGCGCATGCGGCGATGACGAGCTCGAAGGCCGTGTCCACCCGCACCTCATAGCGGGCTTGTGACCGCGCCAGCGAACGGCTGACTATGAGGCCGTCGAGCGGCAGGACCCCGCGCGGATCGGGCGACCACCAGCCGATCGGGCTCTCCCGGTCGATCGGCATCGGGAACAGGCCGTGGCGATAGGCGTGGAGCAGCGTGCCGGGTTCGAGGTCGGCACCGACCCCCGCCACGCCATGCCCGTCGGCCTCGGTCGCCGGAGGGAACCGCCATGGTGTCGGCGGCGGTTCCAGTGGCATCCCGCCTTACTTCGTGGTGGCGAGGCCACCGTCGACCGGGATGATCGTGCCGGTGAGGAAGGCTCCCGCCTTGGAGCTGAGGAAGATGGCCGGGCCCGCCATGTCCTCCGGGCGACCGATGCGCTTGAGCGGCATCATCCGCTCCATGCCGTCGCCCGCCGCCTCGAGGGTGGCCTTCATCATCCGGGACTGGAACGGTCCGGGGGCGATCGCGTTCACCGTGACGGTCGGCGCGAGGTGCTTGGCCAGGTGGCGGGTGAGCTGATGCACGGCCGCCTTCGATGCGGCGTAGGCGTAGGTCTCGAAGCCCGGCACCTGGATGCCGTCGACGGAGCCGATGTTGATGATCCGTGCGGGCTCTTCCTCGGTTCCGGCCGCCTGGAGCAGCGGCAGGAGGAACTTCGTGGTGTGGAAGACGCCTTCCACGTTCACGTCCAGCACGCGATGCCAGGACTTGGAGTCCTGGTCGGCCAGCGGCGCTCCCCAGTTCGCCCCGGCGTTGTTGACGAGGATGTCCAGCGAGTCCCATCGCTCGGCCACGGCCGCGCCCAAGCCCCGACACCCGTCCTCGGTGGAGAGGTCGGCCACGATGTACGAGCAGTCGCCCTTGACGGCCAGATCCTCGGCGACCTCCCGCAAGGAGTCCTCTTTGCGGGACGCGATGATCACGCTCACCCCCGCGTCCACGAAGCCAGACGCGATCATCGTGCCGATCCCACTACCCCCACCCGTGACCACCGCCCGCTTGCCCGAGACGTCAAACAACGAAGAACCAGTCATGCCCCAGAACCTAGGCGCCGACGCAGTCCAGTCGAGATCGAATCAGTAGGTGTAGAACCCGGCGCCGGACTTTCGGCCGAGCTGGCCGGCGGTGACCATGCGGCGGAGCAACGGGAGGGCGGCGTAGTTCGGGTCGCGGAACTCGTCGTACAGCGCATCGAGGATCGACAGCGAGGTGTCGAGGCCCACGAGGTCGAGGAGCGCCAGCGGCCCCATCGGGAAGTTGCAGCCGCCCTTCATGGCGGTGTCGATGTCGTCTCGGCTGGCGGTACCCGCCTCGAGCATGCGCACGGCGTTGTTGAGGTAAGGGAAGAGCAGCGCGTTCACGATGAAGCCCGCCCGATCCTTCACCTCGACGACATCCTTGCCGCACGCGGTGGCGAACGCCTTGGCGGTGGTCACCGTGGCCTCGCTGGCGGTGAGGGGAGCGATCACCTCGACCAGGCTCATCATGGGCGCCGGGTTGAAGAAGTGGATGCCGACGACCTGCTCGGGCCGGCCGGTGGTGACCGCCAGCTCCACCACCGAGAGGGTGGAGGTGTTCGTGGCGAGGATGCCCTCCGCCTTGACGACGCCGTCGAGCTGTTGAAACAGCTCCTTCTTCACGGCGAGGTCTTCCACGACCGACTCGAGCACGAGGTCGCAGTCGGCGAGGGCTTGGAGGTCGTCGGTGGCGCTCACGCGGGCGCTGATCTCCTTGGCGGCCTGCTCCTCGAGCTTGCCGCGCGACACCTGCTTGGCGAGCGACTTCTCGAGCGAGGCGAGCATCGCGTCGGCGCTCTCCTGCTGGCGGGAGCGCAGCACCACGTCGACGCCGGCCTTGGCGGCCACCTCGGCGATGCCCGACCCCATGATCCCCGACCCGACGATGCCCAACTTCGAGATGCTCATGGACGGCGACGCTACCGATCGGCAACGAGCGAGGTCCAGAAGGGGCCCGGGTAGCGTGCGCCCATGTCCGGGACCCTCGCCCTGATCGGTGGAGCCGAGTGGCGCGCCGGCTGCGACTTCGACCACGACCTCCTCAGTGCCAGTGGCGGCACCGACGTGCTGGTGCTCGCCACCGCCGCGGCCTACGAGCACCCCGGGCAAGCCGTCGAGGCCGCGGAGCGTTGGTTCGGTGAGCTCGACGCCACCGTGCAGTCACTGCCGGTCCTCACCCGGCGCGATGCGCTCGACGAAGCGCACGTGGCCCCCATCGGTAACGCCCGCTTCATCTACCTCTCCGATGGCTCACCGATGCACCTGCGCTCTGTGCTGAAGGACTCGCCCGTCTGGGACGCCCTCGTGGCGGCTTGGCAAGGTGGCGCCGTGGTGGCCGGCTCCGGATCGGGCGCCATGGTGCTCTGCGACCCGATGGTCGACCCGCGCGGCGGTGCGCTCACGCTCGGCCTCGGCCTGGTGGAGCAGATGGCGGTCATCCCACACCACGACACGTGGAGTGAGGACAAGCAAAAGCGCACGCTCAGGATCGCCCCCAAGGGGATGCCCATCGTCGGCATCGACGAGCGCACCGCGCTCGTGCGTGAGCCGGACGGCACGTGGCACTCAGCGGGCGCAGGTGGCGTGACCGTCTATGTCGACGGGCAGCCGGCCGACCTCTCCGTCCTTCCCTGAAGCCCAAAAATGATTCGCCGTGACCATGGACCCGCCGGGCCCGGAGGGAGACGATGGACCTCACGGAGCCGTCTCCGGGAAGGACCATCGGAGTGCATCCCCAACAGGACGAGCAGGACAGCTGGATCGCGCAGGTCAGCCACGAGCTGCGCACGCCGCTCACCCCGATCAAGGGGTATCTCCTCACGCTCCAGCGCCAGGACGAAGCCCTCACCCCCGCCGAGCGTCAGCGCATCTACGAGGTGCTGTTGCGCGAGGAACAGCGACTCGAGGACCTGGTCAGCCACCTCCTGCTCGCGACCACCCTCGACGAAGGAGCCGTTGTGGTGGTGCCCGGGGTGCTCGACTGGTCCGCCATGGTGGCCGACCAGGTCGACTTGTACCGACGCACCGACCCCACTCGCACCATCACCGTCGTCAACACGGGCCAGCCGCGGGTGAGTCAGGTGGTGGCCGACGCCACGCTGAGCGCAAGCGTCCTGGCCAACCTGCTTTCCAACGCGATCAAGTACTCCCCCGAGGGGTCCCCGATCGAGGTGAGCATCACCGTCGACGGCGATTGCGTCGTCACCTCCGTGTCCGACGCCGGATATGGGGTGCCGGTAGGAGATCGAGAGCGAGTGTTCGACCGGTACACGCGCCTGGTCGACCGCGTCCGAGCTCGCCCAGGGGTGGGCCTGGGCCTCCACATCGCTCGCCGCTCGATCGAGGAGATGGGGGGTCAGATCCGCTGTGAGGAGGCCCCCGGAGGGGGTGCCCGATTCACGTTCAGCCTGCCGAGGCACCTGTTCGGTGCGGTCAGCTCTCGGTGATCTGCACCGAGTCGATGGTGACGAGCCTCGTCGGGGCTTCGCCGGCCGCGAACGCGTTGATCCCGGCGGACACGTCCTGGCCGGCCGTGATCTTGCCGAACAGGCTGTACGAGCCCGCCCCCGAGAGCGCGCCGTTCTCGTCGCCGATCACCAGGAAGAACTGGCTGCCGCCGGAGTCCGGACCGGCGTTCGCCATGGCCACCGCGCCCGGCGCGTAGGCGGTCGACGGATCGGCAGGGAGCTCATCGGGGATCGAGTAGCCGGGGCCGCCCTCACCCGGGTTGGGCCCGACAGCATCGCCGGCCTGGTTGACGAAGCCCGGCACGATGCGATGGAAGGCCACCCCGTCGAAGTAGTGGTAACGGGCGAGCACAACGAAGTTGTTCGCGGTGAGCGGAGCGTTGGCGGCATCGAGCTCGATGGTGATGTTGCCCTCGCTCGTCATCAGCAAGGCCGTGTAGGTCTTGGCCTCGTCGATGCACATCGGCGGCGCCTTCTCGAAGGTCGTCGTGCGCTCCTCGGTCCCGTCAGCGGCCGGGCAGGGAGTGTCGCCGGTGACGCTGGCGCCGGCCGGCGGGATCGGGATGGACACCGCCGAGCCCTCGGCGAGCGTGGTGGTGGTGCCATCGGCGGCGACATCAGCTTCGTCGTCCTCCGACAGGAGCGAGACGGCGAGCGCCACCAAGAGAACGGCACCCACCATCAGACCCACCGTGCGGAACTGACGGGAGCGCTGTGATCGGCTCACCGCGGTGCGTTCGGCCTCGAGGCGGAGCAGTCGCCCCTCGTCTTGTCTCTGTCGCTTGTCGCTCGGCATGGCGGGGAACCCTAGTGGGCGGCCTCATGGGCTCTGTGCCCGCGGGATGGCCGACGACGGCATCGGCACCTGTCCGAATAGGATCGCCGCAGGCGGCGAGGGCGGGTTGAGGATTCTGGGTCATCGATCTGAAGCGGGCCCGACGTCCCAGAGGAGAGCCACTTCATGACGGTCCCCGGAGCCGAACCGAGCGAATCGACCTTCTCGAAGGAGGTGGGCCGGCGCTTGCGGTCCATTCGTCGCGTCCGCGGCCTGTCCCTCGACGATGTCGAGCGCGAGTCGGGCGGAAAGTGGAGCGCATCGGCAGTCGGGGCCTACGAGCGAGGCTTCCGCAACCTCAGCCTTCCCCGACTGCGCGATCTCGCCCGGTTCTACGACGTGCCCATGGGAGTGCTGCTCGGCGAGGACGACGCTCCTGATGGGTCTCGCCCGAGCAGGCTCGTTCTCGACCTCGTGGCCCTGCAAAATGTTCCGGAGGCAGAGTCGGTGCTGCGATACCTCCGGTCGATCATCCTCGAACGGGGTGACTACAACGGCCGGGTGCTGTCGATCCGCCGCGACGACCTCCGGGCCATGTGCTCGCTGTTGCGGTTGGACGAAGCCACCGCGCTCGAAACGCTGCACACGTGGGGTGCGCTGGTCGACCCAACGGCGCCGGAGGCGAGCGGTTCGTGAGCGCGGGCAGACCGGCGATAGCGTCCGTCCTCGTGTCCCATGTGCCCACGCCGGCCGCATCGGTGACGCCACCCGTCCGGGCGCTCGTGATCCAGAAGTTCGGCGGCACGTCGGTGGCGGATCCCGAGCGAATCCGCGGGGTGGCGGACCACGTGGCGCGCACGAAGCGCCGCGGCGACGACGTTGTCGTCGTCGTCAGCGCCATGGGCAAGGAGACCGACGAGCTGATCCGCCTCGCCGGCGAGGTGTCAAAGGTCCGGCCCGGCCGGGAGATGGACATGCTCATCACCGCCGGCGAACGCAAGGCCACGGCGCTGCTGTGCATGGCACTGCACGACCTCGGCATCCCGGCCGACAGCTTCACGGGCAGCCAAGCCGGCTTCATCACCGACAGCACCCACTCGAACGCCAAGATCATCGAGCTCCGACCGGAGCGACTCGAAGCTGCCCTCCGCGAAGGCCGCACTCCTGTGGTGGGGGGTGCCCAGGGGGTGTCGGGCGATCGTGACGTCACCTTTCTCGGACGCGGCGGCTCCGACACCACCGCGGTGGCCCTCGCGCACGCCCTCGGCGCTCATGCATGCGAGCTGTACACCGATGTCCCCGGCGTCTTCACCGCCGACCCGCGCCTTGTGCCCTCGGCCCGACGAATCAGCACCATCAGCTTCGACGAGATGCTCGAGATGGCGGCCTCAGGATGCCCCAAGCCGGCGATGCGGTCCGTCGAGTTCGCCCGCACCTGGGGCGTGAAGCTGCACGTTCGATCCGCGTTCACCTGGGAGCCTGGCACCTGGGTGCAAGAGGAGGAGCCCTCCATGGAACAGGCCATCATCTCGGCCGTCGTGCACGACACGTCGGAGGCCAAGGTCACCGTCAGCGGCGTGCCCGACCAGCCCGGCATTGCCGCCCGGCTGTTCCGACTGCTGGCCGACGCCGATGTCAACGTGGACATGATCGTGCAGAACACGTCTGATCACGGGATCACGGACATCTCCTTCACCGTCCCCCATGAGGACCTGCCCAAGAGCCAGGAGATCACCTCGTCACTCGCAACGGAGATCTCCGCGAGCGGCGTCACGAGCGACGGCGGCATCGCCCGCGTGAGCCTCGTGGGCGCGGGCATGAAGTCGAACCCGGGCGTCGCGGCCCTCACCTTCGAGACGCTGGCCGCCGCCGGCATCAACATCGAGATGATCTCCACCTCCGCGATCCGCATCTCCTGCATCGTGCGCGAAACCCAGGTCGAACAAGCCGTCCAGGAGCTCCACACGGCCTTCGGCCTGGGTTAGTAGCCTGACGTCATGCGTGTCGGACTCTTTGGAGCCACCGGTCAGGTCGGTGGCGTCATGCTCAGGATCCTCCACGAACGGGCCTTCCCGGTCGACGAGCTGCGCCTGTTCGCGTCGGCGCGTTCCGCCGGGCGCACGATCACGTGGCGCGGCCAGGACCTCACCGTGGAGGATGC